>Ga0308164_10000168_pt1 | contig 170773 bp, 146 predicted proteins | sample PhyTR2_FD_201031 | JGI IMG/M metagenome (GOLD analysis project Ga0308164, IMG submission 201031) | Phyllosphere microbial communities from UC Gill Tract Community Farm, Albany, California, United States - DLSLT.R2 | ecosystem: Host-associated > Plants > Phyllosphere > Unclassified | place...
TGTAGAACCCAAAAGACGCATATTTTTGCGGTAGGTATCATAATCTGTTTCGGTGACCAGGTTTCCTGCAGCGTCGAAAAGTTTCATGCTTACGACAACCTGATTAGAAAATACATATTTTCCAATTCCTACCTTGAAATATCTTACTTTGGGAACGATGGCAAAATCAGCATCATTATTGACACAATAATCGGTGATGGTCTGTTTTTCTATACTGTCAAAAGGAATCTGAACCTCGGCTCTGAGTATTTTATTTTTTCTTCCGCTGAAATTATCAGAAACAGCACTGAAGAAGGCATGGTTGGTAGGCTCCTTAATCTCTTCAATATCAGGTTCTACCTCAGGATTGAAGTATAGTATTTTTTTTATTTTATTGTCTGCATTTTTCTGTGCTTTCACTGAAATAATGCCTATCAATAAAAAAGAGCTGACTGCTGTAAAGAATATAATTTTTCTCATTTGTAATTCGTATGCAAAATTACTGCCTTTTCATTGGATTGCGTACATTTTATTAAGAAATATTTAACATTTTTTTCTATCAATTTTGATATATGAAATCAATAATGTTTTGCTGAATTAAAAAATAGTTGTAATTTTGCAGCCGTTACATAATAATCATTAAACAATATTGGAATGTACTTAACAACAGAAAAAAAGCAGGAAATTTTCTCAAAACATGGAAAATCTGCAACAGACACAGGAAGTGCTGAAGGACAAGTAGCTCTTTTCACTTTCAGAATCAACCACTTATCTCAGCACTTAAAAGCTAACCGTCACGATTTCAATACAGAGAGATCTCTAGTGAAATTGGTAGGTAAGAGAAAAAGTTTACTAGATTACCTTAAAAACAAAGATATCGCAAGATATAGAGCAATTATTGCTGAACTAGGTTTAAGAAAATAATCTACAAAGATTTCAAAATAAAAGCAACTTCGAAAGAGGTTGCTTTTTTTATACCGTTACTTTTTATCATTTCCGATTTTTCCCAAATGTGTATTTTGAAAGCTGTCCGGGTATTTTAATCCGTAGCCAAGTATCCTGTCAAATGCGGAATGGGCAAAAAGAATAGCTCCCGCCATCTGAAGGTAGGGAAGTGAAAGTGTTGTTCCGGCAAGATAAATAATCACAGCAATTCCAAAGTGATGAAAAAGATTATAGAAAAAAGCTCCGGTTTTATTATTAGCGACATATCCAAGCATAGAAATGTCCGGTGCTAAAAACAGCCCCACAAACCACCACCAGAAAGATCTGTTTGTGCAAAAGCAAAAACTCCCAGTAATAAGAAAGCAAAATATTCAAGTTTTAATTGAATTTTCATAAGAATAAAAGATATTGATTATCTGATAAGTATGTTGTTCAATCTAAAAGTTACACCTTATATACAACTTAAAATAAAAAGTGAGATGCTTTAAAACATCCCACTTTATAGTTGATTATATATTATCTTGCTTTGTGATATTACAAACCCTGAAGAATATTCTAATGTCCTGATTTTGATTCGGTACTTTCTACATGTCCTAAATATTTGGTGCAATAAGCTCCAAAAACCAGGATGATAAGATAACAGAATACCGGGATGATAAATGAATGCTGCACTCCAAACTGATCTGCCAGATAACCCTGGAAAATAGGAACGATAGCGCCTCCTAAAATAGCCATTACCACTAAAGAAGATCCCTGGCTGGTGTATTTGCCCAATCCTGAAATTGCTAACGTATAGATATTGGAGAACATAATAGAGTTGAAAATTCCAATACCTAAAATACTGTACATCGCCAGTTCGCCATGATTTACCATTGCAGAGATTAAAAGAATAACATTGATCGCTGCGAAAATAGAGAGTGTTCTTGCCGGAGCCGCTTTACCAATGAAAAACGCCACAAAATTAAGGACAATAAATACTAAGAAAAAGCTGATCTGCGCAAAGCTAAGGTTTACGATACTGAAAATGACAAGGAAAACAGCAGCTGCTGCACCCAACATGTATATTGCTTTCTTACTTTGACTTAATCCCTGGTTTAAAGAAATGGCACCAAGAAAACGCCCGATCATGGCTCCGCCCCAATAAAGAGCCAGATAATTTTTACTGATAATCTCGTCGAAGCCCATAATTTGAGGCTGTTCCAGAAAACTGATGATAAAGCTTCCTACCGCCACTTCTCCGCCTACATAGCAAAACATGGCAAAAACTCCGAATTTCAAATGCTTGAATTCCAGTGCTCCCCAGCCTTTTACAATCTCTTCTTCCTGAGTCTGGAATGAAGGTAACTTTACTCTTGAGATCAATAATGCGACCAGGAGAAGGATACCTGCAAAAATCAGGTAAGGAATTCTGGTAGCTACTGCACTGAAAGAACCGTCCGGAGCTGAGAAGAATTCAAAAATTAGATGTCCGCCCAGTACAGGCGCAATTGTTGTTCCGAATGCATTGAAAGCCTGCGTCATATTCAGGCGGCTGGAAGCTGATTCTTCACTGCCCAGTAATGAAACATACGCATTGGCTGTGATCTGAAGGACTGTAAAACCAAGTCCCAGAATAAACAAAGCCCCAAGAAATAAAGGATAATAGGAGAACGTTGCTGCCGGATAAAACAGGATGCAGCCAAAGGCCGCCAGAAAGATTCCAAACATAATTCCTTTTTTATAACCTGCTTTATTGATAGGGTCTCCTTTGGTAATAGAGATCAGGAAGTAGATGAGTGAACCGATAAAGTATGCTCCAAAGAAACAAAACTGTACGAGCATCGATTCGAAAAAGGTGAGTTTGAAAAGCTGTTTCAGATAAGGGATAAGAATATCATTCATACACGTAATGAATCCCCACATAAAAAAGAGCAGCGTAATTGTTATCAATGGAACTGTGTAATTCCTGCTCTGTGTTTTTACTTCTTTATTGATCATAAACATTTATTTAATTTGAAAAGAATAATTAAATTCTATCAGTTTGATTTCCTCGTACATCTATATTGTGAGAAGCAGGACAAATATAAGGCAGTTACTTGTTTTTCTGCAACTTTTCCAGTATTTTTCATATAAATAAGTCAACATTTTCGATGTGAAAACGTTATTTACACTTTTTGAGACAATAATACGAAAACAACAGGATTTAATAATCAATTTTCTTTGGAAAAATCATTTTTTATCATTTTGAATAATGGAAAGAATTTAACATGCCGTCAATTTTACATCTTTGGCAAAAAAGTAGGGGAAATCTTACGATTATGAATAGTATTTGTGATGCCGAAAATTTAATATCTCATTATTATATGGTATATTTGCACACGAAAATTTAGACGAACTATCAATAATTAAAGCACTCAATACGGAGTGCAACACAAAACAATTTATGAGTATACCTCAAGCAATTACAGAAACGATTACTCTAGCAGACGGCAGAGAAATTACAATTGAAACAGGAAAATTAGCAAAACAGGCTGATGGTTCTGTAGTCGTAAAAATGGGTGGAACAATGCTTTTAGCAACTGTTGTAGCCAGCAAAGAAGCAAAAGAAGGAGTAGATTTCCTACCCTTAACGGTAGATTACAGAGAGAAATTCTACGCAGGAGGTAAGATTCCTGGAAACTTTTTCAGAAGAGAAGCCAGACCATCAGATCAGGAGATCCTGACCATGCGTTTGGTAGACAGAGTTCTTAGACCATTATTCCCTGAAGATTTCCACGCTGAAGTTCAAGTAATGATCTCACTAATTTCTTATGACGGACAGTCAATTCCTGATGATTTAGCAGGTCTTGCAGCATCTGCAGCCATTGCAATTACCGATATTCCTTTCAACGGGCCAATGTCTGAAGTAAGAGTCGTAAGAATTAACGGTGAACTTTCTATCAACCCTAAATTTGAAGATCTTAAAATTGCCGACCTTGATATCATGGTAGGAGCAACTAAAGATTCTATCGTAATGGTAGAAGGAGAGATGAAAGAAATTTCTGAGCAGGAAATGCTTGAAGCTATTCAGTTTGCTCATGTAGAAATCAAAAAACAAGTTGAAGCTCAGGAAAGATTAGCTGAAAAAGTAGGTAAATCACTTCCAAAAAGAGAATACAGCCACGAAAATCACGACGAAGCTATTCGTGAGAAAGTGTGGAAAGAAACATACGATAAAGTATATGAAGTAGCAAAAACTCCTTCAAGCAAAGAAGAAAGAGGCGAGAAATTCAAAGCGGTTCGTGAAGAATTTTTAGCACAATATGCTGAAGATGCTGAAGAACTGGAGAGAGTAACTCCATTTGTAAAAGTATATTACCATGATGTAGAGAAAGAAGCGATGCGTCAGATGATTTTGAATGATAAAATCCGTCTTGATGGTCGTGATCCTGAAACCATCCGTCCTATCTGGAGCGAAATTGATTATTTACCGGGAGCTCACGGTTCTGCTATCTTCACAAGAGGGGAAACTCAGTCTCTTACTGCGGTAACGTTAGGTTCAGTGAAAGATGCGAACATGGTAGACAGCGTTATGGTAAATTATGACGAAAGATTCTTCTTACATTATAACTTCCCGCCATTCTCAACAGGTGAAGCAAGACCTTTAAGAGGAACTTCAAGAAGAGAAGTAGGACATGGAAACCTGGCTCAAAGAGCATTGGCAAATATGATTCCTGAAGAAAATCCTTACACCATCCGTATCGTTTCTGATATTTTAGAATCAAACGGTTCATCTTCTATGGCAACGGTTTGTGCCGGAACTTTAGCATTGATGGATGCTGGTATTCAGATTGCAAAACCTGTTTCAGGAATCGCAATGGGATTGGTAACAGACGTTAAAACCGGAAAATTCACAGTTCTTTCAGATATCTTAGGTGACGAAGATCACTTGGGAGATATGGACTTTAAAGTAACGGGAACTGCAGACGGTATCACCGCTTGTCAGATGGATATCAAAATCCAGGGGCTTTCTATGGATATCATGGAAAAAGCTCTTCTACAGGCTAAAAACGGAAGACTTCATATCTTAGATAAATTAAACGAAACGATTTCTGCTCCAAGAGAAGACGTGAAACCTCACGCTCCGAAAATGGTAATGCTTGAGATCTCTAAAGATTTCATAGGTGCTGTAATCGGACCTGGTGGAAAAATTATTCAGCAGCTTCAAAAAGATACCGATACGGTTATTGCTATTGAAGAAGTAGGAGAAATCGGAAGAATCGAAATTTCTGGTGTAAGCAGAGAGAAAATCAATGCTGCGATCGCAAGAATCAACGAAATTACATTTGTACCTGTAGTAGGTGAAGTGTACCAAGGAAAAGTGGTAAAAGTAATGGATTTCGGAGCTTTTGTAGCGATTGCAAAAGGAACGGAAGGATTACTTCACATTTCTGAAATCGAATGGGCTCGTCTTGATAAAGTACCTTACAATGAAGGTGACGAAGTTGAGGTTAAGTTCATGGGTTATGATGACCGTAAGAAAATGAAACTTTCAAGAAAAGTTTTATTACCAAGACCTGAAAGAACTGAGTCTAAGCCAAGACCAGAAGGTCAAGACAGACCACAAGGCGATAGAAGACCTCAGGGTGATAGAAGACCAGAAGGCGATAGAAGGCCACAAGGTGATAGAAGACCAGAAGGAGACAGAAGACCGGAAGGAGACAGAAGACCGGAAGGAGACAGAAGGCCAGCCGATCAGGCACCAAAGGAGAATGAAAATCCTTCAACTGAAGCTTAAGACTATTTCTTATTCATATAGAATCCCTCAAATTTGAGGGATTTTTTTTGTCATTAATGTTAAATAAAGAAGGCTGGGGGATGATCTTAGCCTATTTTGTTTATCTTTATCTAAACAGATAAAAATGAAAATACTCCTATTAAGCGGCATGGCCATCGCATTACTGTCGTGTCAATCCAAAAATAAAGAAGAAGGAAATACAACCACGCCTCCGGCTACACAAGCTGCCAAACCTGTACAGAAAGAAGTAAATGATTACGGCAAGCAGGTAAAAGGGCATTATGATAAAAAAGAAGATGCCTGGATCAGTGAAGACCCTTTTTATGACAGTGTGTATTTTAATGGTTCTGATTTTGAAAGTGTTCGCCGATTGGTGGATAATGAAGATGAACCCAATATGGGACTGATTAATAAACAGGGCAAAATAGTAGTTGCTACCAAATATGAAGGGATTTCGATAGGCTTTACCAATGGTTTTTGTCAGGTAGGTTTAGGTCATAACTGGGGAATTGTAGATGATAAGGGAAAAGAAATTCTTCCGCCCATCTATAGTGATATTCATGCTGAGAAAGATGGCATCTTCAGAATTTCAAAAGACGATAAATATGGTTTTGCCGATAAAACAGGAAAAGTGCTGGTTCCGCCTACCTATGAATCCGTATCCTATGCGGGGGAAGGATTATTCTTTTTTATGAAAGCTCCGGCACAATGGGGTGTGAAAAACTTCAAAGAAGAAATAGTTGTTCAGCCCGAATTTACCAATACCGGAGAATTTGTGAATGGAAAAACGGTTGTGCAGAAAAAAGATGGTCAGGACTATGTGGTCTATACGAATGGTAAAGTGGTTAAAAAATAATAGGATGAAAAAAATAATCACCATAGGTATTGCAGCCGTTTTGATGAGCTGTAATGCTGAAAAAACAGAAACGGAAGTTAAGGTTCCTAATGAAACCCTGATTGTTTCATCAAAAGGGAAATTATTCAATTTTAATCTGGAAACCAAACAACTGACGTGGAAGTATGTTTCAAAGGAAGATACGCTGATGAACCGCAACCGTTTTAGCTACGATGAAAACTCAATTTACCTGCCTTTTGAAAGCGGAAGACTCATTTCAGCACAAATTGTTTCAGGAAAAATCAATTGGAACCATAATTACAAAGATGCTCCTGATCAAGTGATGGACGCTGCTGTTTCTGCTGACGGAACCATAATTACGGAGAATTCAGGAAGTGATTTTGGGCCTATTTTTATGTCCAAACCTTTACTGTATAACAACAACGTATATATTGCTTCTGCAGGCAGGCCTGGTGAATTTACGTCCCGTTTTTATGTGATCAATGCTAAAAATGGAAATACCAGTTCTACCTCTGAAAATTCTACCAATTATAACTATTATCAGCCCGTTCAAAACTCGGATAATATCTATCTTAATTCTGCCGTTTACCTCGATTTGTATTACAAAGAAGGTACTTTTGCCAGTAACGGCATGTATGAAGGGGCGGCCTTTGAAAACCCTCTTTATACCCAGATGCAGACCTCGAAAAAATATTTATTTGTAGGGGATGATTATGGAGTTTTCCACGCATTAGCGGTGAATGAAAAAGGATTGGCTAAAGGCGGAGATATTACCAATCCCAAGAATAACTTTATAGACAGGAAAGATATTTTTGAATGGACTTATCAATCCAAAAAATACCCGGGATTAGGAGATGATCAAACTTCTTTAACAAACGATTTGTTTATTGTTTGCAAAAAATCGGAAGACGAAAGTAAAATGGCCTTAATTGCTCTTGATGCCCAGTCAGGAAAGGAAAAATGGCTGTTCGAGCCTCAGGATATGATCAAAAACTGGCAGGTGGTTAACCAAAATGAAGTATTGGGTTATACTAAAAACAAAATTTTTGTAGTAGACCTCAAAGGGAAAACAACCCTCGAAATCCCTATTGATACCTCCTTATATCCGGTTTCTAATATCGAAGTGAACGCAAAAGAACAATTGCTGTATATGACCGGAAAAGGAATTGTATCCATTGACAGATCCTCAAAAAAAGCTGAGTTGTTGATTAATCATACCTTCTATCCAAGTTCTATTCCTTTAAATCAAATTAAATATTTCAGTAAATAAATGTAAGACCTATATACTGAATGATCTTTTAATTTCATTATTAAAAAGAAAACAGGCTGTTATTGAATACTGTTTTTAACAGTTACTGTATTGTTTTTGAATTATCTTAAATAGAATTATTGATTGTCCGCAATTAGTAATATTCAAGATTTTGTCATTCAGAACGGAGTAAAGCGAAGTGAAGAATCTCTTCGAAATGAGAGATTTCTCCTTCGTCGAAATGACAATATTGAAGATAATTTTAGTATTCTTACTGATAGCGGATATTCACAATAGAATTAAAGATGGGGTACTAAATACCGTTTCTATTTAATTTTAAATAATAAAAAATTGAAATCATGGCTTATAATATTGAATTGGCAGACAGGGTTCGTGAGCGGCTTTCAAAAGTTCATGGGATTCAAGTGGAAGAAAAAAAAATGTTTAGCGGTTTGTCATTTCTTGTCAATGGAAAGATGTGTATCAATATCAGCCATGATAATCTGATGTGCCGCCATAACCCTGAACTGGAGGAAGAGGTTTCAGAAAAAACAGGTTTCCTCCCAATGATAATGAGAGGAAAACAGCTGAAAGACTATTGCTATGTAGAACCGATTGGCTACCAGAAACCTGACGATTTTGAGTATTGGATAAATATCTGTCTCGATTACAATCCAGTGGCAAAAGCCTCGAAGAAAAGAAAGAGTAAATGAGAGGGTTTGAGTTTTTGAGTAATGATACCTCTAAATTACAACTAATTGTAATCCATTCATTTTAAATAAAGTCTTTCTCTTATCTCAACTAAAATCTTTGTCGTTTTTTCCAGATCGGGCAAATCGGGGAGATGAGATGCTGTATGATGAAATTCAATGGATTCTATCAAATCTTCTGCTTTCTGCATGACTGCTTCATAAGACTGGTTTCCGGCTTTAATATCCAGTAGTTCCTCACGGTTGTCTACCCGAATCTGTAACGACCCTGTTTTAAAAATTTGCTCACAAGACTGCAGCAGCCGGATCGTATGCATCATATTTTTGCTGTCGTAGTTTTGTCCATGTGTTTTGTTGACATTATAGCGTTCTTCATTACGTTCGGAAACCCATTTCCAGTACTCCCGGTAGTCTTTACAGTATGTAGAATAGGCATCCAGATTACAAAACAGATACGCCAGAGAATCTTCACCTTTGGGAATAGAAGAAACGGAAACCTGGTTGGCTTCTGCATCCTGCATAATTCCTTTGTACCGTAAGATCCCGGATTCATCATAGAAAAGCGCATACATTCCTTTCGTATGATCAATGCTCGCCAATCCGCAATGCTCCTGAACCTTTCCGGTTTCTGAAAGCCATTTTTTAAGTGGAACAGAACCCTGATGATGAAGAATATAACAGAAATCAAGAATCGATTTTCTTTCTTTTTCTACAGGATTAAGAATCTTTTTATTAAGCCCTTTCGCCTTTTTTATCTGTGAAACTGCGTAGCCTGCAAACGTATCCTTACATAGTTTGGAAAGGAAATCTTCAGCTTTCAAAAGGTCCATCAACGGATGTTTCTGAAGGATACAGTCTTCCGGACTGGCCAGCACTTCCAGAATATTCGGATTATTTTTCTGCAATAATTCTACAAATCTCCCGATTTCATAATACGTAATATCATTCGTATCATTGGAAATCTGCGGGATATAATTCAGTCCGAAAAAATCTTCTTTCGGCAGATAATACACTCCACGAATGTCGGTATCTGAGTTTTCTGTGGCCACCCCGAAAGAGCGGCTTCCGGAGATGGTTTCGAAGAGGATGAGATTGTTGTTTTTGAGAAAATCTATTGTCATTTATTTTCTTTTTAAAATCTTTTGCTCAAAAAATTCTCTTTGTTCTTTGGGTAGTTCATAAAGTGCAGATTCGTTTCCTTTAAGAACAACTTCTCTATAAATGATTGTGTATGCCTCTAATATGGCAAGTTCTGGGATTTTTTCTAAATTTTTTTGGATAAAGGTTGTTAATGAGTTTAGATCTGATAGTGTTACATCTTTTGAGTTGATTAATATGTTAGTAATCCAATTGATGATGATTATATTTAGACTGCCTGTTTTATTATCTTGCTCAATCTTCTCAGAAAGACAAATAAAAAGATTAAAGTATGAAACTCTTGATAATTTCGTGTAAAATTCAGTTCTTTTTTCTACAGATAATGAATCAATATATTTCAAATATTTTAAAGTAAATTCATTTTCTTCCCCTTTCCATAAATATGAAACTAGTTCCATAATTAGATATTTGTATTCATTTGAGTAACTGTTAAATTCTAAACTAATTATATGTTTAATTAAGGATTGGGCTTCGTTGAGGTTTTCCTTTTCAATTAAACTGGTAGCTTTTAATATTCTAGAAATAATATATTCATCTATTATTATTCCTTGATGCTGATATAGGTTTTCTGTCAGTTCAAGTGCTTTTTGCAGCAACTCCTCGTTGTCATTATCTGTATAAAGATTTATTAAGGAATTGGAATAGCTTTTATAATAATTATTTTGAGTTACGTTAATTCTCATTGCATCATCTTTGTTAATATCAAATTTCTTGAAATAGCTAATTGCTTTTTCATATTTACGTAAATCATAAAGTCCTAATGCGATTAAAATATTGACGTTATTTTTGCTTTCTGAAATATTAGAAAAATAGATTTCCTGTGCTTTTTGATAATCTTCTTTTTTTATTGACTCTAAAAATAATTGGGTTATTTCTCTTACTCTTTCCTTTTTAATATTTATAGCTTTATTTATAGCTTCAATTTCATACAATATGTTTTTTTGTTCTTTCTCATTGCAGTTGCTCAAAAGTTCAGCGAACTTATTGTTTCTTTTCACGAGTTCTTCAACATTATAATAATACGCTAGAAAATCAATAAATAAAGCTGTTATTCCTTCTTTATGCTCTCCAACCTCAATACTAATTCTTAAAAGAGGTTCACTTATATCATAGAATTTATTCCTTTTATCACTTGGATCTGGAATAATATCAATTAAACGCTTTCTATTTAGTTCGCTCAATTGTTTACTTAAAGATTTTTGTTCTATAAAACAGTTTTTTGAAATTTCAGTTCCTAATTGTGGTTTGCGGGATAAAGCTATGTATCTTAAAATTTTCTGTTGTTGAGCTGGCAAATAGCGAATGTAAGTTTCATAATAAGGTTTTAGGTCGTTAATGGTTTTAATGAAATTTTCGGAAACCTTTGCTAATATATCTGTTTTTAGAAAATTATAAAATGTTACCAAAAGACGATGGTTTCCTTTTACTAAATCATATATTGCTCTAACCTGTGGTTTTCCTTTTGTTTTTAAATGATCAACCAGTTTGTCATTTTTTTCAATCTCGGCTATAGAGATTAAAAAAGAGTAAGATTCTTCAAATGATAGGCTTTTTAAATAATAAGGTGTAAAAAATCCATAAAACGGACGATCTTCTCTATCAAAATTATCACTTACGGATTGGCTACTAGCAATAATACTTACATTATTATTTTCATATAACCACGCTCTTAATCTACCTTGCTCTTCTTGTCCCATCTGCTCTAAAATATCGCCAAAATTCTCTGTGATAATAAGTAAGGGTTTATTGTTAACGTATTCCTTTATTATTTTTTCAAGATAATATAATTGATTTGCAAAAGATGTTTCCTGTAGTTTTTCTAATTCATTTTTAAGTATTTCTTCATCTTTCTCGTACCACTTTATAAATGAATTTAAAACACGGAGAAGGAAATCAAAAAAATTTGCAACCCCATATTCTTCTTCAGCAAAGTACGCAATTGTTAATCTATCCTCTAGAGAATAGTGCCATATTCTAGAATGTAAAACCTTTAAAAGATGTGTTTTGCCCATTCCTCTTTGTCCGATCACTAATATGAATTGATTATCTCCATTTTCAACAACAGTTTGTACTTTCTTTTCTAAAAAATCTGCTGTTTTGTCTCTACCTGTTAATAGCCTCTCTAATATTTCAGGATTGACGCTTTTTGCACCAAACGACAATATTGTATTTATGCTATGTTTATTCTCCACCATTCTTTAAAAATTTGATATTTGAAACTATATATTCTTTTTCCTTCTTCGAATCTTCTTCCTAGATAGTGGTCTTCAACTAATGCATATAAAATCTCCTTAGCTGTATTATCCTCATCTTCAATTTGAGAAATTATTTCAGACTCTTCTATTTCATTTGTTGTGTTTGCAATAACTGACAGTATTCTAATCATCAGTTGAGCTTTTTTTGGATAATATGTTTCTAATCTCTCCTTTAATTGATTAAACGCTTTTTGGTACTTAGGGTCATTAAGAATTAAATTATAGGACTCTTCGATGCTTTCCTTTGTTATATTGTTGTCAAATTCATTTTGAATAATAATGAATAGATTTGCAATGTAAAATGGAAGTCCATTGCATAAAGTATCTATCTTTTCTAGTAAATTGATCTTTTCATGTTGGTCAATTTGAAAGCCCGATAAAATGTAGCACTCCATTAAAAATTTGGATTCATCAACTGAAAATGGATTTAGATTATACTCGGTCATATCATTGGTAGGCTCACCTGTATAATCTAATTCTTCTCTTAGAGTTTGGAGTATTACTTTAATTCCAATTGAACCACAATAAATAAATCTTAATCCCTTTTGTTCTAGCTCTTGTCTTCTTTCTCTTAATATATCGAGTAGTTCGATTGCTTCATCATATCTTTCTGCCTTATACCAATCCCAAAGCATTATTGGAAGTTCATCTAAAATCAAAATTAATTTTTGATCATTTTCTTCAAGCGTATTGCTAATATCTTCTAATAATTTGAAAAATATTTCTTTCCAGCTTGTTTTTAGTTCAGGTAAATTTATTGACACGTCTACTGATACTACAGTGGCTTTTACGGCCCCGGTAATTTTTCGTACAAGATCATATGTTTTTGAGAAATCAATTTGGTACCATTTTTTAAACTCAGTTAATCTCTTTATTAAAAGTTCAATTACTTCTCCAAGATTTTTTTTACCTTGAAGTGAAAAGTAAACTGCTCTAAAGTTGTCTTTAGAAAACTCAGGAATTAAATCATTATTACATTTATATTCTAGTTTTCTTAGAAGTAATGTTTTACCCATTCTTCTGATTTCTTCTACTGTAATACTTTGAGCTCTTAAAGATTTCAAAATATTTACAATATCTTTATCTCTGCCAATGATTTTTTCATCTTTTATTGTTCCAGTTGTTGGTGTTAATGGAAATGGAATATTCATATATTGTATTTTTAAGCAAATGTAAGATAAAATTATCGTACGACAAAATTATCGCACGACAATTTCATCTCTTTATTAATGTTATCTCCCTAAAAACCCTTTCCATCTCCCTTTTATCCGGCTTTTCACCTCTAAGATTTTTAGACTTCTCCTCATTTTCCAAAACGGTCTTCTCTAAAAACCCAAACAATTCCCAGTCATTTGCATGCTCATAAGATTCTCCTTTCGTAGCTTTTAAAGCAACAAGATTTTCTATTTTAGTTCTCGTAATATCGTCAACCAAAACCAGCAATTCACTGAACAAAACCGGAGGAACTGTTCCTTTTTCTATGATCCATTTTCCGGTCAGCGCAGTTCGAAGACAATAGAAATAACTTTTCAATTTTACTTCATAAGCTCTGCAGGCTTCCAGATACTTTTTGCTCATGCTCAGATAGTGATAGGAAACCGCTATCGGAGAAAAGCACGCATCGGCTATCGTGCTAAATAGCTCAACAAATTTCTCATTTTTCATATACACGATCGGCGAATAAAACCAACTCAATAAAGCTGCATTGGATTTCAGCAGCAAGTGAAATGTCTTCCGTAAGTCCCAACCGGAACCATCCAGATCATCTTCGGTCATAAATTCTATTGTTTCATCCTTATCCCAGGGAGAAAGATACCAGTCTTTTTCGTGCCGATAGATGAAACGTATGTCGTAATCGCTGTCAGGAGAGGCAAATCCCCAGGCTCTGCTTCCGGATTCTACGGCAAGAAGTATTTCTATATTCCTTGTTGCCTCTATTTCTTTTAATTTATCTATTATTTTTGGTGTCATTACTTTTAATTTATAATGCAAAATAAAAGACATTCTGCGCAGTCTTTTTGCGTAATTACTTTTTGTTAGAGAATCATTGTTTGTAAGCGTTTTAAGCATTTGAGAGCTGTAGAATAGAGTGTTTTAATTTTATTTGATGAATCGGGGCCCCTGAATATTCGACATAGGAAAATGGAGCGTTAATAAAATAGTCTATACGAACGTTAAGAAAATTCTACTGTTTGAAGCGCGAGACCCATTTCGAATCGAAGAACAACAATACATTTCGCGCAAGTTTAGAATTTTTAGAGAGTATAGGCTATTTTTAGCGGAAGTTTCCAGGTCTTGACTTTTTGTTTCTTTTGTGTTAAGACAAAAGAATTATTTAAAATTAGGTTTTTAAAGAACAAATTTTATTTTTTCCCAGTTTTCCAGTCTTGGCTCTTAGTGTTTGATGATTGCAGATTTTTGAATATTTTGGAAAATCGGACCCCAAAATATTCGACATAGGAAAATGGAGCGTTAATAAAATAGTCTATACGAACGTTAAGAAAATTCTACTGTTTGAAGCGCGAGACCCATTTCGAATCGAAGAACAATGATACATTTCGCGCAAGTTTTAGAATTTTTAGAGAGTATAGGCTATTTTTAGCGGAAGTTTCCAGGTCTTGACTTTTTGTTTCTTTTGTGTTAAGACAAAAGAAATTATTTAAAATTAGGTTTTTAAAGAACAAATTTTATTTTATCCCAGTTTTCCAGCCTTGGTTCTTAGTATTTAATGATTGCAGATTTTTTAGTTATTTTGGAACTTACTTGATGAATCGAACACCTTGAATATTCGACATAGGAAAATGGAGCGTTAATAAAATAGTCTATACGAAGGTTAAGAAAATTCTAGTGTTTGAAGCGCGAGGCCCATTTCGAAACGAAGAACAACAATACATTTCGCGCAAGTTTAGAATTTTTAGAGAGTATAGACTATTTTTAGCGGAAGTTTCCAGGTCTTGACTTTTTGTTTCTTTTGTGTTAAGACAAAAGAAATTATTTAAAATTAGTTTTTAAAGAACAAATTTTATTTTATCCCAATTTTCCAGCCTTGATTTTTATTTCTTTTGCATCAGAGCAAAAGGAAATTATTTTAAAATCATTAATATTGCACCGCCCTCATTTAACATAATGAGAGGCTCTATTCTTACAATATATACGACATCCATGTTAGCACACGACTTACAACACAAGATTGATTTCAAAACAAAACCTTTAGGTGCATTAGGCTCTCTGGAGCAAGTGGCTCATAAAATCGGGATGCTTCAGCAGACCACTTCACCCCAATTGATCAATCCTCATATGGTTGTATTTGCTGCCGACCACGGAATTGCTACAGCAGGAGTAAGTGCCTATCCGCAGGAAGTAACCTACCAGATGGTGATGAATTTTCTGGTTGGCGGTGCGGCGATCAATGTATTTTGCAGGCAGAATGGGATGAAAATCAAAATTGTAGATGCCGGGGTTAATTTTGATTTTCCACCTGATCTGGAACTTATTGATAAAAAGGTAAGGAAATCAAGCCGGAATATACTCGAAGAAGCCGCCATGACAGCAGAAGAATATCAGCAGGCGTTAGAAAACGGGAAGGCTGTGGCGGAAGATATTGCAGCAACCGGATGCAATGTAATAGGTTTTGGTGAGATGGGCATCGGAAATACTTCTGCTTCATCACTGATGATGAGCAGGCTGTTTACCATACCGGTAGCAGAATGTGTAGGTCGGGGAACAGGCCTCGATGATAAACAATTACATCAAAAAATCAACATATTAACCCAAGCAGCTGAAAAACATATGGCCATTGCTACGCCTGATGAGATAGCGCAGACTTTCGGTGGATTAGAAATTGCCCAGATGATTGGCGCGATGGAGGAAGCCTATCGTCAGAAAATGCTGATTTTAGTAGATGGATTTATTGCAACGGCAGCAATTGCAGTTGCCTGGAAGAAAAATCCGGAAATCCTCAATAATTGTATTTTCTGTCATATAAGTGATGAGAGCGCACACTTAAAAATGTTGGAGGCAATGGGACAGAAAGCATTGCTGAATCTTGGTCTGCGTGTAGGAGAGGGAACGGGCTGCGCATTGGCGTATCCCATTATTCAGAATGCCGTTAATTTCCTGAACGAAATGTCGAGTTTCGAAGATGCCAATATTTCAAATAAAGACTAAATGAAAGCGCTAAAAAATGAGCTGGTGTATTTTGCAACCGCTTTAATGTTTTTTACACGGATTCCGGTTCCGTTTAAGATTCCATATTCCAATGACATTATGAACCGCTCGCAGAAGTATTTTTCGTGGGTCGGATTGGTGGTAGGGCTGATCAATGCAGTGATTTTGTATCTTTCTTTTCAGCTTTTCGGATTGGAAATAGCTATAGTACTGATGATGGCTTGCAGTGTTTTACTCACCGGAGCATTTCATGAAGACGGTTTCACTGATGTGTGTGACAGTTTTGGCGGCGGATACGGAAAGGAGAAAATCCTTACCATCATGAAAGACAGTCGGGTAGGAGCGTACGGAGCGATAGGCATTGTACTGCTGCTGGCATTGAAATTTTTCAGTATTCAGGTTCTGGGACATATAAATTTACTAGAAACCTTATGGGTAATTATTCTGGCCCATTCATCCAGCCGTTTTATTTCAGGAACCATGATCTATACCCATCAATATGTAACGGATATTGACGCGAGCAAATCAAAACCACTGGCCAATAAACCACTTGACGGAACATCTTTGATGGTCGGATTTTTAAGTGTAATCATTCCGCTGACTATCATTCAAGACTGGAGATTGATTCTGGTATTGGCATTTGCTTATACAGGAAAAATCTATCTGGGCTGGTATTTTAAAAAACACATCGGCGGGTATACCGGAGACTGTCTGGGAACCGTGCAGCAAGTGTGTGAAGTACTGTTTTATTTAGGAACAATTATCGTATGGAAATTCATCTGATCCGCCATACTGCTGTAGAAAATCCCGATCATTTGTGTTATGGGTTTGCAGAAATGCCTTTAAGAAAGGATTATCAAGAGGATTTTAAATTAATTCCAGTTGATAAAGATGTTGATCTGATCATTTCCAGTCCGTCAAAGCGCTGTCAGATATTAGCAGAGCATTTCCAACAGGATTTTACAACCGATGAACGGATTAAAGAAATGAATTTCGGTGACTGGGAACTGAAAAAATGGACTGATATTCCCAAAGAAGAAATCAATCCCTGGTATGAGGATTTTATCAATGTAAAGGCAACTAACGGAGAAAACTTGTTAGAAATGCAAGGCCGCGTTTCTGAATTTTGGAATGAATTGATTTCTAAGGAAAATATCAATAAAGTGTTGATTATTACCCATGCAGGCGTTATTCGACTGATCCTTCAATCCATTTTACAGTTTCCTCTTGAAAATATGTTTAATATTCAGATTGATTACGGACAGGAAACGATTATTGAGGTGAAAAATGGTTTGATCTCAATTAAAAAGGTGAATATTTAGAGAAAATAAAAAAAGCCGCCATTCTGAGATTTTCACTCAAAATGACAGCTAAAATATTATTTAAAAACTTTGATAAAACTATCTTTTTCCAAAGTTTCCAATGAGAAATCAAATCTGCATTTCCTCTTTCTAAGGTAATTGCTGCATCTAATTCTTTCACAAGATGATTAAAAGAAATCGGTTCGTACCATTGCTGGGACAGCGCATGAGTTGCCATTGTAGAAACCTCATAAGTTTCGGAAACATGGGAGTTTCCCGCTTCTGTGTCAATAGCGAAAAGTATTTCTTTTGCTCTGCCACCTAAGCAACTACTCTTATTTTTATGATGAAAATTTTTCATAAACCTTACAGATTTTTATACCTGTAAGTTCCGGTTATTAGCTTAATATTTATGCTTTTCTATATTTTTTCTTTCTCTTCCACGGCGCATTCTTCTGAACATCACCCGCCATAATACATCCGTATGGCATCACTTCATCCAGAACTTCACAAAGTCCGTATTCTTCAATTTGGGCTCTTACGTTTTTGGCACTTTTATAAGCGGTCGGAAGTTCAGAAATATCAATCTCATTCGAGAAGAAACGGATATCCAATCCTTTAGTTTCCTCTTCAAAAACTTCTTCAATGGTTTTATGGGCCAATGATTTTTTATGTTGCGTTCTGCTGAAATTTCTTCCTGCACCGTGAGGAGCAAAACCAAGGTTTCTCTCATTGGTTTTTCCCTGAACGATCAAAACAGGTTCTGCCATATTCAAGGGAATCAATCTTGGACCCGTGATATCCGGCATGAATTTATCATCCAGCGGAGTAGCTCCTTTTGCATGGTAGAATAAATCTCCATCTCTGAATACGAAATTATGCTCGTTCCAATACCTGTTTTCTTTTTCGATTTCCATTTTGTTTAAAACGGCATCGTGAATAGAAGTATGGTTTTCCTTAGTCCATTGTCTGATCAGCTGTAACGCTTCCCAATAAGATTTTCCCTCTTCAGTTTCATACGGAATCCAGGCATTTTCTTTCAGGGTTTCAGGGGAAATTTCCTGTCTGAATCTATTCGCTATTTTCATTCCTTTATCATACAAAGCGGCTCCCGGAGCTCTTGACCCGTGATGCGTTACCAGCATTGTATTTCCTGTATTTTTAGAGATTCCGACAAACAGGAAGTGGTTTCCATCACCTTGAGTTCCCATATGCGAACGTGAAATACTGATTAATTTTTCATCATTAAGGAAATCATTTTCTCTGAAAGCATCCATCAATTCCTGAGACATCTCCATTTGTTCTCCTCTTGGTCTTCCTCCGTATCCGAAATGTGTGATAGAATGGGCTGCATCCAACACTTCTTTAGGATCGGCTTTTCCAAAATCAGTCAGCATTACCGAACAACAGATATCTGCGCTATGGAATCCCGGATGAATCGCATTTTTGGCCACCACCACTCCGCCAACAGGAATATGACCTTCTGGACCTGTAGGACAGGCATCGGGCATAATGGCACCACTCACTAAAGTTGGCGTTTTCATCAGCACTTTCATGGTATTGATGACTTTTCCTACGTTATCATTTTCACTTTCATTTTCAGCTCTGATGTTGATGATGAAATCTTTCGGACGTTCGTGAAGCGGAATAGGATCCGGTTGTCTGAACTGTTCCAGATATTCTTTAATTTGAGTTTCGTTTAATTGATTTTCGTTGATATGCGCAATCGCTTCTTTAAACCATTTCGCTGATCTATATCCTAATTCTATAATATGGTTTCCGTTAAATTCCATGTGTTCTCTCATTTTGTTGATGCAAAGTAATAACACAAGTGTGCAATGTTTTTGCGTAGATAAAAATATTTTAATTATTTTTGATAAAATTTTTAAAATGCTAATAGAACAATTAAAAACTTCTCCCGAAACGATTCAATTCAAAGATGTAATTGCTTATATCGATGATAATTACGATTTTACTCCAACCAAATTTACCAACGGAAATACAATTAATGAAGCAGATCAGAATAACGGTTCGTGTAAAGTATTCAGTTTTGCAAAGCTGAATCAACTGTCCAAAGAGGAAACGTTGAGCCTTTTCGGAGATTTTTACAGAGAAGATGTATTGAAGAATCCTGAAAGAACCGATCATCAGAATATCAGAAACTTTATGACATTCGGTTGGGACGGGATTTCCTTTGAAGGAGAGGCTTTAACGAAGAAATAATTGTTCAGTTAATTCAATTTGTTATTGCGAACCTAAGGTAAGCAATCTCATATATAATAATCAGATTGCTTCGTCACTTTGCACGCCGCAATGACGCAAAAAAACAAAATAACACCTATGTCATCCAACAAAAATGCCCTTATCCGCTACAAAACCCTAGATAAATGCCTTAAAAATAAATATAAGCAATACACTTTAGAAGACTTAATTGATGAATGCTCTGAAGCTTTGTTTGAATTTGAAGGGAAAGAATCATTTGTCAGCAAACGTACTGTACAACTGGATCTGCAGAATATGCGCAGTGAAAAATTCGGGTATGAGGCTCCTATTGAGGTGTACGACAGGAAATATTACCGTTACAGTGATCCGGAATACAGCATTCATAATATTTCAGTAAACGAAAGTGATTTGAAAGCCATGAATAATGCGGTTCAGATCCTCAAGCAGTTTAAGGATTTTTCAATGTTTAAAGAAATGAACGGGGTTATCCAGAAGCTGGAAGATTCTATTCATGCGACCAACCAGAAATCCATTATTCATCTTGATAAAAATGAGCAATTGAAAGGGTTGGAGCATATTGATGTTTTATATGAAGGGATCCTGAACAAAAAAGTATTGAAAATTCTTTATAAAAGTTTCAAAGCTAGAGAAAGTAATGATTACATCGTCCATCCTCAGCTGTTGAAAGAATTTAACAACCGGTGGTTTCTCATCTGTCTTTATAAAGGAAAAATGTATAACCTTGCTTTAGACAGGATGGAAAGTATTGAGACCCTAGACCATATTCAGTATATCGATCAGAATCTTGATGGAGATGAGTATTTTAAAGATATCGTAGGCGTCACTGTTTCACAAACCATGGTGCCGAAAAAGGTCGTTTTCTTCGTAGATTCTTCAAATGCGCCGTATGTAAAAACAAAACCACTGCATAAAAGCCAAGAAATTATTAGTGAAACAGAGGAAGGAACACTGTTTAAAATCTGTGTACAGCTCAACTACGAGCTGGAAAGATTGTTATTGGGATTTGGAGATTCTCTCATTGTTCATAAACCAAGAAAGCTAAGGCTGAAAATGGAAGAGAAATTTAATAATGGCAGTGATAATTACAAAAATTTATCTATCCCCGACGAGGAATAATATTCCCGGGAGCCTTTTGTAGTGGGATATACCGGCCTATTGCATTTTTATGGCTTGGAAATTGTATTAGCTTATTTATAAAAAATTTACACTATGAAGTCACGTATATTAAAAACATTAGTAGCCATTTTAGCCCCTTTAGTAATCGATTATGTTGTGAAAAAGGTCGCTGAAAAATTATCTGAAAAGTCTGAAAAGCAAGACGATAAAAAACAAATTACTGCTTAAAAAAAGGAGTATAATCTAAGATGATGAAGAGACGGTTGAAAGACCGTCTCTCTTTTTTATAATATTCCGTAAGCTTTTTAATTCATTTTATATAAAATCATACACCCCGTTTTTCCAGCCCAGTACTTTGGAAGAATCTGCTTTAAGCCAGTTTTTAAGGATGGTAGCATATACTTTTCTGAAATCTTCGGTATAAATCAGATCTCCTTCATTTAAATTCTGAAGGTCCGGAAGACTGTTTAAAATTCCTTTTTTCTTTAATCCGCCACTGATGAAAAACATCTGATTAGCCGTTCCGTGATCCGTTCCGTTGCTGGCATTTTGAGCCACCCTGCGCCCGAATTCTGAAAAGGTCATCAGCAAAATATTATCGAATAAGCCGTTACTTTTCATATCAGCTACAAAAGATTTCACGGCTTCATTAATGTCGCTGAAAAGTTTTTGCTGTCTGTCATTTTGGTTCACGTGGGTGTCAAAGCTCCCGATGGAAAGGTAATACACCTGCGTGTTGATATCAGATTTTATCAGAGAAGATACTGTTTTAAAATCCTTTCCCAGCTGTGAATTCGGATAGGTCTGATCTGTCTGTTTCGCTTTGCTTTTATCAAAAATATATCCTGCATTATTAATGGTAGAACCCAGGGTTTGATAGAGGTAAGAAACCGTTTCATCATCGTGATGATGGTCATAAAGTGACTTGAAATATTTCTCCTGACTGGTTTGATACAGTCTTTTAGGATCTTTAAAAGCAAAAGCCTTGTTATTCTGTCCTTTTAATGCCAAACTCAGCATGTCATCCACTTCAAGAGCCTGAGTCGGATGTTCGCATCGGTAGCATTCCTCATCCAGGAACCTTCCAAGCCATCCGGTTTCCAGGTATTCATCGCTTCTGCTTGCAGACTGCCAGATATCCATACTTCTGAAATGGGATTTGTCCGGGTTAGGATAGCCTACATTATTGAGTACGGAAAGTTCTCCACTGTCGAAAAGCTCTTTAAAATAGGAGAGTGCCGGATTAATTCCTGCTTCATCATTTAAAGCCAAAGAATCTTTTACCGCAATATTATTTCTCTCCCTGAAATAAATATCATTTTTCGTAGGGATGATCGTATTCAGCCCGTCATTTCCGCCCGTGAACTGAAGAACAACCAGAATCTTCTGTCCGGGTTCCAGTGCATTGTCCAAAGTCATTGATTTCAGGAAGCTGGGCATCATCAGTGAAGTTGCTGCCAGTGAACTTATTTTTAGGAATTCTCTTCTTTTAATTAACATACTGCAAATTTTTTGAATAAAACATTACATCAGCTGATATTCAGGCGTTGACATGAGATTAATGATGTTCATTTTTACGCTGTTATCCGAAAAGTTTTTCAGGGAATCCAGATCAAGTGTTTTTGTATTCTGGATGAGATAGTCTGCACAGTTTTTATCCGCAAAAATCTTTTCAACCCGTGCCCAGTCGATGGTAATGTTTGGGTTTTTAAAGCTTTTGTTAACGGCGGTTTCACGGGATTTGTTTCCCATATCAATATCATCATCCTGACGCGGACTGTATTCCAGTGGCCTCAATCCGGACCATATCTGCGGAATTTGAAGCCGCACCATCAGGGTAGAACTGTCGATCCATGACTTTCCGTTTGGCCACCCGGAAACATTGGGCGGGTAAAGGAGCATCTGACCCAGTAATTTCTGATATACGATGAGGTTTTCAGGATTTTGAATATTCATGGGTAAAGTTCTCATCATTCCAGCCATTAGCTCAATCGGCGATTTTATCCTGTTTCCGATATTTTTTTTGTCATAAAACCACGTGCTTGAAAATATGTCAGTCATCAGTTTTTTTATATCATAGTTGGAATGATAAAAACTGTCACTTAATGTATTGATGATGCCCTGATCAATATTTTCATTCACAAAAAACTTATAGATTTTAGTGGTGATGAATCTTGCCGTGGCTTTTTGCTCGAGAATGATATGTAAAGCATCTGTTCCGGTGAAATTTCCGGTTTTTCCAAGAAAGGTTTTCACTCCTTCATCATGCAGGTTTTTCCGTTCCTTAAAATTTCCTTCCTTATCATATCCCCATCCTGTAAAGGCACGGGCGCCTTCTCGGATGTCTTTTTCCGTGTAGTTTCCTCTTCCCATCGTAAATAATTCCATGACTTCACGGGCAAAATTTTCGTTGGGATGATCTTTTTTATTTTGCTGGTTATTGAGGAAATTCAACATAGCAGGAGCCTGGCTTACTTCAAAAAGCAAATCTTTGAAATTTCCCAACGCGTTCTTTCTGATCGTATTTAAAATCTGCTTGCTGAATCTTGGATTAATTACCCTCGATGCAAAATGACCGTGCCAGAAAAAAGCCATTTTTTCGCGCATCTGTTCTTTGCTGTTCACAATCCTGTCGAGAAAGTTAAGATTCAGCTCATTATTCTGCTCCCTGTTGATCTTCTGGATTTCTTTTTTCTTTTCTGCAGGCGTTTTGTCGTTCATATAATCGACGATTTCTACATCGGGAGTATCATAGTTGATTTCTACAAAAGATTCCTCTTTAAATAATTCATTCAATAAGGTTTTTGTATTTTTATTTTTCAGGTCCTGTATTTCATTGATTCCTGCTCCGAAACCGGCGCGCCAAAGAAGATGTTTGTTATGTAAAAGTGCATCAGCCATGATGAAAGAATTTAGCTTTTTGATCTGTTTAAGCAAAAAAGGTTAAATGAATAACGATTGAGAATCCATAATTATTACTTTTTATAATTTTAACTTAAACAATCATTTAATTTTAACATATTTTTAATATATTGATTTTCATTTGTTTATAAGGTTTATGAGTGTTAAAATGAGTCAGAATATGCTCCTTGGCACGATTTTTACATCCCATACGGTAGTAAAATTTTAAAAATTAGAGGTATGAAAATGTTTAAACAAGCAGTAGTACTAGCTGGAATTTTAACAGCAGGAATAGCAAGCGCACAGAGTTCAAAAATGAACAATATGATTAAAGTAGGTGCAAATGTTGGTTTAGCGGTTCCTTCAGATAACGTTTCTGCGGCTGCTGGAGTAGACGTATCTTATCAGAACCTGATCACTCCAGGATTTGGATTAGGTATTGCTACAGGTTATACTCATTATTTTGGAAAAAGTAATAACGGTTATGATAACAATGACGTAGGGGTAATTCCTGTAGGTGCATTGATCAGAATATATCCAAAACAAACAGGATTTTATTTCGGAACTGACTTAGGATATGGGTTCCTTGTTGGGAATGGTAAAGTAGCTTCAAACACTACGGTTGACAGACCAGACGGAGGTTTCTACATCAAACCAGAAATTGGATATCATAACAGAGACTGGAATTTCTTTGTACAATACCAAAAAGTATTTGTAGGAGATAAAGGTGATTTAGCCGGTCAAGACTACAATGTGGGGAACATTGGAGTAGGATTCGGGTACAATATTCCATTAGGAAAGTAGTTAGATTTATATATAAGCAATTATTAACCAAACCTTTTCAATTTTATGAAAAGGTTTTTTCCTTCCCTATAGAATTTACCAAAACAATTATTATATTTGATAAAATTTGTGATTATGATTTTGAATCCAAAATTTCCGCTTTATTTACCAGGAGTAAAAAACAGTAATAATGATAATGTTTCTATCATTGGGGCAAACCTTCGCGAGGATATTACAACTTTAGGCTATTTTGTTTCTAGTAACGGAGGTCTTGAGATAAAAGTACAAAACGACTATCCTACAAAAGAATATCCTTCTTTTTCAGATATCTTAAAGAAGTTTATTGAGGATAATCAATTGGAAAACGTGAAGCGTTTAGGAATGGCAGTTCCGGGACCTGTACTTGACGGGAAAAGTAGTCCTGCAAGATTAGGATGGAACTTAAATGTTGAAGAATATACCAGAGATTTCGGGTTTGAGAAGGTAAGTATGCTGAATGACCTTGAGGCTTCTGCCTACGGAATGGCTCTTCTTGAAGATAGCGATCTTGATGCGATCTATACAAGCGGTCATTTAGAAAAAGGAAATGTGGCGATTCTTGCGCCAGGAAATGGGCTTGGAGAAGCCGGATATTTTTTTGACGGACAGTATTTAAGACCGTTTGCCACAGAAGGAGGCCACTCTGAGTTCTCACCGAGAACCAATGTTGAAGTTGAATTTTATCAATTCTTAAATAATATCTACGGGATTGTAAGCTGGGAGAATGTACTTTCTAAAACCGGGCTGTTTAATATCTATAGATTTTTAAGAGATGTAAAAAGGCATCCTGAGCCGGAATGGCTTGCGGAGCGCTTTGCAGGAGGTAATTTTGTTCAGGAGCTGTATAAAGCAGCTGTGGAGGAAGATGTAATGATCTGCAAGATTGCATTGGATACTTTCCTTGAGTTCCTTGCAAGAGAGGCTAATAACTTAACGTTAAAGCTTAAAGCGACAGGTGGATTGCTTATTTCCGGAGATATCGCACAGACGATCAGGGAATACATCGACAAAGGTAAATTCTACGAGAAGTTTAAGATAAGCGATAAAATGGAAGAGATGCTTAGAAATATTCCATTATATATAATTAAGCATAATCATACAGGATTGAACGGTGCTGCTTTGTACACCGCTTATTACCAAGAATAAAAAAAGCTCCGAAGAAATTCGGAGTTTTTTTATGGATGATATTATTCATAAAAATAATTGTTTTTATTGATATACATCAATGAAATCTATCACTTAAGTTAGCTACATTTGTACTATTAAAATAAGAAAATAACTTTATTCAAATGAAAAAAATATTATTATTAGCGGTATTAGCAGGAGGTTTAGCTTTCGGACAGTCAAAAAAAGTAGTAGCATCTGATGTTCACTGGTGGGGATATAAAGTAGCGAAATCTGAAGCAAGTTCTCATGACGGTACAGTAAAAGTAAAATCCGGTGATCTTGTGATGAAAGGAAACAAATTGGTAGGAGGAACCTTTGTTTTAGATATGACATCAATTAATTCAACTGACCTTTCCGGAGAATATCAGGGGAAATTAAACGGGCACCTTAAAAATGGTGACTTCTTTGAAGTTGAAAAATTCCCTACAGCTAGTTTTAAAATCACTTCTGTGAAACCAAACAGTGATAAAATTTACAGCAGTCTGGTTACTGGAAACTTAACAGTAAAAGGAAAAACAAATGCAATTTCTTTCCCTGCAAAAATTTCTTACAGCAAAGGAGTGGTAAGTTTAGTATCTAATAAATTCTCTTTCGACAGACAGAAATTTGATGTTGCTTACAAATCTACCATGCAGGACGTTTTTGTGAAAGATGATATCGATATGCTGGTAAAAGTGACTGCTAAATAATTTAAACAAAAAAAGATTGTTAAAAGTGTAGAAGTTCTACACTTTTTTTTATTTTTGTTGAATTGTAAATAAAAAAGAATGAAAAGATTACTATTGTTTGCGATGATGTGTGCGAGCATATCATTTGTTTTTGCCCAAAAGAAATTTGATAAGGTTTCAAAAGTAACTTCATCAGAGATCAGATGGTGGGGCTACAAGGTTGTAAAAACTGAAGCTTCATCACATTCGGGAACCGTAAAATTGAAAAGCGGAAAATTCAACTTTGATAAAACTGTTTTAGTAGACGGTGATTTTGTAATAGATATGAGAAGTTTAATGGCCGGTGATGTTTCCGAAGAGGATCAGATCAAGCTTACGAACGATCTTAAAAGCACAAACTTTTTTGAGGTTAAGAAATATCCTGTAGCTATATTCCACCTGACTAAAATTATTCCTTTAGCAAACAGCGAATATAACTCTACCATATATGGAGAGCTGACGATCAAAGGAGTTAGAAAAACAATCTCTTTTCCTGCCAATGCATATGTTACTCAGTTTACTGTAGTGATCGAGTCTGCTAAGTTCTCATTGAACAGAAGAGATTTCAAAGTGTTCTATCAGTCTTCACTGAAGGATTATTTCATTAAAAATGAGATGGATATTCAGTTTAAATTATCTACTGAAGTATTGGATAATGAAAACAGAGTTCCAAAGAAGAAAAAATAAGCAGTAGTATTGATATACTATTAAAATGAGCGGTTTGTATAGACCGCTCATTTTTTTATGATCCTATCTGATCCGAATTGAATCAATCAATCTACTTTTTTTATATTTTAGCATGATGAAACTGTATATTGTAAGTGGTCTCGGAGCAGACTTTAAAGTTCTTGAAAGACTGGAATTTCCCGATCAGTATGAAGTGGTTTTTATAGACTGGCTGATTCCTGAAAAGAACGAATCCTTTGATTCGTATGTCAAAAGAATGGCTGATAAAGTCGACGATTCGGAACCTTTCTGCCTGTTGGGATATTCGTTTGGAGGAATTATTGTGCAGGAAATTAATAAACTGAAACCGGCACAAAAAGTCGTTATTCTCGGAAGTATAAAATCGGACAAAGAAAAGTCTAAATTTATAAGAACCGGACAGGTAACGAAGATTCCAAGGATACTTCCTGTAAGCTTATTTAATGATAAAGCAGCTAATGTATATTCAGTAGTACGGAAACTTTTTGATCCCAAGAATCCAAGAATTCTTCAGTATTTCAAAGTAAGAGACCCTTATTACCTAAAATGGTCTGTAGAAAAAGTATCTGAATGGAAGTTTGACGAAAATCCTGAGGTGATCCAGATTCTGGGAGACCGTGATATTGTTTTTCCTCTTAAATATTCAAAGCCAAACTATGTTATCAAGGGCGGAACACATCTTTTCCCGGCAACAAAATATAAAGAAGTCTCTAAAATATTAAGCGAAGTTCTCGCGTGATTTTATAATTATTTCAATTTGTTTAAAAATTAATAGGGGTTAATTCAAAATTTATATGTTTTTATAAAATTTATACCTAATTTTGATGGGGTTAAATTTGAATTTTATGAAAGTAGGTTTAAAGTGGATTGTTTCCTTTTCTATGATTGCTCTTGTAGCATTTGGGGGTTTGTTCTGGAGCCCGATAACCGATTTTCCCAATACCGGAGAATTTCTGAGTGAAGATAAAATCGTAGGAGCGGATGTTGCCTGGGTATTATCAGCAGCCGGCCTTGTTTTACTGATGACGCCTGGTTTATCATTCTTCTACGGCGGAATGGTGGGGAGGAAGAATGTGATCTCTACAATGCTGCAAAGCTTTATTGCACTGGGAGTGATTTCCCTTCTTTGGGTAGTCGTTGGATTTTCTCTTTCGTTTGGAGATTCTTTAGGGTTTAACATCAATGGCGAACATTACGGAATTATTGGAAATCCGTTAAGTTATCCGTTCTTTAGCAGGGTAGGTGTTTTGCCCCACAAAATGATGGCTTCCACAATTCCTTTTGTATTATTTGCTCTGTTTCAAATGAAATTTGCCGTGATTACTCCGGCTCTGATTACAGGTTCTTTTGCCGAACGGGTACGTTTTATATCTTATCTGCTGTTTATGGTGCTTTTCAGCATCTTTATCTATACACCGCTTTGTCATATGGTATGGCATCCTGACGGTCTCTTGAATAAATATTTTGGAGTTAAAGATTTTGCAGGCGGAACCGTTGTCCATATGAGTGCCGGATTTGCGGCCCTGGCCGGAGCCCTGGTACTTGGAAACAGAAAAAATCCGCATCATGAACCGTCGAATATTTCTTATGTATTGCTGGGAACAGGAATGCTTTGGTTCGGGTGGTTTGGTTTTAACGCAGGATCAGCGCTGAGCGCTAACGCCACGGCAGCCGTTGCTTTCGGGACGACTACGATTGCCTCCGCTTCTGCCATGATGACCTGGATCTTTTTTGACAGGATCAATGGGAGGAGTGTTTCTGCATTGGGTGCCTGTATCGGAGCAGTAGTGGGCTTGGTAGCCATTACTCCGGGCTGTGGTTTTGTGAGTATCCCGGAAAGTCTTTTTATCGGTTTTATTGCTGCGATTGTTTCTAATCTGATGGTCAACTGGAAAGCGCTGAAGAAAATTGATGATACTTTGGATGTTTTTGCCTGCCACGGGGTAGGAGGTATTATGGGAATGATTCTGACTGCTATTTTTGCCCACGGGGAAAATGCAAGCCTTCTTCATGGTGGCGTTGAAGTTTTCGCTCATCATATGATGGCTTTGGTGCTGGTTTCTGTATTTGCCTTTTTTGGTTCACTTCTTTTGTATAAGATTACAGATTCAATTATCACCTTAAGGGTTTCTGAAGAGTCTGAGGAAAAGGGCCTTGATCTTTCCCAGCATCAGGAGATTTTCAAGTGATAACAGCTAAAATAAAATCAGGGCACGAACAGAAAATTGGCAATGCCCTGGTTGATTACTTTACTTAAAAAATGTTTCTCAATATTATTCAATTGAATGAATAGCCTTGAAAATGCTGTTTTTTGACTTTTCAAATACTTCGCCCCCAAACTCTTCATTATCTAATGAGAAAACACGAATGTCGTTTACTCCCATAATTCCTAAAATATGTTTAAGGTAGGTGGTTTGAAAATTGACATGCCCATTTTTTTCATGTTCTCCATATCCTGTATCGCCCCGGGTAGATAGTATAAATGCTTTTTTGTTTTCAAGCAAACCAACATAGTCGCCATCGGGAATTCCTGACCTGAATTTCCAGGTTTCATTGATCCGCATCACCTGATCTATATAAGCTTTTAGCCCGCTTGGGATAGACCAGTTATACATTGGAGTTCCGATAACATAGATGTCATGTTCTTTAAGCTCTTGAACCAGTTCATTACTTACCTGTAATGCTTTTTGATTCTCTTCTGTCCTGTCTGACGGTTTTTTAAATGCTCCTGCAATCCAGGATTCGTCAATATTGGGAATGCTGACAATGCCTGCTTCTCTATATGTAAATACATCCTGAGGATATTTGATTTTCCAGTTTTCAACGAAAAGCTGGGTTAATTTTCGACTGTAAGATCTTTCATTTCTTACACTTGCATTAATGATCAATACTTTCATTATTATGAATTTTAGAATAACAAAATTCCCAATTATTCATTTCTTACAAATTGATCTAGTTCAAGAGGATTTATTTTTTTTCCGTATTCTGCTTATAAATTCAGCGGATACACCCAAATAAGATGCGATTAAATATTGAGGAACTCTGGATGCAATATCCGGATAGGTATCAAGAAAATCATAATACTTTTCTTCAGCTTTGTACATATTGTTAAACACAATCCTTTTTTCGAGAGTTCCCAGATAGCTTTCTAAAATAATCCTGAAATATCTTTCAAGAGCAGGGATTTCCTTAAACATTTTTTGAAAAGACTGATGGCTGATTTGTAAAAGACTTGTTTTTTCTACGGCCTGTATATTGTAAATGGAGGCTTTTTGCTTAGAAAAGCTTGAGATATCGGTTGCCCACCAATTGTCAATAGCTAAAAAAAGGATTTCTTCATTTCCATTTTCTGAATTGATGCAAAACGCCTTTAAGACGCCTGACATAATATAGCTGTCATAACGGCAGATTTCTCCGTTTCTTAAAAGGAATTCACCTTTATCCAGAATTTTTTCTGTCCAGAAGCTTTTAAAAAGGACAATCTCTTCCGGACTTAACCTGATTTGCTGTAAAATGTTCTTAATTAATGTTTCCATTCAAAATTATTAAAAGGAGAAAAGTGTTAGGGCACATTGTACAAAAATACTTATTTTAAAGGTATCGGATGATCTGTCAAGCGGTGTCAATTCTAAGATTTTGGAATGCTTTTATTGGGATTTATCATGTATCTTTGTTTTTAGAGGAAAATGAAGAATCATTTATGGAATCAATATCGGTTTTTGAGATTATTAAAGTAGGAATAGGCCCGTCCAGTTCACATACCATGGGACCATGGAATGCAGCATCAGCATTTATCAGAATTATAAAAAGAGAAAGATCAATTGCTGAAGTTAAAGAAGTTTTTCTTGAATTTTTTGGCTCACTCGCAAAAACGGGAATCGGGCACGGAACCGATATCGCAGGAATGCTTGGCTTGAACGGTGAAGATTTTAAAACGATCAATACTTCAAAAATTGATGAGAAGATAGAACATATAAAAAGAAGTGAAACTATCAATCTAGGCGGTGAAAAGGAAATTCCTTTTATCTATGGGCATCATTTGATTTTAAATATGTCCAAATCACTTGATTTCCATCCGAATGGAATGATCTTTAAAGCTGTTTTTGAAGACGGAACCGAGCTTGTTCAGGATTTTTATTCTGTGGGCGGAGGTTTTATTGCCAGCCAGGAAAAAAACTCCATAGAAAAACAATGTGTACGTACCTTATATCCTTGTCATAAAGCGTCGGATATTGCAAAATACTGTCAGAAACTGGGCTTTAGTAAAATTTCAGATTTAATTTTAATTAATGAGGAAAGTTGGAGATCTCAGGAAGAAACCAGAGAAGAAGCCCTGTATATCTGGAAACAGATCAAAGAATGTGTCTATAAAGGCGTTAACAAAGAAGGAATTCTTCCGGGCGGTTTGAATGTTACCAGAAGAGCTGCGGGAATGAACAGAAAGCTTTTAGGCGATGATAAGATTTATAAAAATAAAAAAGAGTGGTTTCAGATGGTGGTGGATGCAGATGAAAATTTCACCAATATCAATAAATGGATTTCATGTTTCGCATTAGCGGTTAATGAAGAAAATGCCAGCTTTGGAAGAATTATTACGGCTCCTACCAATGGTGCCAGTGGGGTAATTCCTGCTGTTTTAATGTATTCCCAGGCCTTTACTCCTTTTAAAAGTAAAGATGCCGTTGCACGATTTTTACTGGTAGCCGGAGAAATTGGAACTTTATTTAAGAAAAATGCTACTATTTCTGCCGCGATGGGTGGATGCCAGGCAGAAGTGGGCGTGTCGTCTGCGATGGCAGCAGCAGGTCTTACAGAGATTATGGGCGGAAGTGTAGGCCAGGTATTGATGGCCGCAGAAATTGCGATGGAGCATCATTTAGGGTTAACATGTGATCCTATCAAAGGGTTGGTGCAGATTCCTTGTATTGAAAGAAATACGATGGGTGCTATAAAAGCCATCACGGCAGCTAATATTGCATTGGAGAGTGATCCTGCAAAAGCAAAAGTTACACTGGATGAGGTGATCCAAACAATGTGGGAAACCGCTTTGTCAATGAGTGACCGTTTTAAAGAAACATCTGAAGGTGGGTTGGCCATAGCGGTAAACGTTCCGGAATGTTAAGATAAAAGCAATTGCTTTATAATAAAAGCTTCCCAGATGAATGTATCTGGGGAGCTTTTGATTTTTTGGTATGGGTTGGTTTTTAACCGCAAAAGTCACAACATTTTTTGAATACTTTAGTTTTATAGGTTTAAATGATTGCGTATAGTAGTTCATATAAGGTAAGACATCTGAAACCTCTTATCTAAGAACCTTAATCTGGGTTTTACTTATCCAGAATTCCTCTTATTTTATTGGCATTGGTGATTAATTCTCCCAAATATTCGTAGTTTTCTTTTTCCAAAGCAGCTTTGAATTTTCTAAGCTGGGTAATATGTTCGTTCAGGACATCCAGAACATTTTCTTTATTTTGCTTGAAAATGGGCACCCACATTTCAGGATGAGATTTCGCAAGACGTACGGTACTGGAGAACCCTGAACTCGCCAGCTGGAAAATAGTATCTTCCTCGCGTTCTTTTTCAAGCACAGTATTAGCCAGAGCATAAGACGTAATGTGCGAAATATGAGAAATGTAGGCAGTATGAATATCGTGTGCTTCAGCATTCATGTAAATGAGGTGCATGTCAAGACTTTCCACAATTTTTTCGACCAGAGCCAATGCATCGGGTGCAGATTCTTCTTTATTACAGATTACGCCTGCTTTTCCCGAGAAACTTTGAGCTATAGCAGATTCGGGGCCGCTGTTTTCGGTACCCCACATTGGGTGAAAGGCTACAAATCTTGAGCGTTTAGGATGATCTTTAACGCCTGCTACGATTCCGGCTTTTGTAGATCCGGCGTCCATAACAGTTTGTGAATCGGAAACGAGATCAAGAACGGATGGAAGCAATTTGCGGGCAGCATCTACAGGAATGGCAATAATGACCAGATCGGAATTTTTAATTCCATATTCCAGATCTACTTTGGCATCAATGATCTTTAAATCCAGCGCCTGGTCAAGGTGACGGGTGCTGTTATCAATTCCGTAAATAAAATCTGCAATGCCTTTTTCTCTTAGTTTTAAAGCGATCGAACCTCCGATAAGACCTACTCCTATGATGCTTATTTTCATCTTTTGTTAATTTTTGTAAAATAAAAAACCCCGTCCTGGGACGAGGTTGTATGATATGTTCATAAGAATTCCTAGCCCAGATTTGAGTTGAAAATTCTATAATAATATGTTCCTTTTTTGGTAATCACCAAGCGAAGGTATAAAATATTTTTTATAATCGGATGATTTCTTCTTTAAATTATTGGCGTAATTAATGATACACACAAGATCATTTATCATTTGAAATATTAGTATGAATAAAAACTTTAAGATAGCTGTCAAAAATATTAGTTAATCTGTTTGAAGATTCTTTAGAGGATAATAAATTTTCTTTTTTTTTTGATTTTATTTTAGGATTTGAGTTTACAGAAATTGGTTCTGAATACATGTATGTTGTACATTCTCCTTTTTTCAAAAATTTATTGAAAACAAATTTGTAAGTAGATTTCCCTGCTTCTCCATATATTTCACTTTCAAAAATTGAATCATTAGTTTGTGTGTTTATTAATAATTTAACATCTTCTCCTTGGGATGAATTAACAAAAAGAGTTGTGTCCTTAATTTGTTTTAATGAATCATTGTTTTCTATAGCATTTTTAGTAGAGCTAATAGTAATCATTGCATTTAATTCAGTTAACTTGGTTATATTTTTTTCATTTGCACCATCACTAATAATTTTTTCTTTAATAAAACCCCAAGATTTCTTTTCTTTATTATATCGATAATAAGTTTTTGTGTATGGATAGATGTAGTCAAATGTTTTGCTTTCCAAATATTTTGCAGGAACATGCTCGGCAATTATTTCATAAGTATTTAAATTTGGTTCTAATTTAGTTTTAATTGCCTTGTTCAAATTATCAAAATATTTATCATCTGGGTCATCACCAGGTTCTAAATTATTATTAAAATCAAATTGTAACCATTCTTTTTGTTTATCAATATCTTTATTAATAAAACTTATGGTTAGATCTCCAAAATTTTTATCAGTATGTGAATAAATAGGATAATCCGAATCTGGGCTTAATTGATAACCATGAAAATATTTTTTATCAAATAAGGGAGGTAATGATGTATTTATGGTATTATACTCTTTATTCTCAGCTTTTTCTTCTTTTTTCTGTTCCTGACATGATAATACAAAGAATGAAATAATAATTGTTATTACTTTTTTTATCATTTTTTTAAAAATTCATTACTATTTGGATTCAATCCTACTCTTATGAATATATCCTTCCTTACCTTCTTTTGTTTTGATTAAAAACCAATCACCTGTATCATTGAGTACTTCTATTTGCTCACCGGTTTTTACTTTTTGTAAAATTTCGGATGATGTACTTTTATCTTTTCTTAAGTTAGTATAACCATCAGGGTCGTTAATATAAAAATTACTTGGTTTTTCTTCAGTTTTATCAATAACATTCAAATTTTCACTAAATATCTTAAGTCTCTCATTTCCGAAATAGTTGTTTTTTTTCAAGGATTCGAGAATTTTTTTATTTTTATGTAGAAAGCTTTGAACATCACCTAAATATCCCACATTCAGTGCCTTCTCACATAAAAAAGCTATATTTTCCAAATAATTATTATACTCATTTGGATGGCTAGACATTGTTTCTAAAATATTTGAAATTGAATCATACCCTTTCCCTTCTTTGGTTTCGGAAAGAATATCTTTAGTTTTACCGCCATAAATAATTTGCTCAATATCATTAACAATACTTTTTCTGAGTACATATTGTTTATTTTGATTTTTTCTTCCAAATAATAACTCATGAAATGAAATTTTGTTTTCAAAGTCAAAATCTTTAAGTACAAAACTCATTAAATTTTTATCTGTATTATAACCATAATACGTTACCAGGTCTTTTAAAAGATATGGGTCTTTAAGTTTTAAAATATTTAAAGAGGCTGAATCATCATAAAAAATATATTTATTAAAGTGATATAATACTTCTGCGTTTATTGAGTACTTATTTTCTGAATCGCTATCCTGTACCAAAATATATTTATTCTGTTTCAGTACAATTTCTGGAAAATCTGATATTCTTAATGCAATGATGGTATTATTATAATCGTTAATGTTGATTCCAAAAACTTCTTGAATTTTTTTTGTAAATAAATTATAATCAGGAAATTTATAATTAAAGTTTTTTAATGATGTGGTTCCAAATGTAGTAATATCAGTGGATAAATTATCAAAATTGAATTTTTTACCATCACCTTCATCAACTATGTTGTAAGGTGCTTCTTTATTTATGTTCATGTTGTTTTCTTTTTTAGTGTTGTTATTATTTTTTTGCCCACATGAAAATGTGAAAATTAGCATCAATAATGTCAAGAAGAAATTGTTTTTCATAATAATTAATTTATATTCCTGTCCATTTATTTGTACCATAGTCAGCATTATCCCATTTTGATTCTTTAACTTTTCTAGGTTCAACAATAAAATGAACAGGTTTATTATCGTTAAGTTGTAAGTCAGGTATCTCGTTTACAAATGCTTTGACGGGTGCTGTATTTTTTCCTGAATTAAATGTGAAACATCCTACAGAAAATCTCGGGCAATAATGATGTAAAGCTACACCTCCTCTTGATCCATCGGGACCGTCAATGCCATTTTCAGCACCTGCTGATTTTGATTCTGAATCAATTACATAAACTAAATACTTTTGAGATTCTAAGCCAGGTACTAGAAAATAATCTCCTGGAGGAATTTCATTATATTTTCCGTATCTCTTATCTGAATGTTTAAAAGTTTCTTTTGATGAGGATGAATATGTTTGATGGGTGTCTCTACTTAAATATGTAGTGTAGTCAGGAGAAGGTAAATTATTTTCTTTTTGAAGCTTTTTAAACGTTGAGAGCGTGATATTTCTGTAAATAGTTGTTTTATACATAATCCAATAAATATTTTGTGCCGGGTCTTTTTCACTTTTTTTGTCGGTTCCAGAAACTAATACGACTGTACCTTTTTCATCTAGTTTTGAGGTTTTTTTACCCAAAGTACATTCATTAACTTTTAATGAGATCACACTTTTCTTATAAAAATCTTCTGCAACATCTGTATTTAGCCCAGCAGAATTAATAATTTTTCTTATTTGTTTCACCTTGCCAATATCATTTAGCATTAATGCTGAATTGCTTAAGCCTTTTCCTTTCCAATCTGCTAAAGCACTCAATACAGCATATTTAGGTTCTGTTGGCATGTCATAATTAGTAATAAAATCAATTAAGTCAACATTTTTTAATGTTTTTTGCTTTTTATGTTCTGTAAAAGTGAATTCTGAATATTTTTTTATTCTTTTTTCACTAGAAATAATTTCTTGATATATATTAGAAGGTACATATTCTTTGATTATTCCCATAGCAGCTTTATAATTTCCTTTTCCTGTTAATTGTATTAATCCTTTTCCTCTATAATTGAAGCCATCCCCGCTAGCTTCACTTCCATTTCCATTTCCAAATCCATTTTCTCCAGCATATAAGAAATTAAATAATTTTATTTGATCAGGTCTTTGTTTACAAAATTCTTCTATTTGTCCTCTTTTATCGAGTAATCTTCCTCTATCACCAAAAATACCACTTCTAATGTTTTTAGGTATATATTTTATTTTTCCTTCGAACATCTCTTTCTTTCTGAAATGGGTTTCTGCTGCTATTTGAGCTAAAAAATGAGCTTTTTTAGTACAGGTATTTATATCAAAATCCAGTTTGTATTTATTTATCCAATTAATACAATCCATTCTAAATTCTTTGTCACTTTCATCGAAAATAGTTTTTATTTCATCCCATGTAAAAGCTTTTTTACAGTTAGGACATTTTCCATCTGTCTGTTTATTTGGTTCCTTTTTACCCTTCACCACCGCCGGGCTTTTCACATTTTCCACTTCCATTAAACCTTCCGAATCTACTCCAAATTTTACAGATTCAGCGCCAATATCCAGCATGATGATTTCTATAAAATAGTGTTGGCTATCGGCATCCGGATCTCCGAACGGAAGATCTGTTCCTTTATCAAAGATACCTTTTGTAATGATAAAACCTGATGAATCATAAAGATCTGCCGTGATTTTTATACTCTCACTTCGGTAGATTTCATCATTAGAGCCTGCATCATATTCCCAGACTATATATTGGATGTGCTTTCCCACCAGGTTTTTAGAATGGATTCTTACCCGTACGCGATTTCCTACCGTAACTTTTGAAAGCTCTTTTCCTTGATCATTAATAAAAACAGCATCTACAATATTACCGTTTGGATCAGGTTGCTTTTTTCCTCCCTGTCCGGCAGGAGATTTAGGAAGGTTTTTTTTAGGGGGTGATGCAGGTGGACTGCTCTTGTAATCCGTGTTCGAAACGCTTACATTCACCTGGCTGGCTTTCTGAATTTTTCCGGCATAGCTTGCCGTTACATAATATTCATGATTGGCTCCTTCATTTTTATCTCCCCGCATGAGGTATTGGTTCGCCATTTGTTTTAAAATTCTTTCGTCTATGGAGAGAGAAATCTTTACTTCTGCAATTCCTTTTTCATTGACTACTCCTTTGTAGACTCTTGTGTGACGGTTATTTTTATTAATGGCTGCATTATGTCCTTTTCCCGGAGCATCATCTTCCCAAAGATGGAATTCTATTTCCTGATTAAATAAGGCGATGCAGTGAGCCTGTGCTATAAGAGTGTCTCGGTAACCTGCTTTGTTGGAGTCTTTGGCGCCTCGGTTGAAGAGCACTACTTTCTCTATTTTGGAAACCTTACTGCTGGTGGGGAGTACTATAAGTGTACCCAATAGTTTTTTTGATGATTTTACACCCGGTAAAATACTTTGTATTTCATAGACTTTCATTTCAAACTCTACACCTGCAGCGATTTCACCAAAAGTATAGGGAACTCTTTTTCCTGTTTTAGGAGCTCCTGTAATATCTTTCCATGTATTGTTTTTCTGTTTTTTGAACAGGTGCCATTCATATTGGGCAGAAAAACTTCCAAGGGTGCTGAAAATGCTTACTTCGTAATAAGCAGTCGTTCCAACGGCGGGGTTCTGGGTTCCTATAATATTTCCTGCCATGGTTTAGCTATAATAAGGTTGATCGTTGATATTCTCTTTAAACGTCTCAAAATCCACGATGGGATTGTAGACCTGCTGTTCCTGCGTATTCGCATTATTAACCTGGCTTTTGCTAGTTTCGCTCTGTTGTCCGTGTTTCTGGATGGTGATCTTTCCTCCAGTGGTGCACATCAGTTCTGAAATTTCAGTCAGGCAGTTTTTGTCCATTACCTTTACTTTTTCATATGTTTTCTGCCATTTTCCGGCGGGTGCATATACACATGGAAGATATCCACCGGAGGTAGGTCTCAGTTTACACTGCCCGAATGGCTGTGCGGTTGGGTCAAGCTGTAGATCATCTTCTGTAACGGCTAAGTAGTCTGCATTGCCATCGGCATCATTCCAGTAATGCTTCTGATGACTGGTGACTTTAAATTTCGGAAATGTAAATCCCTGATTACACTGTACGGTTCCTTTCTGTACAATAAAATATTTGTTGTCATGAGGGCTGGAGCTGCCTTCACTTTGCGGATTATTTTCTTCGTTTTTTCCCTTCTTCACCATATTTTCAGATGGTGAGTTTTTCCCTTGACTGTCTGGATTCTCATTGCTGCTGCTTTCTGTATCTGTATCCTGTTGACTGTCCGGAGAGCTGTCTTGCTCTGTATTTTCTTCCTGTAAAAATGCAGGGTCTTCCGGAATGATCATGTTTTTTCCGGGAACAGGTTCCTGCATCACATCTTCGGCGGGACAGTATAGATTATGGAAGGTTTTGAGGATACCTTCATCTTTAAGATTGAATTGTTTTGAGAGCGAAGCAAAAGTGTCGCCCTGCTGTACTACATAATTTTTCATATTATCTTTGTGTTATGGTGAGGTGGTGTTTTTGGTATACTGCTTCCTGATGCCAGAGTGTAAGCAATGCTTCTGCCTGGATGATGTTGTTATGTTCTCCGCCAGTTGTATACTGCAGCCGGATTTCTCCTGAGACATTTTCTTCTGAGGTTTCAGGCAACCTGATGCCTCTTTTAAGCTCCTGAAGAGTACATGCTTCTATAATTTTTCCTGCGAAATGTATTTCTGTGTGATCTGCATTTTTAATATAATGTGCTATCTCCATATTGCATTTTGCGGGAAATGAATTTTGGAAAAAGTAAAAACTTTCGTTCCAGGTAGTATTCTTTTGGAACCAATCCGAAGCTGGGAATAAGATCTGGAAGAGCAGGGTAGAGCGGAACTGCTGTAAAAGAAAATCTTCATCGGCAATGCTTTCTTGAAATAAATCAATATAATTTCTGTTGGTTTCCCCTGTGAAATAGTCTTCAAGATCTTTTCGTTTTTCGTTGAAACGATGGTGGATTGTTTTATGATCCTGAAAGCCCGCAATTGCTCCGTGATGATGGAGGATAAAATCAACAGGCTGTATGCTTTCCATACAGGCAAGACTAAGAATGCTGATTTTATCTTCAGGTATTTCACCGTTGGTCTTAATGTCTTTCCTGCTAAAAGTGATGATTTTCCCTTTTTCTTTACTCTTTACATTGATGGTATATTCTATGGTTAAAGATGGTTTTTTTGGATATTCAAATACCTCTTGGACTTTGTATTCTCCATTGAAAAACAGATGAGCCAGCTGTCTGGAAGAAATAGGGTTGTGCTTTTCTGCTGTTTTCTGTATTTCGGGGTTAGATTGAAAAGGAATGAGAAGATGTTTTACCCCATGAAGGTTGGCGAACCAGATCTTTTCCATCCTTTCGCAATGAGTATTATGAAAATGTTTCAGCTCCTCTTCGGTGATGCCTAACCGTGAAGAAATTGAATACAGCGTATCTCCATTCCGGATTTTATAATCGAAAAACTCCATTTCTATCATTTGTGAATTAATACAATAAATCTATAAAAAAACAATTTTTAAATTTCATTTTTAATTAAAAAATATGAAAATTGTAGTAGAAGTACGATATCCATAATGTATGACATAAAAAAGGCCGAACTTTTAAAAGCCGGCCATATCAAATATCCTGATGAAAAAACTACATGAATTGCATATGAAAACAGATTTACGGATTGGAGATAATCAATGTTGAGGGAATATCAGAAAGCCAAAGACTCTTTGTATCGATCAGGCTTTTCCAGCTTTTGCTGCTGATCAGCATTAAGTCCTGGGCATCGAGGAATTCTTTTTCGATTTTCTTTTCGTTGTATAGCGTGATGTGATTGGGTGCTACCTGTTCGATACTTCTGATCAGTTCCTTTACCTCGATATTACTACGGATCTGTCCTGCGACATCCAGAATAATAATTTGAGAATTATTGTTATTGATCAGTCTTTTAGCATATTCAAGCAGGTAAAAATCGCTCAAATTGAAAATCGGAACAAATACCCGGTCTGCAGATTTGAATTTTTTTTCTACCAGAATTCCTACAGGGATATTGGTTTTATCTAAAATTTGAAGCGTAAAATCGTCAAAAGGAGAATTGTTGAAAATATTTCCTTTCCCTTTTACCGTGTTTAAAAGCTTTTCAGGATTGATGATCTTTGTGGTAAAACCCAGCAATCTTCCTAAAAGACTTCCCTCATACATTGATTTTCCAAGCATGATTAGCAACAGGTCGTAGTTTCCTTTATTCGAAATACTGGTAAGATCATTTTCGATATCTGTTGAAGCCTTGAAGAGGGTAGTTACTTCCAGATTCAGTTCGTGAGACGTTTCGATCACATTTTTAAACTGTTCATTTTCATATTCATTGATTTCATACGCATGCATTTCTTCCACGGGAGCAATATTCATTGCGGTAATGCTTTTGTTGCCGTTCATTTTATTGGTGAAATCATGAGCAAGTTTTACCAAGGTACTTCCGGATTCCGGATTGTCAAACGAAAGAAGTACACGGTATTTAGGATCGTTTTCGTCATGAACTTTTTCATCATCATTTTTTTTCGATTTGAAAATAAAATTGATGAAATCTAAGGCTGGCCCCGTCATGAAAGTGGTAAATAGCGCCATAATCACAAGCATGGCAAAGATTTCAGGACTTAAAACACCAAGGTCGTAACCGATATTTAAGACAATAAGTTCCATTAATCCTCTTGTATTCATCAGGGCTCCAATCGTGAGACTTTCCTTCCAGTTGATCCCTAGAAATTTTGCGGCCAGTGCACTTCCTGCAAACTTTCCTAATACTGCGGTTAAAATTATAAATCCTGCCGTAATCCACAAATGCCCGTCATTCAATAGTCCGATTTGGGTACGGAGACCCGTAAATACGAAGAATAGCGGAAGTAAAAGGACTAACGCCACATCTTCTACCTTATCAATGAACATCGTACGGAATTTAGCATTTTCAGGCATGATAGCTCCAGCCATAAAAGCTCCGAATAACGCATGAATTCCAATCACTTCTGTAACATAAGCAGAAAGGATAAGCGTTAAAAAGAAAATAGCTACCATCGGCTTATTGATGGTATTTTTGCCGGCCTGAAGATCTCCAATCCTTTTTAAAAATGGTCTTACGATTTTGATCATTAAAAATACATAGGCAATTGCCATGATGATCACATAAATCGAGCTGGTAAAAGATCCGGCCTTTACAATAGCGATTACAGCGGCAAGAATACACCATGCAGTAATATCATCTGCTGCTGCACAGGTAATAACTACGGTTCCAAGTTTTGTTTTCTGAAGGTTTCTCTCCTGAACAATTCTTGCCAGAACCGGAAATGCGGTAATACTCATTGCAATAGCAATAAATAAGGCAAAAGAAGTAAACGGGATACCTTTCGGGGCAAATTCCTGATAGACAAAATAAGAAAGCCCGATTCCTAGAGCAAAAGGAATAATAATACTGGCATGGCTGATCACCACGGCGTCATGAGCTTTCTTTCTTAAAACACTCAAATCCAGTTCCATTCCTACAATATACATAAACAGGATTAATCCTATCTGGCTTAAAAACTGTAAGTTTCCAAGAGATTCTTTCGGGAAAAGAAAAGTTGAAAACTCCGGAAAATACATTCCCAACAGGGAGGGGCCCAACACGATACCGGCAATCATTTCCCCGATAACGGTAGGCTGTTTAATTTTCATACAGATCCACCCGAAAAGTCTTGCTACTAAAATGATCGTAACGATCTGTGCGAGCAGTAATGCCAGCGGATGGTGAAGATTGGTTTTAAATGAATCAACGAAATTTTCCCATGTAGATCCACCGGTAGTTTTTATAATGATATTTTCCTTCACCTCTAATGTCCGGCCTTCAATCATGAACCAATACATCAGACAGGAGAAGAAGGCGATGGTCACTACGTAAAAAATTATATTTCTGTATTTCCCCAAGTTCATAAGTCCATTATTTAAGTGTAAATTTCTAAAGAATATGTGAATGGCAGGTATGTTTTTCTGTAAAATGTAATCAATGCCATAAATAATGTAATGAAAGATTTATTTCGGGGCTGGATCATGAAAATATCAAGGCTGGATAAAGGAATGATCCCCAAGAAGATCAGTTACCATGATGTAATGAATGGTAAAAATAAGGTGAATTATGGCTGCAATGAGCTGTTGTAATGAAAAGGGCTGATTGTGTAATGAAACAGGAAGGCTTTGAAAAATCTACTTTCCAAACATCTCCATCAAAGAGTTTTTATACGCTTCACCGATCTGAAGTTTAAGGAAATTTTCACTGCCCGCCGCAATAGTGGTAATAATTTCGTTGGTTGAAAATACTTTGATGGAAGATAAGGCGACAATTTCTTTTTTGTTCACCTGCGCAAAATCTTTGGGCGGAAGCATTTCCAGAAGGTTTTTTAGGCTAAGATTCTTTAAAACGATCGTCGTTCCGTCATAGAGAATGATTTCTTTGTCGCGGCTGTCGATTTCCGATGTTTTGATGTAAGCGATCTGTTCTGTGAAAATAACGGTTTTACCGATATTGGTATTCCATTCGATGAAGTCTTTTTTCTGTGAAGAAGCCACAAGTTCCTGGGCTTTTTCAAAGGCCTGAATTAATCTTTCTTTCTTGATAGGTTTTCTGACGTAATCTACCACATTCAGATCAAAAGCTTCTGCTGCATATTCTTTATAAGCGGTCGTAAAGATGATTTTTTTAGAATGAGAAATCAGTTCTGCAACCTGAAGACCGTTTATACCGGGCATTTCGATATCCAGAATACAAACGTTGCAGTCGATATTGTCGATTTCACTTAAAAAAACTTTAGGATCATTAAAAGCTTTTACCACTTCCACATTTTCAATCTGTTCACACAGCAGTTTCAGATAGCTTATTGCCAGTAATTCATCATCAAGAATAACGCATTTTATCATAGAATTCTCCTAAGTTAATTGTTAATTCTGCAGTGAAGATACCATTTTTTGAACTTTTCTGAAGCTGATAGTAATTGTTATAGATCATTTTAAGCCTTTGGTCGAGAGACTGGCTGCCGAAACCACTTTTCTCCTTTTCAAGGACGTTTTTTAAAGAAGCTTTATTGCTTACTTTCATTGTGAAAACTCTGTTGTCAAGCTCAAGCTGGATCGAAATAAAAGAATCCTGAGCCAGAAAATCAGTATGCTTGAATGCATTTTCAATAAGGTCGACGGAAAGTAGCGGGGCAAAGATTTTTTCTTCGTAAATGTCGTCTGATGTATTGATTTTCGACTTAATTCTAAAATCAAAAAGTGGATTTATCTTAATTTTATTGATCTCGATGAGGCTTAATGCAAAGTTGAGTTCTTCTTTCGGACTTACAAATTTACTGTTGCTCTCATACAGAATATAATCCAGCACATTTGCCAGTTTATCCAGGGACATATAGGTCTGGTAGGCGTGCGACTGTACAGAATTAAGGATATTTTTAAATAAATGAGGATTCAGTTTGGTGCCGATATGTTCCAGCTGTACCTCATTCAGTTTTTGTTCTATGATTCTGTTTGTTTCAGTCAGTTTCAGATTTCTCTGCCTGAATTTTTTGTTTTGTCCAAAAAGATAGACACCCACCGTCAGCAAAAAGAAAATAGCAAAAACTCCAATGAATATCAGATAATCATGAATCATATAGTAATTGCCTTCCATACCAATAGCTTTATTAACGGGTTAAAAAATGAAATCGGATTATTTCAGTTTTTTCAGGCTGTTCAGCGTTACGGTTTCTTCACATTTTTCAAAAGTGATTTCGTACTTGGGATTCTCTTTTGGATATACCAATACATAGTCCGGGCAAGGTTTTTTCTGTGCATTGCTTTTATCAAAATCTACTTTTCCGTTGGTGATGATGCTGTCCTTTAAGAATTTTTCATTGATCTTATACGTACTCATCTCACTTTTGGCATTTTCAGAATACTGGAATTCTTTGGAAAGAGTTTCAGCAATTACACGGCTGTTGGGTAAATAGCCACTGCAGCTCGCTCCTTTTTTGTTAAGGATAAAAAATACAAGAAGAAGCCCTGGTATAAGGCCGATTACGTAGAATTTAAGTTTTTTCATTAGAAAATTAAAAGATTGATATCGTGGTAGGTAAGTCCGAAACGATCGCAGATCACTTTTTTAGTATGTCTTCCTTTGTACATGTATAAGCTATGCTTCATTTCATTTTTGCGGGTCAGCATGTTTTCGAAACCGCCTTCTTCATCATAATTTAAAATATAGGAAAGGAAGAAATTTGATATGGCTTTTGTTGTAGTTCTTGGCATTCTTGAAGTCAGATTGGGAAGTCCGCAGTGAATGACACCGTGTTTAATGATATAAGGATCTTCCATGGTTGTAAGCTCGGAAGTTTCAATCACCTTACCATTGTCTATGGTAATATCGATGATAACACTGCCTTTTTTCATTCTCATCACCATATCTTCAGTTACGATAGGCGTCATATTCAACCTTGGAAGTGCTCCAATCACCACGTCTGCACGTCTTAAAGCTTTGCCAACTTCTTTCGGATCGATGATTGACGTCGGAACCCGGCTGTCAACAATCGTATGAAGCCTTCTTAATTTTGAAAGGGAATTGTCAAAAACTCTTACACTGGCACCCAGTCCAATAGCAGCTTTTGTGGCAAATTCACCTACAATTCCTGCTCCGATAACGACCACTTCTGCAGGTCTTACTCCTGTAATACCTCCCAGCATTAAGCCGTTTGATAATGCCAGTAGTTCAGAAGCATATAAAATAGAGACGGTTCCTGCGATTTCGCCCACCAGTCTTACCAATGCAAGCTGTTTGTACTCGTCAACAATGAATTCGAAAGCGATGGCATTAATTTTTTTCTCTGCCAGTTTCAGGAAATATGCTTTTTCTCTAAGATTGATCTGAAGTGCTGAAACCAGATAGGTATTCGGTTTCATATAATCAATTTCATCTTCTGTAGGCGGGTTGATCTTTAGAATAAGATCCTGTCCGAAAGCTTCTTTAGGATCATTCGTGATTTTTGCACCTGCTTCAGAATATAGTAAATCTGCAAAAAAAGAACCTTCTCCGGCTCCGGATTCAATGATGATCTCGTGGCCGTGCTCTACCAATACCTGTACTGCATCAGGTGTGATGCATGTTCTTCTTTCATGAAGACAGGTTTCTTTAGGAATTCCAATACTGAATTGTTTTCCTTTCTTTACAACCTCCAGTTTTTCCTCTTGCGGCATCAGTTCTTCTTCAGTAAAAGGAGTAAAAATATTTGTAGTACTCATTCTTTAAATTAAATTATTTCTTACAGACAATTATTCTACAATAGAAATTAATAAGCAAAGATACATAATATTTAGTCGAATGAGACCTCTCTGTTTTCGCCGGTATTGATGATGCTCATTGTGTGGTATTTAAGGCCGTACAGCTCTTCTTCATATACTTCGGGCCATTCTATAATGCAGAGGAAAGCATTATCCAGATACTCTTCGATCCCGATGTCATATACTTCTTCAATGTTTTTTAAACGATAAAGATCAAAGTGATAAACTTTTCCTTTGGGAGTATTGTATTCATTGACAATAGAGTAGGTAGGGGAACTGATTTCATCCTCACTTCCCAGTTTGTTTAATAAAAACTGGGTGAAAGTAGTCTTTCCGGCGCCCAGGTTTCCTTTCAGAAGGAGAATGTTATGTTGTAATTCAGGAAGAATCTGTTCTACGATTCCCTGCCAGTCTTCGATACTCTTTATAGTAAATTGCATAAAAGTAATTTGTTGCAAAAATAAGAATAAAAACATTTGAAATATATGCATAAAGTACATCCGATTGTAAGGTTAAAATTCGGAATTTCCTTATTTTTACACCATGATTTCTAAACAGACCATAGATAAGATATTTTCCACAATCAGGGTAGAAGAGATTGTGGGTGAATATGTGCAGTTGAAGAGGGCAGGGTCTAATTACAAGGGATTAAGTCCGTTTCACGACGAAAAATCGCCCAGTTTTGTAGTGTCACCAAGCAAGCAGATCTGGAAAGATTTCTCAACAGGAAAAGGAGGTACAGCGATTTCTTTCCTGATGGAAATCGAAAATTTCACCTATCCCGAGGCTCTTCGCCATGCGGCAAAAAAGTATGGAATCGAAATTGAAGAAGATCAGCGTGAATTTTCTGAAGAAGCTAAAAATGCCCAGTCAGAAAGGGATCTTCTGTATAAAATCCATGAGGTAGCGAATGATTATTTCCAGCATTTCCTTTGGGAAGTAGAGGAAGGTAAAAATATAGGATTAGCCTATTTCAAAGAGCGTGAGCTTAAGGATGATATCATCAAGAAGTTTCAGCTTGGATATGCACCGGAAAAGAAAAATGCTTTTACGGAATATGCCTTAGAGAAAGGTTATGCTAAAGAAATTCTTGAAAAATCAGGACTGTCTATTTTTCCTGAAAATGCTCCAGCCGGAATCGACCGTTTCCGGGAAAGGGTTATTTTTCCGATCCATAGTTTTTCGGGAAGGGTATTGGGTTTTGGAGGAAGAATTCTCAGAAATAATGTAAAAACTGCAAAATATCTTAACTCGCCGGAGACAGAGATTTATCATAAGTCGAATGTGCTGTACGGTCTCAACCAGAGTAAACAGGCTATTTCAAGGAAAAATGTCTGCCTTCTTGTGGAAGGATATATGGATGTGATTTCACTTCATATGTCGGGGATTGAAAATGTAGTGGCGAGTTCCGGAACGTCTCTGACAACTGAGCAGATCAAGCTTATTAAGAGGCTTACGGAAAACGTAACCATTCTTTTTGATGGGGATAATGCAGGAATTAAAGCAAGTTTCCGAAGCATTGATATGCTGTTGGCAGAAGGAATGAATATCCGTGTTCTGCTGTTTCCGGAGGGTGATGATCCCGATTCTTTTGCGAGAAAACATCCTCAGGAATATGTGGAAAAGTTCATCGAGAATGAAGCGATGGATTTCATTGATTTTAAAGCGGAAATTCTTTTAAAAGATGCGGGAAATGATCCCATCAAGAAGGCTGAAGCCATCCGGAATATTGTAAAATCGGTTGGTTTCGTACAGAATGCTTTAAAGAAAGAAGTCTATTTAAAAGAGGTTTCCAATAAGTTTGGACTGTCTGAGCAGAGTTTATTCAATGAGCTGGATATTCAGAAACAGATGACCCAAAACCAGCACCAGCACGTTCAGCAGCAGAAAGAGCAGGCTCCGGTAAAAATGGAGATTGTTCCTCTGGATAATGAAAAGGGTGATCCTTTTCTCTATGATGTTTTATTTATGGAAAGCAAGCTGGTGGATCACATGCTGATGTTTGGCGATATTGTACTGAAAAGGGAGGATGATAAGAATGGAGAATACCAGATCACGGTGATAGAAGAAATACTTCATCATTTTGAGGAGGAACAGTATAGTTTTTTATTAAAAGGAAATGAAACCATCATCAACCAGGTGAAAGAAGGTATTCAGAAAGATGAATTGAGAAGTGGAAATTTCTTTATATCTTTTATGGATGAAGAAATCACGTCCAAGGTTGTGGATGCACTGCTTCCTGTAGATGAGCTTGAAAACTGGGGATCAAGGAATATCTATCCGCCCAATTATGGAGACAATATTGCAGAACAGATCAAAGGGGATGTATTGCTGCATAAATACAGGTATATTGATTATTTAATACAGGAAACAGCAAGTGAGCTCAGTAAATACAGTACCACCGATGAAACAAAATATTTTGAACTCATTAAAAAAATCACCTTACTGAAGCAGGCCTCAATGAAATTGAGTGATATCATTGAATATTCGCCGATAAAAGGAATCTACGGGGATAGAAAAAGATAGATGAACAGGAAAAAATAGGTTGATCAGACTGGTTTCTTATGACAAAAAGTCCTATAAAATTTTAGGAATAAAAATTGTAATTTAAACTTCGAATTTATTTAATTTAAAATAACACACAAGAAATATGGACATTAAAAAAGACTTCAGAGATTTCTCTGTAAAGCATTTAGGAAACAGCGGTTTAGCTACCGATCAGTATATGGGAATGTATGGTCCAACAAATCTTACCCCGTACATCATGGAAGAAAGAAGATTAAACGTTGCTCAAATGGACGTTTTTTCCCGTTTGATGATGGACAGAATCATCTTCCTTGGAACAGGGATTGATGATCAGGTTGCCAATATCATTACGGCGCAGCTATTATTCCTGGAAAGCGCGGATCCGTCAAAAGATATTCAGATCTACATCAACTCTCCGGGGGGAAGTGTGTATGCGGGATTAGGAATTTATGACACAATGCAGATCATTAAACCTAACGTAGCAACAATCTGTACAGGTATTGCAGCTTCTATGGGAGCAGTATTACTAGTTGCAGGAGAAAAAGGAAAGCGCTCTGCGCTGAAGCACTCAAGAGTAATGATTCACCAGCCTTCAGGAGGTGCTCAAGGGGTGGCTTCTGATATGGAGATCAACTTAAGAGAGATGCTGAAGCTGAAAAAAGAATTGTATGATATCATCGCTGAACATTCAGGGCAAACTTACGAATGGGTAGAGAAAGCATCAGACAGAGATTACTGGATGACTTCTGAAGAAGCAAAAAGCTTCGGAATGGTAGATGAGGTTTTACAAAGATCTGTTGAAAAGAAATAATTTTCTGTAAATGAAAATAAGAAAGCGCACCGTCTGGTGCGCTTTTTTTATGCAATATTTTTAATGAAAATTCTCGCCTATTACTGTTTAATTAACTTCTGAATATTTTTTTATTTACTAAGCAAATGGATTGACCAATGGATGTATAGAATTGACCGTTCTTATTTTTCTGTTGACTATCTATTCATATTGTATAATGATTCTTAAAATACAATTATCATTGCATTCAAGATCTGTTTATATGTAATGTTTACTTTCGCTGCCATAAAAGTAATTATGAAAAAAATACTATTTTCTGCACTTATACTTACTGCTGTGTCAGCCTGTAAAGATGATGATGCCATGATCAGTCAGGATATCAATTATGCTAAACTTCCTCAGGAATTTCCTTTTTCAAAACTGGCAACTATTGGAGGGGTTGATGTTATCAACGGAGGTTTTGGTTCCGGAGCTGCTGCCCACCCTACCAGAAAAGGAGAATTTTATGTGATTACAGACCGTGGTCCGAATACGGATTATTTAAATGGTAAAAAATTCCTCACTCCAAATTTTACGCCTACCATTATGCATTTTAAAATCAATGCAGATGGAAATATTGAGGTCATTAAATATATAAAACTTAAAAACCCATCAGGACAGCCGATCACAGGGCTTCCGAATCCGGTAGGAATGGGAAGTACGGGAGAAATTGCTTATGATGCTTCCGGAAATGTACTGGGAACGGATACTTATGGATTAGACAGTGAAAGTATCGTCGCTGCTGCAGACGGAACATTCTGGGTATCTGATGAGTACGGACCGCATATCGTTCATTACAGTGCAGACGGTGTAGAACTGGAAAGAATCAGTCCGATAGGGGTGAATACAGGAACCCGAAAGCTGCCTGCTATATTGGCGAAAAGAAGAGCAAACCGAGGAATGGAAGGACTTTGCATTACACCGGACGGAAAAACATTGGTAGGAACGATGCAGTCGACGATGTATGTTCCGACAAAAGCATTGGCAACAAATACCACTTTGACCAGGATTGTAACTTTCGACATTGCAACCGGCCAGACTAAACAATATTTATACAAACAGGATGGCGGTGCGTCCGATTCTGTCTGTGACATAACAGCGTTAAGCAGCACTGAATTTCTGGTGATTGAAAGAGATGGTAATTTTGGTTCTCAGGGAGGACTTAAAAAAGTATACCGAATCAATATAAGCGGGGCTTCTGACGTGAATGGAACTGATCTTGCTGCTGTGGATGGAATGAAAATTAACGGAAAAACTTTGGAACAGTCTACCTGGGCAGAGATTAGTACGGCAGGATTAAAGCCTGTGACCAAGACTTTAGCCGTAGATCTGGTAACAAAACTAGGCTACGAACATGATAAGTTTGAAGGAATTGTTTATTTAGGAAATAATAAACTGGCTGTTTTCAATGATGATGATTTTGGAGTGGTGGATGACGGAAGTGGAAATCCAAAGGCCAAAATTCTCCCTAAAACAGGGAAAGTAGATAAGGGAACGATGTATATAGTCGATATTCAATAATTAGATTTAAACGAAAGGGCGGAATTTTTAATTCCGCCCTTTTTAATGATATTCAATACAAACAGGCTTCAGCCCGTTTGTTTTTAAATTGTTATGAATTGAAACCTTCAATAATTTTAGAGAAGTCTTCTAATTTCAAGGCTGCGCCACCAATTAAACCACCGTCAATATCCGGTTGAGAGAATATTTCTTTAGCATTGTCTGGTTTTACAGAACCTCCGTATAAGATCGAAACCTCATCCGCTACTTCCTGACCGTATTTTGCAGCAATAATACTTCTGATATGAGCGTGGATTTCCTGAGCCTGTTCCGGGCTTGCCGTTTCTCCTGTTCCAATAGCCCAAACCGGTTCGTAAGCGATAACCACTTTTTTGATCTCTTCAGCAGAAAGCGTGAAAAGGGCAACTTCAGTCTGGTTTTTTACCACTTCGAAATGCTGACCAGCTTTTCTTTGTTCTAGTGTTTCTCCGTTACAATACACAGGGATTAATCCTTTGTCTAATGCTAATTTTATTTTTCTGTTGCAGTGAGAATCTGTTTCTCCGTGGTACTGTCTTCTTTCTGAATGACCGATTAAAGAACCGGTTGCCTCGATAGATTCCAGCATGTCTGCAGATAATTCTCCGGTATAAGCGCCACTTTCATGCTCGCTCATATCCTGAGAGAATACACCGATTTCATCTTTTTCGAAGATATCTTTAGCCATCATTAAATAGATAGACGGCGGAGCAATCCAAACTTCACACTGGGTAGCATTGTTATTTTTATAGCTTAGTAATTGGATCATTAATTGCTGAGCATCAATTACATTTTTGTTCATTTTCCAGTTTCCTGCAACTATTTTTCTTCTCATAATTTTATCTGAATTTTTATTATTTTAATTCTTATCTCTCGCAGATTTTTTTGATTAAGCCTGGAACTAATTGGTTGTAAACATTAAAAATACATTTACGAACAATATATGAAATTTCATTTTCCGTCATGTTAAATCTGCGAAATTTGCATAATCTGCGAGCTATTATTTACTTATTTATTCCTTCTAATTTAAACATAAATGCATACACCAAAGCAAGATCCTTCAGATAATCAAATCTTCCTGAAGCACCGCCATGTCCGTACGCCATGTCTGTTTTTAATAATAATACATTGTGATCGGTTTTCATATCCCTCAGTTTTGCCACCCATTTTGCAGGCTCAAAATACTGTACCTGAGAATCATGAAGTCCTGTTGTTACCAGCATATTAGGATAGTTTTTCTTTTCTATATTTTCATACGGAGAGTATGATTTCATATAGAAATAGGCTTCCTTGTTGCTTGGATTTCCCCATTCATCATATTCGTTGGTGGTTAACGGGATGGTTTCATCCATCATTGTATTCACTACATCTACAAAAGGAACCTGCGAAATAACGCCATTCCATAAAGCAGGTTTCATATTGACGATGGCACCAATCAATAGACCTCCTGCACTTCCTCCCTGTGCATACAGGTGTTTTGGAGAAGTATATTTTTCTTTTACCAAGTATTCCCCGGCATCAATAAAATCGGTAAATGTGTTTTTCTTTTTCATCATTTTACCATCTTCATACCACTGTCTTCCCATTTCCTGACCGCCACGGATGTGGGCAATCGCAAAGGCAAAACCTCTATCCAGAAGACTTAGTCTTGTACTGCTGAATGACGCATCCATAGAGCTTCCATAAGAACCATATGCGTATAAAAGTAATGGGTTGTTTCCATCTTTCTTGTATCCTTTTTTATACACAATAGAAATTGGAATTTTTGTTCCGTCTTTTGCAGTAGCGAAAAGTCTTTCAGTAGTATAATTATCTTTGTTGTAGCCTCCTAAAACTTCCTGTTGTTTCAGTAACGTTCTTTTTCCTGTTTTCAGATCCTGCTCAAACTGTGAGCTTGGCGTAATCATAGAAGTATACCCGAAACGGAAATTATCAGTGTTATATTCAGGATTTCCTGATGCAGACACCGTATAAGTAGGCTCATCAAATTTCAGAAACTCTTTTTTACCTGTTTTTCTGTCAAAGATTACCAGCTGTGAAAGTCCGTTTTGTCTTTCGCTGAAAACAAGATAATTTTTAAACTCACTGATCCCTTCCATTAAGACTTCTTTTCTGTGCGGAATGAAATCTTTCCAGTTTTCCACTCCTGTTTTATCAAGAGGAGTCTCTACTACTTTAAAGTTAAGGGCATCCTTATTGGTAGTCACCAGGAATTTATCTTCCAAAGGCGTTACATCATACAACACATCCTTCATTCTCGGTTGGAATACCTTGAATGTTCCGTTAGGATCATCCGCATTAAGATATCTGGTTTCTGAAGAAGTGGTAGCACCGGAATAAATCATAATGAACTTTTCATTCTTTGATTTTTCGACCCCGATATAATTGGTTTTGTCTTTCTCTTCATACACCAGGACGTCCTTAGAAGCGTCAGTTCCCAAAGAATGTCTGAAAATTTTCTCTGTTAAAAGCGTTTCCGCATTTTTTCCTGTATAAAAGATGGTTTTGTTATCATTCGCCCAGGTAGCAGAGCCTGTAGTATTTTTAATACCCAGATCTGTTGTTTTTCCGGTCGTAAGATCCTTTAAAAATAACTTATACTGCCTTCTGGAAACATCATCTACTCCGTACACCAATTTTGTGTTGTCCGGACTGATGCTGAACCCGGCCGCCGAATAATAAGCGTGTCCTTCTGCAAGCTGATCTACATCCAGTAAAATCTCTTCCGGAGCATTCAGGCTTCCTTTCTTTCTGCAGTATTTGAAATACTGTTTTCCGGTTTCAGTACGGGTATAGTAATAATATCCTTTTTTGAAGCTGGGAACAGATTCATCTTTTTCCTTGATTCTGGCTTTCATTTCCTGGTAAAGCTTTTCTCTGAAAGGTTCTGTATCTTTCATCATGCCTTCCCAGTAGGTATTTTCTGCCGTCAGATAATTCACAACTTTCGTTGAGTCTTTTCCTTTTTTAAAATAATCAATCATCCAGTAATACGGATCATTAACTTTATCGCCGTGTATTTCACGGATATGTTCCTGCTTGTCGGCAACAGGTGCTTTCAGGGCAGGAAATTGTTGTGATTGAATTGTTGAAGCACTCATTATCAGTAATCCTAAATAAAATCTTTTCATAGTTATATTTTGTTGTTGGTATGTTGGAGCATTACTCCATATTCCACATATTTTTCAGGTGTTTGTAATATGAATGCTCCTCGTCGGTTACTTTATTATCCGCTTTAATAAGTGTCTTGGCAAACTGTGCGAATTTTTTACGCTCCTCCTCGGTAGAATCATCATGAAAACAATTGGCATGGAATTCAAAATGAGCTTTCCATTCCTCCGGCTTAAGCAGGGCAATAGTTTCAAGTTCGTCATCCAGATTCATTTTGAAAGGAAACTCATCTGCCAGGTATTGCTGAACAAGCATTCCTTCTTCAGGAGCAAATTCTCCGTCTACAGAAGAAAGAATCATTAACAAGTGGTAACCGGCGATGGATTTATTTGATTTTTGCATTATATGATTAAATTTGATAGTTGATAGTTGATAGTTGATAGTTGATAGTTGATAGTTGATAGTGCGGTCGGTCTTAAATTCACAATTCATAATTCACAATTCACAATTTATTATTGAAAATTGACCATTCACATGATTTGCTTTTATTATTTAATGTAATCTTTTGCAGGCTGTTTGTCTACAATTTTTCCATTGTTCAGGATCAGTACAAATGGATTGCTTCTTGCAATTGTTTTAATAGCTGTACCGTCCATCATTGCATTCTTAATCGTTTTAAAGGTATTTTGATCCGTAGAAACACCATAGATAAGAGCACCTTTTTGAGCATTTACTTTAGCTTCAATCTTTTTAAGCATTTCTGCAGACACTTCTTTCGGATGGTAAGAGAAAACCAAAATAGATTGAGGAGCTTTGATGATCTCATCAGTCAATTCAAGTCCGGTAGGATCCTCGATTTTAAATTTAACGATCTCAGATTTATAGCCTTCTTTTACTAAAACAGATTCGTTTTTCCCTTCTTCAATTTTCCATGGAGAACCTTCTGCCCAGTATTTTGTTTCTTTGATATAATCATCCTGATTAACCTTCAGTACTTGTCCGGTTTTCTGGTTCTTTAAAGAGTAAAAAGTCTTATATTCAGAAGGATTTTTATTGATTTTTTCCTTTTCTGCTTTAATATCTGTTCCTATTTTGTAATCGCGGAAATCGATGATCGGTTCATGCATAATTCCCTGTGCCATAATGTAAATCATGACCAAAGAAAACAGTCCTAAAACAGCATATTTAAACTTGCTTGAAGTATCTTTTGGAGTAGTGTTGCTGTATTCATCTTTTTTCTTAAACTCTTTTCTGTACAAAACAAACAGAAGTAAAAGTCCGGCTAACAATACGATATCTTTAATAAAGCTTTGCCATGGCGTAAATTTAATAGCATCCCCGAAACATCCACAATCCGTTACTACATTGTAATACGCCGAATAGAATGTAAGGAATCCAAAGAAAATACAAAGGGCTATTAATGCAGACAAGGTGAATTTCAGCTTTAATTTCAGTAACAGCATAAACCCAAGGAAAAGTTCCAATACCACTACAATGACTGAAAACAGCAGTGCAAATTTCTCCAGAAAAGGCATATTAAAAACAACAGGTGAGAAATATTCTTCCATTTTAAAGGAAAAACCTACCAGATCCACTGCTTTTACAAATCCTGATAAAATAAAGATAACAGCAACAATACAACGTAATAAACCTTTGATCATATTAAATAGTTTTGGGTTCGAAATTGTTTTCCTTTTCAGAGAATTTGATTAGGCAGAAAACGGCATAATTAAGCATGTCGAAATAATTGGCATCCAATCCTTCTGAAACGATTGTTTTGCCCTGGTTGTCTTCAATTTGCTTGGTTCTTAAGACCTTCTGATAAATAAGATCCGTGATGGAAGAAATTCTCATATCTCTCCATGCTTCACCGTAGTCGTGGTTTTTTCTTTCCATTAAAGCCATGGCTTCGCTGGAATATTTATCATACAGTTGTAAAATCTCTTCATTATTTTCATTAAAATCATTGGAAAGACCCTTTTCAAGTTGAATAAGCCCGATGATAGAGTAGTTCACAATCGCGATAAACTCACCTTCTTCACTTTCATCAACCATTTTCACATCAGTCATCTGTAACGTACGGATCCTGTTGACTTTAATATAAATCTGATCAGTGATGGAACTCGGTCTCAATACTCTCCAGGCGGCACCATAATCCTGCATTTTTTTGCTGAAAAGAGCACGGCACTCTCCAATAACTTTTTCGAACTGTAATGAAGTTTTTAGCATAAATTCTCTTAATCTTCCAAATATACGAATTAGGTTTCAGGTAACAGAAGTTAGAAGGGAGATTTTTGAGCTTGAGAGGTCTGGCGACGAGGTTTGAATGTAGTAAAATTTGAAGACGAAAGTGGCTGGAAGTAATAGTTTTTTTGTTAAACATTCCATATTTATTTTCTCATCATGAATACATTATTTTAATACGTCAGGATTTGACGCTATGCCGATCTATTTTTGCTTTACAATCTCTAACAAGGAATTGATAATAACAACCAAAAAAACAAAATTATGATTTACACTGAAGATTTTTTCTCTCCGGGAAGTAGCTATCCAACAGATGATGTAGTAGCATTAGTAGACAGTTTTTCAAACGAAAATGTTAATTTTAAAAAGACATCAGTTTGGGAGAATGGATCACCAATAACGGATGTTAATTTAGATCAGATTATCTACAGAAAAAAAGGAGTCTTCTTCTACAAGAGAGTAATGGAAAACTCTAAAATATTGAATGCGAGGATTTTTAATCCTTTTTGCAACGGTATTGACGATGATAGCCCTGCGATCTCTAAAATGATGACCATATCATCTATGGGATATACCATTGATGGCAATGGTTTGACTTATCATTTACTCAGCAAAATTACTCAGGAAGTTGATTATTTTAATTTTATCAACTTTAACTTTCGGCTAAACGATAATTATGAATCAGATTGTGGATGGAAACTTAATGTCAAAAAAAATATAGTATTTGAAAATATTTTTCTTGATGGTGGAAGAGGTACTTACAAAAATCAAAACGGAAATATTGAAAAATGGATTCAAGATGCAGGAGATGCTTCTGTACCATCAATTAAACCAAGTTTAGATGATGTTTTTTTCTTCATACAAGGTGATAGAGAATCAAATGCCAGTATAAAAAATTTAAAAGCTGTCAATATTCACGCTATGTCAGCCGTTACTTTTAATTCCCATGGGAATGTTACTATTGAGGACAGTCATTTTGAAAATATTTCAATGAAACCCTTTCATGTGTATCACTCGTTTGATAATGGTACAAATCAGTCTGGTAAAACGTCTATTAAAAATATAACAACAAAAGATTGTGGATATTTAGCAGATGAAATTTTGGAAAAATTGAATTCAGATTTACCGTTCGTTCTAAGAAACAGAGCTGATTCTGAGGGAATGATACAATGGGGATATGGAGCTATCGTATCCTTTGGTGAGTTTTATGTAGAAAATATTCAAGTGGTAAATTATGGCGCTTCTGCTGTTTGTTCTGACAGAAATACTAAATTCTTTGGTAACAACATCTATATATCTAATGATTCTGAGAAATTTGAATCTAACAATCCCAGTGGAGCCATGTGGTTTGAAGCTACCGGTGATGCCTATATCAGCAACCTGGATATCGATATCAGTGAAAGAGGAAGTAGAGACCTTGCTTTTGACAGCTCAGCTCTTGAAACTTTTAATACCGAATTGTATGTTAATAATCTGAAGATTAAAACAAATAAAAATACAGCATTGTTGAAAAAGGGGATAAGAGCAAGTTATAGTAATGAGAGTACAGTGACTGTAAATAATCTTTATATTGAAGGTGCTTTTCTGGATCAGGCTGTATTTCATGGTATTATGGAATTCGCTAAAGATGAATATCCCTTAAAAAGTAAACTGGTCCTTAATGGAGGAATCATTAAAAAAGGTAATCTGTTATTTTGGGGAACGGGTGAGGTTAATCTGTCAAAAATTGATGCCCCAACTTCTAAAATCGAATGTCAATTTCCGATTTCAACTCAATTTAATAAGATTTCAATAAAAGAATCTTCCTTTTATTATTTTAACACCATCGTCGATTATAAACAACTGATTTTAGAAAATTCTACGATTATGTCGGATTTTTTCTATAGCAGTAATATTTCAGATATTGTTATCAAAAACTCAAATATTATTGGAGTATTAAGCCTTCCCAATACTACAGTAGGGTCTAAAGTTCATATTTCGGGAGGAGATATTGGAAGAACTCATATAAATGCGTACTATATATTCTTAGATAACGTAAAATCGCGTCAAGGTATTTATATCGATAATGCCCAGTTTTTTACAATTAACAACTGTATTTTACAAACTTCAGAATCTGAGCCCATTATTATGGTTTCAAATAATAGTGATAGATTGATTTCAGGAATTATAAACCAAAATATGCTGTCTATTAAAACTAATACTCCTGCAGCAGGTTACATTCTTTTAATGCCTGAAGCAGTAGGAAAAGTAAGCACCTATAATAACTCAGAAACTTATTTTGATTAGATATTTTGATACATTGACAGCTCATATTTAGTCAAAAAAATATAAGCTTCTCATACCGGTACCTTTTTAATCTTTTTATAGGGTTGAATGGGTACCGGCTATATGTATAGAAATTAGAATATACTTTTATTCTATATTTTTGTGAAATATTCAGTGAAAATTACATATTAACTCCCTAATTTTGCAGTATACAAAACCACTCATCATCCTTAATACAAAGTTGTATGCTTTCAACTCCTTTAATTCACGAGCCTTTTCACTCCATCAACTGTAACGGAAGACTAATTGATGTAAGTACTCCAAAGATCATGGGAATCCTGAACCTTACTCCGGATTCTTTTTCAGATGGCGGCACATACAATAACGAAAAATCCGCATTAGAACACACTGAGAAAATGCTGAAAGAAGGTGCCGAAATCATTGACATCGGTCCGCAATCTACCCGTCCCAATGCTGAATTTTTAACGAGTAGTGAAGAAATAAGGAGAATTGGAAACTTACTTTCCCAAATTAAAAAAGAATTTCCCGAAGCATTACTTTCGCTGGATACTTTTTATGCCGAAACTGTGCAATTTGGTTTCAATGAAGGCATAGATATGATCAATGATATTTCCGGTGGACAATATGATCCTGCGATGTTTGATACAGCAGCGAAAACCGGACTTCCTTACATTCTGATGCATGTTAATCCTTCATACAAAACGATGCATGATAAAACGGCCTTTGAAAATATTACATTGGAAGTGAACCGCTATTTTTCTGAAAAAACGGCAGTGTTGCTGGAGAAAGGGGTGAAAGATATTATTCTTGATCCGGGGTTTGGTTTTGGAAAAACCATGGAAGATCAGATGAAAATGATCCATGAAGTAGAATACCTGGGATTTGGCAGATTTCCTTTGTTGATAGGAATTTCCAGGAAATCATTCATCTACAAGCCTCTCGGTAAATCTCCTTTGGATATCAATGAAGAAACCCAAAAACTTCATAGAGCAGTATTGAAACAGGGAGCAAAAATTTTAAGAGTTCACGATGTTGCCGAAGCAAAGAAAACGATCATGGAATTTTCTTGACAAACAAAAAAATTAAATAAAAAGAGTTTTGAAAAATACGGATAACAATATTGTTGATTTCCTTTTTGAATACGGCTTTCCGCAAATCTCATAATCTATAAATTTCCTGTGCTTTTTTTACCTGGAAAAAATTAAAAATCAAAAAAAAGGTAAAAGATATTGCGTAGTATTGAAAAATCAATACCTTTACACCATGAATTTTACGAATCAGAAAAATATTATTGTCATTTCTATTATTAATACTATTGTCATTCAATAGTAAAGAGCGGCAGTATAACAATAAAATTATTTTACATTATATAAAGCCGTTTCATATTGAAGCGGCTTTTTTTATTTCAGAAACTATGTACTTATTAGCAATCATTATTATCGTCATTATTATTCCCTTACGACTGTGAGAAGGAAGGATATTGCCTGTATATATTCCAAGCCCTCTCACATTGTGAGAGGGCTTTTTTATTTCAATGAATTTTAAACCGTATAAAAAATGTATTACGACAACGAAACTCTTATTTATTTTAAAGGAAATTTTGTAAAAGCAAAAGATGCCGGAATGGATCTTTACGGACAGTCTCTGCACTATGGCTATTCTGTTTTTGAAGGCATAAAATCTTACAGTACCGATAGCGGGACCAGAATTTTTAAAGCAGAAGAACATTATGAAAGGCTGAAAAGATCGGCAGAAATGATGTATATCCCTTTTGATTATTCAGTCAGTGAATTGACAGGTCTTACCTATGAGCTGTTGGAACGTAACGGATTTACCGATGCCTATATCCGTCCCTTAGTTACCTGTTCTCCCAATATGTCCCTTTCAAAAGGAAAAGAATCCTACCTGTCTCTACTTGCCTGGGAATGGAGCAACGGTTATCTGGCAGATAAAATGAAAATCATGACCTCAGGTTTTCAACGCCCCAATCCCAATGCTTTTAAAGTCGAAGCCAAAGTAGGCGGACATTATGTTAATTCTATTCTCGCCTGCCAGGATGCCAAAGACAAAGGCTATGATGAAGCCCTTTTACTCGATGAATATGGCAATGTTGCAGAAAGTTCGGGAGCGAATGTTTTCTATGAGAAAGACGGAATATTATTTACTCCCGCAAAAGGAAGCATCCTGCCGGGAATTACCAGACAGACCGTTTTTGAAATATGCAGCGAACTTAATATTCCCGTTAAAGAAACCTTCTTTAAACCTGAAGAAATGAGAGGAGCTGATGCCGCTTTTTTCTGTGGTACGGCAGCTGAAATTGTAGGATTAGATTCTTTGGATGATGTTCCCTTCACCAAAAACTGGAAAGATACCGCAAGTGAAAAGGTACAGCAGGCTTATCTGAAACTGGTAAGGAGTTCTGTCATTGTAAATATTTAGAATTTAAATATCTGATTATCAATAAAATAAATTCATTTTTCAAACAGTTGGATATTGTAATTTTTATAAAAGTGAAAATAAAAAGACTATTACAAGCTGTAGTTTTGGCTCGAAATTAAATAAAAAACCCATTGATCAATTCAAAAAATTGAAATTTTTAATCCCACACTGAAAATGATAAGAACAGCAAATACAGGATACTATGTTAAATAAATATTCAAAAACATTCACACAAAACACTGAACAGCCGGCCGCAAAAGCCATGCTTTATGGGATAGGATTTACAGATGAAGATATGCAGAAAGCCCAGGTCGGAATTGCCAGTATGGGCTATGATGGAAATACCTGTAATATGCACCTTAATGATTTGGCTCAGATCGTAAAAAAAGGTACCTGGGAACAGGGGCTGGCCGGATTGGTTTTTAATACCATCGGGGTAAGCGACGGGATGAGCAACGGAACAGACGGAATGCGCTATTCACTGGTAAGCCGTGATGTTATAGCAGACAGTATTGAAGCCATCTGCGGAGCGCAGTACTATGACGGCATCATCGCTTTGCCCGGATGTGATAAAAATATGCCCGGAACCATTATGGCGATGGGCCGACTGAACAGACCTTCCATTATGGTTTACGGCGGAACCATTGCTCCAGGATGTTATAAAGGAAACCAGCTCAATATTGTTTCAGCTTTTGAAGCATTAGGACAAAAAATAGCAGGCGAAATTTCTGAAGAAGATTTCAACGGCGTGATCAAAAATTCTTGTCCCGGGGCAGGAGCCTGCGGTGGAATGTACACCGCCAATACCATGGCTTCAGCGATAGAAGCATTAGGAATGAGCCTGCCTTATTCATCTTCAAACCCTGCTACAAGTCTGGAAAAGCAAAATGAATGTCTGGAAGCCGGCGGTTATTTGAAGAAATTACTGGAAAAAGACATTAAACCTTCTGATATCATGACCCGTAAAGCTTTTGAAAATGCACTCCGCATGATTATTGTGCTGGGCGGAAGTACCAATGCCGTACTGCATTTTGTTGCCATGGCAAAAAGTGTTGATGTGGTGGTAACGCAGGATGATTTCCAAAAAATGAGTGATATAACACCTGTACTTGCCGATTTAAAACCTAGCGGGAAATACCTCATGCAGGATCTTCATGAACACGGAGGAATCCCAGCAGTCATGAAATATCTTTTAAGCGAAGGCTTGCTTCACGGTGACTGTCTTACGGTTACCGGTAAAACATTAGCTGAAAATTTAGAAAACGTACCTGAGCTGGATTTTTCAAAACAAAAAATCATAAGACCTATCTCCAATCCTGTGAAAGTAACAGGACATATCAGAATATTATACGGAAACCTTGCAGAGAAAGGTAGCGTAGCTAAAATAACCGGAAAAGAAGGAGAAAAATTTGTGGGTAAAGCGAGGGTTTTCGATGGAGAGAAAAACCTGGTTGAAGGTATACGGAATGGAAAAGTACAGCATGGAGATGTCATCGTTATCCGCAATGAAGGTCCAAAAGGGGCTCCCGGAATGCCCGAAATGCTGAAACCCACCAGTGCTTTGATTGGAGCAGGTTTTGGAAACTCAGTAGCATTGATTACGGATGGCAGATTCAGTGGCGGAACCCATGGTTTTGTGGTGGGACACATTACTCCGGAAGCTCAGGAAGGAGGATTAATCGCTTTTGTAAATGATGATGACATCATTGAAATTGATGCGGTGAACAATACCATACAACTGAATGTCTCCGAAGCAGAAATTGAAATCAGAAAGCAGGGCTGGGTAAAACCTCCATTAAAAGTTACAAAAGGATTACTGTACAAATATGCATTAACCGTTTCTTCAGCAGCAGAAGGCTGTGTAACAGATGAAATATAAAATCAAGTACAATGAACAGTCAAAATTTCACCACAGATAAAAGCAGTTTGATAGGAACAGAACTTAGTGGGAGTCAGGTTATTCTCGAAGCATTTTTGCAGGAAGGGGTAAAAACAATATTCGGATATCCCGGAGGAGCCATTATCCCAATTTATGATGCCCTTTATGATTATAAGGAAACGTTGGAACATGTTCTGGTACGCCACGAGCAGGGTGCTGTACATGCCGCTCAGGGGTTTGCCAGAGCATCCGGAAAGGTAGGCGTGGTGCTGGCAACCAGCGGTCCCGGAGCCACCAATCTTGTTACAGGCCTGGCTGATGCACTACTGGACAGTACGCCATTGGTGTGTATCACGGGACAGGTGTATGCTCATTTGTTAGGAACCGATGCCTTTCAGGAAATCGATGTCATGAATATTACAACCCCTGTCACCAAATGGAATTATCAGGTAGCTGATGCGGATGATCTTTCTGAGGTGATTTCCAAAGCTTTTTATATTGCCAGATCTGGCAGACCAGGGCCGGTAGTGATTGATATTACGAAAAATGCGCAGCTTCAGAAAGTTTTATATCAGGGATACACTCCGTGTACATTTCTCAGAAGTTATCAGCCAGATCCGGAAATCAGGAATGAATCCATTGAACAGGCAGCAGAATTAATTAATAATGCAGAGCGCCCTTTTGTCATCGTGGGTCAGGGAGTAATTCTTGGAAAAGCTGAAAAAGAATTCTTACAGTGCATTGAAAAATCAGGAATTCCGACCGCCTGGACGATTATGGGAATGAGTGCGATTCCTACAGATCATCCGCAGGCTGTTGGAATGGTTGGGATGCACGGCAATTACGGCCCCAATCTCCTGACCAATGAATGCGATGTTCTGGTTGCAATAGGAATGCGTTTTGACGACCGGGTAACCGGAAAACTGGATGAATATGCAGTGCAGGCAAAAATTATCCACCTTGATATTGATAAAGCAGAAATCAATAAGAATGTAAAAGTAACAGTTCCGATTATCGGAAACTGCAAAGAAACCCTGCCTTTACTTACCGCTTTGCTTGAACCTAAACAGCATAATGACTGGCATCAGAAGTTCAGGGACTGTCAGGAAATAGAACAGACTCATTTAATTAATAAAGAACTGAATCCTTCTGAAGGAGCAATTACTATGGGTGAAGTAATCAAAAACTTGAACGAACTGACCCATGGGAATGCTGTGATTGTGACGGATGTAGGGCAGCACCAGATGGTGGCCTGCCGGTATGCTCAGTTTAACCATTCGAAAAGCAATATTACCAGTGGCGGACTCGGAACCATGGGGTTTTGTCTGCCTGCCGCAATAGGCGCTTCCTATGCAGAAACAGGGCGCGATGTCATTGCGATTATGGGAGATGGAGGTGCTCAGATGAATATACAGGAATTGGGTACCGTAATGCAGTATCATTCCCATATAAAAATTATCATTCTCAATAATTGTTTTCTGGGCATGGTAAGGCAGTGGCAGGAATTATTTCATAATGAAAGATATTCATTTGTGGACATCCAGAGCCCCGATTTTGTACAGTTGGCCAAAGCTTATGGAATATCCGGTGAAAAAGTGGTGCTAAGAGAAAATTTAAAAGAATCATTACAGCAAATGCTGAATACCGAAGGAGCCTATCTTTTGGAAATCATGGTAGAGAAAGAATATAATGTTTTCCCAATGGTACCGCAGGGAAGAAGTGTTTCTGAAATCGTATTAACCAATAAAATGTAGAAATAATGAATACAGATCAAAAAGAATATATGATCACCGCCTATATAGAAAGTCATCTGGGGTCGGCGAACCGGATCAACACTCTGTTTTCCAGAAGGAGGATCAATATTATAAGTCTTAGTGTAGGGCCTTCAGAAGCTTCAGGAATAAAAAAAATGGTGATTGTCATTAAAGAAACTGAAGATGCAGTAGAAAAACTGACCCGTCAGATTGAAAAACAGATCGATGTACTGGAAGTTCATCATCATCAGAATGCTTTTTTTAGAGCAGCACAACATATCGCATAAACTAAACATTAATTATTAAATAGTAAAAAAATGGCAAAATTGAATTTCGGAGGAGTAGAGGAAACGGTAGTAACAAGACAGGAATTTCCACTGGAAAAAGCGCAGGAAGTATTAAAAAATGAAGTAGTGGCTGTAATCGGATACGGAATACAGGGACCTGGCCAGGCGCTGAACCAGAAAGAAAGCGGAATCAATGTAATTGTGGGTCAGCGTAAGAACTCTGCATCATGGGACAAAGCAGTAGCTGATGGATTTACTCCGGGAGAAACATTATTTGAAATAGAAGAAGCACTTAAAAGAGGAACCATTATCTGTTACCTGCTGAGTGATGCCGCCCAGATAGAATATTGGCCTACCGTAAAACAGCATTTAACACCAGGGAAAGCATTGTACTTTTCTCATGGCTTCGGAATTACTTTTAATGAACGTACAGGAATTGTACCTCCGGCTGATGTAGATGTGTTTCTTGTGGCTCCAAAAGGTTCAGGAACCTCGTTAAGAAGAATGTTTTTACAGGATAGAGGATTGAACAGCAGTTTTGCCGTATATCAGGATGCCACAGGAAAAGCAAGAGACCGTGTTATCGCATTGGGAATCGCTATCGGAAGCGGTTATCTGTTTGAAACTGATTTTAAAAACGAAGTATACAGTGATCTTACAGGAGAAAGAGGAACCTTAATGGGCGCCGTACAGGGAATATTTGCCGCACAATATGATGTATTGAGAAAGAAAGGACACAGCCCGTCAGAAGCCTTTAATGAAACGGTAGAAGAATTAACGCAGTCGCTGATGCCATTAGTCGCCGAAAACGGGATGGACTGGATGTATGCCAATTGCAGTACTACCGCACAAAGAGGAGCACTAGACTGGTGGAAAAGATTCAGAGATGCAACCTCTCCTTTATTTGAAGAATTATATGAAAGTGTAGCGGCCGGAAAAGAAGCTCAATTATCCATTGACAGCAACAGTAAACCGGATTACAGAGAAAAACTGGATGCAGAATTAAAAGAACTTAGAGACAGTGAAATGTGGCAGGCCGGGAAAACGGTACGCAGTTTAAGACCTGAAAATAATTAATGCAAGATGGAAAATGAAACGTGCCCGTCCACCTTAGATCCCATATATAAAGCAGCTGAGCGGCTTAAAAGTGTAAGTGTAAGAACGCCGTTATCAGTCAATAATAACCTGTCAGGTATATACAATGCCTACATCAGTTTTAAAAGGGAAGACCTGCAGCGGGTAAGATCTTACAAGATAAGAGGTGCCTATAATAAAATGGCTACTTTATCTAAAGAAAATCTTGCTAAAGGAGTCGTCTGCGCCAGTGCAGGAAACCACGCCCAGGGAGTGGCCTTTGCATGCAGTACCATGAAAACAAAAGGAATGATCTTCATGCCGCTGCCTACCCCCAGTCAGAAACTTGAACAGGTGAAAATGTTTGGGGGAGATTACGTGGAAGTTGTGCTGTACGGAGATACTTTTGATGAAGCGAAAGATGCTGCCCTCCAGTATTGTGAGAATCATGATGGCGTATTTATTCATCCGTTCGATGATCCGGCCATTATAGAAGGACAGGCAACCGTAGCCCTGGAAATACTGGAACAGGCAGATCAGCCTATTGATTATCTTTTTTTACCGATTGGTGGTGGAGGCCTTGCAGCAGGAGTCTGCAGTGTTTTTAAAAAGCTTTCACCCCATACAAAAATCATAGGAGCAGAACCTTCCGGAGCTGCCAGCATGAAAAAGGCAATAGAAAAAGGACAGCCCGTTCATCTGGAAAAAATAAATCGCTTTGTAGACGGAGCTGCCGTACAGAAAGTAGGGGAGATCACCTTCAATATCTGTAAAGATGTATTGCATGATGTAGTAACGGTAGACGAAGGAATGATCTGTGAAACCATACTTTCTCTGTACAATAAAGATGCTATTGTAGTAGAACCTGCCGGCGCACTTTCTGTTTCCGCGCTGGAAAAATATAAAGACGAAATAAAAGGAAAAAACATCGTCTGCATCATCAGCGGAAGTAATAATGATATTACCAGAATGGAAGAGATCAAAGAAAAAGCGCTCTTACATGCAGGTTTGAAACATTATTTTCTGGTAAAATTTCCACAGCGTCCCGGCGCCCTTAAATCCTTTGTGATTGATGTTTTGGGACCTAATGACGACATTACCAGTTTCGAGTACACCAAGAAAAACTCTAAAGAAAAAGGAATCGCTGTCGTAGGAATCGTTTTGAAAGATCATAAAGACTTTCAGCCTTTGTTACATAACATGAAAAAATATGATTTTTTTGTCCATTATCTTAATGAAGATTCCTCACTGATGAATCTCCTTATTTAATAGACGGATACAAAAAAAGCTTCACCAATGGTGAAGCTTTTTTTGTATCGAACATTTCTTCTGCCATCGAAAACATGTGGTTGCTATGATATTGTCGTTTAAACTTATACCTGCTATTCAGAACGAAGTCAGGTGAAGTGAATTTATTAGGTTCAAAGGCAGTAACCATTTAAGTAGAATACCGTAAAATCACTATCCAAATACCGGGTTTTCCCCTATGTTGAGGATTAAAACTAATAATTATATTTGCCACAAATTTTCGAAGCTTATCAGAAATACTATTATTCAAGCTTTTTTAAACATCACTTCATAGTGATAAAGAAAATTTGATTATATTTAACCCGTTTAAAAAACACAACTGATCAATGAGAAAAAAAATTACTCTCAGGCTGTTTTTGCTGACAGTCTTTATGGCCCTACTTTGGTCATGCCGAAGTGAGGATCTTCTTCAGGAGGAAAGTCTTTCCGGAACATCTGCCAACCTTAGCTCTGCCAAATATGCTTCACGAAGCTTATGGAAAGAAGATCAGGTATACATCAATAAAGTACAGCAGGTATTTTTAAAAATTGCCAATCTGGAGCATGTAAGAACCAAATATGGAGAACTGAACTGGGATTATGCCATGAGTTTTGGTAATTTTAACGAAACCTATGCTCTAATACCTATCATTAAAGACAATAAAGTGGTACTTTTAATGGAGGCAGTAAGAACAGGAAATAGAGTGTTTTTCTATGAAAAAGACAATAAGGATCTTATTGAATTCTTTAATCTCGCGCTATATTCCAATGTCATTAAGTATGATGAAGAAATTAACGCAAAAGCAAACGCAGTATCTAAAATTTCAGCTTTCGTATGTACTACAAGATGGCTGACAATAGGATGTTTTGATAATGAACCGAATTGTGTACCTTATACAAAAGCTGTTACCAATTGTGAATTTCAGGGAGGAGGGATCCCGCCAAAAACTTTTGATCCTATTGGAATGGATGGTGGCGGAGGCGGAAATAATGGATATGAATATCCTGAAATACCGGAAGAAGAGGATCCTTGTGCGAAAACAAAAAATCTGCTGGAAAATCAGGATGTTGAAAATATTGTTAACGATCTCAAAAACCATCTTAGTAGTGGCGAAGGTGGAGAAAAAGGATGGAGGCTGAACAAATCTGGCCCTCCGACAGAAACTACACAGAATAGTGGACATAGTGTAAACTTCGGTGATCCTTCTACAATGAACGGAGGTTACCACAACCATACCGGAACAGGAGTAAATATGTTTTCCGCCACGGATATTGCTACATTGATTGAAATTGTAAGATATCAAAGTATAGGGGAAGTAGGAAATGGTTACATGGGAATAATAGCGCCTAATGGCATACATTATGTAATATATTTTAATGGAACTCATGAGGACATTCCTGCTTATCCTTTTACACCAAAGGATAAAGAAGATTGGAATACATTACAGGCTTATTGGGTAGATACGCTACCCGCTTTTCAAGCTAATTTATATAGTTCAGATTCAGGAAATACAATTAGTTCGCGGGGTTTGGAGAAATTATTTTTTAACACATTAGATAAAATGGGATTAAGTAATAAAATAACTTTACAAAAAGTTGAAAACAATAGTGTCTCTACAATTAACTTAGAATCTAATGGAGTACCTCAATCAAATCCATGTCAGTAAAAATTTATAATAAACTTGAACAAATATGAAAAATATAATAATTTTATTAATAATAGTTTTAGGAACCATATCGTGCAAGGCACAACAGGAGTACCCAATAAATACAGTTCCTTCAAATATTCCTAATGGAGCATATATAAAAGATACGAATAACGAACTTGATAGATTTATTGGTGTATATAAAGTATTATACAACAATAAAGAGACTTTAATAAATATAAATAAAGTAACTAAAAAACCTTTTTCTCTTTCTGGACTTAATTATTATAAAGATGCATTAATCATAAAATATATAATCAAAGATTTATCTGGAAATATTATTCAAAGTACAATAAATAATACTGATGATGGTAAACATTTTATTTCTAACACCATAATTCTATCACAGAAAAATGAAGCTCGGTTTTATTATACAGGAGGAGATTGTGGAATTGGCTGGGGAAGAATTAGTATAAAAATAATAAATAATAGCGAAATTTCATGGTCATATTATCCAAGCAGTACTACACTTGACAATATCAATTGTCCTAATCCTACTGATACAAATATTTATCTTCCAGAAACAAAAGATCTACTATTTACAAAACAGTAATGAAATAAACCGCTAAAAAGCGGTTTTTGTTTTATCAAAAAGATTAAAAACTAAATTTTGACAGAGTAAAAAGTTAGTTTTTAAACTTTGAAGAATATAGTATTAGAAGGAAAAGTTAATTTACAAAGAGTAGAAAATGATGGTATTGAAAAACTATTGATAGTAGCCAATCTTACCAACATATCCATAAAATATGAAAATAATAACATTATTCATCTTTATAATAACCGTTATTGGTTGTAATGCCCAAACTTATTCTCTTAATACAGACTTTGAAAAGGTTCCAGATTATTCTTATCTAAAAGATCAAAATAATGAACTTTTACCTTATATAGGGACATATAACGCCAATTATGGAGGAAATAAAATAACATTGTTTATTACAAAAGAAGAAAAAAAACTAATTAATAGAATAGACAAAAAATTTTATAGAGATGTATTGTCTATTAGATACATCGTAAAAAACTCTACTAACATTGTACTACAAAATACTCAGGATATGACTTTTCAACTCAATCAAAGTAAATTTGCAATTTATAGTATGAGGACAGGAGCTTTGGGGGAGATAACGTTAAGTTATGGAGGTACAAATTGTCGGGTTGGAAATGGTAAAATAATTTTAAAAAAACTAAATAATACCCAAATTTCATGGGAATATAGGCCTAACGATATTATTCTTAACGACAGCAAGTGTCCTCCGGGTACAGATATTAATATTTATCTTCCAGAAGCAAAAGATCTACTATTTACAAAACAATAATGATTTAACCACTGAAAGGCGGTTTCTTTGTTATAAAAAAGGATGATAAAATAAATTTTGACTGAGTAAAAAGTTGATTTTGAAACTTTGAAGAATATAGTATTAGAAGGATAAGTTAATTTACAAAGAGTAGGAAATGATGGAACAGTAAAGACAATGATTCAAAATAATAATTGAACAACAACAGCAATACTCTTCTTTTAAAAATATGAAAACAATATATTTGAAAGTGCTAATAATATACTTAATGGTTAATACATTATCATCTTCTGCACAAAATCTTCCTCTAAATACTCCATTTGCTAACATTCCTAATGGCGCTTATATAAAGGATAGAAACAATGAATTAATGCCATTTACAGGCACCTACAAAGCTACTTTCAATGGAAAGGAAATCACATTATTTATTACTAAACAAGAGAACAAATTAGAACAAAGTGCTAAGAAAAGCTATTATATAGACGCTTTAAATGTAAAGTACATTATTAAAAACTCTTTAGGAATTATATTACAGGATACTCAAAATAATGTATCAGATATTGAGTTTTACAGTTTCAAAATGAGGCCAGCAAAAAATGCTTTGCAGTTTATTTACACCGGCACAAATTGTAATGTAGGCTGGGGAGATATTTATTTAAAAAAAATTAATGCGACCCAAATCTCTTGGGAATACCAACCAGATGATATAACAACTACATTACAAAGTTGTCCAAGTAATTTGGATACTACAATTTATCTTCCAGAAACAAAGGATTTAGTTTTTACAAAACAATAGTGAAATAAACAGATAAAACGCGGTTTCTCTGTTATAAAAAAGATGGGAAAATAAATTTTGATGGAGTAAAAAAATGAAAAAAATAAGTCTTAAAATTGTATTAACCTTAAGTTTAATATTTGCTATCCTTTCATGTAAGGGACAAACGTTTCCGCTTCGGACAGCAGTGGAAAATGTCCCTAATTTATCACATTTCAAAGATATTAATAATGAACTATCCCCTTTTGTGGGTAAATATTCAGCAACTTATAACGGAAAACAAATTACATTATTTATAATTCAAGAGAACAATAAACTCTTTAATTTTATAGATAAAGATATCTACATAGACGTTTTATCTATAAAATATATTGTTAAAAACTCTTCTGGAGCGACTCTACAAGATACTCAGAGTATGACTTTCCCCGCACACCAACTGAGACATACCATTTACAGTCAATGGGCAGAGGATAATGGAAATAAACTTTTATTTTATTACGGCGGCACAAATTGTGGTGTTGGTTGGGGCCGTATTGAATTAAAAAAACTAAATAATACCCAAATTTCATGGGAATATAGACCTAACGATATTATTCTTGACGACAGCAAGTGCCCTCCTGGTACAGACATCAATATTTATCTTCCAGAAGCAAAAGATTTAATATTTACAAAACAGTAATGAAAAAAACCGCTGGTAGGCGGTTTTTTTCATTATTTGAAGACGTATTGATAACATTAATAAACTCACATAAACAGAGGATAGCCTGTTTTGTACATCAATCTCTCAATATAGGAATGATAAAAAACTGAGTAAGGCTCAGTTTTATCGTTCAAGAGTAAAATTAGACAGCACTTTCGGACGCTCGGTTTCGTTGGCTACTTTCCAGGAAGTTCTGTACATCCATTCCGTCATTTTATAGAGCTTTTTATAATTGATGTTTTCAGATTCATCCTGTGGAGTATGGTACTGATCGTGAAGCACACTCGTAAAGAATATAGCAGGAATTCCAATCTTTGCATACGGAAGATGATCGCTCCTGAAATAGAAAAATTCAGCATGGCTCGGAGAATCCCAATCTTTTAGGTATTTGAATTTTGTACTTTCATTATTGGCATCTTCTGCCATTTTTACCAATTCATCAGAGTTTTTATGGGGAGCATTACCACCCAGTAAAGCCGCTTCATTGTTGTCATTTCTACCGATCATATCACCATTCAGGACAGCTGCGATCTTTTCTTTCGGAACAACAGGATGGGCAGCGTGCCATCGGGAACCTAGCAGTCCTCTCTCTTCAGCGCCATGAAAAACAAATAAAATACTTCTCTTTCCAGGCTGCTTTTTATACGCTCTTGCCATGGCCAGCATGGCAACACAGGTACTGGCATTATCATCAGCTCCGTTATAGATCGTGTCGTTTTTTACAGGATGCCTGATTCCGTCGTGGTCCTGATGTCCGCTAAGCAAAACATATTCACTTTTCAAAGCAGGATCGGTACCTTCAATTTTTCCGATAATGTTTACGGATGGATATTTGTAGGTTTCCGTGATGAGGTTCAGCGAGACCTTTGGATTATTTTTAACCCAGTCTGCATGCTCCCTTTTGATCCATACAACAGGAATATTATTGGTAATTTTTTCACGGAGACCTTCAACGCCATAAGAACCTCTTGTCATCTGTGGAAGAACTTCTACCCAGCTTTGATCAGAAATGTCATCCGTCACGAAAATAATGGCTTTTGCTCCCAGTTCAAAAGCTTTGGCGTAGTATTTTGTTCTTACAAAACCAGGATACCTTCTTACAAAAAGCGTCATTTCTTTGCTGATGTTTTTATCCGATGCATTGATCGCCAGAATTTTTCCTTTAATATTCAGCTTTGCAAGATCTTCCGGTTCTGTTGTTCCGGCATAAATCACTTCAGCGTCAATACTTGCATTTACAGGTTCGGCAACAAGATAATCTTTCCATAATTTCAGGCTGTTTCCATTAATTGTTAAGGTGCTTTGCGGGGTTACCTGATGTCTGTACATGTCAAAGAACTGAAAGAATGTTCCGTTATCGCCCGCAGGCTTCATTCCTGCTTCCTTTGCTTTGTCAGCAAGCCACATCGATACTTTGAGCTCATCCAATGTTCCCGCTTCACGGCCCCAAAACTGGTCGGCAGCCAATTCATACATATCTTTTTTTAGATCAGCTTCCTTAATAGCTGAAACCAGAGGTTTTTTATAGTTTTGAGCACTGCCAAAGCTGAAAACAAGCAGACTCAATATAGAAAATAGATAATTTCTGTTCATTATGATTTTTAATTCAAGTTAGCTAATTTATCTGAAAATTGTTTGGAAAATTCTTTCCGGTCTTCTTCCAGTTTTTCCTGATTGGAAGGCAGGATATAGCTGAAAAGGATCTTCTCATCATGATCGGTGAAAACAATTTCCTTTTCGTTTCCGTCGATCATCTGCGAGAAAATAGCCCACATCGAAGTATCTTTTAATTTTAATAATTCAAAAAACTGTTCTGCTTGTATCTGTATTGTTTTCATGTACTTTTGAATGCTATGTGTTACTGATGAAATATATTTTTGGTAAATCGTAAGTTTTGGAATCTTGAGGATGGAACTATTAAAATTCTAACAGTTTTAATTTAAACTGTATTGCAAAATTTTGTTTAAAATTACGGGTTGTATAATATCCTACGCGGTAAAACAGGCCTAAATTAAAATAACTGGAAAGAAAATTATTCCATTCCACACCTACCTCCTGATACAGGTGGTCCAGTTCTTTAAACCTGAAATCATGGTATTCGGGATGCTTCATATCTCCGATGGTTCCTCTTAAAACAAAATCAAAGCTCGAGACATTCTGCCCAAAACTTTTTAGGTAAAAAGGAAGTTTATGGGTAAAATAATAGGCAATAAACTTATCATTATAATATTTTCCTCCTTCCAGGGTGGCAAACCCAAGGTAAGAGGTTAGGTTAAAATTAAGATCTCTGCTTGGAGAAGCCAACCCGTTCATGGTAAAGTTTTTCCATATCGGAGCCTCACCAAACACCATTCCGCCGTAAAACCGAACGCCGGTAGTTCCCAGTATTGTCTTAAAGTTATGTACGAAAAGTGCATCAAAACGGGTATAATTAAAATCTCCGCCTAGTAGCTTATAACTCTGTTCATAATTAAAATACAGTTCAGGATATTTCTGGTCGATAAGAGACTTTCCCTGCGGTGTCATGATATTGGTGGAATTCGGGGAATATTTTAAGGTGAACAGGGTGTTGAAATTTTCAAATGCCGCTCCCTGATTTCTGAAATTATAATCGAATTTGGCTTCCTCAAAGTTTCTTTTTGCCGCAAAAACAAGCGTAAGACCGTTGGTAATATCGTTCAGATACGATAAAGAGGCTCCTCTGTAATGATAATATTTATCGTTATTAAGGTTATTCCCATAATTCATCATTCTCATTTTGAAATTCCAGAGCCTTCTGTAGAATTCCCCCGAAGCGGTAACATCATTGTAATATTCAAGTCTGAAAAATGAACTTTTATCCAGAGTGGTCTTCATATCAAGTCCAATTCCGTATTTCCATTTTTCATCCTTAAAACCATAGGCGAAATAGTAATCCGGGGAAAAATAAGGATTAAAGTTTTCATTCAGTTTAGCCTTTAAACCTACCCTGAAGCCTTCATACAAGTTATAGTTCACAATCTCATCCACTGGAAAATCTACAATTCCTACGCGGATCTGCCCATTGATAAGGCCAGTAAGTACCTTCACTTTACTGTCGATATTGTATTTTTTACCCAGGCTGTCGATGGTGGTGTACGTATTTCTTTCCCTTTCAGTGAGTGGATCCGTTCGGTATAGATCCAGCGATTTTCCATCCGCATTTTTTACTGAAAAAGTATATCCCTTAAAATCCTTAGCTTCCTGCTCTATGGGAGATTGATAGTCAAAATATTTAGACGTAAGAACTGCATACGTTCCGAAATGCCGTTTATCTTTTTTCTCGGGTTTCTCGGTGGGTATTTTTTTCTCGTCTTCATCCATAGCCACTCTGCTCATTCGCAGCTTTACTTTTTCATCGGACAAAAACCATTTATTGTTATAGAAAGCCCAGGTACTCGTAATGATCCCGTCATTTTTCGTTTTGCTGAAATTTTCAATTTTTTTAATTCCGTAAGTTTCGGTATCGATGTAGATTGCTCCGTTATATTTTCTTTTTTTATCAGGTTTTTTATAATTCACCTCGCGGAAACGGATGACAAAGTTTTTTCTTCCGTCAAGCTCAATCGTATCGGTTAGAAAAAAACGGTACAGACCGCGGTTTTCCTGTTTGATCTGATTCGGTATTTTGTCCCGGTTACTTTGCTGCATCGCGATCATTTCATAAATGGGCTGCTTGAGACCGGAAATTCTATTGTCGAGGATGTTGATCTTTTCACCGTATTTTTGAGAATATAAAAACTCCTGAGCCCTTTCCCACAGGAACAATTTACTTTTTGAAAATATGTTTTTGGCAGAAACATTATTCAGTGAATCTTTTTGCCTTTTCTTTTTGAATAAATTTGTTTCATTAAAAAATTCGTTAAACTGAGAAATGCTGTCTTCATCAATATCCATAGAAACCTTCTCGTAGGATTTATACGAATATGAGCCGAGACTTTTAGGTGAATTTTCTCTAAATAGTTTGGTGACTTTTTTCAGGATTTCCAGCGCCCGGGGATCACTTTTATCCTGAATAACGATGGCTTCAATATCCGTTGTTTTTGATGAGTTTTTAAAAAGAGAAACCTGTATGTTTTTTTCTACAAAAGCAGATTCTTTTTGATGGCCTTCTGCTTCAATTTGAATGTTTGAACATGTGGTGTTGAATTCTAAAAAGCCCTGACTGTTAGTGTATCCGAGAGTTGTTATACCACAAGAGATTTTTGCATGTGAAATAGGTGCTTTATCAGTCTCGTCAATGACTGTGATTTTTGATTGTGAAAAACCAAAAAATGATACTAAAAAAAATAAAAACAGTAAAACCCCTTTCATACAAAAAACTAGTCAAAAGTAGTAATATTTATTCTTTCGGGAAAGTTTTGTTCATTGATATTCACATGAGTTTTGATAGAAGCTGTCTTTATACAATAAAAATAAACGCCTGAAATTTTCAGGCGTTTATTTTATTTGGTAAGCTGTGCTAAGAACATAATGGTTTTCATTTCAAGTTCTTCTTTGGAGAGCTTATTGTTTTCAAATTCGATGGAAGTGTACTGGCCGTCTTCTTTTGAGATCAATGCATATCCGTTATATTTTTTGCCGTTCTGTTTATAATTGTAGCTTACAAATTTAGAATTAGGCTGATCTAGTTTTAACGAGATATTCTGAATACTTTTTTTCTTTTTCAACGTTTTCAGATTGTCCAGTGCATCACCATTCTGAGCGTCATAGCTGTGCATAAAAATGGAAGTGTTATCCGGCAGTTTTACGGCAAGCTTTAACGAATCATCATAATTTTTCTGGATGTAGCTGTTAGCTTCTACATTCAGTTTTGCCGTAAGATCTAATGGTAAAAGAGTATCTTTTTTTACCTTTTTAATATGATAGATGGTCATTTCAGAATCACCCAGCTTATTGATACTGTCATAGCTTTCGTAAAAAATATCATTAGATATATTCTGGATATTGTTTCGGTAACTATTCTTGCTCTCTTCAATGGCAGTGGTCACACTCTGATACGATTGTGGCTGATAATTGCTTGAAAACGATGAACTGCTTGAACTGTTTGAATTTTTATTACAGGTTGTCGCAATTCTGAAAATGGCAAAAAGACCCAACACAACACTTAAGATCGTCCTCCAAATGGGTTTGTTATCCATTATTTTAAGTCTTCTTTAGTGATGGTAATCTCTTTGATCATATTTCCTTTTACATCAGTATACAGGTATTTAAGGTTTTTCACACCTAATACTTCCGTTTTGGAAAATATCTGTCTGATCTGAGGCATTCTAAGCATTTCGTCTTTTATTACCTGCTCAGCGCCGTCCATTTCAAGCATTTTCTTATAGCTTTCCGGAACTTCTGTGGTGTATACGATATTGTTGTTTTCATCAGCTTTAATGCTCATTACTTTTGTTCCTGTAGCCTTATCTTCCATTGGAAGGTTTTTATTGAAAACTTCCAATACAGCGTTAAGCTGAGAACTGGTAGCATTGCCGGATGCAATAGAGTTTAGATCCTGTTGAGTAGTCCCTTTAAGCTTATTTTGATCAATCGCTTCGTTTGTGATCAATCTTCCGTCTGCGCCATATATTTTAAGATTGAATTTTACGCCGCTGTCAAGCAGTTCCTGACCCAGTTTTTCACTTTTAATCGCCTGTCCGATAAGCTGCGGAAATGAAGAGGTAATAAGCTGGCCTTCCATATCATCAGATCCCTGATGGGCAGTGTTTACTTCAATCGTAATTTCTTCCGGACCTGTAGAGGTTGCTTTGCTGGATTTGATCATAGAACTCACCATCATAGATGAAGATCTGTTGTACATATCAACAAAATTGCGGACTTTATCGCTCTTTGATTGACATGAAAGTAATACAATGGAAGTAAAACAAATAAGTAATAGTTTTTTCATGGTAATTTTTTTTGAAAGATAATAAAAAAACAGAAACCCGGAAGTTTCTGTTTTTGATTTAATTTTTATACTGTTTGAATGTTATATATTCAAAGCTTTTTGGTATGCATTTTCAAGGCCGTCAAGGTTTTTCCCTCCTGCCGTTGCAAAGCCCGGGTTTCCGCCGCCGCCGCCCTGGATCTCTTTAGCTAATTCTTTTACGATAGCTCCAGCCTGATAGCTCGCTGCCAGATCGTCAGAAACACCCACTGTAATCATAGGTTTGTCGTCTGCATTAGAAAGGATGATTGTCACAGAATTCGGAATTTCCTTTTTCAGCTGGAAAACGATATCTTTTACAGAACCTGCATCCAGAGAAGTTTTCTTCACTAAAAGCTGCTTGTCACCTTTTTGTTCGTATGCATTTTTCCAGTCTCCGATTTCGCCTTTTGCTTTTTCTCTTTTCAGTGCTTCCACTTCAGATTTTAAAGCAGCATTTTCTTCGATTAATTTCTCGATAGATCGTACAACATCTTTAGATTTCAATAACTGAGAAAGTTCGTTGATCTGCTTTTCTGCATTTTTGAAATACTCCTCAGATTTATCTCCGGAAATCGCTTCAATCCTTCTGATTCCTGCAGCTGCAGAGCTTTCGGAAGAAATTTTGAAATGTCCGATTTCGTTGGTGTTTTTTACGTGAGTTCCCCCGCAAAGTTCTTTTGAACTTCCAAACTGGATCATTCTCACGCTGTCTCCATACTTTTCACCAAATAAAGCCATTGCTCCTTTATCGATCGCTTCCTGGATAGGAATATTTCTGAATTCCTGTAAAGCAATACTTTCTTTGATCTTCTGGTTTACTTTTTCTTCAATTAACGCCAGTTCTTCCTCGGTCGTTTTAGCAAAATGAGAGAAATCGAAACGCAGATAATCAGGACCTACATATGAACCTTTCTGTTCTACGTGAGTTCCTAAAACATCTCTCAGAGCCTCGTGTAAAAGATGGGTTACAGAGTGGTTGGCCTGTGAGTTTTTTCGCTCCGTATGATCTACTTTTGCATAGAAAATAGCACCTGCATCTTTCGGAAGAGCATTAATTAATGAAATAATTAATCCGTTTTCTTTCTTTGTTTCCAGAACTTCGAAGCTTTCAACAGCATTTTCAAGAAGACCTTTGTCACCTACCTGTCCACCGCCTTCAGGGTAGAAAGGAGAGTTGCTTAAGACCACCTGATAAAATTCGCCGTCTTTATTTTCTACTTTTCTGTATCTTGTAATATAAGTTTCAGCATCTAACTGATCGTAACCTACAAATGTTTCAGGTATTTCCTGCAATACGACCCAGTCGTACACCTTTTGCGCAGAATCCTGTTTTGAACGTTGCTGCTGTTTTTTTCTTTCTGCTTTAAAACCTTCCTCATCAATAGTAAGCCCCTTTTCTTCAGCAATGATTCGCGTTAAATCATCCGGGAAACCATACGTATCATACAGCTCAAAAACTTCTAATGTAGGGAGAACTTTTGAGTTTTCTGCAATGGTTTGCTGAATCAGTTTCTCCACTCTTACCAAACCGCTTTCAATGGTTTTTAAAAATGATTCTTCCTCACTTTTAATCACTTCCGTTACCAAAGTTCCCTGTTTTTCCAATTCAGGGAAGAAAGCTCCCATCTGATCTTTAAGAACAGAAACCAATTCGAAAAGGAAAGGTTCCTTCATTCCCAAAAATCGATATGAATAAGAGATTGCTCTTCTTAAAATTCTTCTGATTACGTATCCTGCACCTCCGTTGGAAGGTAGCTGCCCGTCTGCAATAGCAAACGAAACCGCTCTGATGTGGTCTACCACTACACGGATCGCAATATCTTTTTCGTCCTCTAAAATTCCGGTATATTTTTTACCTGAAAGCTCTTCAACCTTAGCAATCAGTGGAGTGAAAACATCGGTATCATAGTTGGAAGTGGTTCCCTGAAGCGCCATACATAAACGCTCAAAGCCCATTCCTGTGTCTACGTGCTGCTGAGGAAGTTTTTCTAAACTTTTATCTGCTTTTCTGTTGAATTCCATGAAAACCAGGTTCCATACTTCCACTACCTGAGGATGGTCGTTGTTTACCAGCTCCAGTCCTGAAACTGCGGCTTTTTCTTCAGGAGTTCTCAAATCAACATGGATCTCTGAACATGGTCCGCAAGGTCCGCTTTCACCCATTTCCCAGAAATTATCCTTTTTATTTCCGTTGATAATTCTGTCTTCAGAAATGTGAGATTTCCAGAAATCGTAAGCATCCTGATCTCTTTCAAGATTTTCAGAAGCATCTCCTTCAAAAATGGTTACATACAGATTCTCTTTAGGAATTCCATATACTTCGGTTAATAATTCCCAGGCAAAAGCAATCGCATCTTTTTTGAAATAATCACCAAAAGACCAGTTTCCCAGCATTTCGAACATGGTGTGGTGATAAGTATCTCTACCTACATCATCCAGGTCATTATGCTTTCCTGAAACCCTCAGACACTTCTGTGTATCGGCAATTCTAGGAGCGGTAGGCGTTTTGTAACCTAAGAAAAAATCCTTGAACTGTGTCATTCCGGAGTTGGAAAACATTAGGGTAGGGTCGTCTTTCAGTACAATAGGTGCTGAAGGAACGATAAGGTGGTCTTTACTTTTAAAATAATCTAAAAATTTTTGACGTATCTCTTGTGATGTCATAGTTTTGCTTTGCGTTAAAAATATCAAAAAGTTGATAAGTTGCAAATTTAAGATTTTTAACCGATTTGGAAATAAAGTTTTTTATTTCAGTTAATATTAAGAACGACTTTTTGTTATGCCCAGTACAACATACAAAACAAGATGTCATTATAAAATGTGGTGGATGTTATTAATGAAAATTTTGAAAAGTGAATTTTTGAAAGATAATGAGGTTAAAAATAAAGTCAAAATTTTACCTGAAAAATAAAACTATCAAAAATAATTGTAATTTTATAATGGGGTCATGTGATTAATTTAAAATTTTAAACAATCATTTATAAATTTTTCTGTTATCTTCGTTTTAGAGTTTTAATGATTCTCATGCCGTATGGAGAAAAATAATGTACTGAAAAGCTGGGTGGAACAGTACTCTGAACCTCTTTTGAAAAGAGCTGCTTATGTGCTGTCCGATAAGGATGCTGCTAAAGATATTGTTCAGGATGTATTTCTTGCTGCCTTTTCTTATTATGAATCATTTGAGGGGAAAAGTAAGCCTTTAACCTGGCTGATGGCCATATTAAACAGGAAAGTTTCAGATTTTTACCGTAAAAAATACCAGTCTGAACCTCATATTAAGCTTGATCATTTTTTTGATGAAACGGGCTCGTGGAATAATAATGAGGTCCTTAATGACTGGGATTCTTCGGGCAAAGAAACGCATCTTTTGGATGATCATGATTTTAATGCCACGCTGGAAGACTGCATTGAAGAATTGCCCTCCAGATGGAAGATTCCATTAAAAATGTATTATCTGCAGGAAAAAAAAGCACAGGAAGTGAGTCAGGAATTAGAGATTTCTACGACTAATCTATGGAAGATTTTACAGAGAAGCCGGCTACAGCTTAGAGAATGTCTGGACAACAACTGGTTTAGAAAATCATAAAGAATTGTAAAAAATGTTGAGAAAATTTATTCATTTACTATTTCTGCCATGCAGTGAAGCTACACTGCTTATGGAGAAGCAGAATGCAGAAACGATTTCCAAAAAGGAAAGCCGTAGACTTATCCTGCATCTGAAAATCTGTAAATGGTGCCGCGCTTATCAGCAGAAACTTAAAATTCTTGATGATATTTTGAAAAGAAGATGTTCTGATAAAAAAGAAAATACAATTAATTCATCTGATATTCAGGATTTTAAAAATAAAATAGTTGAAAGATTAGATTTATAAGGCATATTTTGTCAGGATTTTGAAATGGTTCCGACTATACTTTTGAAAATGATAAAGTATTACCAAAATCTTAAAGACATGAACGGAACATCAACAAACATCAGAAATCATCCCACCCAAACATTTGGATATTATATTTCACTGTTAGGCGCTTCACTTATTTTATTCTGGATAGGAATTTTCAAATTTACTCCCACCGAAGCAGCAGCGATTAAACCTTTAATAGAAAACCATTTTCTTACCTTTTTCGTATATCAAATAGTGGATGTGCAGACCGTATCAAATGCTATCGGAGTGATAGAAATTATCATTGCAGCATTACTGATCTTTAGTCTGAAATTTGCATTTCTAAGGAAGTACGCAGCCATAGGAATGATCGGTGTCTTTCTGGTCACATTAAGTTATTTATTTACGACACCAGGAGTATGGAAAATAGTGGATGGAATTCCCGTCACTGATTTCTCTATCATTAAAGATGTGATGTTTTTAGGATTTGGATTAATGATCTATCAAATTGAGAAATAATGGATAATAATAAAAAAAGAAAAATGAAAAATATATTAATTGTACTCGGTATTATTCTGGGTATTGCAGTATTTGCAGCAAACAAAGGTTTTTTACATAACACCAAACCTAAAGAAGAGAAAAAAGAAAATCAAAAAATTATGGACAATAAGAACGTTAGAGAGATTTATTTTGCAGGCGGATGTTTTTGGGGGACAGAACATTTTTTTCAACAGATTCGTGGAGTGGTAGGAACTGAAGTAGGATATGCCAACGGAAATATTAAAAATCCTACCTATGAGCAGGTCGTAAGCCATTCAACAGGTTTTGCTGAAACTGTAAAGGTAAAGTATGACCCTGAGCAGGTAGATGTGAAATTACTGATCGATCTGTATTTCAAAACTATTGATCCTACCAGTGTAAATAAACAGGGAAATGACAGAGGAGACCAATACAGAACGGGAATTTATTCAACAGATAAAGAGACGGAGGCTATTATAAAAGAAGAAGTACAGAAATTAGCTAAAAACTACGAAAAGCCGGTAGTGGTAGAAACCATTGCACTGAAAAATTTCTATAAAGCAGAGGATTATCATCAGGATTATCTGGATAAAAATCCGGGCGGTTACTGTCACATTGAACCGGGACTGTTTGAAATGGCCAAAAATGCCAACCCGCTTCCTAAAGCAAAATATCAGAAACAGGATAAGAAGGAATTAAAAAAAGAACTGTCTTCAGAGCAATACAGAGTTACCCAGGAAAACGGTACTGAAATGCCTTTCAAAAATGAATATTGGAATGAAACCCGTGAAGGAATTTATGTAGATATTACGACAGGAGAACCTTTGTTTGTTTCTACCGATAAATTTGAATCAGGGTGCGGATGGCCAAGCTTCTCTAAACCGATCACCAAAAAACTGATCAATGAAAAACTGGACCGTTCTGCCGGAATGGATAGAGTAGAGGTCCGCAGTAAAACAGGTGATGCCCACCTGGGACATGTCTTTACAGATGGTCCTGCTGATAAAGGCGGCCTGCGTTACTGTATCAACAGTGCTTCCCTGAAATTTGTACCAAAAGCAGACATGGAGAAAAAAGGATACGGAGAATATCTTCCGTTATTAGATAAAAAGTAAATGAAAGGAGACCGCTGAAAGGCGGTCTTTTTATTTTGTAATATTTCGATTGTCATTCAGAACGAAAAATCTATTTTTATTAATGATGAGCTTTTTACAATTGAAATCTTTCTTTAATACTCAGCATTGACATATTTAGTAGAATTAAAAATCCGAATATGATGTAATAAGCTTGTTTAGGTAATTTTTTGAGTAGATATTCAAATTTTTGGAACCCATTGAAATAATATTCTTCATGATAAGTGGGGTTTTCAACAGAGTCATTTCCATATTCTGCTTTCCCATGCTTTTTATAAAAATGAACGGCAAAAAAATGGTTTGTATGACCTACATCAACCGCGTAAGTTTCTTGATTTGAGAGTTTCATGGCATCTATCAATGCTATAAAATCCTGATAATTATTTCTGTCATCGATGACAAATTCAATCCCGCTTTCTTTTTCATTTCTTTGCTGAAGTTGTTTAAGTTCAGAGACATAATATTGCTGATGGTGAAGTGCTGTATTGGGTTTTACAATAATTTTTTTATAATTCCAGTTTCGTACAGACCCAAAGGTATTATCAATATGATCGCTATATTTATGCTTTGAAGGAATTCCCAATACTACGGCGCCATAAGGCGGATGAACACGTTGGTTCCCGTAATAACAGAACAAAATTGGGATCAATAAAGCACTGATCATTCCCGGAACGTAATATATTTTTCTAACGCGGATCATTCGATAAAATTAAATATAAAATTATAATGATGGGAAGTCTTTACCGTTTTTTAATTAAAGACAGTCAAAGACGAGATATTTTCAGCCCAGCGTCCACAAAAAAAGCGGTTCAAAAAAACCGCTTCAATATTTAATCTTTCAATCTTTAAATTTTTAAATCTTTAAATCTTTCAATTAATTATCACTTACCAATCTCTCTTTTTAAGAATCCAATATGATCCAAAAATAAAGATGGCCGACCAAACGATGCAAGCGATTAAGCTTTCGGTAGGATAGGTAAATTCATACTTTACCCCCATCATTTTAGCCATGTCCAATCGCATCATTGGGTTAGGAATAAGATTAGACATACTATCCAGCGGCAGAAGGTGAGAGATGAAGAAATCATCTTTCATTACTTTCGCTCTTTCAGGCCCCTGAAGTCCTTTCACCTTTTGATAGGTTTCCACTACAGTGAAAATACTCTCTATAACCCAGTAAACAAAAAATCCAAGGAAAACGAACATTGATTTTCTTAACAACACAGAGAGAAACATCAGGAAACAGAAAAAAGTAAAGAGCTTTACAAAATAGTTTCCGATAAAAAATACTTCTTTAAAAACCGATTCTGAATCCGTAACCTTAGAATACTGATTACCCAAGAACAACGTAATGAGAAATACAATCAGTGTAGAAACCACCGTGAAAATAGTAATGGTTAATAACTTGGAACCTATGAATTCCTTTCTGCTTAATCCGTCAATGGTGTTTTGTTTGAACATTCTGTTGGTGAACTCCTGAGAAATAGAAAACACAATGATCAATCCAAGGAATATCTTAAGCAAGGCTACAATCCATGTGGTAAAATTCCAGATTTCAGGGAAATTATAAATACCCTGTTCTTTTAAATTAATGGTCCCTCCGAAAACATCCAGATCCACTAATCCAATAAAAAGAAGAGCAATAAGAATCGCAAAATAAAGTATGGTGAAAACCTTGAATGGTCGGTAATTCAGGTTTTTGTAATATTCAAGTTTTAATAATTTAAGCATGGGTACTGTTGTTTTTTACAAGTTCAAGGAATTGAGTTTCAAGAGACAGTTTTTTCTTGTTAAGATGAGACAGGAAAATCCCTTTTTCAGCAAGCTTTTGGTTAAGAGCGGAAGCCGAGATTGAAGCATCCTCACGGATTTGTGCCTTGATCAGTTCACCATCCAGTTTTACAGAAGTAAACCACTGCATTTCTTCCAGAGTACTCAATAGCAGAGTATTGTTATCTGCTTTTAATTCAAAATAACCATTGTTAGCCGTCATTTCATCCACTCTTCCGGAGTAGATTGCGTTTCCTTCCTTCAACACAATAACATGGCTGCAGATCTTTTCAATCTCGTCCAGAAGATGGCTGGCAATAATGATGGTAATGCCTTGCAGCGCAATGCTGGAAATAATTTCCCTGATCTGGATGATTCCCTCAGGATCCAGTCCGTTGGTAGGTTCATCAAGGATCAGTACTTCGGGATTGTTCAGAATGGCGGAGGCAATGGCCAGACGCTGTTTCATTCCTAAAGAAAACGTTTTGAAGTCGTCCTTTTTTCTTTCATACAGTCCTACTGTTTTCAGAACTTCATCAATTCTTCCATATGGGGTACCCTTAATTTCCGCTACGATTTTAAGATTGGTTTCTGCACTTAAGTAAGGATAAAAATTAGGCTGTTCGATGATGGCACCAATTTTTTTCAGCACATCAGGACTTGTTCCTTTCTCTCCAAACCAGTACCAGTCGCCACTTGTAGGATTTATCGTTGAAAGCAGCATTCCGAATGTTGTAGATTTTCCACTTCCATTAGGTCCTAAAAGACCATACACATTGCCTTTTTCTACATCAAAAGAAATATTGTTCACCACTGTTCTTTTGAATTTTTTTGTCAGATTTTTTACTGATAAAATTTTTTCCATGTAATTTGTTTTACATTGTAGTAGTGTATATAATTGATGAAATGTTACAAAGATTAGATGATATTTCGAGTAATTATAATTTTTAAATATTAAATTTGATTGAATTAATCAGTAGTTATGAAGTTAATTGAATTGGCAAAAGAGCTCAATGTTTCGGCGGAAGCCATCAAACAATTTATACAGGATTTTGACCTGGATCTGGCATCTTGTATCAGTACCAACTTTGAAATAAAAGATGATTTTGAAAAATTTGCCCGGGAAAATATAGATTTTTTAAGGCGTTACGAAAAAGATCTGGACAAGAATAAAACCGTGGAACAGATTGCTGAAACCATCAACCAGCCCAAAGAAAAAATTGAGCAGGCCATGAAAGAAAGCAGTCCCAATATCTTTGATAACGGGTTTTTCCGTTCATCCATTTCAAGCTATGGAATTGATCATAAATTAGGAGGAAACTACCAATTTGTCTACAATTATTTTGGCCATAAAACAAGCCTCCAGCACAGGGATTTTATAGGATACCGTGATTTGTTTTTCTATATATCCACTGCGTTGGAACCATTCCTAAACCCGCAGCAGATCAAAGACTGGGGAATCAATAAACCAGCTGGAATTGTTCTGTACGGACCTCCCGGAAGCGGTAAGATTTTCTGGGCCAATAAAATTGCGGAAATCATCGGTTACCAATTTAAAGAAGTCAAAAAGCATTATATGGGAACTTCTTTTGTAGATGGGGCTTCTACCAATTTCAATGACTTTCTGGTTACCATGATGAAAGAGAATAAAGTGCTTCTGTTTATGGATGATTTTGATGAAATTATGATGCAGCGCAAGGCTGAAACAGATATCGCGTCGTGTAATCTCGAAACCCAGGAACTCATCCTTCATTATATCGGAAAATTTGAAAAAGAAGAATTACTGATGGTAGGTTCTGCAAACTCCGTATCCGAAATTGATGAAGAAATACTGTCTCCCGGAAGATTTGATGTCATGATTCCTGTTTTTCCACCCAATGCAGCAGAGCGTTCTGAAATTATCCTGTATGCCATGACCAAAGGCCTTCAGGAAGATTCACTCCTTTATAAAATTCTTAAAAACAATAAAGCGGATAAAGTTCCTTTCTGGCAGGATGTCGCTTCCAGAATGAAGGTTTTTAGCAACACCATGCTGATTGATTTTACGCAAAGCCTGAAAAAGCATATCAAAAATCTGTATCAGAGAACTAAAAATGAGAACTTAAAAATTGACCAAAAACTGCTGAATGCCGCCTTAAGAGAAGCTGCCGGAAAATTAACCGAAGAATATCTGAATCAAATTAGCAGATTTCTGGCAGATGCTGTGATCAATAATTTTGATGATTTTCAATGGAGAATTGAGGCTCTGAAAAAAGAACTTGAAACATATAAAGCCGTTGAAGAACCGAGGAGAGCCATTGGGTTTCATCATAATGGGGAAGACAAAAGTGAAGGCTAATGTTGAAAAATAAGCACTCACAGAAACATCATTTACAGTACTCATGAACAGCGTTTGGGAGCTTAAAACATTTTATAGAAAACGGGATGTAATTATTATCGGAAGTGGTTTTACGGGACTTTGGACAGCTATTTCCATTAAAGAAAAATATCCGGAAAAATCGGTTTTGATCATCGAAAGAAATTCTGTTCCGCTGGGTGCGTCAACAAGAAATGCCGGGTTTGCATGCTTTGGAAGTCTTACCGAAATTATTGCCGATTCTGAAAAAATGGGCTGGGAAAAAACACTGGAACTGGTAAAGATGAGGTTCGACGGACTTCAAAAAATTCAACAGTATTTTACCCATTCTGAAATTGATTTTGAATTATGCAAAGGCTATGAAATTCTTAATAACAATCGGCCTTTAGAAAAGATTGATGAAGTGAATGAAAAATTGAAGTCCATCACCGGAATTGAGAAAACATTTTCTTTACAACAAGAAAAAATTAAAGAATTTGGATTGGGAAAGTCTGAATTTTTAATTGAAAACCCTTGTGAAGGAAGTTTGCATTCCGGAAAACTTTTGATGAAACTTTTGGAAAGGTGCCATGAATTAAAAGTTGAATTTCTCTTCGGAATGGAAGTTAAAAACGTTATTGAAAACCCTCATGAAATTGAAGTGCGGCTTTCGGAAGATCTTTCAATTAAATCAGACAGAATTATTCACTGTACCAATGCTTTTAGTTCAAAATTCATAGAAAACGAAGAAATCATTCCCGCGCGCGGACAAATTATTGTAACCGAACCAATAGAAAACTTAAAGATTAAAGGAACTTTCCATTATGATGAAGGATTTTATTATTTCAGGAATCTTGGAAACAGAATTTTATTAGGCGGCGGAAGAAATCAGGATTTTAAAACGGAAGAAACTACAGATTTTGAGACTACAGAATTTCTGCAGAACCATTTAGAATATTTCCTCAGAGAAGTTATTCTTCCCCACCAGGACGTTGAAATTTCCCTTAGATGGTCAGGAATTATGGCCATGGGTTCTGAGAAAACTCCGATTGTAAAACAACTTTCAGATAGAGAATTCTGTGTGGTGAGACTTTCAGGAATTGGAGTTACTTTAGCTCCTGAACTTGGTGAAATAATAACAGAAATGATTTAACTTAAATTTAAAATATTCTAATATTTCTGTTATTAATGTAATCTATTATTTAAAAAATGTGAATAAATGAAATATTTACCTTTTGAACATCTAACTTACACGACAAACTTATCAAAACAAGAAATCATACAAAGACTTTCTGACTGCATGGAAGCAAAGGGAAATCGTTTTATGTCTAATTATAAATCAGCAAAAGAATACGAAGGTTTTATTGATGATCAACATTTTGAAATGAATAGGATCATAAAGAACAGAAATTCTTTTCTGCCTCAGATAAGCGGATCAGTACAAGAAAATGCACACGAAACGCAAATTGAAGTTAAAATGAAATTACATGTGTTTGTGCTTGTTTTTCTGGCGTTCTGGTACTTATTCGTGTTATTTTTTTTAATCATTGTATTGATTTCAGTTGAAAAAATATCTTTTCATGCATTGCTTCCAGTGGGCATGCTGCTATTTGTTTATGCGTTAACCATGTTCGGTTTCAAAAGTGAAAGCATGCAGTCAAAAGAAGACCTGAAAAAGATATTTGAGGCAAAATAGTATGATTATATCTATTCCGACCAATAATTCCTGTAAATTCTCGAAATCTGTGGGAATACAACAAATATCCGTATTTTTGCAAAAAAGAAACATTCGTGATTAACAACGACCATATAAGAGAAGTTCAATCCAGAATTGAAGATCTTCATAAATATCTTCAGATTGATAAAAAAAAGATAGAAATAGCCAATGATGATGAAAAAACAGCTGCTCCTGAATTTTGGGACAATCCAAAAGGGGCCGAAGTTTTTCTGAAACAACTGCGTTCTAAAAAAAGATGGGTGGAAGATTATGAAGAAATCCGTTCCCAGTTTGAAGACCTGCAGGTTTTAATGGAATTTGCCAAAGAAGATCCTGATTCTGAAAAAGAACTGGATCAGGCTTTTCCACAGCTGGTAGAAAAAATAGAAAACCTGGAATTCAAAAATATGCTTTCCAATGAAGGTGATGAATTGTCTGCTGTGCTGCAAATCACTGCAGGAGCGGGCGGTACAGAAAGTTGCGACTGGGCAGCCATGCTGATGAGAATGTATACCATGTGGTCTGAAAAGCAAGGCTATAAAATCCGTGAACTTAACTTCCAGGAAGGGGAGGTTGCCGGGGTAAAAACCGTTACACTGGAAATTGACGGTGAATATGCTTTTGGTTATCTGAAGGGAGAAAACGGAGTTCACAGGCTGGTAAGGATCTCACCTTTTGACAGCAATGCAAAGCGACATACAAGTTTTGTGTCGGTCTATGTATATCCTTTAGTGGATGATACCATTGAAATTAACATCAATCCTGCAGATATTTCATTTGAAACCATGCGAAGTTCAGGAGCAGGGGGGCAGAACGTTAACAAAGTAGAAACGGCCGTTCGTCTTCGTCACGCACCGACAGGAATTATTATTGAAAACTCCGAATCCCGTTCTCAGCTTCAGAACAAAGAAAAAGCAATGCAGCTTCTTCGTTCCCGATTGTATGAAATGGAATTGGAAGAACGAATGAGGGCAAGAACAGAAATTGAATCCAATAAAATGAAGATCGAGTGGGGAAGCCAGATCCGAAACTATGTGATGCATCCATATAAACTGATAAAAGATGTGCGTTCCGGCCATGAAACTTCGGACGTGGATTCTGTGATGAACGGAAATCTTACACCATTCCTTAAAGCCTTCCTGATGGCTGATGGTACGGCGGTTTCAGACGATGATCTCGAGCTGTAAATATCATGTTTGGATTTTAGTTAAAAACTTATAATTAATTTCCTTTTGAAGTTTATTAAGCTTATTTTTGTTACTTATCAATATATATGGAAGATTTCAATAGTTGGAAAGATTTATTAAACCCTGAGTTTTATATAAAAATGGGAGGGTTTTGGCTCATTTTATTTATCATTTTTGCTGAAACAGGTCTGTTTGTAGGATTTTTTTTACCGGGCGATTCATTGCTTTTTGTTTCAGGAATTTATGCAGTAGAAATTATCAAAGAGACTTTCGGCTCTACCGGGAGCGATTTTTTAGATACAACTATTTTAGCAACAGCAGTAGCCATTGCAGCAATTATTGGTAATGAAGTAGGATATTATTTCGGTGTAAAAACCGGACCGACACTATATAAAAAGCAGGATACCATGCTTTTTAAGAAAAAATATCTTTATCAGGCGCACGATTTCTTTGAAAAACATGGTGCCTTGGCGATTATTATGGCGAGATTCTTACCGGTAGTAAGAACTTTTACCCCTATCGTAGCCGGTATTGTTAAAATGGATAAAAGAGAATTCCTTAGAGATAACGTTATTGGAGCTGTTTTATGGTCATTTATCCTGATTTTTGCAGGTCATTATTTGGATAAATTATTCCTGGACCAGTTTGGAATTAACTTAAAAGAAAAGCTTGAATTTATCATTATTATCATTGTCTTAATAACAACGCTTCCTGTGATCATCAAGTTTATGTTTGGGAAAAAACAGGATTTCTCTAAATATGAAGATAAAGATCCTGAATAAGGTCAACTTATAGTATAATCTACATAACCTGCTTTTTAGCGGGTTATTTTTTTATCCATTCCAGAATGTTGGGATAAATAATGCTGTCTCTCTTAATCTTACTGAAAAATCTGGGTACATGGCCCGTTCTTTTCATAAAAACCAGTTTATGAGGTACGTTTAGACTCGTAAGCGCAGAATCCATAGAAAGTCCCTGATGTTGATTAACAAGAAAATCGGTATTTCCCTGAAATAATAAAGTTGGAACATGGGTGATATTGGCAATCGGACTGGCTTCTTTAAAATCACGAGATATATTATTTCGGTCAAATTTCACTCCTACCACTTTTTGAAATGTAGGTGACGTGTATTTTGAGTAAAAGGAATGAAGATATTCTGGGCTGTAGAAATCGGTGGGTCCGCTTAGAGAAATAATTTTCTTAACCTGATCCGGATGCTGGTATCCATAGAGCAGTGATAAATGTCCGCCGGCACTTTCCCCAAGAAGAATATAGTTATTGGGCTGAAGATCCGCCTTCTGAGCCAGCGAATTGAATTTTTCTATCGCTAAACCAATGTCTTCAAGCTGTTGTTTATAAGTAATTTTTTTTCGCCTGGAAACAAGCCTGTAGTTCATATTGATGCTTGGAATATTTTGGGCAAAAAGCATCTTCTGAATTTGAATCATATGCTCTTTTTTTCCAAACGTCCATGCGCCGCCGTGGACCATTAAAACAACAGGTGACGTTTCAGGATAATCAGCAGGAAGGAAAATATCCATCTTCTGTCTTTGATGTTCACCGTATTTTAAATTGTAAATCTTCTGATTATGATCGCCCACCCAAACCCTGAATTTTGTATTACAAGAATTTAATAAAAAGCTAATACATCCTAAAACAAAAAAATGATAGTTGATAATTAGCTTTTTCATACTTCAAATGTAATGAAAATAAAATATTTTATGATGGTCGCTAACTCTTTTTAACGCAGTATACATTGCTCATATTAAGGTCTTTCCTCAGCCCGCTCTTTTAAACTTTGATTCATTGTATTGAATCCTTCGGCAGTCTTGTCAAGATTAATAAATGACACCAAAATACCGGAAAATTCCTCAGACTGGATAAAAGTGGTAGTTCCATTTCCGTTATCGATGAGTTGAAACTTATGTTTACCATCAAAAACTCCTTTGAACAGAAGTTTTCCAAGCCAGCTCAATTCTTTGTTTTTTACTGACGACTGAACTAAAGGCTTAAATGTCATTCCTTTTCCTTCTTCGGGTTCTATCGTGACTTTTAAAGGACTGCCGATATTTATTGACCCTGCTATACTTTTAATGAATGGATTCCAGTTCGGATAATTATTAAAATCCGTGAGAATTTCCCAGACCTTTTGCGGGGCTGCGTTAATGATTATTTGTGTCTCGATTTTCTTTGCCATGATGTTGATATTGATGAAGGCAAAGTTCGGCTAGAATGAAAAATATCCCCTTGATAAATATCAAAAGTTTTCGTGAGCGGTCTTATTTCTTATGCGGCTGAACGTTTCAGCAGTCATTCCAAGCATAGAGGCAATGTACTGTAACGGAATATGGGTAAATAATTCGCGGTTTTCATTAAAAAATGAGGTGTATCTTTCTTCAGCAGTCATAGAAAGATGAGTTAAAACTCTTGTTTCCAATGTGGTGAAACAATGGATGATGAAAGCTTTTTCCAGCTTATACCATTGAGGAACCAGCTGATGAAGTGCTTCGTAATCTTCTTTATCGATGGAGTAGATCTCAGTATCTGTAAGTGCCTGAATGTTCCATCGGGCAGGACTATCAGACATAAAACTCGAAAGATCAGTAATAAAATATCCTTTCGTAGAAATCCACTGGGTCACTTCTTTTTTTTCGGTCTCAATAAAGATTCGTAAAAATCCGGATTGAATGAAACTTAATTTTGTACTGCTCTTTCCGGCCTGCAGAAAAAAATCATTTTTGCGAATCGTTTCCGGTTTGAAAAAGGAGACAATGGTTTTCAAATCATGATCCTCAATATTTTCAAAGTAAGACTGTAAACTATATTCAAGATCTGTTGAGGATAAATTCATGGCTGGAGCATATTATTTCTTGTAATGGTCTTTGTGATAAAGCAAATCAAAGTTACAAAATATTAAAACCTTTGATTATGCCAATTATAGTCGATTTTAGTCAACAGGAATACTTTCTCAGCAATCAATACAGGTCTTTTTAAATTCAAACAGATGTTGATTTTTTGTAGATATAACGATCATTATGGAATAAAATTTGTCATTTTAACTTGAAGCAAAATTATTATTTTAAACAACCCTAAAATAGAATTAAATAATTATTTTTGTTCCGTTTAACAGAGATTAAAAAAATATTAAAATATGGCGTCTGGTTTTTTTGCAATTTTAGATGATATTGCTGCGTTGATGGATGATGTTGCGGTTACTAGTAAAATAGCCACTCAGAAAACGGCGGGTATTTTAGGAGATGACCTGGCGGTAAATGCAGAAAAAGCAACAGGCTTTCTTTCTTCCCGGGAAATTCCGGTTTTATGGGCGATTACAAAAGGTTCTTTTATCAATAAACTCATCATTCTGCCTGTCGTTTTTTTACTCAATTGGTTATATGCTCCGGCTATTAATTATGTATTGATCCTGGGAGGATTCTATCTGGCCTTTGAAGGAGTTGAAAAAGTGATAGAATTTCTTTTTCACCGTGACAAAAAGGGTCATGAAGTTATAGAGGAAATTGTAGAAGACGAAAAAAGTTCTGAAGAAATCGAAAAAGAGAAAGTAAAATCGGCCATTACAACGGATTTTATTTTATCAATCGAGATCGTTATTATTGCTTTAGGAACCGTATTGGAAGAAAGCCATCCTTTCATTACTCAAATTCTGGTAACAAGTTTAGTTGCATTTATTGCTACTGTTGGAGTGTATGGAATTGTAGCTTTAATCGTAAGAATGGATGATGCAGGGTTTAAATTAATTAAAAAAAGTAACGATAAAGGTTTTTTCGGGAGACTTGGACATATATTAGTGAAGGCGTTACCAATTGTTATTAAAATATTAGGAGTAGTCGGTACGATTGCTTTAATAATGGTTGCTGGTGGAATTTTTCTGCATAGAGTAGAATTTTTCCATGGCATACTTCCAACCTGGCCAGATGTTTTGAAAGAACTAACCCTTGGAATTATTGGCGGATTGGGAGCGGTTGCCGTATTTACATTAGGAAAGAAGGCATATTCTTTTATCCGTAAATAGTTTCTCTGAAAAAAATAAAATCTATATTAGCTTATGAATGCATTTAACCTTGTATTTATCAATAAATATGAGAAATTTATCGATTGATATATTAAAAATTATACTCGCATTTTTTGTGGTTTTTTTGCATATGCATTTGCTGAGAGATTTTTATCCTTCGTTAAGTTATGTACTTGTAAATGGTCTTTTTAGAATAGGAGTTCCTGTTTTTTTAATAATAACAGGATATTATTTTTATCATGTAGATGACATTGATAAGTTGAAAAAATGGTTGATAAGAATATTTTTACTCTATTCAATTTGGTCTCTCATCTATATTCCTTTCTGGAAAGAAGATAAAATCTTAATTAATATTTTTTTTGGATATCACCATTTATGGTATCTGATAGGAACTTTCTTTGCAGGGATTGTTCTGTTTATACTAAGAAATAAATCGACGCAATTTATTGTAACAATGATTTTGCTTCTATTCAGTTGTGGATATGTGATACAAATGTTGGGGAATCTTCATCTTTTTACTGGTGATGTTGACGCAACATTGAATATATTTCCTTCCTATAGAAATTTCCTGTTTGTCTGCTTTCCTTTCTTGGGAATAGGTTTTCTTATTAAAAAATTGAATATTGATGTAAAGCAGCAACCACCTTTGCTACTCGTTATAGGATCAGTAGCTCTTGTCGTTTTTGAAGCTTTTTTAAATTATAAAGTGATAGGATTAGATAAAAAGGAAAGTATCGATCTATTAATATCTTTGCTGATTGTCTGTCCAATTGTGTTTTTATACTGTAAAAGTATTCCTGTAAAAACTGATTCTAAAATTTTAGCAAGTATTTCAACCGCAATTTATTTGGTTCACCCATTAATTATGGAATGGATTTTTAACCTTCACCTCAAATCACTTGAGTTTATAATTTTCATTGTAGTATTACTCGTAGTAAGTCTGATATTAGTTTTTCTTAATAGAAAAATAAAATATCTACTGTAATAAGTTATTTTATTTTCAACCCTTTTATATAGGCTAATTTAATTGTATCAGCTCCATGAAATTCAGAATAATTAAGATCAATGTCATTCTCGGATTTTAATTTCTCATACAACTTAAGAATATTTCCTTTGTAGGGACAATAATGCACAAAATTGTTTAAAAAGATTTCAGCGGTTTCCTTTTCAGAAAAACAGAGCAGAAACTCTAAAGGAGTAATGGAATTTTCTGTCCATTGATTAAATTTTGTTCCATTGTTCTTTAAAAAATCGATAGCAATTTCTTTAAAACTGAAAATTTCAAAAATAGGGAGTATGTATTGTTGTATACTTTCTGTAATTTCTGTAATTGAATTTTCATAAGACAGACCTGCCAGATTCCATTCTTTCCATTGATTATAGGGAGTCAAATAACCCAGCTGATTTCCATAGATCAATCCTTGTGAATATTCATTTTTTCTCTGTTCAGTCTGCCATTTTTTCAATATTTTAGAATATATATTGATGTGTGGAAGTATTTGGATAGATGAAGAATCATTCCTGAAACTCGACTGAAAATAAATTTCAAAATAGATATCTTTATCCATCGAAATTTTCTTAAGCTTTTGACCTTTTTCAAGTGTTTTAAAACCCTCAAGTTGAGTGGCAATCTCGTTGCAGGCATTTAAAAATACGACTCTTGTATCCATTTTTCTTACAATAGCTTTAGATTAATTTATTTAAAAACAAATATAAAGAAATGGGAAATCATAGAAAGAGGCTCAATTAATATTTACCACAGAAATTTTTTACATTTTCATCAAAAGAATATGCAATGGTAAGAAAATTAGCATCGTGTTCAGTAAAGTTAGTTTGCTTTAGAAATTTTTTATGAGCAATTTCATAAACATTATCATGAACTTCCAAAAATTTTACTTGCATTTCAGGATCGGGATATTTTTCTTTTGCAACAGCAAAACATGAATCATCAATTTCAAATTCTCTTCTAACAAAATCACAAAGACTTAAATGTTTTTCATCTAAATGATTTAAGAGGATTGTCAATTTTTTTCTGTCAGTTTCATGTTTTAATTTAGGAAGAACTACTTTTCGAAAATTACTATTCGATAAATCCTTCTCTACAATTTTATTTTCTTTAACAGTTGAGTTCTGATTTTCATTCTGACAAGAAATCAATAATAATAAAAAAAGAAAGGTAAATGAAATTTTATTCATGATTTAATTTATTAATTCAAAATTAAACCAGACAATTATCAATAAAAAAAGGATTCCCGTAAGAATCCTTTTATATTTTTAGTTGAATAAGTCTTTCACTTTATCAAAGAATGTTTTTTCTTTTCCGGAAGGTTCTGCTTCCATTTCTCCGCTGGACATCTGCTTTTCAAAGAAGTCTTTTTGATCTTTCGTAAGCTTCTGTGGTGTCCATACATTGATGTGGATAAACATGTCACCTTTTCCATAGCTGTCGATGCTAGGAAGGCCTTTTCCGGCAAGCCTAAGGATCTTTCCGGACTGTGTTCCCGGATCAACCGTAATTTTCACTTTTCCGCCAACGGTAGAAATTTCTTTTTTAGTTCCCAATGCAGCTTCAGCATAGGAAATATATAATTCCTGATGAAGATTATCACCCTCTCTTTTAATCGTTTTATCGATTTCTTCTTCAATTATAACCAATAGATCTCCAGGAATACCTCCAAAAGGAGCGTCATTACCTTTTCCTCTTACATTCAGCTGGATTCCGTCTCTTGCACCTGCAGGAATATTGATTGAAATTTCCTCTTCATCCTTAATAAGCCCCTGTGCATTTGCTCCTGCAGGAATTTTATCAGCAACTTTTCCGATTCCCTGACAAGTTCCACAAGTTGCCTGAGTCTGCATTTGCCCAAACATGGTGTTCATTACCTTAACCTGAACCCCTGAACCGTTACACGTAGGGCATGTTTTTGAAGTGGCACCTTCTGCCATCTTCATTTTTTTTACTTTAAGCGTTTTTTGGGTTCCATTCACCATTTCTTCAAGATTCAGCTTGATTCTGATTCTTAGATTAGAACCCTTCACCTGCTGACGTCCGCCGCCACCGCCGCCGAAACCACCAAAGCCACCGCCGAAAATATCTCCAAACTGGCTGAAAATATCTTCCATATTCATACCGCCGCCGCCAAAGCCGCCGCCGCCGCCGAAACCTCCGTTTCCACCTACACCTGCATGACCGAATTGATCATAACGGGAGCGCTTCTGGTCGTCACTCAATATTTCATAAGCTTCCGCCGCTTCTTTGAATTTTTCTTCGGCTTCCTTATCTCCCGGATTTTTGTCCGGGTGAAATTTGATCGCCATTTTTCGGTATGCTTTCTTTATTTCCTCGGTTGATGAAGATTTACTTACTTCAAGAACCTCGTAATAATCTCTTTTTGACATGATGCTTAAATGCTTACAATTGATGTGAAATAAATGATGATTGATTCTTGCTGGATAAAAGGTCTATCAATTATCACCTATCATTTATCATTATTAAATTTTAGTTTCCTATTACTACTTTTGCAAAACGGATTACTTTATCGCCTAAAGTGTATCCTGTTTCGATAACGTCTACGATTTTTCCTTTCAAATCTTCTGACGGTGCAGGAATCTGAGTAATCGCTTCATGGAAATCAACATTGAAATTGTCTCCGGCTCTTACCTCCATTGGTTTTAATCCTTTTTCAGTAAGTTTGTTTTTGAATTTTTGATAAATCAATTCTACTCCCTGTAAATCTGAAGTATTTCCGTTTTTAGCAATTTCTTTCAATGCTCTTTCGAAATCATCCAGTACTCCCAACATAGAAACCATCATATCCTGATTAGCATACTGGAAGAATTCCATCTTCTCTTTTGATGTTCTTTTCTTATAGTTTTCAAATTCAGCGTACAGTCTGATGTAACGGTCTTTCTCATCTGCCAAAAGTTCCTCAGCAGTAGGAGTAGCTGTCACATTTTCTTCAGAAGCTGTTTCGTTCTGAATCTTGTTTTCGTCTTGATTATTGATGCTTTCTTCGTTAATATCCTGATTGTCCATAATTCAATATTTATTTACAGGAGTGTTTGGCAAAGACTCTGCCAAATGAAAAATTAAGACATTAAGGCAGTTTATTTTTTATTTTGTGAAAAAATTACACAGATTATATACCCTTTCAGCCGTTACTGATGGTAAAATAAAAATTAGTTATAAAATCAATGAATGTGTAGATCGTAAATTTTGACAGGTATTATTAGTTTGCAATCGTCTGATAAAGAAGGTAAAGATTTAGAATAATAATTATGAATGAAATGATCCATACACATACTTTTAAAAGAGGTTTATTCACAAACTCACCCATTTTTGCTTTATCATTCGTAAACATGACCAAAGGAACAACAGCAAAGCTCAACTGCATAGACAAAATCACCTGACTTAAAACCAAAAGATTGGTAGTTCCTTCTTCACCATAGATAATGGCTACAATTAAGGCGGGAATTACAGCGATCAGTCTGGTAATTAATCTTCTGAGCCAAGGTTTTAACCTGATATTTAAGAAACCTTCCATCACAATTTGTCCTGCGAGTGTTCCGGTAAGCGTAGAATTTTGACCTGAGGCAAGCAATGCGATGGCAAAAGCAATACTGGCCATGGAGGCACCCAATATAGGCGTCAACATCTTATAAGCGTCATGAATATCTGCAACATGTTCATTTCCTGTCGTATGAAAAGTAGCTGCAGCCAGAATAAGTATTGCTGCATTAATAAAAAAGGCCAGCAATAATGAAACAGTACTGTCTAAAGTGGCAAATTTAATAGCTTCCTTTTTCCCTTCTCTATCTCGTGGATAGTCTCTGGTCTGAACAATACTGCTGTGGAGATATAAGTTATGAGGCATAACCGTAGCTCCCAAAATCCCAATGGCAATATACAGCATCGCAGGATTCTGAATAATTTCTTTTTGAGGAACCAAACCTCCTAAAATTTCGTTGACAGCCGGTTTTGAAATAATGATTTCATATAAAAAACACGATAAAATAATGAAAATAAGGCCACCCACAATACTTTCAAGCCATCGGAAACCCTTTGCCTGAAGCAAAAGGATGATTAAAACATCAACAGTGGTAATGACAATTCCCCAGGTAAGAGGAATATGAAACAGAAGATTCAGGGCAATTGCAGAACCGATGACTTCAGCCAGATCACAAGCTGCAATAGCAATTTCACATAATATCCAGAGAATAAAATTAGTAGTGGGATTGAAATGATCTCTACATGCCTGTGCCAAATCTCTTTCTGCGACCACGCCAAGTTTTACCGATAAATGTTGTAAAACCATAGCAAAAAGGTTAGAAATAAGAATAACAGAAAGCAGTGTATAACCAAACTGTGCTCCGCCGGCAATATCTGTTGCCCAGTTTCCTGGGTCCATATATCCAACGGCAATCATCAGCCCAGGTCCCGCAAAGGCAAGGTATTTTCTCCAAAAACTTCCTTTTACCGGTACTTTAACGGAAGAATAAACCTCTGGTAATGAATGTGAAGTTTTATCTTTTCGCCAAGCGCTCTTTAAGTTGAGATTCATAAATAATGTGAATGTTAGAAATGTCTAACAAATGTAATTAAATAAATGAAAATACAAAAACTAAGATCAAAAAAAATCCCGAAAATATTTTCGGGATTTAAGTATTGATTATTTATAATTATTTTGCAAATCGTACAGACATTTTTCTGTCAGCAGCTCTTTCAGCATCTGATGCCTTAGAATCTACTTTAGCAAACTTGCTTCCGTATCCTTCAGCTTCTAGAACCTGAGCACCAACACCTGCTTTTGTTAAAGCACCTTTGATAAACTCAGCTCTTGATTTAGATAATTTAATGTTAGATGCTTCGTTTCCTGTTTTATCCGTGTAACCACCAATTTTAATTTTAGCTTCAGGGAAAGCTTTTAAGATTGCTACAAGATTATCAAGCTGTCCTTGAGAACCTACTTCTAAATCTGTAGCGCTGCCCATTTTGAAATTAACGTGGTCAAAATCATACCAGGTATCTTTTAAAGCACTGTCATCAGCTGCATTTTTGTAGTTTCCAGATTTTAGGAAAGTAATCATCTGATCTTCCATTCCACCTTTATACCCTTTAAGTGCAACCCCATTTAAATCGATGTTCTCATCAGTTTTAGTAGTAGTTACAGCGGTAACTGCTGTATCAGTTGGACTCACTACAGCTGTTGATGCTGTATCCGTGTGTGTTCCTGTAGAATCAGCAGCAGTGGTAGTAGTGGTAGTCTGTTTTTTCTCACATTGCTTCCAAAGGAAATATCCGGCAGCAATTAGCAGTAAAAGTGGAAGCAACCATTTCCAGATTGAGCCTCCGCCTTCATTATCTCTGTTAGGATTAGTTCCTGTAGGTGTTGTACTTCTTGTAACGTCTATTTTAGGTTCTCCAACTGGAGTTTTTATAGCGTCATTATCATTGTCAAACTTGTATCCTTTAGCCCAGTCGCCAATATTTAACGATGCTAAAGAAAGCCCAGCTGGCAATAATGTAGAAATGATACCTTTTTGGCTGCTCAATAAATTTGAAATACCAGATTTATCCAGATTATTATCAGCTGCATATTTTCCTACAGTTCCTGCTGTTGCTCCTGTTACAAGGCTCAACAATGAACTAGCAGAACCATTACTGATTCCTGAAAAAGAAGCAATCGAATTAACTAACCCACCAAGTTTATCACCAAAAAGCGATGACAATAACGTTGAGATAATAGGATTATTAGAAGAACCTCCCAATAAATTTCCTAAAATTCCACTGGATGAAGCTTGCGTAATCGCATCTAAAACTCCTGGATGATCAGCATTGTTTGCTAAACCTCCTACAACTGCAGGCAGTAAACCTCCGATTGCTTTTGAGATACCAGATTCACTTTCTCCTAATTGAGACGCTGCTTGTGAAACTAAAGCGGGACCTAATTGTCCTTTAATTAAATCAATGATGTTTAAAGACATAATAAATTTATTTTTTAGATTAATGTTAATATAAATTTAAACAAAAATCTGTCCAAACGTCATTTTTTTTTATTATTTATTGAAACTTTAATGAAATTTTCAGAAATCATTAATATTGTTAATAAGCTTTTGCGAATAATACTCGTCTTGCAGATGGTTTTCCTGAAATCAGCGAAATACCTGTTTCAATGTCATTATCTGAAGGAATACATCTAATCGTTGCTTTGGTTTCTTCTTTAATTTGTTCTTCTTCTTCAGCGGTACCATCCCAATGGGCGTAGATAAATCCTCCTTTTTCTTCCAGCACTTTTTTAAACTCTTCATACGTATCAACTTTTGTAATGCTTTCATTTCTAAAGTTGAGTGCTTTATTATAAATATCTTTCTGAATAGTTTTTAATAATTCTTCAATGTAAATATCCACATCTTCGATAGAACGTACTTCCTTGGTAAGATTATCTCTTCTTGCAATTTCTACCGATTTATTCTCTAAATCTTTTGGTCCGATGGCAATTCTTACAGGAACCCCTTTTAATTCGTATTCAGCGAACTTCCAGCCCGGCTTATTCTGAGTGTCATTATCAAATTTCACAGAAATACCTTTAGCCTTTAGTTTAGCCTGAATATCTAAAGCAACCTCACTGATCTGGTTAAGCTGTTCATCGCCTTTAAAGATAGGAACAATCACCACTTGTATAGGCGCTAATGTAGGAGGAAGTACCAATCCGAAATCATCAGAATGGGTCATAATTAAAGCTCCCATCAAACGTGTAGAAGTTCCCCAAGACGTTGCCCATGCGTGTTCAATTTTCCCTTCCTTGTTAGTGAATTTCACATCAAAAGCTTTCGCGAAATTCTGACCCAAGAAGTGAGATGTTCCTGCCTGAAGCGCTTTCCCGTCCTGCATTAAAGCTTCAATACAATACGTTTCATCAGCTCCTGCAAATCTTTCAGATGGTGTTTTTACCCCCTGAATTACAGGCATTGCCATAAAGTTTTCTGCAAAATCAGCATAAACTTTATTCATTTTTTCTGCTTCTTCTACGGCTTCATCCTTTGTAGCATGAGCGGTATGCCCTTCCTGCCATAAGAATTCTGCTGTTCTTAAGAATAAACGGGTTCTCATTTCCCAACGGACAACATTGGCCCATTGATTAATTAATATGGGTAAATCTCTGTATGATTGAATCCAGTTTTTATAAGTACTCCAGATAATAGCTTCTGATGTTGGACGAACGATAAGTTCTTCTTCTAATTTAGCCTCCGGATCTACGATAAGTTTTGCCGGGTTGTTTGGATCTGTTTTTAATCTGTAATGGGTAACTACAGCACATTCTTTTGCAAAACCGGCAGCATTTTTTTCTTCTGCCTCAAATAAGCTTTTGGGTACAAAAAGGGGGAAATAAGCGTTAACGTGACCTGTTTCTTTGAACTTTTTGTCCATTTCATCACGCATTTTTTCCCAGATTGCATAGCCGTATGGTTTTATAACCATGCATCCTCGCACTCCAGAGTTCTCAGCTAAGTCAGCCTTTACCACCAACTCATTATACCATTTGCTGTAATCTTCGCTTCTTGAGGTTAATTTTGCCATTATTTTTTAAAATTTTTTTTAACTTTTTCCTATTGTTGTTATCTAAAAATAAAACTCTATTTTTGATAGATTTTTTAATTAGTGTTTGGTACATTTTTGGTACACATTGCAAATATAATTTAATTTAAAAATTTTTACGTTATCATGAAAAGAAATATACATAAAAATTTGCTTGGTGTGTTAAGATCTAAAGGGATTTTAGCCATATCAAGCGGATTATTACTTATGTCTTGTGGTGCTCAGATGGGAGGGTATAGCGAGACTGATGGGGTTTATTATGACCCGAATAAAGATACACTACCTGAAGGCGTAATTATCAATGATGGCGGAAACAGAGTAGGTGAATATTATGACTATTATCAGGATTCTAATATTATCCAAAATGCTCAAGCCAATTCTAAAGAGCAGGATAACAGATATAATACCTGGAGTGATAATAACTGGAATACTAATGCAACAGATTCCGATTGGGGAAACTTTGCAGGATCACAAACCAATATTTATAATAATAACTGGGGTAGTCCTTGGGGATATTATGGTGGTTACAACCCTTACTGGGGATGGAACGGAGGCTGGAGTCTAGGCATGTCTTTCGGATGGGGTAGCTCATTCGGATGGGGATGGGGCGGTTCTTACGGCTGGGGAAATCCTTACTGGGGCGGATATTATGGTTGGGGCAATCCTTATTGGGGTGGCGGATACTATAACCCTTACTGGGGATGGAACGGAGGATACTGGGGTAACGGATATTACAACAGACCTATCTACAGAAGAAGTGGTGCTGAAGGAGGTGGATTTAACAGAAACAATCCGGGTCTGACCAATTCTATTTATAAAAATAATACATCAGCAGGTTTTAGAAATAATAGCGGCGGCTTTAGAAATACTAATACTAACGGTGGTTTCAGACAGCAGGGCAATTATAACAACGGTGGATTTAGAAATCAGCAGGGACAATCCGGTGGATTCCGTAATTCTACACAACAGACAAGACCCAATTACAATTATAACAATCAACAACAGCCTAGATATAGAACTGATGGAGGATTCCGATCCAATGATAATAGCGGATTCAGATCCAGTGGAGGATTTAATTCAGGCGGCGGTGGCTTCAGAAGCGGTGGTTCTTCAGGTGGCGGCGGTATGAGATCCGGCGGCGGCGGTGGCGGCTTCAGAGGAGGTAGATAATTTTCAAACTTAATAACTATTTTAAAAATAATGTTAAAAAAATCTTTAGTATTAATGAGTGTTGCTGCTGCATTTTTTGCGCAGGCTCAGGATGTTTCTGTAATAAGAAATACTGTAGATGCATATTCCAGCAGTCCTATGGTGGGATCGGCTAAATTCAACGCGATGGCCGGTTCTAACGGAGCTTTAGGTGGGGATGCAAGCTCACTGCTTACCAACCCTGCCGGTTTAGGAGTTGCGATTTCCGGGGAAATTTCAGGAACATTGTCTGTAAGTGGTAATAAAAATACGTCTACATGGGCAGGTTCATCTATTGATTACAGTAAAACAAATACAGATCTTGGAAACGTAGGTGGTGTACTTACTTTTCCTTTGATGACTGAAACAGGATGGAAATTCATTAATATAGGGGTAAATTATTCTAATCAGTCTCTTGACAATTATGTAGAATCTCCGGGAAACAGTAATCTGGTGTATGATTTTGATACCAATAAAAGTTCTTCACTTGGCGGTCATGCTTACAACAGGTATGGATACTTGTCTAAAACAAGTTTCGGTGTTGGAGCGAATTATAACCACAATGTATATGTTGGAGCAGGATTGAATTTCTTCAATGCTTCTATCGACCAATATGATACAGCTGCATTTAATTCTCTTCAGAATGGTTCTACGGAATATTTCAGCAAGCAGAACACTCCTTATTTTGAAAGATCGTCCGGTTTTTCCGCAACTCTTGGGGTAATTGGTAAGCTGAATCCTAATTTCAGAGTGGGAGCGGCAATTGAAACCCCTACTTTCTGGACAATTGACAGAAATTATAATTTCTACAACGATGCTAATTTAGGTGATGATATGGCCTATGAGGGAAGAAGATTCACTTCTCCGGTTAAAGCAACGGTAAGTGCTGCTTTTGTAGCCAGTAAAAATTTCTCTTTAAACGTAGACTATACGTTAGGATTATCAAAACCTAAGTATAGAGTAGACGGTGGAGCAGAAACAGAATTGAACGATTTCTTTAAAGATAATTACAAAAATTTATCAGAAGTAAGAATAGGAGGGGAATACAGAGTGAAGCAGTTTAGAGTAAGAGGTGGATATTCATTTGTATCCAGTCCGTTTGATGCTTTAACGATCAGTAGATTTAATGATGCGGGAACTTCTTCTGTTGATCAGTCGTATAATAATCTTATCCTTAACAACAGAAACTTACTGTCTTTTGGTTTAGGATATGATTTCAAGTCTTTCTATGTAGATGCTTCTTATCAGAATATAACATCTAAGTACAGCAATCCATTTTTGAGAGGTGTACTTAATGGTAATACAGATTCTGCTTACTATTCACCAGGTAATATTGTGACCAGCGATTCTTATGCGGTCTCAGATGTGAAAAACAGCAGAAATAACTTTTTCCTTACATTCGGTTGGAAATTTTAATTTCCAGCTCGTGTAATGAGTGATTAAATTGAGGCTCCGAATGATTGATTTCATTCGGAGCTTTTTTTATGGTCAATAATATAATTAATTAATTTTAATGAAGATGTCCTGCGGCAGGATGATGATGGAAAAGATGCATGATCAGTGCCAATGAAACACCAAGGATAACCAATCCGATTTTTACCCAGTCTATATTATGATTCTTGTTGCTTTCAAAAATAATAACTGACGAAATATGCAGGAAAATTCCGCCTACAATAGCAAGAAAATATGGCTGTAGGTTGGGATTGAAATAATTACCCAGGAGCATTCCCATAGGTGAGGCAAGGGCAAATAAAGCAACAATCAGCAACGATGGATAAGGTGAACTTTTAGATTCATTTTTTCTGTTGAATAAGAACGCTCCCAGAATAAACGAAATCGGAAGATTATGAAAAACAATCCCTAAAAGATAAGGAGATAAGGCTTCCTTTTCGTTAGCTAAGGGGATTCCTTCAATAAAAGCGTGCACAAACAATCCTACCATTAAAGCCATAGGAAGAATGTTATTTTCACTATGATGATGAAAGTGCCCATGCTCAAATCCTTTTGTTAAAGCTTCCAGAATCATTTGAAGGAGAACTCCGGCAATAACAAAAATGCCTAAATTACTGCTTTCTTCGGAAGCATAAACCTGTGGAAATACTTCGTTCAGGCAGATCGTAATCAAAAATCCTGCGCTTAAAACCAATAGGTTTTTTGCAAGTTTTTCTTTTTTACCAAAATGTTTTCCAAGAAATACTCCTGCAATGACGCTTAAAATCAGTAAAAGAACTGTTATCATGCCTTTTTCTTAAATAAATTGATGCAACGTGGGGAGCTTTCTTTATCAAATTCATTCAGCTGATAATTTCCCCAAATTTTTATCCTTTCAAAACCACATTCTGATGCATAAGAATTGATGGCTTCCAGGGTATGAAGTTTTACTTTTTCGAAAAAATGAAAAGACTGGCCTTCTGTTTCGAAACGGATATCTTTAACAATATGTCTTCCTTCAATTTTTTTGAGAATTTTAAAATCAATACCACCACGGGTTACCAAAGACTCTGCAACGATATTATTTCTCACATATTTTTCATTCAGATAATCCAATACAAAATAGCCGCCGGGTTTTAAAGCATTATATACCGACTGGAAAACTTTTTTGTCATCATTTTCATTGTCGAAATATCCAAAACTTGTAAATAAGTTGAAAACAGCATCCATTGGATCAGTGTCGATAGGATTTCTCATATCGTGAACATTAAAAAGAAGGGTCTGATTTTCAAACTGTTTATCGAATTCTATACTCTGTCTGGAAAGGTCCAATCCAAGCACATCGTAGCCTAATTTATTAAGGAAAACTGAGTGTCTTCCCTTTCCGCAAGCCAGGTCAATGATCTTGGAAGATGGCGGCAGCTGAAGCTCCGCAGTGAGTTTTGTAATGAAGTTTTCTGCTTCCGTATAGTCTCTGTTACTATAAAGCAAATGATAATAAGGTGTATCAAACCAAGATTCAAACCATTCCATAATGCAAAAATAACTAAATTTGCAGTCTAAAAAAGAAATATGTCCTTTAAATACAGTAAATGTTTAGTTTTAAAGGAATTATAAATAGAAACAAAACGATAGAGAAAAACGATATCGTTTAAAAATAATACTCTTATTGTTTCCGTTGGTATATTTTGATCTGTAGGATTTAAAATAACCATAGGAAAATTAAGTTAATCTAAAAATATGGACACAGAAAATCTAAAGATTCAGATAAAGACATTCTTCGGTCTGGAACCGATTTTGGCAGAAGAAATCAAAAAGTTGGGCGGTAAAAACGTAGAAATTAAAAACCGTGCAGTAAACTGTGAAGGTGACCTTGGGTTTCTTTACAAAATTAATTATTCAGCAAGAACTGCATTAAAAATTTTAATTCCTATTCTTGAATTTAAAGCTTTTAACCAACATCAGTTTTACGACAAGCTTTTTAAAGTGGAATGGGAAAAGTTTATGGATGTAGATCAGTCATTTGCGATTGATTCAACGGTAAATTCCGAAACATTTAAGCATTCACAGTTTGTTACTTTGAAAATGAAAGATGCCATTGTGGATTATTTTCAGGATAACTATAAAAGACGTCCGGATGTTGATGCCAAAAGACCGGATATTAAATTCCATCTTCATATCGACCGTGAACTGGTGACCATTTCTTTGGATTCTTCAGGAGATCCTTTGTTTAAAAGAGGATACAGAAAAGAACAGGGGGAGGCTCCTATCAATGAAGTGCTGGCAAGCGGAATGCTTCAGCTGGCAGGCTGGGACGGAAAAGGAAATTTCCTTGACCCGATGTGTGGTTCCGGAACGTTGTTAATTGAAGCGGCAATGATCGCACTGGATCTTCCTGCTCAAATCTTCAGACATCGTTTTGCTTTCCAGAACTGGAGTAATTATGATGCTGATTTATTCACCAAGATCAAGGAATTCAGAGTGAACCGAGTAAAAGAATTTACCGGGAAAATTGTTGGTTACGATATTGATACCAGAATGTTGAACGCAGCCAGAACCAATATTGAAGCAGCAGAGATGGAGGATATCATTGAAGTAAGAAAACAGGACTTCTTTGAGTCTACAAAAGAACTTTTCCCGTTACTAATGGTTTTCAATCCGCCTTATGACGAAAGAATTGCCATTAATGATGAGGATTTCTATAAAAAAATTGGTGATACTTTCAAAACCCATTATCCTAATACATTGGCCTGGTTGATTTCTTCGGATCTGGAAGCAGTAAAGAAAATCGGTCTTCGTCCTTCAAGAAAAATCAAGCTTTTCAACGGAAAACTTGAAACTAGGTTTTTACAGTATGAAATGTATGAAGGAACAAAAAAACTTCATAAAATTGAAAATCAATAAAAATGTTATAAAAACCTTCCGGCCTGGAAGGTTTTTTTCTTTTTGAAGAGAAAGCGCAACCTTAATTTTCTCATAAAACTGAGGTTACAGTTGCACGTTCTTTCCTTAATAAGTAATTTTGAAAAATTTTCAGCTTGAACCCTACTATTTCCATTATCGTTGCCATTTTCAACCGAAGAGACGAACTTTTCGAGTTGCTGAATTCTCTCACCCATCAAACCGATAAGGAATTCGAAATTATCATTGTGGATGATGGCTCTTCTATTGACCTTAAGCCAACCATCAGTAATTTTGAAGAAATATTAAAGGTGAAATATTTCAGGAAAGACAATTCAGGGCCTGGCTTAACGAGAAATTATGGATCGAGAAGAGCAGAAAGTGAATGGCTGGTTTTTGTAGACAGTGACGTTATTGTAGAAAAGGATTATGTTGAAAATATTAAAAAAAATATTGTTACAACGCCTTGCGACGCCTTTGGTGGAGCTGATAAAGCTCATAAGGGGTTTAACCTGATGCAGAAAGCAATTTCCTACTCAATGACTTCTGTTTTTACGACAGGAGGGATACGGGGAAATAAGAATTCAATTTCAAAATTTCAGCCGAGAAGTTTTAATATGGGCGTTAAAAAAGAAGTTTTTGAAAAAGTGGGCGGATTTTCCGAGATGAGAATCGGGGAGGATCCGGATCTTTCGATGACACTTTGGGAAAATGGTTTTACCACTGCTTTTTTTGATAATATAGGAGTGTATCATAAGCGTAGGGTAGATTTTGGAAAGTTTTCTAAGCAGGTCTATCAATTTGGATGTGCAAGGCCTATTCTTAATCAAAGACATCCTAATTATGTAAAAATTTCATTTGCTTTTCCTACATTGTTTTTATTAGGGTATTTTTTAGGCTTTTTAGAGTACTATATTCTGGGAAGAGGGATTATCCTTGCTTTGTATGGTCTTTATACCTTTTTGGTCCTTTTCCATGCCTTATTGGTGACTAAAAACATCAGTATCGCTGGGATGGCTGTTATCTCTACCTATATTCAGATGTTTTCTTACGGGTATGGTTTTTTGAAATCCTGGATTCTGATCAATATTTTCAGAATGAAACCTGAAGATGCTTTCCCTAAACATTTTCACAAAAAATAAAAGCTGAAGAAAATCAACAGCTTTTATTACAACAAATTAGTTTAATACAGAGATGGTTTCATGGTTGAGAATGCCTACCGTTTGCATACATTCTTTCATCTTTTCGTACGTCCGTTGGATATCGTGATCCAGTCCTATAGAGAATCTGATCAATCCATCGGTGATTCCCATTTCAGAGCGCTCCTCTTCCGGAATTTCAGAAGATGTTGAGCTTCCTGAGCATGAGAATAAAGTTTTATAAAATCCTAAACTTACCGCCAGGTACCCTAAGTTTTCCTGTTGCATAAGTTCCATTAATTCGTTTGCTTTTTCAGTTGTTCCTGCGTCTAACGTCAATAATCCGCCAAATCCATATTCCTCATGCATCATGCTTTTCATCAGCTCATGATTTTTATGTGATTTTAAACCTGGATATACTACTCTCAATCCGTCTTTTTCGAATCTTTCAGCTAAATACATCGCATTGTGACTATGCTGTTTTATTCTGATGTGCAGTGTTCTTAAATTCTTTAGAATACTTGCAGACCTGAAACTGTCCATCGTAGGACCAAGCAGCATACATGCTCCTGAATTTACATTTTTAGTATCATTGATGAACTCCTGGCTTCCACAATATACACCGCCTACAGTATCACTGCTGCCGTTAATGAATTTGGTAAGACTGTGAATCACAATATCTGCTCCTAAGAGTTTAGGAGAAATAGAAAGAGGGGAGAACGTATTGTCAACAATAAGCTGTAGATTATGTTTTTTACAGATTTCCGAAAGCCTTTTAAGATCAGCCACTTCAAGAAGAGGATTGCTTACACTTTCACAGTAAATTACTTTTGTAGTAGGTCGTATAGATGCTTCTACCGCTTCAAAATCATTAATATCTAAGAAAGTAGTATCGATTTGAAAAGGGGGAAGGAAGTTTTTAAGGAAAGCATAGGTGCCTCCATAGATGGTTCTGCTGGAAATAATATGATCACCACTTTTGCATACCTGTAGTAAAACGGAAGTAATTGCTCCCATACCAGATGCGGTAACATTCGCTGTTTCGGTGTTCTCCAATTTTGCCAATGCCTGGGAAAGGTAAAGGTTCATAGGTGAAGAATGCCTTGAATATAGATAACAGCCGTCTGCATTCCCTTCAAAGGTATCAAACATTGTTTTAGCAGAAAGGAAAGTATACGTTGAACTGTCTGAGATGGATGGGTTTACTCCGCCGAATTCACCGAAATATTGTAAATCCTGTATTTCGTTGGCTGCGTTAAAGTCTTTCATGATCGTATTATTTTTTGTTCGCACTAAAAATGAATGAATTCCAGAATTATTACAACCTATTTTTGAAATATTAGAATATAAAACTATTAAAAATTGATTATGCCGAAAAAATGTTTGTTATATTTGAATAATGTAAATTCTAACCAACAAATTATCTATGGCTTTAGATGAAACGGATAAAAAACTGCTCCTGTTTTTACAGGAAGATGCTAAGCAAACGACCAAAGAGCTGTCCTACAAGCTTGGTTTGTCGGTAACTGCTGTTTATGAGCGTATCAAGAAGCTCGAAAATACAGGCGTAATTTCAAAATATGTAGCTATTCTTGACCGAAACAAGATTGATCGGGATTTTATCGTATTATGTCATGTAAAACTGACTCAGCATAAAAAGGAATACGTCATTCAGTTTGAACGGGAAATCATGACTTTACAGGAAGTGACCGAATGTTTCCACGTAAGTGGTGATTATGATTATATCCTGAAAATCGGGGTGAAAGATATGGCAGATTATCGTAATTTCATGCTGTCCAAATTAACTACTTTACAGCATATTGCGAGTACCCACAGCTCTTTTATGATCTCTGAAGTAAAAAATACAACTGCAATTGTTCTCTGAATTATATGATAACACCGTTTTTTGAAGATATGGCGTCTGGCAGATCCTCGTTTTCTCCAATGATCTGAAGAAGATCTATTTCAATAGTTCTGCAGATAGAAAGCATAGGAATATCGAACATTAAGCCAGAAAAAGGATTTTCAGAATAATCTCCTACCAGTTCCATAACGATATAAATCCATCCGATAATGATACAGAATGGGATACTCGTCCAGATTCCCCAATCTCCCAATTTAGCGAATTCATTAACTAAACCGAGAGGAAGTAAGATCGTAAAGATGACATTAAAAATAAATCCTGTGCTCGCAAACTGTCGTGGTGAAGGGAACTTTTTAATTCTTTCCGCTTGCCCCTGATAATTGTAAAATTCATTTAAACAGTTTTGAAGCTGCGTTTGATTAAAGTCTGAAATAACATTGCTATTTTTTAAATCATTGATGTCTTTTGCCTGTATGGAATTTAGATAGGTTGCAAAATTTTTATAATCGTTATGCGCTGAAAATTCTTCTTCAGAAAGGTATTTATGCTGGAAAATAGAAGTTCTTCCATAATCCGGAAATCCTGCTTTGATGAGGCGGTGACGTTTCTGATTAATGGTTCCAAAGTGTTTTTTAAGACTGATGTGTTCCCATTCGGTAGGAATCAGAAGCTGCTCACGAAATGTATATAACCAGGCAATGTGTCTGTACACTATTTTTTTTCTTCTTTCATCTAAATCGTTGATGTTGCCTTTCTCTGTGTCAAAAGCATAGAGCATTGAAGTAAAGGACCGGCTTGAATTCACAATACCACCCCAAATTTTTCTGGCTTCCCAGAGCCTGTCATAGGCCTGGTTATTTTTGAAACCTACATAAAATGCCTCTGCCGTACCAATCAAGGCTACAGGAACCCATGGAATAATCATCCACTGCCAGTTCGAGAAATAATATACAGTGGCAACTACGGTGCACCATACACTAAGCCATATAAGATGCGCCCCTGCCAGGTTAAATATTTGTCGATAGTTAAAGTATTTGGTGGTGATCATAGGGAATGCTGTGTTTTAATGGACGGAAATAAGCAAAATAGGGACCAATTTATAAGCCGCTCAACATCTCATTGCTTTACTATTTTATAGGTGAGGATCTATTTCACTGGTTTTTTGATCATTAGTTTGATCCGTAACGAAACAATTTAATGCTAAATAAATGTACATAAAAAAACCTCTAAAATATATAGAGGTTGTAATTTTTTATATGAATTTAATATTGAAGCATTTCTTCGATCTTCTTCGAAAGCTTTTCTGCGTTGGGAAGCATTTCCTTTTCCAAGACCAGGTTGATCGGAACTGCGGGAACATCGAGTGATCCCATTGTTTCTACAGGAGCATCCAGATATCTGAAGCAATTTTTTGAAATACGGTGTGCAAAAGCTTCTGCAAAAGAATTATTAAGCTGTTCTTCAGTCAGTACGATACATTTCCCATGAGCTTTCACTCTTTCAAAAACAAGTTCTTCATCAAGTGGAATTAAAGTTCTCAGGTCAATAACCTCAACTTTTCCGTTAAAACTTTTCGCTGCTTCTTTTGCCCAGTACACTCCCATACCGTAGGTTACTACGAGTAAAGTACGGCCTTTTTCAACTTCATTTTTATCGGCTTCTATAATGATTTTTCCTTTTCCGAAAGGCAGCATATAATCTTCTGCCGGCTCTATGGTTTTGGCGTCTTCAGTTCCGGGAACTTTACTCCAGTATAAACCTTTATGTTCCAGCATAATGACAGGATTCGGATCATAGTAAGCTGCTTTTAATAATCCTTTAAAATCGGCTGCGTTACTTGGGTACGCGATTTTAATTCCTTTGATGTTGGCTAATATACTTTCAACACTTCCGCTGTGGTAAGGTCCTCCGCCTCCGTAAGCTCCTATAGGAACACGGATGATATTGCTAACCGGATATTTTCCGTTGCTTAAATAGTTTGATTTTGAAATTTCAGTAATCAACTGGTTGATTCCAGGATAGATATAATCTGCAAACTGTACTTCTACAATAGGTTTTAAACCTACTGCACTCATCCCAGTGGTAGAACCGATAATATAGGCTTCCTGAATAGCGGTATTAAAAACTCTCTTATTCCCGAATTTCTTTCCTAATGTAACGGTTTCACGAAAAACGCCACCAATTCTTTCTCCTACATCCTGTCCGTAAAGCAATGCTTCGGGATGTTTCCACATCAGTTCCTGGATAGCATGAATCGCAGCATCTACCATCACGATTTTTTCTCCACCTGCAGGTTCACGCGTTCCTACCTCTTCCATAACCGGAGTCGGAGCGAAAATGTGGTGCATTACGGTTTCTGGTTTTGGATCTGCTGCATTTTGAGCTTTTTCAAAAGCTTCTTCAGCTTCTAATCTTGCTTTTTTAGTGATTTGTTTTAATAACTCTTCGTCAGCTCCTGAATCCAACAATTGTTTTCTAAGGATTTCTCCCGGATCTTTTTCTCTATGTTTAGCAATTTCTTCTTCCTCTCTGTAGAATTCTCTTCTTACACCTGAGGTATGATGACCGATCAGTACTGTTTTTGCACAAACGACTAATGGTTTTCTTTCATTTCTTACAAAATCTACGGCTTTTTTCATGGCTTCAAAGCTTTCCGTAAAATCCGTGCCGTCTACTCTCATTCTGCTTAAACCGGTGAAGCCTGCGACAAAATCGTAAGCATCACATGTTCTTGCTTCTTCTTTGGTTACGGAAATTCCCCATTCATTATCCTGAACAAGGAAAATGATCGGAAGCTGGTGCAATGCAGCAAACTGCAATGCTTCGCTTACTTCACCTTCTGTCACGGAATTATCTCCCAAGCTGCAAACGACAACAGGATTGTTTTCGAATTGTTGAAGATTGAATTCCTGAATGTATTTTATACCCTGTGCAACTCCGGTTGTAGGAATGGTCTGCATTCCTGTAGCGGAACTTTGATGGATGATCTTCGGCATGTTTTCATCTCTGCTCGAAGGGTGTGAATAATACGATCTGCCTCCTGAAAAAGGATCTTCAGCTTTCGCCAATAGTTGCAGCATTAATTGATAAGGCTCAAATCCAATACCTAAAAGGATACTTTCATCTCTGTAATAAGGAGAAACCCAGTCTTCTTTCTTTAACTGGTAAGCTGTTGCCAACTGAATGGCTTCATGACCTCTTGAAGTACTATGAACATATTTACAAATATTTCTGTTTTCTTCATAGATGTCGGCCATTGCCTTTGCAAGCATCATATTGTTGTAAGCCTTTAGCAAAATATCCTGAGAAACTTTTTCGTGAAGTGTATTTTCCATAGAAAGCAAATATACATAAAAAAACAAAATACTAACAAGTGTTAGTATTTTGTAATAATTTGATATATTTTATTAATTATTCCTTGATAACTTTTTTAGAAATAACATCGTTTCCAGTTTTCACTTCAATGATATAAATTCCTTTAGTGTATGAAGAAAGATCAATAAACTTTCATAAAAATGGATATTTGTGGTGGTACAATTAGTGTTTTTCAAATACCACTTTTTTCAGTATTTTCCGGGTAATATTGTTGTGCCTTTATGTTCAGGTTTGTGATGCTTGATGCTGTTTTGATATAAAATATGATTATTTTTTATTTCATCAATTTTGATATTGAAGACATAAGTTAATTTAGATGATAATGCGTAATTTCATTATTAGAAAAAATGAAGTAACTTTACATTCTCTTTTTTAAAAAAGTTAGAAAATTACATGTATTTAATTTTTGACACAGAAACAACCGGTTTACCAAAAAATTTCAACGCGCCGCTTTCAGATTCAGATAACTGGCCAAGAATGGTTCAGATCGCATGGCAATTGCATGATGATGATGGGACGTTGATAGAAAACCAGGATTATATTATAAAACCTGAAGGGTATGATATTCCCTTTAACGCTGCGAGAATTCACGGAATTACCACCAAAATCGCCAATGAAGAAGGAAAAGATCTGCAAGAGATTTTAGAAAAATTTTCAGAAGTTTTAGAGAAAGTAAGAGTCGTGTCCGGACACAATGTGGAATTTGATTACAATATTGTAGGTGCCGAATTTTACAGAAAAAATTTAGAAGATAATCTTCAGCAAAAACCGAAGGCAGATACCATGATTTTGGGTACCAATTACTGTCAGCTCGGAGGTGGAAGAGGAGGTAAATATAAATCTCCCAAACTGGAAGAACTCTACGAAAAGCTTTACGGACATAAATTCGATGAGGCTCATAACGCTGCAGCTGACGTTAATGCCACTGCTCAGGTATTTTTCGAAATGATGAGGATTGGGATCATTCCCGCCGAGATACTCAAGATTTCGGAAGATCAGTTAGAATATTTCAAAAGACTTCATCCGGATCCCATTAAGCCTTTTAGCATTGTTATCAGAAGGCAGGTTGCAGATTTCAATAATAAGAAAAAGCAGAACGATTTCGGAAGTATTGATGAAATTGATCTGGGAAAATATTTCAATTTCAATAACCACAGTGTTTTCTCAACTTTGCTGGCTACTTCCAGTATTTCAGATTTAATAAAAAAAGCTTCTGAAGATAACTTTCCTGCAGTTGGAATGGTGGATCTGGGAAATATGATGGGAGCTTTTAAGTTTGTTTCCGCAGTAGAATCTGCCAATTCAGACCGTGTTAAAAAATATAAAGAATATGTTGCTAAAAAACAGGAAGCAGAAGAGAATGGAACAGAATTTACAGAACTAGAGCCTGTTTCTGAACCTTTAATTCCTGTGGTAGGCTGCGAATTTTATATTTCAGAGCGGTACGAACAGAAACAGTTTACAAAAGATGATCCTGACAGGAGAACGCAGGTTGTTCTTCTGGCAAAAGACTTTAATGGCTATAAAAACCTTGCTAAACTTTCAAGTATCGGGTTTTTAAAAGGATTTTATTTTGGTGTTCCAAGGATTAGCCGGGAACTGATTGCTGAATATAAAGAAGGATTAATTGCTTTAACCTCGGGTATTTTGGGAGATATTCCTGATGCTATTTTAAATACAGGTGAGCAGAAAGGGGAAGAGCTTTTTAAATGGTGGAAAGATACTTTTCAGGATGACTTTTATGTTCAGATCCAAAACCATAAACTTCCTGAAGAAGAACATTTAAATGAAGTGCTGCTATACTTTGCAGATAAATATAATGTTAAAATTTTAGCTCAAAACGAAACTTTCTATAGCAATAAAGATGATTCTAATATTCAGGATATCGTAAGTTGTATTAAAGATGGTGAAAAGCTCTCAACTCCTGTAGGGAAGGGGTTCGGTAAGAGAAGAGGTCTTTCTGCAGGAGAATATTACATGAAAAACAGTGATGAGATCAAAGAGACATTTTTGGCTTATCCCGATGCTTTTGAAGCATATGAAGAATTTTTTGCAAAATTCAGTCCTTATACCCTAAAAAGGGATGTTCTTCTTCCTAAATTTGATATCCCGGAAGAATTTTTACATGCTGAAGACGAAATTGATGGAGGAAAAAGAGGAGAGATGGCTTATCTTACCCACCTTACCTATGAAGGAGCCAGAAAGAGATACGCTGATACCGGAATTACAGACGAAATAAAAGAACGTCTTGATTTTGAACTGGACGTTATTGCCAATACCGGATATCCCGGATACTTTCTTATTGTACAGGATTTCTGTAATGAAGCCCGGAATATGGGCGTTTGGGTAGGTCCCGGAAGGGGATCTGCAGCAGGATCTGCGGTTGCATACTGTATCGGAATTACCAATGTAGACCCCATTAAATATGATCTCCTTTTTGAGAGATTCCTTAACCCGGAAAGGGTCTCGATGCCGGATATTGATATCGACTTTGATGATGAAGGGCGCGACAGGATTATTAAATGGGTTGTTGAGAAATACGGAAAAAATCAGGTGGCACAGATCATTACCTATTCGGTTCTTGGGGGTAAATCTGCCATTAAAGATGCCGGAAGGGTATTGGATATTCCCATTCCTGATACCAATAATATTGCAAAGCTGATCCCATCTGTACCCGGGATGAATATAGCTAAAGCATTAGCAAAATACGATAAATTACGGCCTGAAGAACAAATGCTTGTCGATGAGATGAGAATGGTACTCGATAATCCTGAAGATCCGCGTTTTGGAGTTCTTGCAAGTGCCAAAAAAATGGAGGGATGTATCAGAAACACAGGAATTCATGCCTGTGGGGTCATTATCACTCCGGAGGATGTGAGTAATCTTGTTCCTGTGACTATTGCAGCGAAAGATGCTGATATCCTGGTCTCTCAGTTTGATAACTCAGTTGCAGAAAGTGCCGGACTTCTGAAGATGGATTTCCTGGGGCTTCGTACATTAACGATTATCAAAGATGCTTTAAAATTAGTCAAAGAAAGACATAATGTTGATATCGATCCGGATACCATTCCGCTTGATGATGTCAAAACATATCAGTTGTTTAAAGAAGGAAGAACGGTCGGGATTTTTCAGTATGAAAGTCCGGGAATGCAGAAATACATGAGAGAGCTTAAACCTACTGTTTTTGCCGATCTTATTGCCATGAATGCATTGTACCGTCCAGGTCCGATTAAATATATTCCAAACTTTATTAACAGAAAACACGGAATTGAAGAAATCGTTTACGATTTACCGGAGACAGAAGAATATTTAAAAGAAACCTATGGTATTACCGTTTATCAGGAGCAGGTAATGCTTTTATCCCAAAAATTGGCCAACTTTACAAAGGGTGAAGCTGATACGCTGAGAAAGGCGATGGGTAAAAAGCAGATCGATGTTCTTAATAAAATGTATCCTAAATTCATTGAAGGAGGTAAAAAAAATAATCTTGATGAAGACCGGTTAAATAAAATCTGGAATGACTGGAAAGCGTTTGCTGAATATGCCTTCAATAAATCTCACTCCACGTGTTATGCTCTGATTGCATATCATACAGCCTATCTGAAAGCAAATTATCCTGCTGAATACATGGCGAGTGTAATGAGTAATAACATCAACAATACAGATTCAATTACAATGTTTATGGAAGATTGTAAGAGTATCGGAGTAGATGTGTTGGGTCCGGATGTGAATGAATCTCAATATAAATTTTCTGTAAATGAAAAAGGGCAGATCCGTTTCGGGTTAGGAGCGATCAAAGGAATCGGGGAAGGACCAAGTGAAGGAATCAGAAGAGAGAGAGCAAACGGGAGATTTAAAAATATTTATGATTTTTTTGAAAGAATTCCTCCTTCTCAAATGAATAAAAGAGTTGCAGAAAGTTTAGTGCTGGCTGGTGCTTTCGATGAATTGGACAGATATCACCGCGGTCAGTATTTCGATATTGATATGGCAGGAAGAACCAATCTGGAAAGATTGATCAGATACGGACAGAGCTTCCAGGAAAGTAAGCATGAAATGGAGAACTCTCTTTTTGCAGATTTTGCAGAAGAAGTACAGATAGAGCAGCCCAAACTGGCACCTTGTCCCGAATGGCCAAATATGCATACCCTTAATAAGGAAAAAGAAATTATAGGATTTTATCTTTCTGCACACCCGTTGGATGATTTTAAATATCAGTTCAGATTCATGCAGGGAGAGCTTTCCAAAAAAAATGTTTTGGAAAAAGAAGAAGGAGAAAAAGTAATTGTTGATGAAGCTCCGATCCTTGAGCAGGATGTACAGGATGAATCGCCGGATGTGCTGGAAATAGTATCAGACGAGCTGCTTACCGGAGAAGAGGAAATAATGGAACAGGTCGTTAAAAAAGCTGAACCGAAAGGAGTATTCGGCTTTTTAAACCTCGATGAAGTGGATGCCTATAAAGAGCAGGCTTTTGCCAATAAACAGGAAGAATTATTTGAAGAGAAAAAGAAAGACTGGAAACAGATACAGAAAGAACGCGAAAATGGCGGCGGTGGAAAAGAATACACTGTTGCAGGCCTGATCACGGAATATAGAGTGCAGGATGGTTTCAAAAGTGGAGAAAAAGTAGCGTTCCTTACGTTGGAAGATTATTCCGGATCGTATTCTTTCCGGTTGGGAGACCGTGATTATATGCGTTTGAAAGAAAAACTGGAAGTGCAGCGATTTGTCATTTTAAAGATAAAATTTGCCCAGGTGAAAGATGGGCGGGTTTTTGTGAATGTAAATGAAGTCATTGAACTCCAGGAAGCCTTTGAAAGGTTTGCTAAAAGTATTTCGTTGGTAATGGATGTAATGGATTTCAGACCTGAGGATCTTGATTTTTTCAAAACCGTTCTGGATCGGAATAAAGGAAATCAGAAGTTGAAATTTTTCATTAAAAACGATGATGACGATACCCATATTGAAGTTCAGTCGATGAAACACTCTGTAGATTTAAATGGTGATTTAATTAAAGAAATTCAGTTGCTTAATAAGTACGAATTTTATCTAAATTAATTATATTATATAGAAATTATATCTAAAGTGGCTTTTTGCCACTTTTTTTATGTTAAAAAGATCATTCTTTTTAAAAAAAGATAAATGTGGTATGTAGACAAGGTTTTTGTATTGTGGAATGATACCTGTTTTCAAAATTAAGTATTTGTAAATGAGTATTTAATATTTAATTCATCAATTGTTGATATTTTTATTTAATTCAAATGTTTGTTTAATTATTGTTAATAAAAAGCAGTTTTTATTCTATTCATCGTAAAAATTTATAACATTTCCTGATTTATAATGAATTAATTATTTAATTTTACTCCCTAATTTAATTTTTACTAAGTATGAAAAAAACTTATCTTTGGCTTTTATTGATTTGCAGTTTTGCAACAATGAAAGCACAAACCACGTATTATTCTAAAGCCTCGGCCACGGATTTTACAGCTCTGGCTTCGTGGGGAACTAATACGGATGGGACAGGAACATCGCCTGCTTCTATTAGCAATGCGGACAATTTCATTATCCAAAATGCTTCAGCAATGACGCTTCCTTCAAGCGCATCAGTAAGGCAACTCACAATTAACTCTGGAAGTTTAACCGTTGCAGCAAATACCCTTACGGTAAGTAAAGCGGGAACATTTGACTCTACTTTAAACGTAGCTGGAGGAACATTATCTGTTTCTGGCGGAAATGTAGTTGTAAACGGAAATGTTGTAATTGTTTCTGGTGCAACTTTTAATCAAAATGGTGGAGTCATTACTGTTGACGGAAATAATGGTGGTTCTGCTACAGGAAGTGTAGCGAGTGGAACTGTTTTATTCGAAGTAAAATCAGCTTTGGGAACTGTAAATGGAGGAACAATAACGATTGTGGATCCGCCGGCAACAGGTACTGCCAAAAGTTTTGGATTTAATTTTTCATCGGGGAATGTAATATGGACAGGACATACTATACGATTAGGAAATGGTATAAGTACAGATGCTTCTGCAAATGCAAATGGTTTCGAATTCGATACTTATATTGGTAGTTTTGGTACTCAATCTCTTACAGGAAATATTATAGTGGATGGTGGAAATGCCACTAATAGATGGACGACTTCATCTTCTGTTTCAGGTAATGGTACATACGTAGGAGGTGATTTAACAATTAATGCAGGCTCTGAATTAAGAAATATTTCAGGAGGAGGAACTTTAAGTATTGCAGGAAATGTAATTAATAATGGGATTCTTACAACAATAACTACATTAAGTTTAAGTAGCAGAAGTGCAACTGGGGGTGCTATTGCTTCTCCCAATGCTCAAACCATATCAGGCTCTGGAGTTTTTAGAAATTTAACAGCTTCTCCAACAGCAAACTTTACAAATTTATTGATAAATAATTCAAGTGTAGGAGGGGTTACTTTTGCAGATGCCAACTCGTTAGTAAGTGGTACGAATACAGGTACTGTTTCGGGAACATTAACTTTTACTAATGGAATTATAAATACAGGTTCTAATACATTTGTATTGGGAGTATCAGGTACAGCATTAGGTACATTGTCTTATTCAGCAGGGGGATTTGGTTCAGGTTCTACATTTAGCAGATGGTATGGAACCACTGGATCTGGTACTACTATAGCGGCAGCTACAGTTCCTTCTTCAGGTTCAGGTACTTATCCTTTTGTGACAGGGAATGCAGGTTTTTACAATGCTAACCATTTTCACAGAGCTACCGCGGCATTAACCACAGCAGGTCAATTGGCGGTTAAATTTAACGGAGGAACAGGGATTTCTGCGATTACTCCGGTAACAGAAGGTTCTTTAACTTATGACAGACAAACTAATGCCAATTGGGTAGTTACGACTTTGGCAGGTTATGCTTCGTCTGCCACGCATACTTTTGCAATTCAGGGGCAGGGGACGTATACAGCTATCAGCTCTAACGTTACCGTATTAAATAATGGAGCGTTGGTAGGAACTGCTCAGGCAGGTACAAACCAGCCTATGGGTCAAAGAACTGCAGTGCCTGCCGCAAATGTTGCAGCTACTTATACGCTAGCGATGATTGCATCAGACGTTCCTATAGAGTCAGCACAGTCAGGGCCATGGGAGAGCACAAGTACATGGGTGGGCGGAGTAGTACCTTCATGTGCAAATGCAGCTATTCTTTCAGGTCATACAGTGACTGTAAGTGCTTCTACAGCAGCAACACCTAATAATGTTATTATTAATACAGGAGGTACTTTATCTTCAACAGGAGGATCTATTACAGTAGGTTGTACTAATAAGAATAATTATATTAATAACAACGGTACTTTATCAGTATCTGGAGGAAGCGTAGTAGTAAATGGTAACATTAATAGTGTATCAGGTTCTACTTTTTCCCAAACGGGAGGGAATGTAAATGTGGATGGAAACGATGCAGGTGCTACAGCAACAAGTGTGGCTTCAGGTACAAGCATCGTAAATATAGCTACCGGAAATGTAACACTTACTGGTGGAACTATGACGGTGGTAGATCCCCATGCAGCTAATAGTACTAGTTCGTATGCATTTTCATATTCTGGTGGCACTGCCATTGATAATACAGTAGGCTGGACTTTAAAGTTTGGTGACGGATCTTCTACTGATGCAGGAGGAACTACTGCGACCGCTTCAGCTGTGGGAGGATTTATCTGGAATAATGCAGGAAGCAAAATATATTTTGATAATGTAATAATAGACGGAGCCTCAGGTACAAATAGATATGTATCAAATTCTTCCACAATTGGTATTAATACCTTAACTATTAATGCAAATGGAGAATTTAGAATGCCGACATCTGGAGTAAGTATTGCGGGTAATTTTATCAATAATGGTACATTTACGCATACTGGTTCCACTTTGAGTTTCCAAAATTTCAAAACTGCAACTGCTTCAGCTTCTACTACACCTCAGACTATTTCGGGAACTGGTGTATTTAGAAATAATATTGTTACAGCAAGTTCTACTGCTAATTTTGGTTCAGTAACAATTAATAATAGTTCTTCAACTGGTGTTACTTTTGCCAATGCAAATTCATTATTGAGTGGAGCAAATACAGGTACGGCATCTGGAACATTAACCTTGACAACAGGGTTTGTAAACACAGGAACGAATGCATTTATATTAGGAATTTCTGCTGCAGCTCCAGGTTCATTAAGTTATACAGCTGGTGGATTTAGTACAGGATCTACTTTAAGCAGATGGTGGGGAACTGCAACAGGAGGAACTTCTATTGCGGCATCTACTACCACTACTGCAGCATCTTCACCAGCAACAGGGGTCTACCCTTTTGCTACAGGAACATCAACAGCTTTTGTTGCAAGAAATCTTTATTTGAACCAAACAGCTGCTGCTACCACGGGTGGAAAAATTGCTGTACAATACAATGATGTTGCAGGAACAAATGCTGTGAACATTGTAGATGGAGCTTATACCGTAGATACGCAACCAAAATCTAATTGGGTTATTTCTCAATCAGGAATTACAGGGGCATCTACTTATAATATGGCGATAAACGGACAAAATATTTATGGTGCTACTAATGGAAACAGTAGAATAACTTTAGCATCAGCTCCAGCTTTGGGTACACATCAAGCAGGAACAAATTATATAAATGCACAAAGAACAGTTGTTCCATTAGCTAATTTAACTGATACCTATTATTTAGGTATCGCAGCTTCAGATATTCCTTTTGTATCTATAGCAAATGGTAATTGGAGTGCTACTTCTACCTGGAACAAAGGCGCAGTGCCTAGTTGTTCAGATGTAGTACAAATTGCGGCTGGTACTACAGTAACGGTAAACTCAGCAAGCAACGTTTCTAAAAATGTTACCATCAATACTGGAGGGACATTAGTAAATGCTTCAGGAGATTTAACAGTAGGTTGTACATTAAATAATAATTCTCTTACTAATAATGGTACTTTAACCGTTTCTGGAGGAGTATTAAATGTAAATGGAAATCTTGCAAATGTCGCTAATTCTACTTTTAACCAATCAGGAGGTGATATTAATATTAATGGGAATTCAGGAACAGCTGCAACAAGTGTTGCTACAGGAACAGCTATGTTCTCTACAGCTAACCCTACGACTATTAACGCAACAGCTGGTAATATTACCATAGTTAATCCACATCATTCTTCTTACACTATTTCTACAGGAAGTAATAGGTCTGTAAATATTGCTAACGCAGCAGGAAATAATTATTTTTCAGGTACACATACTTTTATTTTAGGAGATGGTGTGAGTAATATATCAGGAACAACGGAAGGTTTTGTAGTAGAAACTTATTCATCAGGATATGCTCCAATAAATAATTTAACAGTAAATGGTGGTAATGCTGCGGGAAGATGGTGTTCGGGAAGTAATAATAATTCTACATCGTTTGGCTTATTTATTAAAGGGAGATTATTAATAAATAGTGGGTCTGAATTTAGAACAGTCAATGCGACATCTTCACTAGAAGTTGCAAGCGATATTACTAATAATGGTACTTTTACTAATAATTCAACCAACTTTAAGGTTGGTAATCTAACGACTGGATACATTGCCCCAGCAACAACCATAATTTCTGGTTCAGGAGTTTGGGCAAATGCTACAACATCACCTACAGCAGGTCTTGTTAATGTAACATTTAATAACTCTAATGATGTTACTTTAAATGTTCCGTTATCAGTAAGTGGAACTTTAACACTTACGGCAGGAAAAGTAAATACAACTTCTGCTAATTTGTTGACTTTAGGAACTGCAACAGCAGCAGGTACATTATCTGGAGGTGGTGCAGCAGCTTATATTAATGGACCTTTTGCTAGAACTATTGCTAACTCCAATACAGCTTACATTTATTATCCGGTTGGAAAGGCTGCCTATGCACCAGTTTGGTTGTCTCCTGCCACGACTTCGGTTGTTAATATAAAAGCTGAAGCATTTGATACTAACTCAGGAACAGCATCTGCTGCGATCCAAAATTTATCTACGAGAAGATGGGAAGCGCCTTTAGTATCTGGTACTTTCTCAACAATTAATGTGAGATTAGGAGATAATGCGGTTACAAATGTTAATTTCCCGGTAATTGCACCAACTGCAAGTGGAGTATATGATAGTTTATTTGGTACTACAGGTACGTATGCTGCTGGTACACCAAATACCACACAATCTACTACTGCATTGGCAGCTGCTAGTTATTCAGGTTTTCTATCTTATGCGAAAATAGCTTCTGGTCTTGGTACGAGCGAAATTGCATCTAATGGAAAAGGAATAAAAGTTTATCCAAATCCATTCACTGATGTATTGAGTTTCTCTGATATTTCTAATGTAAAATCTGTTTCAATAATAGATGTTGCAGGTAGATTAGTGAAAACTATTGATAATCCTTCTTCAACTCTTCAGTTAGGAGATCTGAAACAAGGAATGTATTTAGTGACGCTGACTATGAAAGACGGAGCTAAGCAAACAATCAAAGTAATTAAAAAATAAATTTAATATTTATTATATTTATATAAGATAGCAGTCATATTGACTGCTATCTTTTTTATTTTTCATTAATAATGATATTTTATTACTAATTTAGTAACTCAAATTAGACTAAATATATTGATTTATGAAAAAACTTTTACTTTCATGCTTATTTATGGTAAGCATGATGCTTAATGCCCAGATAGCGCTGGGAACAGGCAGTACAAATGTTGGGGAAGCCCCCATAAGTACCTATTACGGATATTCCTATGTACAGCAGATTTTTACTAAACAGGAAATTAATGCTAATGCAGCAGGTAACATCACAGGTCTTAAATTCTATATGGACCCCTCAATGTCTATCAGCAATTCCTCCGATTGGACTGTTTATCTAGGACTTACTTCAAAAACCAATTTTACCTCTGACGCAGATTGGATTCCTGTAAGTCAATTAACTCAGGTGTACTCAGGAACGGTTACTAATACCAATGGAGTTGTAGAAATTACTTTTGCCGTGCCGTTTCCCTACAACAATACCCAGAACTTAGTGATAGCAGCTGAAGAAAATGCTCCGGGTTATGATTCGAATGATTATGATGATGTATTTTATGTATATGATGCTGCACCGTCCACTTCAATCAGTTATAAAAATGACAATGTAAATCCGAATCCCTTAAATCCTCCTACCGGAGATGTACACGATTATAAATCAGTGATTACGATTTTAGGACTTACAGCAAACGCTGCACCTGCATGCCCAACCGTAATATATCCTGTAAATAATTCAACTTTTATTCCGCAGTTACCTACAATTACATGGTTTGCACCACAAGGAGCTGTGAGTTACAAAGTGTCTGTAGGAACCACTCCGGGAGGTACTGATGTTGTAAATCAGCAATCTGTTTCTGCACCAAGTTTTACCCCTTCTACGCCGCTTGCACTCAATACTACTTTTTATCTTAAGGTAGTTTCAGTAGGACCGGGAGGAGAGTCTGCAGGATGCAGTGAAATAATCTTTAAAACCATTCCGCCACCGCCTACTAATGATGATTGTACAAGTGCTATTGAATTAACTGTAAATCCTAATATGAATTGTGGCAGCATAATGGCTGGATATACTATAGGAGCGAGCGATTCAGGTTTGGCTCCGGATCCGTGTTATGGTAATCCAGATGATGATGTCTGGTATAAATTTACTGCAACATCTGCAGTTCATATTATTACTCTTAGGAATGTACTTTCTATCGGAACTACTGATACTACCGATATAGAATTCCAGGTATTTAGTGGGGGATGTACCGGGCTTTCAAACCTTTTATGTGAAAGTTCTGAAACAGGTGTCGTTACAGGCCTTACTCCGGGACAGACCTATTATGTGAGGGTATACAGTTATGATGATGCGGGAGCAGCTCAAAGTTTTGATATATGTGTAGGTACAATACCTCCGCCTCCTTCTAATGATGCCTGTTCAGGTGCATTATCAGCATCCGTATTTCCTTATAACTATACACAATCTGATGCTGGCGGATCTACCAATAATAACGGATTTGTTACTGCCTGCCCTAGTGGAATGAATGACGGAACCTGGTTTACATTTACAGGAGATGGAACTCCCTTTGATATTACGGTAACTATGCCTTCAGGAAGTATTTTTGACCCGAAGATTGGAGTATATAGTGGTAACTGTAATACATTGGTATGTGAAGACACCATGGATACCGCTGGACAAGGAGGAATGGAAATGCTCTCTATACCAACTACTGCCGGAACAGTATACTATGTTAATGTAGGAAATTATAGTGATTTCTCAGATGAACTGGAGTGGACATTTACCATCAATATCAGTAAAGAAACGCTTGCTGTTTCAGAAACTGCTCAGGCAAAAGATAAAATAAAAGTATATCCAAATCCGGCGGCAGACATCTTGAATATTTCCGATGCCTCAAAAGTAAAATCAGTAGTGATTTATGATTTCTCAGGAAAAATAGTGAAAACTCTTGATAATCCGAGTTCTACTTTGCAGGTAGCAGATTTAAAATCCGGAGTTTATATCATTATGATGAATATGAAAGACGGTTCGAAACAAACCATTAAAATCATTAAAAAGTAATAACAAATTAATAAAACAGAAAGGTGGCATAATGGCCACCTTTTTTTATGCTATATATGAATTATCATTTATTCGGTACAGGCTGTATATCTCCGGTATTCATACTTTCAAAAACGGTTGGAAAGAACATTACTAATATAAAATAAATGATGATCATTAATACAACGAGCAAAAAGAGAGTAATAACTAAAGCGTTTGGTTTGTTTTTCTTACTTGGTTCCATGATTTTGTGGTATTTGGTTAATAGATTACATTGATAAATACTATTAAGCTAATTTCTTGCCACACTGTTTACAATATCGGGCATCATCATCAATATCTTCATTTCCGCAACGGTCACAGATCTTTTCGAGGTTCTGTCTTTTGTTCCTCATTTCTGCCGTTACAATACCCGTTGGAACAGCGATAATAGAATATCCGGCAAGCATTAAAATCACTGCGAAAAACTTACCCATTGGTGTAATCGGAGACACATCTCCATAACCAACTGTTGTTACGGTAACCACTGCCCAGTAAATAGCCTGCGGTATCGTTTCAAAGCCTTCTCTTCCACCTTCCACCATAAACATTAAAGACCCTACGATAACGGAGAAAATGATTAAAAATAAAAGGAAAATATATATTTTTCTGGAACTGTTCTTTAAAGCTCTTACGATGAGGTAGCCGTCATTCATAAAATCGAGCAGGTTAAAGATCCTGAAAATCCTCAACATTCTCAGCATTCTGAAAATCAGGAAATATTTTGTAATAGGAAAGAAAAAACTCAGATAGAAAGGTACCAAAGCTAAAAAATCGATGATTCCGAAAAAACTGAAAATATAATTTTTTCTGTTCTTTATCACCGCTATACGCATCAAATATTCCGCAGAAAAAAACAGGGAAATAATCCACTCCAGAATGATGAAGGTAATATGAAATCTTTTGTCCAGTTTTGGGACACTTTCCATCATTATGATCAAAGTGCTTACCAGGATTAAGGATAATAAAATGATGTCAAACAGTTTGCCAAGCTTCGTGTCAGAGCGATAGATGATTCTGTACAGAAATCTTTTCCATAAGGCATCTTCAGGAACAAGATGGTGTTCTCTTTCCATGGGTAATTGTTTTTAAATTAATAAATTTATCCTTATTTTCGTGGCAAACATACATAATAAAATGACAATAAGCGAAGTAATTTCAGAAATAGAAAAACGCATTCCTTTGCAGCAGGCAGAAGATTTTGATAATGTAGGTTTATTATGTGGAGTTTCTTCCCGTGAAGTCAGCGGAATTTTAATTTGTCATGACGCTTTGGAAAATGTTGTAGATGAAGCAGTAAATAAAAATTTAAACCTTATTGTGTGTTTTCATCCGATCATATTTTCAGGATTAAAATCTCTCACAGGAAAAAACTATGTTGAAAGAGCGGTTTTGAAAGCTATAGAAAATAAAATTGCTATTTACGCCATCCATACAGCTTTCGACAATGATTTTTTTGGAGTTAATGCCGGAATCTGCAATCAGCTGGGATTAAAAGAGCTGAACATTCTTCAGCCCAAAAAAAATAACTTAAAACAAGTAAGTGTTTTTGTGCCAAAAGACCAGAGCCAACAGGTAAAAGAAGCCCTTTTCTCTGCCGGAGCAGGAAACATAGGTTTTTATGACGAATGCAGTTTCACGGTTGGTGGAAGCGGTACTTTTAGGCCGATAGAAGGTTCAAATCCGTTTTCCGGACAGCAGGATATCCGTGAAAATGCTGATGAAGATATGATTTCTGTCATTTTTGAAGGCTACAAGCAGGGAAGAATTATTGCTGCAATGAAAGCTGCTCATCCATACGAAGAAGTTGCCCATCAGATATACACGCTGGACAACGAAAATCAGTATTCCGGCTTGGGAATGTATGGAGAATTTGAAGAAGCAATGGATGAGAAAGATTTTCTTACAATGGTGAAAGAAAAGTTTAATCTTCAGGTGATCAGGCATTCTGACTTTACCCATAAGAAAATTAAAAGAGTAGGAGTTTTAGGCGGTTCGGGTGCCAGTGCTATAAAATCTGCACTGTCGAAAAAATGTGATGCCTACCTTACAGGAGATATCAAATACCACGATTACTATCTGGCAGAATCAAAAATGCTGATTTGTGATATAGGACACTATGAATCAGAACAATTTGTTACCCAACAATTATTTGAAATTTTGTCACAAAAATTTAGTACATTTGCAATCTCAAAATCTCACGAAAAAACAAACCCAGTAAATTATTTCCTTTAGATATGGCAAAAACCACCGATATTTCAGTTGAAGAGAAATTAAGAGCTTTATACGATTTACAGATCATAGATTCAAGATTGGATGAAATCCGAAATACAAGAGGAGAATTGCCAATTGAAGTTGAAGATCTTGAAATCGAGATTGAAGGGCTTGAAAAAAGAGCTGAAAAATTTCATGCGGATATCAAAGATCAGGACGATCAGATAAAAACAAAGCATGAAGTAATTAACCATGCGAAAACCTTAATTGAAAAATATAAGTCTCAGCAAGATAACGTACGAAACAATAAAGAGTTTGAAGCATTAGGAAAAGAAGTTGAATTCCAGGATCTAGAAATTCAGCTTGCTGAAAAAAGAATTAAAGAATTCGGAGCTAAAATTGCTCACAAAAATGAAACATTAAGTGAATTGAATGCAAAGATCAACGATCTTAAAAATCACTTGAAATTCAAAAAAGAAGAACTAGAAGGTCTTGTATCTGAAACTCAAAAAGAAGAAGATTATCTGATAGAACAGTCTAAAGAATATGCAGCTAAGATTGATGAGAGATTATTGGCTTCTTATAACAGAATCAGAACCAGTTCTATCAATGGTTTAGCAGTAGTAGGATTGGAAAGAGGAGCTCCAAAAGGTTCATTCTTCACAATTCCACCGCAAAAACAAATGGAAATCGCTCAGAGAAAGAAAATCATTATCGATGAGCATTCCGGAAAAATTCTTGTTGATGACGAATTAGTTATTGAAGAAAACGAAAGAATGAAAACTGTAATTAAATTCTAATTACTGGTTTCACAACAATATAAAAGCTGTTTCAGATTTGAAACAGCTTTTTTTGTATATATAATTTATTCGGAAGCGGTAATCTGTTTTTTTAAGTATCAGCCAGCGAAAGAAAATAAAAAAGCTGCTTCTTTTGAAGCAGCTTTCATTGTTATGCCTGATGACCGTACATTTTATCGTACAGATCAATAAATTTTTCTTTAATTGCTTTTCTTTTAAGTTTTAGAGTAGGAGTAAGGAGACCTGCATCAATACTCCATATTTCAGGGGTCAGCTCAATCTTCTTGATCTGTTCCCAGTTTCCAAGGTGTTCATTGATGCCCGCCAGTTCCTTCTCGATTCTATCCTTTAATTCAGGGCTTTTCGCAATTTCCTGTGGAGTAGATCCGATATTCAGATTATTTCTCATTGCCCAGTTTTTTGCAAATTCAAAATCTGGCTGTACAAGGGCGCATGGCATTTTTTCGCCGTCACCTACCACCATGATCTGCTCTATAAATTTGGATGCTTTGGCTAAATTTTCAATGGTCTGAGGAGCAATATATTTCCCTCCCGATGTTTTAAACATTTCTTTTTTACGGTCGGTGATCTGCAAAAATCCTTCACTGTCGATATGTCCGATATCTCCCGTACGGAAAAATCCATCTTCAGTAAACGCTTCTTTTGTCATTTCATCATTTTTGAAATATCCTTTGAAAATAGAAGGGCCTTTCACCGTAATTTCACCATCTTCCTGGATTTTTACGGTTAGATTATCCAATGGAAATCCTACTGTCCCAATTTTCATCTTTTCAAAACTGTTGACAGAAATTACCGGCGATGTTTCCGTTAAGCCATATCCTTCCAAAATAGGAATTCCGGCATTTTGAAACATTAGATTAAGTCTTGTTGATAGGGCTGCAGAGCCAGAAACCAAAGTAATGATCTCACCGCCTAAACCTTCTCTCCATTTTTTGAAAACGAGTTTGTCGGCTATTATTTCAGAAAGTCCGGAAGGTTTTGAGACTTCTTTCTTTTTCTGAATTAAATTTAAAGCCCAGAAGAATATTTTTTGTTTTAAACCTCCTGCTGAAGAACCTGTATTGTAGATCTTATCGTATACTTTTTCTACCAGTCTTGGGACCACACTCATATAATGCGGTTTTACTTCTTTTACGTTGTCTCCCATTTTATCAATGCTTTCTGCAAAATAAATAGAGAAACCGTTATACTGAAAAAGATAAAAGAGCATCCTTTCAAAAATATGACAGATAGGAAGAAAGCTCAGTACTCTTGTATCCTTATAGTCAAGGCTTTTTTTCTTGGGAATCCTTGGAATAGATCCCAATACATTAGAAACAATATTATGATGGGTAAGCATAACGCCTTTAGGCTTGCCTGTGGTTCCCGAAGTATAGATAATGGTAGCCAGATCTTCAGAATTAATAGCGTTGGAAAGATCATCTACTTCAATCTGAGTGGAGTCATCTTCACCAAGGTCCAGGATTTCTCTCCAGTTGGCGGCTCCGCTGATCATGTCGAAAGTGAAAACTCCCTGCAGGGAATGGATGTTATGTTTTACTTTCATCACTTTGTTCAGCAGATCTTTGTCTGAAACAAAGCAATATTTTATTTCGGCATTAGAAAAAATGAATTCATAATCTTCCGGAGATATATTAGGATACACAGGTACTGAAACTACACCTATTTGAGAAAGACCAAGGTCCATAATAGCCCATTCTGTACGGGAATTGGTAGTTATCAAAGCAATTTTATCACCAGGCTTTATTCCCAGTTTCAACAGCCCTCTTGAGATCTTATTGGCTTCATTGATAAACTCTTGAGTAGAGGTTTTTTTCCATTCACCCTGATACTTCGTTACAAACATATCAGTTTTAGGGAATTTTTCCAAAGCGTGGCGTGGTATATCGAATAATCTCTTTATCGTCATGATTTTTTAAGTAATTTTTAAACAATTCTAAATATAAGCATTTTTGTGAAAATACCATAAATCTATTTATAATTTTCAAACAGCAATTATTTTTTCACATTTCCTTAAAAAGTGTAAATTTACGGCTATCTAATTATTATTTTTTATGGACTTTAATTTATCGGAAGAACAGCTGATGATTCAGCAGGCAGCTAGGGATTTTGCACAAAACGAACTATTACCCGGAGTAATAGAGAGAGACCGTGACCAGAAATTTCCTACTGAACAAGTAAAGAAAATGGGGGAAATGGGGCTTTTGGGAATGATGGTGGACCCTAAATACGGCGGTGCTGGTATGGACAGTATTTCTTATGTGTTGGCTATGGAGGAGATTGCAAAAGTGGATGCTTCTGCAGCGGTGGTAATGTCCGTAAACAATTCATTGGTATGTGCCGGTCTTGAAAAATTTGCCTCTGAAGAACAGAAAGTGAAATACCTTACTCCTCTGGCAAGCGGTCAGGTAATCGGGGCATTTGCTTTATCTGAGCCGGAAGCAGGTTCTGATGCAACGTCTCAAAAAACGACTGCAGAAGATAAAGGAGACTATTATCTTTTAAACGGAATTAAAAACTGGATCACCAATGGTGGAACTGCATCTTATTATGTAGTTATTGCACAAACTGATCCTGAGAAAAAGCATAAAGGAATTAACGCATTTATTGTAGAAAGAGGATGGGAAGGTTTTGAAGTAGGGGTAAAAGAAGATAAATTAGGAATCCGAGGAAGTGATACACATTCTTTGATCTTTAATAATGTAAAAGTACCTAAAGAAAATAGAATCGGTGAAGATGGTTTCGGATTCAATTTTGCTATGGCTGTATTAAACGGTGGCAGAATAGGAATTGCTTCTCAGGCATTAGGAATTGCTGCCGGAGCATATGAATTAGCTCTTAAATATGCTAAAACAAGAAAAGCTTTCAAAACTGAAATTATCAACCATCAGGCAATTGCTTTCAAATTGGCAGATATGGCCACTCAGATTACAGCAGCAAGAATGCTTTGCTTCAAGGCTGCCTGTGAAAAAGATGCTGGAAAAGATATCTCTGAAAGCGGTGCGATGGCAAAATTATATGCTTCTCAGGTAGCAATGGATACAACTATTGAAGCAGTACAGATCCATGGTGGATACGGATACGTGAAAGAATACCACGTAGAAAGAATGATGAGAGATGCAAAAATCACTCAGATTTATGAAGGAACTTCTGAGATCCAGAGAATTGTAATCTCTAGAAGTATCGCAAAATAAACATTATAAACACAACTTATTTATGAAAAAATCTTGGTGGATCGTCCTCGGTACAGTGATATTGCTGATAGGCGTATTGGTATGGTATAAATTCTTCTTTGTTTTTGGTGAAGGAGTAAAATCCGGCTATCTGAATTATGCCATTAAAAAAGGCTATGTTTTCAAAACCTATGAAGGAAAAATCATTCAGGAAGGATTTGGAAAAGGAAATACCGGTACCATTACGAGTTATGAATTTGAATTCTCAGTATCAGACCCTGAAGTTTTCAAACAGCTGGAGTCAAACAGTGGAAAAAATTTTGATCTTCACTATAAGGAATATAAAGGGACACTTCCCTGGAGAGGAAACACGAAGTACATCGTAGATAAAGTAGTGAATATGAAATAATAAAAGGCTCTCAATTATTGAGAGCCTTTTATCTTCACGAACCACAAAATTAAATAAGATAGTATCTTATTTCTCTGAATTATTTTATAATTAATTGATCTGAATCCGGGAACTGGTCAATAATCTCATTTCCCACTCCAAAATTACCTTTCAGGATGTCTTTCGGATTTCCGCTGATCCAGCTGCTGAGATCGATAGCCTCGTAAAGTCCATTATTAAAACCCAGCAAAACGATCAGTTTTTCAGATCCTATATTTTTGATGTAATGTCCCGCTCCCATGGGAACGTATCCTACATCGCCTTTTTCAAACTCATCTTTTACGAATTGCCCTTCTGCCAGAAATACTCCCATTTCTGCATTTCCCTGAAGGTAATATTGCCATTCATCGGCATTGGGATGCCAGTGCATCTCTCTCAGTCCTCCCGGTTCAATTTCAAAAATACTTCCTGTAATCGTTCTGGCGATATTGAATTCTTTCTGGGTAACCACGCGCTGAATTCCTCCGCCAGGAACTACAATAGGCTGTTGGGCTCCCAGGGGATAGCGATGGGTTGAAACCAATGAAACCGTATTTCTTGCAGAAGCAAGACCGGACTTGATATCCGGAAGTTCACATTGGGCAAAATACGCTTCTCCCTGATATAATTTTTTAACCTCATCTTCAGAAATGCCCAAATTTTGGGCAGCAATTTCTACCGGAACACTGGATATAAAATCAGTAATACTGAAAGTATGATCTTCTGAAAAATCCCCATTATCAAATATTAAGATAAAATGACAGCTTTCACTGCTGATGCACTGCAGAACATGTCCGTAACCTCTTGGGAAATACCATACATCACCGGGATTAAAAATATCGATAGATACATTTCCTTCCGGATCAATCATCGTCGTTCTCATCTGCCCGTTTACCACATATCCCCATTCCGCTGCATTGGCATGCCAGTGAAGTTCACGGATTGCTCCGGGATCCAGATGCATACTTACACCAGCAAGATTTTTTGACGCATCAAATTCTTTTACGGATACCCCTCTTGTAATACCTCCCGGACCTAATCTTGGTTCTTTTTTCTCAAGCTGATATTTGAAATTTGGAAGTTCTATGCTCATGCTAATCTTTCTTATTGTAATTGATGTTATTGTAAATGTAGCAAGAAGATCATGATTTAATAAATGAATTTCATTAAAATATTATTAAAAAAATCCATCAATTTATGATGGACTTAGAAAATTATTTAGAGTTATTATCCGGAATGCTTTTCTTTTTCTTATTGTAGAAATAATATCCTATTCCGCCTATTAAGAATAAAGGCCACAAGGGAAGGATGAAAAGAAAGATGGAAGTGATGACATTCCAGCCGGATGAAATTGCTGCCAGAGATTTACCTCCAAATGTATCAGATTCCTGGCTCGATCCTGTAGAATCAATAAGGGTAACGGCCACCGTACAAATCGTATTGTCTGCATATTGAGTTCCGGAAAGCTCGATATTTTTACTCTGGATATCACTTATGCTAGAGCTTAAATCACTCATTAATCCATCAAAATTCTGTATAGGAACCTTGATCTGGAGATCATATACCTTCTGATGGTCTTCAGGATAGGACGGTGTATTCTTTACAGGTTCAAGGCTTGTAAAGGACAGTTGCTCACTTTTAATATAGGCATTGTTTTTTGCAGCTTCTTCTTTGATCATTTCTTTTACCGTTTCAGCATGGTCGGCTGTTATAGAAAGGTAGCCGTTTTTTACCATTCTGTTTTTAGGAGCGCTAAGCTCATAGCTATCCTTTTTAGGTGAATCTTTATAGATGATTTTTGTCTCTTTAATAACTTTGGGAGCAGGAACATTTACCACGATTTTTTCGTGTTTTTTTTCTGCAGAATCTTTTTTCTCGATTTTAGACTCCAGTTTCGTAGAAGCGATTTTGGTGGACAGGGAATCTACAATTTTTGATGTATTTTCAATATTCTGCTGTATTTCACCCTTGGCATTTTCAAAATCCTTTATTTTGATATTTGCAGAATCTAAAATTTTATCTGCATTTTCATGGACAGAATGAATGGTTTCAGATACAGCAGATGATACACTGTCTGCACTTTTTGCAGCATCTTCTATTTGAGATTGTACAGCCTCACCTTTTTTACACATGATAAAAATACTTGATACGGCAATCAGTAATATGAATTTTTTCATAACATTAATTTTTTTGATGAAGTAAAATTAAGAGTGAAGTTCTTGTAATACTTGTAAAAGAAATGTATGATTTTGGTAAATTGTTATTTATTTGGAAATCAATTAATTGTAAATTTGCTCTAAGAGTTTTACAAAAAAAAATAGTTAAATGTTAAAAATGTTAAAAGAAAACATTCGTTAGAAATATAATAATATTTACCTTTGCTTTTTAGGATTTTTATAATTTAAAACGTAATATTTTGTTTTTGTTTTTAATAATCCGATCATCAACAGCGGTTGATGATGCAATTATATTATTTAATAGTAAATTAAAAAGATAAGCACAGTAAAATAATAAGTTTTAAAAAAGAAAAATAATTTTATACTTCTTAATATTTAAAAAAGAAAAAACTATATGAAAAAACAACTACTTTTGATGGGAATATTTCTTATTTCCAATGTTTTTTTAGCACAAACAAACCGGCTCTGGAAGGAAGTGTCTCAAAAAAATACTTCAGAAATCTTTGAAAATAAGACCAGCATTCTTCATCCCAAAATTTATAATCTTGATTTTGACAATTTAAAGAATATCTTAGCAAAAGCACCCAAAAGGTTTGCGGCTAAAGGAAAGTCTGATGTTATTGTTTCTTTTCCCAATTCTAATGGCAGCCTTGAAAGTTTCAAAGTAAGAGAAAACTCAAATTTTGATCCTGAATTGGCCGCAAAATATCCTGATATTAAATCTTATGTTGGTGTAGGTGAAGATGACGCCAGTTCTACTATTTATTTCAGTATTTCACCATTGGGATTATCTTCAATGGAGATTTACGGAAATAAATCAGCGGTTTTTATCGAGCCATATACAAAAGACCTTTCAACGTATATTGTTTATAAAAGATCAGATAAAAAAGAAAGTTTAGATAAATTTGAATGTACTGTGCTGGATGTTGCTCAAAAAGGTCTGGATAATTCTAGCCTTACTGCACGACCTAATGCTGATGATGGAAAATTAAGAACTTTCAGATTAGCCTTATCTTGTACAGGTGAATATACTACCTATTTCGGAGGAACAATAGCAGGTGCATTGGCAGCAATGAACAATACAATGACTCGTGTAAATGGAGTTTTTGAAAAAGATTTCTCTGCAAGAATGGTTATTATTGCAAATAATAATGCTGTAATTTATACTAATGCCACTACAGATCCTTATTCTCCTTCAGCCCAAATGAGTAACTGGAATGCTCAGCTACAAACTGCTTTAACTGCAACGATTGGAGAGGCAAACTACGATATCGGCCATTTATTTGGAGCAACCGGAGGTGGTGGAAATGCTGGTTGTATTGGCTGCGTTTGTACAAACGGAACAAAAGGAAGTGGATATACTTCCCCGGCAAATGGTATTCCATCTGGTGATAGTTTCGATATTGATTATGTTGCCCATGAAATGGGGCATCAGTTTGGAGGGAATCATACATTTTCTCATAATATTGAATCAGCAGGGGTAAATATGGAGCCAGGTTCCGGATCTACCATTATGGGATATGCAGGGATTACCAACCAGGATGTGCAGCTACATTCAGATCCGTTTTTTCATGCTATAAGTATTCAGCAGATTACTGATAATATTAAAACAAAAACCTGCCCGGTAGTTACAAATACCGGAAATAATATTCCTACAGCTAATGCTGGATTAGATTACATCATTCCGAAGGGCACTCCATTTATGCTTACAGGAGCAGGCAATGATGGAGATGGTGATGCTTTAACCTATATTTGGGAGCAAATGGACAAAGCTGTTAGTGGACAAACCGGAGCAAATTCTGCAGCAACTGCAACAAAAGCTACTGGTCCTACTTTTAGATCTTGGACTCCACAAACTACTCCTATCAGATATTTTCCAACAATGACTTCAGTATTGGCAGGAGCAACCACCACTCAAGGTTCGGCAATTCCTGTAGAAGCTTTATCCAGTGTTGCCAGAACTTATAACTTCAGGTTTACCACTCGTGATAATAGAGCAGGAGGTTCTGGAAACAATTCTGATGATATGATCGTTACAGTGAATGCAGCTGCAGGTCCGTTTACCGTAACTTCACAAAATACTACTGGAGTTGTTTGGGCTGAAGGGCAGTCATACGCAATTACATGGAATGTTGCCAATACAACAGCAGCACCTGTAAGTGCGCCTAATGTAACAATTCTTTTGTCAAAAGACGGCGGCCTCACGTTCCCAACTGTTTTGGTGGCAAGTACTCCTAATACCGGTTCTTACAATTATACTGTTCCAGGCGGTCTTGGTACAATTTCCAATAATGCCAGAATTATGGTGAAAGCTGTTAATAATATATTCTTTAATGTCAATCTACAGAACTTTACAATTAATTCATCAGTAGTGGTAACACCTCCCAGAGATCCGGTAGTTATTCCTACAAAAATATACAAGGGGCTGATGATATATCCCGTGCCTTCCAATGATGGTTATGTTTATATTAAAACTGATTTCCCTAGACAAATTCCGTTGCGTCCTTACGTTGTGAGTTACGAATTATTTTCAATGGATGGAAAGCTGATTGTTCCTAAAAAGACAAAATATATATTTGATCAGGATCTGGTACAACTTAACTTAAAACATTTACCTACTGAATCCTATATGATTCATGTTACCGTAGATGGAGAAAAAATTGTTAAGAAATTAATAATGATCCCTAAGTAATCATTTGAATATATTCAATAACAAAAAACCGTTCAGCTGAACGGTTTTTTGTTATTGGAATGGATATTAATCATTATTAAATTCACTGATAAAATGCAGTTTCACATTCGGGAATTTTTCCTGTGTCATATGGATTGTAAATGAAGAGTCTGCCAGGAATACAAGCTGATTGTATTTGTCCCTTGCAAGGAATCTCTGTTTTAGTCTTGCGAACTCCTTAAATTCTTCTGATTTTTCATCGGCCTCTACCCAGCATGCTTTATGCATCGATAAAGGCTCATAAGTACATTTTGCACCGTATTCATGTTCCAGACGGTATTGGATTACTTCGTACTGAAGAGCTCCCACCGTTCCGATGATCTTTCTGTTGTTCATTTCAAGAGTAAACAGCTGTGCAACACCTTCGTCCATCAACTGATCAATACCTTTTGCAAGCTGCTTGGCTTTTAAAGGATCATTATTATTGATATAACGGAAATGTTCCGGAGAGAAACTAGGAACTCCTTTGAAGCTTAGTTTTTCACCACCGGTTAACGTATCTCCGATTCTGAAACTTCCGGTATCGTGTAAACCTACAATATCACCCGGGAAACTTTCGTCAACGACTTCTTTTTTATCTGCAAAGAAAGCATTCGGAGAAGAGAATTTCATCTTTTTACCTTCTCTTACCAATAAATAATTTTCGTTTCTTTTAAAAGTTCCTGACACAATCTTTACGAATGCCAATCGGTCTCTGTGCTTAGGATCCATATTCGCATGGATCTTGAAAACGAATCCTGTGAATTGATTTTCCTCAGGTTTTACAAGACGGGTATCACTTTCTTTAGGCTGAGGCATCGGAGCAATTTCAATGAATGCATCCAATAGCTCTCGGACTCCAAAATTATTTAAGGCAGAACCAAAGAAAACAGGCTGTAGATCACCATTCATATATTCCTCACGACTGAATTCCGGGTATACAGACTGCACCAGTTCAAGCTCTTCTCTTAAAGTCTGGGCTGCTTTTTCCCCAATCACCTCATCGATAGAAGGATCATTAATGTCGTCGAATTTTATAGTTTCTCCTACTTTTTGCTTTTTTTCTTCCAGGAATAACTGAATGTTGTTTTCCCAGATATTGTAAATTCCCTGGAAATCACTTCCCATCCCGATCGGAATAGAAAGAGGAACCACTCTTAATCCTAATTTCTGTTCAACTTCATCCAACAGATCAAAGGCATCCTTACCTTCACGGTCAAGCTTATTGATGAAAACCAGCATTGGAATATTTCTCATTCGGCAAACCTTAACCAATTTTTCGGTCTGCTCTTCAACCCCTTTTGCGACATCTATAACAACAATTACAGAGTCAACGGCTGTTAATGTTCTGTAGGTATCTTCTGCGAAATCCTTGTGTCCCGGAGTATCAAGGATGTTAATTTTGTGATCTTTATATTCAAAAGCCAAAACGGAGGTTGCCACAGAAATTCCTCTCTGTCTTTCGATCTCCATAAAGTCGGAGGTCGCTCCCTTTTTTATTTTATTCGATTTTACAGCACCCGCTTCCTGAATAGCCCCCCCGAAAAGCAGGAGCTTTTCTGTAAGAGTAGTTTTTCCGGCATCGGGGTGAGAGATAATCCCGAAAGTTTTTCTTTTTTCTATTTCTTTGATTAAATCTGACATATCTTATTTTGAAGTTGCAAAAATCGTGATTTTTTATGAGGATTTCAAATAAAAGTTGCCTTTAGTAGCTAAGTACTTTGCTCAAAAATCAGTTACACGAACATTTGCAGTATAATCACAAGAAGATAAATAAGTCCAAATGCTGTTAAAGCTAAAAAAAACATTGCGATTCTGTCTTTATTCTGACTTGCTCTGCTGTAAAGTTGGGATTTTTGATCAATATAATAATTGCTGTAGATAAGATGATCAATTGTCAGTTCGGGACGGAAAATATGTATTCCTCTTATAAAATGGGCATACAGCATGTATTTATTGCTGAGGATGTTAAAATCAAGTTTTATGGCAACAATGGCTTGTACGATTAATCCATTTTGCTTTAGGTTGACTCTTAGATTTTTTTCTGGATATTTTTGATTGGAATAATCTGTAAATACGTCTTTTTTATAAAATTTTGTCTCACCTTTCAACAGGTCTGCATACAAGATGCTGTTCACCATTTCCTGCTTCGAATTATAATATAGAATCCCTTTTTCATTAACGATAATTCTTACCGGAATCGTCCGCCAGTTTTTTTGGTAGAATTTAATTACTCCCACCGTGCCCATCAATACCAAAACCTGGGTTATGAGAACCGTGAAAAGTAATTCTTTATTATTTTCAAAATAAAATAAGAGGCCTTTTTGGGAAATATAATAAATAGGAAATATAAAAAGTAAGGTGAAAATTACCGTAATAAATAACATTGAAGAGATTCTGGCAAGCAGTGTAAGCGGTCTGTTAATTTCAGATTCTATGCTTTGGAAGTCTTTTTCCATAACTGAATGTGTTTATTGAAAGAATGAAAAGATCGGGCCAGATCAGTAAATAAGAGATACAAAAGCTGTTTTTTTTAGATTAGCAGGGGTTATGGTAAATGAAATATGCCGTTTTTCTCTTTTCATATGTAGTTTTTTTGATCCTCTTATTAGACATTTTTAGATTGGAATTATCCTTAAGTATTTCTTTTTTTAGTTGCCTGAGGCTTTCAAAAAAATTATCTTTGTTCAATAATTTTTTACAGAAATACATGGAAAACAGCAGATATCCGAAATTCACGTTTACATGGATCGGCGGTTTGGTTTTATTGGCAGGATTAATGGTTGGAACAATGTCTGCTTCTTTTTTTAGCACCATCTGGAAAATTTTTTTTAAAGAAAATTTGCAGCTTAGGGATTGGTTTTTTTTATTTACCAATGCAGCAGGATTTGTAACAGCTATTGCTTTTTTTGATTTTATCATTGTAAGGCCTACAACCAAGAAAAAACTTAATTTTAATTTTTCTCCAACTAATTTTTATACTTATCTGCTTATATTTCCTATGATGATAGGGATGATGTTTATTGCTGAATTTATTACAGCGCAGATCCCTACCACTGGGCCGTTCTTCGGGAAGTATTATGAGTTTTTCTCGGAACTGATGAACCAGATAACCTATGATCCTGTACTGATGATTATTATGACCGTCATTATGGCACCAATTTTTGAAGAGATTATCTTCAGAGGAATCATTCAGAAGGGATTGATGAATAAAGGAGTAGAACCCTGGAAGGCGATTATCTATGCCTCTATTATTTTCGGGCTGGTTCATGGAAACCCATGGCAGTTTGTAGGTGCTGTTCTATTGGGTTGTGTGCTGGGATTGGTCTATCATAAAACAAAATCTTTATTACTGCCGATGCTGCTTCACGGATTTAATAATCTATGCTCATCAATATTAATTACCTATACAAAAAATGAAAGTTTTTCAGAAGCTTTCAAGGTTTCAGAATGGATTATATTAGCCGTAGGAATAGCGCTTTTCTCACTGTTCTGCTATCTTTTTACGATGAAATATAAAGTTCATTATTCTGAAATTTAATAAGGAGGCGAAAAAAATTGCCATAGAAAAGGGTATTCTAATTCGCCGAATCTTTATTTACTATCATTGATCCTTCTTGAAACTTCATTCATCACATTTATTATTAGTTTTTTATAAAAAAAGTTTACATGGAATTATTAGTAGCCACACACAACGAACATAAAAAAGAAGAAATTCAGCAGATCCTGGGTAACGATTTTATCGTTAAAAGCCTTACGGATTATAATATTCACGAAGAAATTGTAGAAGACGGAGATTCTTTCAATGCCAATGCTTTGATTAAAGCAAAATATTGTTTCGAAAAAACAGGAATTCCAAGTTTGGGGGATGACAGCGGTTTGGTCGTAGAATCTTTAGACGGAAGACCTGGGATTTTCTCAGCCCGTTATGCAGGAGACCATGATTTTGCTAAAAACATTCAAAAAGTGATCGGCGAAATGGATGGTGTTGAAAACAGAAAAGCTTATTTCATCACAGTTTTGTGTTACTACGATGAAAATGGGGCGAAATATTTTGAAGGCAGGGCCCACGGAAATTTACTGACAGAAAATAAAGGATTCAAAGGCTTTGGATATGATCCTATTTTCGTTCCCGAAGGCCGTGAGATGACCTTCGCGGAAATGAATCCTGAAGATAAAAATAAGATCAGCCACCGTAAGCAGGCACTTGATCTTTTCCTGGATTTCCTGAAAACAGAAGAGAAATAAAGAATACATTCATATAATTGATACAGTTATCCATGGCATTCTGGTTTAGATTCAACTATAAATTTAAATTTACGTTTGGATTTTCTGTCGTACATTTGTCAGTATAATAAACTTTTGATTTGAGTACTTATTTAACGATACTAGGCTTTAATTCAGCCATTCCTACAGTGAATACTTCACCTACGGCCCAGCTTTTAGAAATGGAAGAAAGATGCTTCCTGATAGATTGCGGCGAAGGAACCCAGGTACAGCTTAGGAAAGCAAAAGCAAGATTTTCAAAAATCAACCATATTTTTATTTCCCATCTTCATGGAGACCATTGTTTTGGCCTTCCAGGTCTTATTGCGTCTTTCCGTCTGCTGGGAAGAGATGTGCCACTGCATGTATACGGTCCGAAAGGAATTAAGAAAATGCTGGATACCATCTTTACCATTACAGAGACGCACCGGGGTTTTGAGGTGATTTATCATGAACTTGACAAGGATTATTCAGAGAAAATCTATGAAGACAATAGGGTAGAGGTGTATACGATTCCTTTGGACCACAGGATTTACTGTAACGGTTATCTTTTTAAAGAAAAACCAAAAGACAGGCATCTTAATATGAAGGAAATTTCCAAATATAAGGAAATTGAAACCTGTGATTATCATCATATCAAAGCAGGAAAAGATTTTGTATTAAGCGATGGGTATATTCTTAAAAATGAAATATTAACTGAAGATCCGGTTCCGCCCGTATCATATGCCTTTTGCAGCGACACCCGTTATCTTGAAACCGTAATTCCGATCATTAAAAATGTGACGGTGCTGTATCATGAGTCAACTTTCCTTCATGATTTAAAGGAAATGGCTGATTATACAGGACATACTACCGCGTTGGAAGCGGCTGTCATTGCTCAGAAAGCAGAAGTTGGAAAACTGATTTTAGGCCATTTTTCTAACCGCTATGCAGATCTTTCAGTATTTACGGATGAAGCAAGAACTGTTTTTCCCAACTCATTTTTACCAAAAGCATTGGAAAGCGTAAAAATTTAATATCTGTATGTTGAATTTTGAAGATTTAAAGAACTTTTTAGACGAAAAAGCAGATCAGTATAACACACCTGACTTTATTGAGAATGATCCTTTACAGATTCCGCATCGTTTTTCTTTACAGCAGGATATAGAAATTGCCGGCTTTCTGGCTGCAACCATTTCATGGGGAAATCGGAAATCGATCATTAATTCTGCAGAAAAAATGCTTGATATCATGGGTAATTCACCCTACGATTTCGTATTGAACTATTCTGAAAAAGATTTGGAATCCATTCAGAATAAAAGTATTCACCGAACTTTTAACGGTGAAGATTTTACTTATTTTATCAGACAATTTAATCGGATTTATAAAGAAAATAAGAGTCTGGAAACCTTGTTTGTGGTCAGCGATTCTGAAACTAATTTTCATCATGCCATTGAACGGTTCAGAAGCCATTTTTTAGAAGGGGAAAAACATAGAAGCCATAAGCATGTTAGCTCGCCGCATAAAAATTCCTCAGCAAAAAGAATCATTATGTTTCTGCGCTGGATGGTACGTAAAGATAAACGTGGCGTAGATTTTGGAATATGGAAGAACATCGATCAGAAATACCTGTCCATTCCTTTGGATGTTCATACAGGAAATATTTCAAGAAAATTAGGATTGATTACCAGGACCCAGAATGACTGGAAAACTGTAGAAGAACTCGATAAGGCTATCCGGAAATTTGATGAAAAGGATCCTGCAAAATACGACTATGCCTTATTCGGATTGGGAGTGACTAAAGAATTATTGTAATCTAGGAAAAGAATGAAAAAAGACAACGAAAAAATTGAAGTTTTAGAAAAAATTGCAAACGGTATTACCTGGTGGATAGGCTCTATTCCTTCATTGATCGTGCATACCCTGTTTTTTATCATTTCATTTCTTCTTCCCATACTGCATATTGTTGAATTTGACAAAATGCTTTTGATCCTTACTACTGTTGTATCACTGGAGGCTATTTATCTGGCTATTTTTATCCAGATGTCCGTAAATAAAAGTCATGAAAAGATTGAAGATATCCAGGAAGATATCGAGGAAATCAGTGAAGATATTGAAGACATCCAGGAAGATATCGAAGAGATCAGCGAAGATATTGAGGAGATTAGCGAGGATATTGAAGAGATTAATGAAGATATAGAAGATATCCAGGAGGATATTGAGGAAATTAATGAAGATGAAGAAGAGGATGAGCGTAGTGAACGTGCTAAAAATGTTATGCTTAAAAGCAATGTCAGCTCCAATAAGAATGAAATAAACGCTTTGAAAGATATTATTGCTCAGCTGAAAGGCGAAATCGACCAACTGAAAAAATAATAGACATGAGTTACTGGATACCATGTAACTAATAATAAATTACATAGAATTATTTCTTTGATATAGAAAAAGACTGGCAGTTTGCCGGTCTTTTTTATTATAAATACCATATAAATAATGAAGTACACTTTATTAAATATTTAATGATAAACTATAATAAATACAATTAATATAAGTTATACGTCAAGAAATGATTAAGTAAATACAGATTTTATGTAATATTTTTGCTACATTTGGGCAAACAGTAATAAAATGTTAAATTATAGATTGAAAAACTACTTTTTCTTTTTAGTATTGCTATTCGTCTCTGCTTCTGCATTTTCTCAAAATGCACCAAGAAAACCCATTAAAGAGAAGTTTTCTTCTGAAAGTATGAAAGCCGGAGCGTTTATCAATGTAAATGTACCCCCTTATCCCGCCTCCAACTATACTCCCGAGCAACTTGTAAAGGATATTTTGATTAACGGCGGAACTACCTGTACCACAGCCAATGTCACCAATGTCACCGTTTCTCCCAACCATCTGGTAGGAAATACAAACAGATTTTGGGGATATTTCCACAAAGGCACAACCAACTTCCCTTTTGAAGACGGTATTGTTCTTACAACAGGATATGCAAAAGATGCCGGAAATATTGCGATTGGACAGCTGAGTTCAACGGTAGGTTCAGGAAGTGATCCAGATTTGGTAACTGCAACCAATCCACCTTATGCGCTTCAGGACGCAGCGGCCTTAGAGTTTGATTTTGTACCTAACTCTAATCAGGTTAAGTTCAATTATATATTTGCATCGGAAGAATATGCTTCCAACTATCCTTGTTCAGGGTATTCTGATGCATTTGCTCTTTTGCTGAAGAAAGTGGGAGATCCTTCTTATACCAATCTCGCAGTGCTTCCGGGAGGTGCTGGTCCGGTGAGTGTAATTAATATTGTGCCTGCTGGAAACGGCTTTAGCTGTGGCCCTATTAATGCTCAGTATTTCGGAAGCATGAATACCTCAAATATTGAAACCAATTATAATGCACGAACAGTTCCTTTAACAGCAGTTGCTGATGTAATTCCCGGGGAGACCTATCATTTTAAGATGGTATTGGCGGATGCCAGAGATTCCGGCTATGATTCAGCTGTGTTTTTAGAAGGTGGATCTTTCGATGTCGGAATTAAAATTGTAGACGAGAACGGCGTTCAGCTGCCGAATACAATTAATATGTGCGATAATACGCCGCAAACATTAAAAGCACAGGCAGCTACAATACCTGGAATGACCTATCAGTGGTTTAAAGATGGGGTGGCTATTCCTGGGGCAACCACTGTTACCTATGTGACTAATCAACCGGGCGTTTATGAAGTACAGGTGATGATTCCGGGTAATCAATGTCCCGGATCAGCGATAATTACCATTGTGGGAGGAACGAGTCCGACGGTTCATGATGCCGTATTAAAGCTGTGTTCAACACCTACTCTTACCACTTTTAATTTAGAAGATGCAAAGCCGCTTATCAGTACTACACCAGGTGCTATTTTCCGTTTTTATACGACTTTAGCCGCTGCACAGGCTCAAAATAATACCAATATAACAAGCTTAACCAATTATAATGGAACTGACGGACAGGTTTTGTATGTTAATGTTTCAAACGGAGCATTTTGTAGCAGAGTAGCTGCTTTAACATTGAAAAAAGAAGAAACGCCTACTGCCCAGCTTACTGCTCCACAATTAAAAATATGCCTTGGTGAATCTTTAGTTATAACCGCCGCCGGTGGAGTAACCTACCAATGGAGTGATAGTTCTACTACTGCAGGGGTAAGAACAGTGAGCCCAACACAAAATACAACTTATACTGTATATGCAATAGGAGCACAGGGATGTAAATCTCTCCAGCCTGCCAGAATTATGGTTGAAGTAGTTCCTGCAATCGTTTCTGATCTTAAAGGCGGATTTATTTGTCAGGGAGATCAGATTATCTTAGATGCGGGATCAGGGCCCAACTATACTTATATATGGAATACGGGAGCTACTACCCAGTCTATCAGCACCTCTGTTCCTGGAGAGTATACAGTAGCCATTAGTAACGGAGTCTGCTCAAAAATATTTAAGACCCAGGTCATCCGTGCTGTGATTCCTGAAGTTATAAAAGTAGATTATAATCCTAATGGAACCATGATTCTTACCGCAAGTAATCCAAGTAATGGAATTCTGGAATATTCTGTTGACAACGGGTTAACATGGCAGTCTTCAAATATATTTACGAATGTTCCTAAAAACAAAGTGATTTCTATCCGTGTTAAAGTGAAAAACACAAGTTGTGTAGGGTTTCTGGAATATTTTACATTCGTTATGAAAAATGTAATTACTCCTAACGGAGATAATATTAATGATGTTATTGATTTCAGCGGAGTAAGTGATTATAAAGATTTTAAAGGGATTGTTTCTGACCGTTACGGTAGGGAAGTCTTTACAGCAGAGAAGACCAGACCTTATTGGGATGGATACTTCCAGGGAAAACGTCTGCCTACTGCGTCATACTGGTATCAGGTGACTTATGTAGATCCTGCAACTAAAGAACTTGCAGTAAAAACAGGATGGATACTCCTGAAAAATATAGAGTAATTTCTGAATAATAATGAAAAGGCTGACCTATGGTCAGCCTTTTCATTATATCAATATCTAATACTGCGTACAGCTTAAACTCTTGCTCCATATTTTGAGTACTATTATTTCATAAGATTTTAAAACTTTTTTAGATAGATCTGAAATGAAAATTAAGAGTAAAAAAAAAGAAGAAGAATAACTAATTTTGATACAATTTTAGGATCATATTAAAATAGTATAATTCATTATTAAGTGATCTTTAAAAGCCCTGAAAATGTTATGATCATTGAACAAAACCTGCATTTGTTTTGGGTAATTTTGATGTTTGCAGTATTTTTTTGATATTTCATTGTTTTTTCTCAACAAAGAAAATTGATACTTTACAATAAATAAGTTTGTATAAGTAATAATGTAAAGTATGATGAATGGAATTTTAATTGAAAAAAATAGTATTTTTGTTTAAAATAATATAAAATGTTAAATTGGAAGACAGGAAGTTTATTTTTGGCTTTATTTTTCGCTCTTATCGGGAATTTTGCCTTTTCCCAAAATAAAGAGAGAACAGGAACTCTTAAGAAGCCTGCACCGTCATCTATGAAGGCAGGTGTTTTCATAGATGTAAACACTCCCAACTATCCAGAATCAAACTATAGTGTCACTCAATTAGTAAAAGATGTTCTGATATCCGGAGGCGGCTGTTCTACAGCAAATGTAAGTAATGTTACCGTCTCTCCTAATTTACCGACAAGTGATCAAAACAGAAGCTGGGGATATTTTAATAAAGGTACAACCAATTTCCCTTTTGCTAAAGGAATTGTGCTTACAACCGGATATGCCAGAAAAGCAGGAAATAATTTTCAGAATACCTTAAGTGATCCACTTTCTTCAGGAGGAGATCCAGATCTTGCGGCAGCATTATCGGTAAATAATAATGATTTGAGAGATGCTACTTATATAGAATTTGATTTTGTACCTTCTTCCACCGAGATTACCTTCAGATATTTATTTGCTTCCAAAGAATACCAGGGGCAGTTTACCTGTAATATTTCAGATGGTTTTGCCCTGTTGCTTAAAAAATCTACAGATCCTACTTATACCAATCTGGCCGTACTTCCAGGCGGTACGGTTCCGGTGAGTGTAACGAATATTATTCCCGCGAACTTACCTTGCGGACCTAAAAATGCTACCTATTTTGCAGGATTGAATAACCCTCAGATCGAAACCAACTTTGATGGCCGTACCGTGCCTCTTACTGCAAAAGCTACTGTAATTCCGGGCCAGACGTATCATTTTAAAATGGTTCTGGCGGATTATTCGGATGTGAATTTTGATTCAGCCGTGTTTCTGGAAGCAGGGTCTTTCGATATTGGTGTAAAACTTCTTGACGCTGCCGGGGTACAGCTTCCTGCTTCAATCAATGTATGTGATAATGCCCCACAGACCCTTACAGCTTCTGTACAGGCTCCCGGAGCTACCTACCAGTGGCTGCTTAATAATGTCCCAATTCCAGGGCAAACTACCGCTACTTACATTGCTACCCAGCCGGGACTGTATACGGTTCAGGTATTTATCGCAGGAAATTCATGTCCAGGAACAGCAAGTATAACTATTGTAGGCGGAACTTCACCTACAGTGCAGAATGCTACATTAACAGCTTGTTATGCTGCCGGAAATGCAATATTTAATTTAACTACAGCCCAGCCTTCTATAAGTACAACGCCAGGGGCTACATTTACATATTATGCCAATCAGGCAGATGCCAATGCAGGAAATGCAAATACAATTGCAACGCCTACAGCGTACCCTAGTGCGGGAGGTCAGACGGTGTATGTTTTGGTTAAGAATGGATTCTGTTCCAAAGTGGCACAGCTTCAGCTGGTAAAAGCACCCCAGATCATTCCTACCATCGCTACTCCGACAGTACTGACATGTACTAATTCTCAGACCACTTTAAATGCTTCTGCTTCTGTTTATCCTGCTGGATCTACTTTCAATTGGACAACAACGGGAGGTAATATTGTTTCGGGAGGAACGACACTAAATCCTGTCGTAAATGCATCCGGAACTTATACATTAACAATATCTAATATCTACCAACCTGGAAACGTCAGTTGTACAGGAACAGCAAGTGTTACGGTTACAGGAGACAGTGCTCCTCCTGCAACAGGTCTTACTGCAAGTAAAATACAAATCTGTAATGGGGAATCAGTTATTTTAACCGCTTCCGGAGGAGCTACATACAACTGGGTAGGACTGCCTGGAACAGGAAATACACAAACGGTTTCCCCTACCACAACTACCACTTATACTGTAACTGCAGTAGGAGCTAATGGTTGTGTTGCTCAAAATCCGGCAACCATTACTATTGAAGTTTCACAGCCGATAACGGTACAAAATGCCATATTGTTTAAGTGTTACCAACCGGGAAACATGACGTATGATCTTACGACTGCACAAAGTCAGATCACGGGAGTTGCCGGGGTTACTTTTACCTATTATGTAAATCAGGCAGATGCCAATGCGGCCAATGGTAATTTTATTGCTGTTCCCACTGCTTATTCACCTCCAGCCAACCAAACCATTTATGTCTTGGTAAAAAATGGAGGATGCAGCTACGTGGTATCCCTGCAGTTACTGAGAACGGCTGAGACTACTCTCACTATAGCTGCCCCACAAACCATTACCTGTACTACCAATCAAATTACACTAAATGCTTCAGCGTCTGTAGTACCGGCGGGTTCTACCATTACCTGGACGACAACAGGCGGAAACATTGTATCCGGGGCTAATACCCTGACTCCAGTGGTTAACGCCGGAGGGGTTTATACATTAACGGTTACCAATGTATCGCAGCCGGGAAATCTAAGTTGTAGCTATACATCAACGGTTACTGTGACTGAAGATAAAACACCACCCGTTGCAGGGCTTGTTTCATCTCAAGTTCAAATCTGTGTGGGCGAATCTGTAACGCTTACCGCTTCCGGAGGGGTTACTTACAACTGGGGTGGTGGACTTCCAGGAAATGGAAGTACGCAGGTTGTTTCACCAAATACTACAACCGTTTATCAGGTATATGCTGTCGGTGCCAATGGATGTATTTCTACCACTCCGGCAACTGTTACTGTGATTGTAGGACCACCAGTAGCTGGGATCTCTGCTAATCCAACGAAAATATGTGCAGGAGATTCTGTAACTCTTACCGCAACCGGAGGAATTACCTATAGCTGGGTCGGGTTACCGGGGAATGGAAATACTCAGGTTGTTTCACCGACGATAACAACAACGTATTCTGTATATGCATTGGGAGGTAACGGATGTAGCTCTGTTAATCCTGCTACCATCACCATTCAGGTTGTTCCTGCCATTGTTTCTACGTTAAAAGATGTATATGTCTGCGTAGGAGATAAAGGAACGCTTGACGCAGGTGCAGGACCTAATTACACCTATTTATGGAGTACGGGAGCAACTACCCAGACTATAACGACAAGTGTTACAGGAACCTATTCTGTTACCATAAGCAATGGAGTATGTTCTAAAGTATTCACTGCTAAATTATTAAACCCTGATCTTCCTCAATTTACAAATATTGTATATGAAAAACATATTCTTACCCTTACTGCGAGCAATCCAACAGGAGGTACTTTAGAGTATTCTATAGATGGAGGGGTAACCTGGCAGTTATCAAATATATTTTACAATGTTCTGGATAATACCAATTATAATCTGATGGTAAGAGTAAAAGATGCACAATGTAGTACAGCATTAGATTATTACACCTTTGTTATCAGCAATGCCATTACTCCAAATATGGACGGAGCCAATGATACCATAGATTTTTCAGGGATCAGCGGATATAAGAATTTCGCGGCTTCTATTTTTGACCGATATGGTGCTGAGCTTTTCAAAGCTGTAAAAGGTGATGCGGTCTGGAATGGAACTCTGAAAGGAATAAACCTGCCTACTGCTACTTATTGGTACAGGGTTCAGTGGGAAAATCCTGCCAGCAAAAAGCTAGAACTGCGTTCCGGTTGGATATTATTGAAAAATAGAAACTAAAAAGTATAAACCTCCTAAATTTAGGAGGTTTATTTTTTTACGTAAAAAAATCAAATATATATGTGATATATTTAAAAAAAAATTAAATTTGTTGAAACAAAAAGTATTATGAGAAGATATCTACCGTTTTTTTTCTTTTTTTTAGTCACTTCAACATTTTTACATTCACAAGATATAAACCGTAGGAAACCTCCAAAAGAGAAAATCTCAACATTATCTAACAAAGCAGGAGCATTCATTGATGTTAATGTACCTTCCTATACAGAATCCAGCTACTCAATTACCCAGCTCGTAAAAGATGTTTTGATATCATCAGGAACCAATACTTGCGTTACACCCAATGTGTCTAATGTAAAGATTACTCCCAACCATGCAGTGAGTAATGCTGACAGAGCCTGGGGATATTTTCATAAAGGAACCACAAACTTTCCTTTCAAAGATGGAATTGTACTTTCTACAGGTATTGCAAGAAGAGCTGGAAATACAATCGAAGGCAATTTAAGTGATACTAATGGAGGTGGTACAGATACCGATCTTGCTCAGGCCATCGGATCTACAGGATACTTAACTGATGCTGTACTGTTAGAATTCGACTTTACCCCTACAACGTCACAGATTAAATTCAATTATATATTAGCTTCTGAAGAATATACAGGTTCATTCCCATGTAATTATGCAGATGCTTTTGTATTATTGCTTAGACCTACTTCAGGAGGGGCATATCAGAATATGGCCGTTCTTCCGGGAGGTGCGGGCCCGGTGAGTATCACCAATATACATCCGGCGGTTTCAGGATCGTGTGGGGCTGCTAATGAACAGTATTTCGGAGGATATAACACTGCAAATATTGAAACCAATTTTGCAGGAAGAACAGTTCCTCTTACCGCAACAGCTACAGTAACTCCGGGGCAGGAATATCATTTTAAAATGGTAGTTGCGGATTACGGTCCTTTTGGAACTGACTCGTCTTATGATTCTGCCGTATTTTTAGAAGGTGGATCTTTCAATATTGGGGTAGAACTTTTAGATCCTGCTGGAGCAACACTTCCTGCAGATATTAATGTTTGTGATAATGAACCTCAGGTTATTACAGCTTCTGTAAGTGATCCTAACCTTTTATATCAATGGTTCCTTAACGGAAATCCTGTTCCGGGAGCTACCACCAATTCCATAACGGCAGTACAGCCGGGATCTTATACAATTCAGGTAAGTGTTCCCGGGAATCCTTGTCCGGGTACGGCAACAATACAAATTCATGGAGGAACAACCCCGCAGGCACAGGATGCCACTTTGCTTCTCTGTACCACTCCGGATATTACCACTTTTGATCTCAGTGATGCAATGCCATCTATAAGTACAACACCCGGAGCCATATTTAAATTTTATGTTAATCAGGCTGATGCACAGGCACAGAATGGTAATTATATCCAAACTCCTTTAAATTATAATGGAACTGACGGTCAGATATTATATGTAGTCGTTTCAAATGGTGGGTTCTGTAGTAAGCTTATAGAATTAAAACTTTTAAAAGAAGCAACTCCTGTCGCCAGCGTAAAATCTTCCAGAATTAAAATTTGTCCGGGAGAAAGTGTAACATTAACAGGTGATGGAGGAACAACCTATCTGTGGAATAACTTTACAGGCACAGGTAATATACAGACTGTTACTTTGTTTCAGACTACCACTTTTACGGTGTATGCTATTGGAGCAAAAGGATGTCAATCTTTAAATCCTGCAAAAATTACGATAGAAGTAACTCCTGAGATCACTTCACCTCTTGCTGATGTAGAAATGTGTATCGGAGACCGTGTTACCCTGGATGCAGGCGCAGGTCCGAACTATAAATATCTATGGAGTACAGGCGCTACTACGCAGACGATTAATGTAGACCAATGGGGTATTTACACGGTAGAAATCGATAATGGTTTCTGTAAAAAAATATTTAGCGTTAAGGTAATGGGAGCATCTACTCCTTTTGTTACCGGTCTTAATTATAACAGTATTAATAAATCATTGACTGTAACTGCAGAAAATCCGCCTATGAATAATATTCAGGGAACTCTTGAATATTCTATCGATAATGGAATCACGTGGCAGACCTCAAATGTATTTACCAATTTGCTGGATAATACCAACTATACCATTTTATTAAGAAGAGTAGGGACTCACTGTGTTGGAACTATTGATTTCTACACTCTCAATATCAAAAATATCATTACACCTAACGATGATGGAGTAAATGATGTACTGGATCTTACGGCTCTTGGAGATTTCAAAAACTTTACCGGATCAATCTATGACAGATACGGTGTTGAGATGTTCCGATTCTCCAAATTAACGCCAATCTGGAATGGAACAGTAGCCGGGAAAAGACTTCCTACAGCTACCTATTGGTACAAATTCAATTTTGAATATCCAAAATCTAAAGCCCAGGTCGACTGGTCAGGATGGATTATGCTGAAAAACAGAGAATAGCATAATCAGGACATACAGATACAAAAAAAGCCTTTCTATATTGAAAGGCTTTTTTATGCTTATTGATTTTCTTTCCAGAGAATCGTAAAATTAATGAAATCGTAGATGCTGAGTTCTTCCGCTCTTTTGTCTAAAAATTCATGGGTTTTTAAGGCTTCAGGAATATTTAAAACCTTTAGAGAATTAGAAAGTTTCTTTCTTCTCTGATTAAATCCTGCCTTCACGATCTGTTTAAAAAGAACTTCATTTCCTGCAAGCCCTTCTTTCGGATTTCTTGTCAGTCTGATCACTCCTGATTTTACTTTTGGAGGCGGATTGAATACATTTTCATGAACCGTAAATAAATACGTTACATCATAATAAGCCTGAATCAAAACCGTAAGAATTCCATAGTCTTTTGTTCTGGGTACAGCCGCCGTTCTTTCAGCCACCTCTTTCTGAAACATTCCAACCATTTCGGGAACAAGCTCATAATAATCTACAATTTTGAATAATATCTGTGATGAAATATTATAAGGGAAATTTCCGATAATGGCAATTTGCTCTCCATTGATGAAATTAAAATCCTGTTTCAAAAAATCTCCTACAAAAGTATCATCTTTAATGCTAGAATATTTGTTTTTCAGGTATTCGATAGATTCTGTATCTATTTCTGCAAGATAGGTAGTTTGTTCCTTTTCCAGAAGATATTTGGTAAGAACACCCATTCCCGGGCCTACTTCCATGATGTTGGTATAGTTCTCAAAACTAAGCCCTTCCACGATTTTTTTCGCGATGTTTTCATCTGTCAGGAAGTGCTGACCAAGATGTTTTTTTGCTTTTACACTCAAAGTTTTTATGATTTTATTAACAATGATTTTCCTTATTTCGGCTCAAATTTCGGAAGTTTTTTTCTATTTTAGCCAAAAATTTTAATATTAATGGCTAAATCTGTAGATGAGTTTAATAAGAAAAGGCTTCGGTCCAGCAATATTACAGTAGTGATAAGTATTGCCTTAGTGTTATTTTTGTTAGGGTTAATGGGGCTTATATTAATTAATGCCCAGAAATATTCTGACTATATCAAAGAACAGCTGGTAGTAAATGCTTATTTTGATGAAAATTATGAGGCTAAGGATTCTGTGAAAATTGCTAAACTGGAGGAAGAAACTTTTAAAAAAGTACAGACTTTAGCTCCTGTGAAGAGAGCCACCTACATTTCTAGAGAAATGGCTGCAAAGGAAGCAAAAGCAAGCATGGGGATTGACAGTGATGCGCTTTTTGAAGAAAACATTTTTCCTTCATCTGTTGAAATTGCTTTAAAACCGGAATATGTAGACCCTGCGAAAATTGATGCGGCAATAAAGACCATTAAATCAGTTCCGGGAATTGTAGATGTAAAAAACAACAGTACCCTAATGGTGGATGTGTACAATAACCTGAACAGGATTTTAAAATGGATTTTAGGATTCTCTATTCTGTTTTTAGTCCTGGCAGTTGTGCTGATCAATAACTCCATCCGTCTGAAAATATTCTCCAAGAGATTTATTATCAAAACCATGCAGCTGGTAGGGGCGAAAAGACGATTTATCCTTAAGCCTTTCATTGTTGAAGCAATTGTATTAGGTGCTATCGGGTCATTTATCGGGCTTCTGGCTTTGTTTGGGGTATGGTATTACTTCACCAGCCAGATCGGATCTGCTTTCGTACAGGATAACCAACAATATTTCTGGTTGGTCGTATTGATCCTTGGAGTGGGGATTTTTATAACAGTATTAAGTACCATTGTTGCCACCTGGAGATTCTTAAAATCAAACGTTGACGACTTATATTACTCTTAAAAATGAGCAAAAAAACAAATAAATTTTCCGCTTCAGAATTTGGAAAGGAAACTGAAGTTCGACCGGAAAACACTTTTTATTTCGGACAGCAAAACTTTAAATGGATGCTGATAGGACTTGCATTTATCGTGGTAGGATTCCTTTTAATGATGGGTCCCGACGCGAACACTGTTGATGGCAAATTTGATCCCAATTCCTGGAACGATGATATTTTTTCTATTCGGAGAATTAGAATTGCACCTTTGTTTGTCGTGATAGGTTTTGTGATAGAAGTGTACGCTATCTTAAAAAGAAAATAAACAATAAACTTTTAATTTAGAGATTAAGAAATTTAGAGATTTGGATCATTGGATCTGAATTTAAAGATCTCTTAATCTTTAATTTTTTTAATAGACATATGGATTTAATCAAAGCAATTATTATTGCCATCATTGAGGGATTAACAGAATATCTTCCGATCTCTTCTACCGCACACATGGGTTTCGCAGCAAGTCTGATGGGCATGGAAGACACTGAGTTTTTAAAAATGTTTCAGGTTTCTATTCAGTTTGGAGCCATTTTATCGGTGGTGGTAGCGTATTGGAAAAAATTCTTTGATTTCAACAATATCAAGTTTTATTATAAACTGGCTTTTGCAGTAATTCCTGCATTGGCTCTAGGATATCTTTTTGATGATAAAATTGAAGCTGTCTTAGGAAATCAGATTGCAATTTCCTCAGTCCTGGTACTGGGAGGTATTGTTTTGCTGTTTGCTGATGAGTGGTTTAAAAATCCTAAAATTGATGATGAAAAAGGCGTTTCCATAAAAAATGCGGTGATCATTGGATTCTGGCAGTGTCTTGCCATGATGCCGGGAACCAGCAGAAGTGCTGCGTCGATCATCGGAGGAATGAGCCGTGGTCTGACAAGAAAAGCCGCTGCAGAATTTTCCTTCTTTTTAGCCGTTCCTACCATGCTTGCCGTGACTGTATACTCTGTTTTTGTAAAAACGTGGGGTAAAGAAACTCCCAACCCGCAAAAAGGCTATGAAATGATTATGGCATCACAGGATCACATCATGATTTTCATCGTGGGAAATATTGTGGCATTTATTGTGGCTTTAATAGCAATCAAAGCATTTATCGGAGTACTTAACAAATACGGTTTTAAGCCATGGGGATGGTACCGTATTTTTGTAGGAATAGCCTTATTGATCTACTTCTATTTTTTTAAGTAACATTCGCATTATTAATTACTCATGACAGCTGAAGATCTGCAGGCAGGACATATATTTTTATTAGACAAACCGTTGGACTGGACTTCTTTTCAGGCTGTCAATAAAATGAAATACAAACTCAAAAGAGAGTTTAACCTTCCAAAAAAATTTAAAATAGGACACGCGGGAACATTAGATCCCCGCGCCACCGGACTGCTTATTGTATGCTGTGGAAAATTCACAAAGAAAATTTCCGAAATACAGGATGCTCCCAAAGAGTACTGGACAGAAATAAAAATAGGAGTGCAAACCGAATCCTATGATACCGAAAAGCCGGAAATCCTGAATCAGGATATTTCTCATGTTACAGAAGAGCAGGTAAAGGAAGCATTAGAAAAATTTATCGGTGAAATAGACCAAAAGCCTCCTGTATTTTCTGCAATAAAAATTGACGGAAAAAGAGCTTACAATATGGCCCGGGCAGGGGAGGAAGTAGAAATGAAATCAAGAAAAACAACGATTTTCTACCTCAATGATATTACGATTAATTTTCCTATGATCAGTTTTACGGTTGGATGTTCAAAAGGAACGTATATCAGAAGTTTGGCCCATGATATCGGGCAGGAACTGGGAGTTGGTGCTTACCTTACACAATTACGAAGAACAAAGATTGGGGAATATAAGATTGAAGATGCTACAGATCAGTTTTTAGACAACGAATTTAGATTTGAAAGTGTATGAAAAAAAATCTCCTCTTGTTTTTAATCCTGTTTTTGTCTTCGAAATTCTTTTCGCAGGAAACAGATGCCAAAAAAACTACAATGGGGTTTTATTTTAATCCATCACTTAATATTGGCTACAATCTTAAAAATAATACCAACGATGTCGTTAATACTACTCAGTATATAGAGACAAAACGACTTAGTAAAATCACTTACGGGGCTACGGCAATTGGAGGTTATAATTTTCTTCCTAACTTTGCATTGGGAACGGGTGTAAAATATAGCTTTGTAGAAGACAACTATCATCTCGTATATTGGGTACTTCAGCCAAGGATTATTTTTGCACCGGGCGATCAGCCTTTTTACATCGACCTGACTTATGGAAAACAGCTTAATCATTCTGTGGTTTCTGATGCTGATTTCTGGGGTGTAAGATTGGGAATACAGGTTTCGTATTCAAAAAGACTGAGCCAGGAAGGAGGGATTGTTTTCGAAAGACACCAAGTAGGAGATTCTAACGGTTTCTTCATAGGTTTAAACTATGGATTTACCATTTTTAGTAATAAAAATTATACCGCTTACGGCGAAGATTAATGGAAAAGACACGTATTAATAAATATTTATCAGAAGTAGGATACTGCTCAAGAAGAGCAGCAGACAAATTATTGGAGGAAGGCAGAATCACAATCAACGGAAAAGTTCCGGAACTGGGGACAAAAGTTTCTGATGATGATTTGGTAGAAGTAGATGGTAAACCTATCCGTGAATCTGAAGATAAACCGATTTACATTGCTTTCAATAAACCGGTAGGTATTGTGTGCACTACAGATACCAAAAGGGAAATAGACAATATCATCGAATACATCAATTATCCTAAAAGAATTTTTCCGATTGGAAGACTGGATAAACCAAGTGAAGGATTGATCCTGTTAACCAACGACGGAGATATTGTAAATAAAATCCTGAGAGCAAGAAACAATCACGAAAAAGAATATTTGGTGAGAGTGGACAAACCTCTTAACCCAAAATTCCTGGAAAAAATGAGAAATGGAGTTCCTATTTTAGATACAGTCACCAAAAAATGTGAAGTAGAGAAAATAGATGATATGACATTCCGTATCGTTCTTACACAAGGTTTAAACCGACAGATCCGAAGAATGTGTGAATATCTGGGTTATGAAGTGAAAAAGCTGAAACGTATCCGAATTATGAACATCAAACTTGATCTTCCCGTAGGAAAATGGAGAGATTTAACAGAAACTGAATTGAGTACATTAAATATGCTTTTGGAAGATTCTGCCAAAACTATCGATTAAGATTATTTAGTTAAAAATAAAATATAAGCAGGAACTATTTTCCTGCTTTTTTTATATCCGTTTCAATAGTAATCAAATTTGAAATTCTATCTTCTGTAATCCATCTGAAGAAAAGCAATAGAAGGTATTTAATATGTTGATTTTTAAAATATTCACACATTGGTGTAATATTTTTAGTTTGTTAGTGGAAATGTATTATATTTATAATAACTATTAACAAACCGAAACCATGAAATTAAAATTTAACCCATTTTCCCTTATTATTATTTTAATAACATTTTGTAGTTGTCAAAATGATGACCATAATTCGGAACTTCCGCATGATACTGCTTTTTACATTGACTATAGAAGCCTGAATGGATTACCGGATGGAATAGCGGTAATTGAGCTCGATCCTGAAGCCCCAAATTTTGGAAACATTAGCAGTAAACTTGAATTAGGAGTTGGTGTTCTGCCTCACCACCTTTATTATAATCAGAGTGCAAACAAATTATACTCTACGGCTTTAGGAGGAAGCTATCTCTATCAGATAAAAACGGAAAAAGACAAAAACGGACAGCCTAAATTGGTTAATGCAACGCCAATTAATACGGGTGAGAATACAGTGGGAGAAAATTTGTTTTTCACCAATGACGGAAGATATTTGATGACTTTTATGGGCGGGGCAGGAGGGCCAAAAGATGGAAGTATAGGTGTTTTTAATGCAAATAATAATCAGCTTATCAAAACTATTAAAGCACCCATTCAAACCAATCCAAATCAATTTATAATGTATCCGCATGGTATTTCTGTTAATGAGGAAAAAGGATTAATGATGGTCACTTCAACCATCCACCCGGATCTTACTACGGGAATGGGCAACACCTGTACATTATTAGATCTGAATACCTATGAATTAAAAGAAACCTATTTGATAGCAGACTCACCAACGGATATGTCCAGCCCTGTCGAGGTTTTGTTACTGCGTGGGAAATTTCCACAATACGCCCTTGCAACGACAATGCTGGGCGGTGATATCTGGATTGCTCCATACAATGCTGTCACCAAAAAATATGATGCTTTTACCAAATTATTTGATGGAAGTACACAAGGACTGGGCTGGGCCCTCGAAATGTACATTGATGATAACAGCAGGCTCTATGTAAGTTTTGCGGATCCTGGAAAAGTTTTGGTTTTTGATATCAGTAATCTACCTCAGTTAAAACTTTTAAAAACTCTTACCGCAGATAAAGGAGCTCATCATATGGTTTTCTTTAAAACGAAAAAAGGAAAAGAAGTTGTCGCGGTACAAAATAACCTGTTGGATATTCCCAACTTAAATTCCGGCACCATTACTGTCATTGAAATCGAGACAGGGAAAACATTAGGGACAGTCGATTTACGCACCAAATATGGAATACTGCCTGAATCAATTGAAGGAACCAATGGTCCCAGCAGTTATATGCATCACTAAAATGTAAAATAATATCTCATATAATAAGCTATCCAAAAAAGTAAATGCTGTGTTGGATAGCTTTTATTGTATGTCTTTAGTTATTTTAAATATAATTTCATCCTTTCCTCATACTCAGGTTTTACTCTAAGAAGCTTCCATATTTTCCTGTCATCCGGATTGCTGATGCGGTAGAATATAATTTTATCCGCAGAATATTTAAAGTAAGGGTGTTCCTTCAGCCATTCTTCAGGGGCAGTAACCAAAGTGTATCTGGCAACTCCGGAATTATCGAGTGGGCATGTGGAAATTAATTTACTTACAATTTCCTTGTCAATATTATACGTATCAAGAATTTGTTGCTTATTGATAAATCCACCCAGCTTTTTTCTGAAACCCAGAATAGAGGCCGCGCTTTTTTCATCCAGACCAAATTCTACCAGTTGTTTGAATGTAATGGCGTTCAGATTGATTTTTGAAAAATCGGTTTCCTGTTTACTTTCTGTCTTCTTTGCCGCAGTTGCAGTGGATGGAATGATTTTGATATAAGGTTTTAATTCCTCAAATTTCTCAGCAGAAATCATAAAGCATTTCTGGAGATCTTCGGGACTTTTAAAACTCCCTTTTAAGATTCTGTCCCGGTAATTGATAATACTTTGTACTTGTTTTTCAGAAAAACCCAGCGATTGCCAGCCATTAGGATCTAGACTGTTCGGATCAAAAGAATGATACTGGATTTTTTGTTTCTCTGGACCGGATCTTCTGGCAAAATTTCGGTAATTCTCAGGCGTTTTTGCAGGAAGAAGTAAATAAGGTTCTAATTTTTTGTAGTTTTCAGTAGAGATTATGAAACAATCTTTAAATTTCTCCTTGCTGATAAAGCTTCCGCCTAAATAATTTTTATATTTTAAAATGGCTTCAGACTGTTTTTCACTTAACCCCATAGCCATCCAGTCGGTAGCAGAAAGCTGATCCGGATTGAATTTGCGGGAAATAATAAGCTGCTTTTTTTCAAAACTTTTAAATGCTGCAGAAGATGCTTTGCCATTTTCCGGAAGAAGAATATACGACTCCAGCACATTGAATTTGTCGCTTGAGATCGCATAGCATTTTTTTAACTGTTCTTTAGAAGTGAACTTTCCACCCACTATTTTTTTATAGTTTAGAATGGTTGAGATCTGTTTTTTGGTGAAGCCAAGCTTTTGCCATTGCTGCTCATCTAAAACGTTCGGGTCAAATTCAGTTAAGTCAAGAGGAACCTTAGCTTCCGTAATGAATTTTACATCAGAGAAACTTCCTTTTTCTTTACTTGTATACTGCTGAAAGATCAATAAGGCGATGGGTAATAATGCCATCAATGCCAGTTTTTGGTAATAGCTTTTTTTCATCATATTGTAAACTTAATTATAAAAGAAAAGTGAGGCAATGGTAAGGGTTGAAATGCATTATTTTAGAATATAAATTCTTTATAATGATTTTTAAAATACACAAAAATGCTTTTTATGATGAATGGTTTTAAAATATAACCTAAAGATTCTTAATCTATTAAGCAAAAAAAAGCCTCCAAAGGAAGCTTGTATATGTAGTTTTTAATCAATTATTCAGAATCTTTCTCACCCAGAGAATCTTTGAGCTTTAAAAGCTCAGCTTTTACGAATTCCAGACGGTCAATAAGGGTTACCGTCTCAGAAATTTTACTATTTGTTGTCAATGCAACGCGTGCACCGTCTAAAGTATAGCCTTTCTCCTTGACCAGATGATAAATCATCTGAAGATTTTTGATATCTTCAGGAGTGAAGTAACGGTTCCCTTTTTTGTTCTTTTTAGGCTTGATAATAGGGAATTCCTGTTCCCAATAACGTATTAATGAGGTGTTTACATCAAATGCTTTGGCTACTTCTCCTATTGAATAATACAGCTTATCAGGTAAATTTATCTTCATTGTATGAATCCTAAAATCCAAAGATAAAAATTTTTTAAAGGTTAAGCCAAATATGCGGGGTCAAATATTTGTTTAAATGTTCTGTAGCAACCGTTTTATCCATTTTGAACACTTATAGTTCAGCATATTTTCAAGTTGATGATGCTAATTTCTTTATTCAGCACAGGCAGAACTTGCACTTTGCTTTTATTTATAGTATTTTTATAAACAGCAAATCATTTGTTTATTTTAAAAAAATATAGGTGGTAAATTCAATCTCCGTACTTCATATTGATCTTTTCCAGCCGGGAACTCATGCCTCGGATTTTTATTTTAACTCAATGAAAAACCATTTGGTATTGAGTCATAAACATATTGAAAAACCTCACCGCCATAATTTCTATGCAGTTGTTCTCTTTACGAAAGGAGAAGGCGTTCATGAAATTGATTTCCAAAAGTACGAGGTTTCCGCTGGCAGCCTGTTTTTTCTGTCGCCGGGCCAGATCCATAGCTGGGAACTTTCCGAAGACATCGATGGCTATATTTTCTTCTGTTCTCAGGAATACTATGAGATGCATTATGTGAATCAAAGGCTTAAAAATTTCCCTTTTTTCGGTTCTGTGGCATTTCCGAGAAAACTACAGTTACAGGCTGAAGATCTGAAGACATCCATCGCTCAGTTTGAGGAGCTGGAAAAAGAATATCATTCACAACATTTAATGAAAGAATCCTACATTCTGTCATTAATGTCACAGATTTTTATTCATGCGGCAAGACAATTTTCAAAAGATTATCATCATCTGGCTTCAAAGGCAAGTATTTCCTATTTTAAGCATTATCAGCATTTTGAAAATTTACTGGAACAGCATTTCACCACCCAGAAATCCATGGCGTATTATGCGTCCTTGCTCGATATTTCACCCAAACATTTAAACAGAATCGCCCAAACCACTGTTCAGAAAACAGCTACGGATGTCATTACAGAACGGGTTGTTCTGGAGGCAAAAAGAATGCTGATGTATCTTGATGAAAGTCTTGGAGAAATTGCTTTTCGGTTAGGCTATGAGGAATATTCTTATTTTGTGAGAGTATTCCGGAAAAATTCCGGAATGACTCCCACGCAATTTATAAAGAAATATAAGGCTTAATAATTATAGAGAAAGTTTAAAAGGACCTTCAAAAGTAGTGTCGAAGGAATCCAGCATTTCCCCTTTTTCATCAAAAACACCGATTACCATATTCTGTTTTGAAAACTTAATATCTTCTTCCGGGAAAGTAATGTTGATATTACCTTTCAGGATTTCATCCCCTTTCAGTATGATTTTATCCGATCCGAAGTAGGTGATTTCCGCATGTTCAGGAGTCAGTACCTTAATCGTAATGGTCTTCTTCTGATTGGTTTTGTTCAGAAGGGTATAAATGAATGTATTGGTTATTTTACCATTTTTAATAAAGAAAGTAGACCCTGCAGGTTTTATGAATTTTGCTTCCATTGATCCTCTGTCATACATCAGGAATCCAAGGAATCCAATAAGCAAGGCAAGGAAAAGAGTCGTAACCTTCATTCTTGCCGTAAATTTGAATTTTTCCTGATTCTCAATTTCGGCTTCTGTGGCATAGCGGATCAATCCTTTAGGCATTCCTACTTTCTCCATTACTTCGTCACAGGCATCAATACAGGCGGTACAGTTCACACATTCCAGCTGCTGTCCATTTCTAATGTCAATCCCGGTTGGGCAAACCACTACACATTGATGACAATCGATGCAATCTCCCTTTCCTGCTGTTTTTCTATCTTCATTATTTCTCCATTTTGAGCGGTTTTCACCCCGCTTAAAATCATAATATACATTGATGGTCTGCTTATCTATTAATACTCCCTGAAGTCTTCCGTATGGACAAACCAGTGTGCACACCTGCTCACGAAGCCAGGCAAAAACGAAATAGAATGTTGCCGTAAAAGCGAGCATCCCAATGAACTGGAAAGGACTTTCTGCCGGACCTTGTATCATAATATTCAAAACTTCTTCATAGCCCACAATATACATGAACATGAAATGACTGATAAGTAATGACGCCAAAAGGAACACTGACCATTTCGTCACTCTTTTCCGTATTTTTTCAGCATCCCATTCCTGTCTCTCCAGCTTCATCTGCTTATTTCTGTCTCCTTCGATCCAGTATTCAATTTTACGGAAAACCATTTCCATAAAAATGGTTTGCGGACATAGCCAGCCACAAAATATTCTTCCAAATACCACAGTGAAAAGCATTACAAAAATGACTGAAGTGACTGCTCCCAGCGCGAGAATGAAAAAATCCTGAAGATAAAAGGGCTGTCCTGCGATAAAAAACTTTCGGTCAATCACATTAATCAGCAGGAAAGGATTGTTGTTGATCTTGATGAAAGGCAGTCCGAAAAATAGGGCAAGCAGGAGATAGCTCGTGTAATTTCTGTAATTGGTATATTTTCCTTTAGGTTTCCGGGGAAATACCCATTTTCGTTTTCCTGCTTCATCCATGGTTCCCACTGAATTTCTGAAATCTTCATCTTCAATAGCTGAAGCGGTTATATTTCCGGGCTCTATGCTCATTGCTGTACTTGTATTACGCTTAAAAGATTGTCATATAATCTGTTAAAGCTTGATTAATATCCCATTTGTTGAAACATTCTCATAAGAAAATGAATCCTCATTTCGTTTATGCAAAGCTCTGAAATAAACTATTTTGTTACTAATATTATCTACTTGTAAAATAGGACAATTAAGACATTTTTGAAATAAACCAATTGATGGAGACTAATAGAAATACTGCGATTTTTATTAATGTATCAAAATGAAAGAATAAGCTTGGTATTGTAGTATTCCAATTCGTAAATTGTGAACTTTAAATAAGGAAATGAAAAATATATTTAAAACAGGGCTTATTGGTTTGGTTTTAGCATTAGTAAGTTGTAAATCAGTAAATTATAAGAATATGTTTTATGATGGGGTACAACCGGAAGTTGTTTCGGATCAATTTAGTTTTACTGAAGGGCCGTCTTCGGATAAAGAAGGAAATGTTTATTTTACGGATCAGCCGAATGATAAAATTTATTATTGGGACTGGAAATCTAATAAAGTGATCGAGTTCTTAGATAAGACAGGAAGGGCAAACGGCACTCATTTCGATAAAGATGATAATCTGATCACCTGTTCCGACGACAAGGGAGAAATGTGGAAAATCTCCAAAGACAAGAAAATACAGGTTTTATTCAGAGGTTTTGAAGGCAAAAGGCTGAACGGACCTAATGATGTATGGAATGATTCTTTCGGAGGAATGTATTTTACCGATCCGCTGTATGAAAGAGATTACTGGACTAATTTTAAAGAAGAAATTCCCGATAAAAGTCTGTATTACAGAAATAAAAATGGAAAGATCACTAAACTGGATACCTTCACCCAACCAAATGGAATTGTGGGGAGTGAGAAGTTTAAAAAATTATACGTTTCAGATATCGATGCCGGAAAAACCTATGTATATGATATTCTAGGCGAAGGAAAATTATCTGAAAAAAGACTCTTTTGTGAAATGGGCTCAGACGGAATTACGGTAGATAAACACGGAAGTCTTTATTTAACAGGAAATGGAGTACATGTCTTCAACCGTGACGGAAAAAAGATTTATCAGATTCCGATTCCTGAAAAGTGGACATCTAATGTTGTTTTTGGAGGGAAAAACAATGATGTACTATTCATCACGGCCTCAAAATCTGTTTACATATTACCAACTAAAGTAAGAGGAGTAAAATAATTGTAAGAGAAATAGCTGATGAAATAATTTGTAAGATTACTTTCATCAGCTATTTTTTTTATTATCTGTAAAACAAATTTTATTCTAAAATTAATTTTTGAAGCTTAGCTCCAAATCATTTCAGTATTATTCAGTATTATATAGATTCATCTGTTATCTGATCAATCTCACCGGTTAGGAATATTACGGCATTGCTTCTTATTATTGTTTTATCCCCTCTTAATTCAACCTCCATACTTCCTGTGCGTTCAGAGCATTGAAAGGCACGAAGAATCTTTTTATCAAGTTTCAAAGACCAGTATTTACATAAAAAGCTTTGTACCCCTCCCGTCACAGGATCCTCATTGGATCCTGACCATGGCCAGAAGTAGCGGTACTCAAAATCATAATCGGTTTTCAAAGAAGTGGCTGTTACCAGAACTCCACTGATTGGTGTTTTGATCTGTTTCAGTACGGTAAAATCGGGGGTTAAATCCTGCAGTTCCTTGCTGCTTTCTATTTCCACCATCAGAATATTATGATCCTTATTATATTCACAATTGATGATGTTTTTTATCCCGATTGCTTCTTTTAGATCATCAGGAAACAGGGATTTCTGAGTCTCATGTACAGGAAAGACCATCTCAATCTGATCAATATTATTGTTAAGTTCAAGAGTATGGCCAAACTGAGTCTGGAATGTTATGTTATTGAGATGCTGGTATTCCGAAAATAAAACTTTTGCAGATGCTATCGTAGCGTGCCCGCATAAAGGGATTTCAGTGACCGGAGAAAAATAACGTATAGAAAAATCAGAAGGTCCCTGTTGAATCACAAATGCGCTTTCCGAAAAACCAAATTCTTTGGCAATCTGAATCATATTTTCTTCGTTGACAGGCTGTTTTAAAATACAAACAGCAGCAGGATTTCCTTTGAATAATTTATCAGTAAACGCATCTACAATGAATGTTTTAATTTTCATATATGAATTTTATAAAAATTAATTTGATGTTTTAGTCTTAATTAATAAGCGACTTCCATTTTTATTTTTTTCCCTTTCAGTTTTTCAGTCGACAATTTCTTAAGCAATGCATTCACTTTTGTTCTTGAAACGGCAACATAAGAAGTCGTGTCTTTTACTTCAATCAAACCAATATCTTCTTTTTGAAGTTCCCCTTTTTTAATTAAATATCCTACAATGTCTACTTTATTCACTTTGTCCTTTTTACCCGCACTGATATAAACCGTCTGGAATGGTGTTTTTTCCGGAAATGTGTTAAATCCGGCAACACTTTCTTCAGGGGTATCATTTTTAATGAACGGGAAATTTTCTTCCGCAGTCATGATCAAATAAGCAAAACCTTTTGCATTCATTCTTGCTGTACGCCCATTTCGGTGAATGAAAGCATCTTCTTTATAAGGCAACTGATAATGAACGATAGATTCCACTTCCGGAACATCCAAGCCTCTGGAAGCAAGATCTGTGGTGATTAAAATTCGGGCAGAATCATTTCGGAATTTCAGCAGGGCACGTTCTCTTTCGTCCTGTTCCATTCCGCCGTGAAAAGTTTCTCGGTCGATTCCTTTGTCAGCCAGAAGGTCAGAAATACGGTCTACCGCTTCACGGTGATTACAGAAGATTAATGTTCTTTTGTTGCCGATTTTGCATATTAAGTTGAATAAAGTATCCAGTTTCTCTTCTGAAATAGTCATTACTTTTCGAAGTTGAATATCAGGTTTTACCTCACTCAATTTTAAAAAGTCAATAACCTTTTCATTTTTCAATCCGGTGAATTTCGGAATATCATCCATAGCGGTAGCAGAAGTCAAAATTCTTTGGGAGAGACCTCTCAGAGAATTGGAAATGAATTCCATATCCTCATGAAAACCTAATTCCAATGCTTTATCGAATTCATCCAGTACCAAAGTCTTAATTGTCGAAGGATCAAAATTGTTATTTCTTAAATGATAAACAATTCTTCCCGGAGTTCCGATCAAAACAGCCGGAGCTTCAATTAAATTATTGACTTCAATTTTTTTATCGTGGCCTCCATAGCAAACAGAAACTTTAAAATCGGTTCCCATTGATTTGAAAACCTGTTCAATCTGAAGTGCCAGTTCTCTTGCAGGAACTAAAATTAAAGCCTGAATTCCGGTAGTATTTTTTTCCAGATTTCTCAGAACGGGAAATAAAAAAGCAAGCGTTTTTCCTGAGCCTGTAGGAGAAAGTAAAACAACATCGGTATTGTTTTCTGTGGTCTTGTATGTAGATTTCTGCATCTGATTCATATCCTGAATCTGCAGTTTTTGATAAATTGATTCTAATTCCATGCTGCAAAGTTAAAATAAAGGAACGGTTTGCGAATGGGAAATGTAAAATAAAAAGTAATAAACAGACAGATATTATTTGCCGATTCTATTCAGCATTTCTGTTCCACGTGTCAAAGTAACAGTATAAGCCTGGTCGGGATTGCGTATTGCTTTCTCATACAATTCTCTTGCTGTATCCCTGTTTCCTTGGACAAGATTCGTAAAGCCGGATATTTCATACATGAAATTTTGAAGCTTAGGATCTGAAGAATCTTTAGCAGATAAATACTGCAGCAGCTTTTGCGCTGCATCTACTTTAGGATCTTTGTATTGCAGTACTTCATAGCCTTCCGGTACACTGAACCAATAGCCCCACATTCCACCGTTGGTATGGGCATTCCATGAGTATTTAATAAGCTGTAAGGCTACTTCCAGCAAAGCCGGGTCAAGGTTTTTGTTGGTGGCTGATGTTTTTTCACTTTCTGCAATATAATGATCAACAGTTGGATTCAATCCTTTATCTGTTATTTCCTGAAAAATAGATTCTTTAAGATAGAGCGCGTGATTTTTTGAATAGTTTTCATAGGCAAAATTGGAAGAAAAATGATCTGCAAGATTCTCTATTCGATAGCCTTTTTTCAGTTCAGCTTTTAAGTCTATGGTATATGCTGTATTGAAATTATGAAAAAGATAGACATAGATGATTCCTTTTTTCAAATCATAAATATTGGAGTATAGGGTGTTGAGTTCCCCTTCCTGATGTGTTTTATCCAGTATAGTTTTTAAAAACTCTACACCGTTCTGCTTTGAACCTGCAAGCATTTCGTTAGCTATATCAGGTCTTCTGCAAGATAATTTTCCATTTAGCATATTGCAGTTGGCATTCACCTGAAATTCACCCTTCTTTTCAATAATCTCTTTTGGATTTACTACAATAGAATTTCCTTCTTTGTCTGCGATTAAAATCTTAGCCTGGCCATAAAAGTTATATTTCTTGAGATACATCATCGCTTCTTTCACATTTTTGCATTTTCCTAATATTTCCCACATTAGAAATCCTTTATAAAGATTTGGAGCTGCTAATTTACTGAGGTCATAATTAGCTGCGGCAAAATCAAAAAATAATCCGTGTTCATTCATCGCAGATGCTACCTGCATATCCGGTCCTCCGAAACAGACTGATCCGTAGCGGTCTTTTGTAGCGGGATTATACCATATTCTGGTAAAAGGAGTGGTGTCATCTTCATTAGCTGCGGCGAAAGTTTCTCCTCCTCTGGAACAGGAAAAGATCGTACAGGCTTTTATTGTATGGCTGCTATAAAATAAGATGCAGGTTAATAATAGAAGAAAATGTTTGTGCATGATTATATTGTTTTATGCATGGTTGGATTAGAATAAAGTCAGGTTGTTAAAGCGCGGCTTAAAATAAAATATTGATTTATAATGCAATAGAGATAAAGATGTTCTGGATTACAGGGTAATATTTTTATTGAGTACGAATTATACAGAGAAGAAAAATCTGTTGTTCATTGTAAATAAATTTCATATCTTTGCACCACTTTTTGTGGGTAAGGTTTGAAAAGGTAAAATATTATAAATTAATTACTTCCGTATTTTTTAAATCCACATTTATTCAAACCATTAAAAAAGAAGGAATACAAATTTTATTAGAAAATGTCAAAAGAGACAAATTCAGCAGAGGTTATTTTAAACCAA
>Ga0308164_10000170_pt1 | contig 166671 bp, 128 predicted proteins | sample PhyTR2_FD_201031 | JGI IMG/M metagenome (GOLD analysis project Ga0308164, IMG submission 201031) | Phyllosphere microbial communities from UC Gill Tract Community Farm, Albany, California, United States - DLSLT.R2 | ecosystem: Host-associated > Plants > Phyllosphere > Unclassified | place...
AGGATGGGTTAGTAAATCTTCTGTTTGCCAAGTGCGACTGATCTGCCCCAACTGCATGTCCAGTTGAGCCGCGGAAAGCTGCCCGCTCAGCAACAGAGCACCGAATAGAATAAGTGCTTTCAAAGGATCTCTCCCTTACCATCAACTACGGTAAGTCTGGCACAGCCAAACGGACGTGAATAGCTGGCTGACTCAGGATGGCTATTTCTATGAGTTCAATAGACATCCGCTGTCGGCTTCCTGAACCGTGATCGCCTGTCTGAGGGGCGCTCTACTATTTTTTCGGCGCGCTTCGCTGGCTGTTGAGCGACTGTGGCAGCTTATTCGCGCACTGCGGGTCTTCGGTAAAGCCTCGTCCATCGCAGTGTGTGCAATCTTCACGCACCGCGAATCCATCCAGGCAGTGAAGGCATCTGATAAATATCGAGTAGCTATGACGCTCCCACAGCGAAACGTAGGCCTTGAAGTCGCCTTGGTCGAGGGCTACCGCCGAGGCGTCGACGAGCGCTCGATATTGATCTTCATCGCTCAGGCGTTGATAGCTCACACCGTTGATCTGCCTGGATTGCTCAACCAGCGTCAGCGTCTGGCCGGTTTCGGTGTAGATGTAGCGACCCTCGAGCACACCGTACTTTTTGTAATCCCTCATGATGAGGTCGTTTTTCTCGTCGAGAAAAGCGAAGTGGGCGGCATTGTAGGGTGACTGGTCGGCCTCATGAAGCACGTATCGGGAGTTCAGCAGGCTGCCGACTACGACGCCGCCCTTGTTGTAGGCCAGATAGTCCGACGCCTGATGCCGCCATTCGTGGTTGCCTTCCTCGGTGAAGTGGCAGAAGGCAGCGCTGGCCAGTTCGAAGAGCTCAAAGCGCTCCAATGGATCGACCAGCCCGCCAGCCTGCATGTCTTCGGCCATGCGCGCCAGAAACCGGTATGTGATTGCAGGGTTCGTCCATTGCCTCCTGTCGTTGAGCCTTTTGTGCCATTCGGCCAAGGCGTCTGAGCTATTGCTCTCGTTCATGCGGGTGATTCTCAATTGCTGTATGTGCATACAGTAGTTGAGTGGTTTGGATTTGGGGAGTGGTGTTCGTCGGCAGGACGCCGGGAAGGGGGAAAATCAGTTCCGAAATAAAAAGTAGAGTCCGCATTCCACGGGGCCTCCAGAGGACTTTTTTTGCTTCTATTTCGGAACCAAATATCGCCACAGGCCGCAGCCTGATTGTGTTTCATGGCCGGATTGCAAATCCGCCTACGCCGGTTCGATTCCGACCTCGGCCTCCACTATTCAAAGCCCCGCAGATTAACGTCTGCGGGGTTTTTTATTGGGCGCAGATTTGTATTTTTCCATCTGACCAGGACAACTCCGGGACACTGAAATCATTCATAGGCACCGCGCTCAGCCAGCAAACAAAAGGGCTGGCTCCTACACGATTGGCACTATTGGAAAGTGGCGTGAGTTGCTTGAGTGGTCTATTAATTTCATGTGTGTCTTAACGAGGGCTCAGCCTTGGTCGGTAGAATTTCTGATTCCGAACTTCATGAAATGCGGATTCGCAAGTTGCAGAACGACATCGCCGACTCAGAGCGCCTCGGGATGCCGGTGAAATTCATGCACCTGTCCGCGTTGACATCCACCAGTCGGGAGCATCATATCGAACGACATGGCGCGTTGTTCACGGGGCAGCAGATGCTCGATTGGTGGGCAGAAGGGGATAATCGGGTGCGCTGCCGATGCGCATGCACCCCGATACTTCTGGACAGGCAGGGAAGGCCAATGACGCCTGACCTGATAGCCAATGCCAAAATGGAGTTGAAGAACTTCAAGGATTCCTGAGCTTTCGTTTGATGCTTTTTGCGCAATTGAGGCGTTTCTGCAGATACGATTCCCACCTGTGCTCCCACCATTCAAAACGCCGCAGATTAACGTCTGCGGGTTTTTTATCGGGCGCGATGAAAGTGATGGGTTCCGAAAGCCGAGCTCAGCCGCTATTTAAAGCGGCTTGCGTTGATATAACCGTATTGGTTTTGCTGATAAATCGTGTAAGGCAGGAGCAATGTATCGACGATGCCTGATAAGCCCATGTCCAGTAAAACCCACTCGGGCGCATTGGTCTTCTGATAAGCGCTACTCTGTTTGGGCTCGGCGTTCAGTTCACAGAAATCGAGCATGACCCCGCTGTAAACGCGCGGAATGGAGGAGCAATTTGATTTCCAGTCAGTGAGCTTTTCACCTGCGACGGAATCGGGTCTGAACGTAGTGTTGATCGTTCCGCACCCCGTCAAGGCAAGTGCCAGCAGTAGCATGCCATGGGTTTTCAGATGAAACCTGCCTGACGGTTTTTGCTTTACGAAACCCGGCTTCATAATAACGCTCCTTGTATTTTCGATGCGTTTAGGACGGCAACTCAGTCGCGCGAGGCACATACTCTGCACTGCCGCGTGACCGGTGCGCAGTTCTTCCATACAGATGCACTGAAGACATACAGCACGATTATTGCTTGGCAAGGCTATCCCGCCTGTCAGGCTCAATCGAGGTAAGTCCCATGAGCAAACCCCTTGTCCGCTGGCCGATCATTCCGCGCAGAACGGCGGTCATCGTTGTAGACATGCAAAAGGTCTTTTGTGAGCCCACCGGGGCGTTGTACGTAAAAAGTACTGCGGACATCGTCCAGCCTATCCAGAAGCTGCTGCAAACCGCACGGGCTGCGCAGGTGACGGTTGTTTATCTTCGCCATATCGTGCGCGGCGATGGTTCTGATACCGGACGCATGCGTGATCTTTATCCGAATGTGGACCAGATACTGGCACGGCATGATCCGGACGTTGAGGTCATCGAAGCGCTAGCGCCTCGGTCGGGTGATGTGATTGTCGACAAGCTGTTTTACAGCGGCTTTCATAACACGGACCTGGACACCGTGCTGCGTGCGCGGGATGTAGACACCATCATCGTCTGCGGTACGGTCACCAATGTGTGTTGTGAAACCACGATCAGGGACGGGGTGCATCGAGAATACAAAGTCATCGCCCTGAGCGACGCGAATGCTGCGATGGACTACCCGGATGTCGGGTTCGGCGCTGTTTCAGCCGAAGAGGTACAGCGAATATCGCTGACGACGATTGCCTATGAGTTTGGCGAAGTGACAACGACTGCCGACGTCATCCAGCGCATTGAAAACGCCTGAAAACAGCGGGTCGAATGTGCGCAATTCTGGCCCGTTTTTCAGACCTGTGCATTCAAACCATGCGTTCTGTTTCAGACCGTTTGATCCGGTTTTAACGGTCGAACCAGCTAACTGCTTGTATGAGCGATGAATTCTTCCAGTGGCATGCTTTCTGCTCTTGCCTCGCTGACCTTCACCCTTGTTGGTGAGCCTTTCCAGCAGCGTGTCAGCGAGAGGAAACAGCCGTATGACTCTGCAATATGTGCCCATTATCAACCTGGCCCCCTATTTCTCAGAAGACCCGGACGGTAAGGCTGCCGTAGCCAAGGCAGTCAATCAGGCGTGCAGGGACATCGGGTTTCTGGTCATTACCGAGCATCAGATTCCCGGAGAGCTTATCGACAGGGTCTCGCGTTTGACCCGCCAATTCTTTGATTTGCCGCTGTCGGAAAAGCGCAAGGTAGATCGGCCCAGCCCGGAGATGGTGCGGGGTTACAGTGCGGTGGCCGAGGAGAGCCTTTCCTATTCTCTGGAGGAAAGTGCGCCGGGGGATCTCAAGGAGTCTTTCTCCATCGGGCCGAGCGATGTGCCGGATGAAGATTATTATCACAATGCCCAAGCCGGCTCGCACTTCGCACCGAATGTCTGGCCTGCGCAAAACCTGCTGCCCGGATTCAAGGAGGCTTATCAGGCCTATTTCGATGCCATGAGCGAATTGGCCCAATCGCTGATGCGCCTGTTTGCCTTGGCATTGGAGCTGGATGAATGTTTTTTCGATGACAAGATCGACCGGCATATCAGCATGTTCCGCAGCCTGAGTTATCCGGACATCAAGACCGAAGTCGAGGCTGGTCAATTACGTGCGAGTGCGCATACCGACTACGGCAGCCTGACCATCGTGCGCCCCGATAACGCGCTGGGCGGCTTGCAAGTACGTAATCGTCAAGGCGAGTGGGTCGATGTGCCGTATGTCGAGAATGGTTTTGTGGTCAACATTGGCGACCTGATGATGCAGTGGACCAACGACCAGTGGATTTCCACGCTGCATCGAGTGGTCAACCCGCCGATGACCAGCGAGCAGGACAACCGTCGACAGTCTCTGGTGTTCTTCCATCAACCCAACTACGACACGTTAATTCAATGCCTGCCAGGCTGCCTGCCGTCTGGCGCCACGCCTCGGCATGCGCCGGTGACATCAGGCGATCATTTGCTGTCCAAGTTCGTCAAGCAGACCACCTTTGGCGGCAGCAAGGTGGCCTGATATGAACTCACTGTCTTACGTCAACGTGTTCGCGCAGGACATCGTTCGCCTGAGCACGTTCTACTCGGACCTGTTCGGCTTTCGCGAAATCGAGGCCATCAGGTCATCAATCTTTCGCGGGCTGGACACCGGCAAGTCCTGCATTGGTTTCAACGCACTGGATGCGTACGAGCTGCTTGGCCTGGAAGCATTTGCAGGCAGCACGGGGTGCAGGTTTTTGCTGAACATCGACGTGTCCGACCAAGCCGAGGTGGACCGACTGGTGCCGCTGGCAGTGGCGCAGGGCGCGAAACTGATCAAGGAACCGTACCTGACCTATTACAACTGGTATCAGGCCGTGCTGCTGGACCCTGAGCAGAACGTCTTTCGCATAAACGTGATGCTCTGAAACGCTGCTGCCGAGTATGGAGTGGCGAGCGGGCTGGTTTGGTTAGCTTCCCGCACCCTTGGTTCAGGGTTTTACGGAAAAATCTACTCGCTGAACTGCTAGCTATTCCGTTCATGAAAGCAGGTCTTCAATTGTGCAACAGGCAAAGGATGCCTGATTCAATAATTGAGGATATGGACATGAGTACATCTGATAGCGCGCAACCCAGACACGGCATGGTAACCAGTCCCGAATCCCGTGGTTCTTATGCCATATCCAAAGGGCTGTTGCTGGAGTGGGAGGTGGTCGCTATGGAAGGAGGCAAAAACTTTCCAGACGAGACATTTGGTCTTGCGCACGACTTCCCTGGCGTCGATGAGCCTATTAATCTCGATCCGCCTGCGTCAGCGCCGCCGCTTGCCAACCCGCCACCAGACGGACTCATACTGAGCGGGGGGCAAGATGATCGGCGTAAATGCTTGAACCTGACGGATGTCGGGATCATTGAGGAAATAACGCAAAAAGGTCATGGTACGGCTGAAAAGTGGCCTCGGTTGAGCGTTGCGGGTGGAGACGAGTTTGAAGTTAGATGGGCGTACCATGCCGTACATGTCACACGCGGCTACCGGTGGTTTATTACCAAAGACGGCTGGGATGAAAGCAAACCCATTAGCCGGGAGGCCTTCCAGGGAAAGAACTACGTCAGTGATAACCACTTCAAAGCGGACGGTCAAGACGGGTTGATGTGGAGCGATATCTCGCCGTTGAGTCCTTTTGATAAACACCGGGATGAGCTTCAGCCCGCAGAGATTACAAAAGCAACATTACCCAGCGATAAACACGGACATCATGTCATTCTTCTTGCTTGGATCGTCGCCGAAACCGATAAAGCATTTTATCAGGCGTTTGATGTTGATTTTGGTGAGTAAGGCTCATTCGGCCAGCAGTGTAAGCTCTGCGCCTTGATGACTCCTGGATCCGCTCTGTTTAAGATGTGGCCGCGTTCGGAGAGTGAGGCGACGGATGTGAAGGGTAGGGTGCAAGCGTCCAGCGACGTATTACCCCCGCTTATACTACAAGGCCTGCGCAGAGAAGAAATTGATGATCAGAAGGCCCGGCCTCAGCGCCGGGCTTTTTTTGCATCATGAAAAGGCTTAAAACAACCCACGTTTTTTTATGTGGAGTTTCAAGTGTGGGTCGACTTTTAGAACGATTGCTTGCCCTTGCTTTGTTTATGCCGCTGATGTTCGCAGGTGCATGGCTGGGATTCGAGATTCCTGGAATAGATCACGACACACGGACAATATTTTTCCTCGGCTGGATGATCGCGATGGCATTTGTTGTCGATCGAATCTGCACAAGTGTATTCAGGGAAAAGTAGACATTAGAGCCGGGATCTACATGACCGTGCCTGGTATCTGCTATTGCCTCGAAATCTCGCTGAATGGAACCATGGTGGCGATGAACTTTTTTGGTGTACTTGACGTACGTGGAGTGACCCCTAATCGCGGTGAGGGCGTGCAGTGCTTGAGTGCTTCAGATTTGGAGAGTGGTGTTCGTCGGCAGAGCGCCGGAAAAGGAGTTTTTTGGAGTTGCGGACCACGACTATTTTTCCGCACCAAAACAAAAAGGGCCTACCCGGCAAAATGCCCAGTAAGCCCTTGATATATGTGGTGCCCCGAGCCGGGGTCGAACCGGCACGTCCAAAGGACGAGGGATTTTAAGTCCCTTGCGTCTACCAATTTCGCCATCGGGGCGGTAGCGCCAAGAGCAGGGAATATATACACCCGGCCCCCATGAAGCAAGCTTGAAAGCGTCTCGAAGGGTGCAAGACGCTGCTTTTTTGTCTGTCAGAAATGCTTGGCAAATCATGAGGCTACGAAATTTTATTGCAGCAAAGGCTGATGCGGTGGTCGGGCGGCTCAGGCTTTGCTGTCTTTCACCACCGCATCGTTAACCACGGCCTCGACCTTGTCAGCCAGTATTCGCAGGTAGCTTGCCAGGGCGACTTCTTCCAGGCGCAGGCCTTTGCGTTGTCGGGAGCGGGGGAGTTTGGCCAGATTGCCGAGCAGGAAGCCCTCCAGAACCGCGGGGTGGATGTAGCATTTTCGGCAGATGGCGGGGGTATTGCCCAGTTGTTTCGAGACTGCCTTGACCATGTCGACAATGTGCCGTTTGGCGTCGGCTTCTGGCTCCCAGTGCAGTTTTTGCAGCGTTGCCAGCGCCAGCGCGCTGGCCGCCCAGGTTCGGTAGTCCTTGGCCGTGAAGTCCGAGCCGGTGAGGCTTTGCAGGTAGGCATTGATATCGGATGAGGTCACTGCGTGGCGCACGCCGTCTTCGTCCAGGTACTGGAAGAGGTTTTGTCCGGGCAGCTCCATGCAGCGCTTGATCACGTTGGCCAGACGTCGATCCTTGACGCTGACCTTGTGCTCGACGCCGCTCTTGCCGCGGAATTCGAAGAGGATCTGACCGCCTTTGACCTCGACGTGTTTATTGCGCAGGGTGGTCAGGCCGTACGAACGGTTTTCCTTGGCGTACTGGCTGTTGCCGATGCGGATCAGAGTGGCGTCCAGCAATGAAATGACCGTCGCCATGACTTTTTCCCGGCCCATGCCCGGCTGGGCGAGCTGTGCTTCGATCTGCTTGCGCACTTTGGGCAGCGCATGGCCGAACTCGATCAGCCGCGAGTATTTGTCCTGATCACGTATTTCGCGCCAGCGCGGGTGGTAGCGATACTGTTTGCGCCCGCGGGCGTCGCGGCCAGTGGCTTGCAGGTGACCCAACGGGTCGGCACAGATCCACACCTCGGTGTAGGCGGGCGGCACTGCCAGAGCGTTGATGCGCTTGATCTCCGACTCGTCCTTGATGCGCTGACCGTTAGTGTCGAAGTACGCGAATTTGCCGCGCAGTACCTTGCGTGTAAGGCCCGGTTGAGTGTCGTCTACGTAATGCAGTTCACTGGCGGGCTGGCTGATGGCAGTCGAGTCAGGCATGGCTAAGTTCCAAAGGCAGTTAAAAACACTGACCTCGGCCTTTTACGGTGGTGCCGTTTATTTGCTGCGTGGCGGTTTTTTTCGAAAGGTCAGGCCAGCACCGCGACCGCCTTGATCTGCGCCCAGAGTGACTGGCCTCTGTGCAGGTTCAGTTGGTCGCTGGAATAGCGAGTGATGCGCGCGAGCAGCGGCGTGCCGCCCGCGTCCAGCTTGACCAGGACGTGCGCCGAATTGTCGGCCAGCGCTTCCTCGATCACCGTGACCGGCAAGCGGTTGAGGATGCTGCTCTGGTAATCGGGTTGCAGGTTGAGGCTGACGTCCCGGGCCTGGACCTTGATGCGCAGCAGGGTGCCGACCTGCATCTGCACGTGGGCGACGCGCATGCTCAGTTTGCTGTCGGGCAGCGTCACGGTGAGCAACTGGTAATGGTGATCATAGGCGCTGACCGTGCCTTCGATGACCACCCCCGCATCACTGCCCATCGCCAGAGGCAGGTCCAGCCGCGCCAGGGTTTCGTGGATCGGACCGCTGGCCAGCACGTTGCCTGCGTCGAGCAGCACCAGGTGGTCCGCCAGGCGTGCGACTTCATCCTGAGCGTGGCTGACGTACAGCATGGGGATGTCCAGCTCCCGGTGCAGGCGCTCCAGGTACGGCAGAATTTCACTTTTGCGCCGGGTGTCCAGCGCCGCCAGCGGCTCATCGAGCAGCATCAGCCGCGGGCTGGTCAGCAGCGCGCGTGCGATGCCTACGCGCTGGCGCTCGCCACCGGACAGCTTGTCCGGGCTGCGTTCTAGCAGATGATCAATGCCGAGCAATTCGCTGGCCTGCGGCAGTTGAATGCGGCGCTGCTGGCGCGGGATACGTTTCATCCCGAACTCCAGATTGTCCCGTACCGACAGATGCGGGAACAGGCTGGCTTCCTGAAACACGTAGCCGATCGCCCGCTTGTGCGGAGTCAGGAAAATACCTTTTTCAGTGTCCTGCCAGACTTCATCGTGAACGCGGATGAAGCCCTGATCGGCTTTTTCCAGACCGGCGATGCAGCGCAGGCAAGTCGTCTTGCCCGAGCCGGAAGGCCCGAACAGCGCGGTAATGCCCGAACCCGGCAGTCTCAGGTCGGTACGGACGGTGAAATCCGGGTAGGCCATTTGCAGGCGGACTTCTATCGGCGACGCCATGACTCAGCTCCATGCCGTTTTGGATTTGCCGCTGGAATACAACGCCAGCAGCACCAGAAAGGAAAAGACCAGCATCGCGCCGGCCAGCCAGTGCGCTTGCAGGTACTCCATGGATTCGACGTGATCGAAGATTTGCACTGACACCACACGGGTTTTCTCGGGAATGTTGCCGCCGATCATCAGCACCACACCGAACTCGCCGACCGTGTGCGCGAACCCGAGGATCGCCGCGGTGATAAACCCCGGCTTTGCCAGTGGCAGAATCACGTGGAAAAAAGTGTCCCAAGGGCCGGCCCGCAAGGTGGATGCGACCTCCAGAGGGCGGGTGCCGATCGCTGCAAACGCGTTCTGCAGCGGCTGCACGACGAAAGGCATCGAGTACAGAACCGAGCCAATCACCAGCCCGGCAAAGCTGAAAGTCAGCGTGCCCATCCCCAAGCTTTGGGTAAGCTGACCCACCGCACCGTTAGGCCCGAGCAGCAGCAACAGGTAAAAACCGATAACGGTTGGCGGCAGCACCAGGGGCAGGGCGACCACTGCGCCAATCGGCCCCTTCAGCCATGAATCAGTGCGCGCCAGCCACAGCGCGATGGGCGTGCCGATAATCAGCAGGATAACGGTGGTCAGCGACGCCAGTTTCAGCGTCAGCCAGATCGCCGCGATGTCGGCACTCCCCAGCGGCATTTACAGCTGGTATCCGAAGGACTTGATGATCGCGGCGGCTTTCGGGCCCTTGAGGTACTCGACCAGCGCCTTGGCAGCGGCGCTGTCCTTGCCTTTGTTAAGGATGACCGCGTCCTGCTTGATCGGGTCATGCAGGTCATCCGGTACGATCCAGGCCGAGCCGCTGGTCAACTTGCCATCCTTGTAGACCTGCGACAGGGCCACGAAACCCAGCTCGGCATTGCCGGTGGACACGAACTGGTAGGCCTGGGTAATGCTCTGACCTTCGACGATCTTGGCTTTGGTGGCTTCGGTCAGGCCCAGTTTGCTCAGCACCTGGGTTGCTGCCAGGCCGTAGGGAGCGGTTTTGGGGTTGGCGATGGACAAGTGTTGATACTGATTGGCCTTGAGCACCTGGCCCTTGCTGTCGACATAACCATCCTTGGCTGACCACAGCGCAAGCGTTCCGACCGCGTAGGTGAAACGCGACCCCTTGACGGTGTCGCCTTCCTGCTCGAGTTTTGCGGGTGTCGTGTCGTCAGCCGAGAGGAACACCTCGAACGGCGCGCCATTTTTGATCTGCGTATAGATCTGACCGGTAGCGCCAAACGCAGCGACCAGCTTGTGGCCGGTGTCCTTCTCGAAGTCAGTGGCTATCGCCTGGATCGGCGCGGTGAAATTGGCCGCCACGGCGACCTGCACTTCGTCGGCAGACGCATGGGCTGCAGCAGAGGCGGCAAAGGCCAGCACGGAGAACTTGAGAATGGCGCGCAGCGTGGTCGTTCGCATGAAACAGCTCCTTGATGATGAAAACGCACGCCATCGAGATAAGGGCGTTTCGCTATATAGATAAATATATAGCGTCAGCCTGTTGTTCTGAAAGCACTGTTTTATTGCGGAGACAGAATTTTCAGCGCGTTTTCAGCCAGTTGCCGCGTCAGTTCGGTGGCCCCCAGCTGATGTTTGATACCGACTGCCTGGCCTGCCCAGAGGTTCACAAAGTCACTGCTGCCCAGTTTTTCCGCCTGCGCGCGCAGCGGCATCAAGGCACCGCCCGCCAACGGAAATGCCGGGGCGAGCGGGCTGATGGGGCCTGCCTCGCGCATGATCCGGTTGACGATGCCTCGCGCCGGGCGCCCGGTGAAGAGGTTGGTCAGAGCGGTCTGGCTGCCCGAGGCATCGTATAGCGCCTGGCGGTGCAGGGCGCTGACGCTGGCTTCCGGGCAGAATAGATACGCGGTTCCGACCTGTACCGCCGAAGCGCCCAGGACAAATGCTGCTGCGACCCCGCGACCGTCTGCAATGCCACCTGCCGCGATGACCGGGATACTTGTCGCGTCAGCGATTTGCGGCACCAGCGCAAAGGTGCCGACCTGTGTGTGCAGTTGATCGCTGAGAAACAGCCCCCGATGGCCGTCTGCTTCATAGCCCATGGCAATGACCGCATCGCAGCCGTGTCGCTCCAGCCAGACCGCTTCCTCGACTGTGGTGGCTGACGAGATGATCTTCGCACCGGTGGCCCGGACCCGATCCAGTAACGATGGCTGCGGAAGGCCGAAATGGAAACTCACCACTTCCGGCCTCAATCGTTCGATCAGCGTGCAACTGTCACTGTCGAAAGGCGCGCGGTTGGAGACAGGTGTTGGCGCATCGAAATCGGCACCCAGTTCCTCGTAATACGGCTTGAGCGACTGCTTCCAGCGTTCAGCACGCTCGGCATCGTCGGCCGGAGGCTGATGGCAGAAGAAATTCAGGTTCAGCGGGGCGTTGCCGGTCTGCTGTCTGAACGTCGCGACTTCCTGATCGATTTTCTCAGGGGTGAACATGGCGCAGGGCAATGCCCCCAAGCCGCCAGCCTGAGCCACAGCAATGGCCATCTGCGATCCGCTGGCGCCCGCCATGGGGGCTTGCAACAGGGGCAGTTCGATGGCGAACAGGTCAATGATGCGGCTATCTGGCCATTGGCTCATGGGATTCTCCGGCAGGCATTCGGCAAACGCTCATTGAGCGCGAGAATGGTGTGAATGGCAAACGCAACGGCGAGCGTCGACAAGCCGGCAGGGCCATTCGGTTGACATAAAAAACGATCGGTCTACTATTCAGGCATGACTCAGCCAACTATCCCACTACCCACTCCCTCACTCGCCAGGCCCCGGCGTCCCGGCCGGCCGCCGAAGGTTGATCGCGATAACCTCGAGACCCGCGAGGCGCTGTTGCGCCGCGGTCTGGAAGTGCTCACCGAACAGAGCTTTTCGGCCACGGGGCTGGATTACATCCTCAAGGAAGTCGGCATTCCCAAAGGCTCCTTCTATCACTATTTCCCCAGTAAGGAAGCCTTCGGCCGGGCGGTGCTGGATGAGTACGCGCGCTATTTCGCACAGCGGCTGGACCGCTGGCTGCTGGATGAGGCGCTTTCGCCACTGGAACGACTGGTCGGCTTTGTGCAGAGCGCCAAGGGCGGTATGGCGCGACACGACTACCGACGCGGTTGCATGGTCGGCAATCTGGGCCAGGAAATCAGTCTCTTGCCGGACGGATTTCGAGAGGTACTGGAACAGACGCTGCTGGACTGGCAGTCAAAGCTGGCGGGCTGTCTGAGGTCTGCGCAATCAATGGGCGAATTGGCTGCAGACGCTGATTGCGATGAGCTGGCCGCGTTTTTCTGGATCGGCTGGGAAGGCGCAGTGCTGCGCGCCCGGCTGGTCAAAAGCGCTACACCATTGAACACGTTCATTGCCGGCTACCTTCGTGGTTTGCCGCAATGATTTCTCTTCAGGGCTATTTAAAGACGATCAGTCTAAATTGGAGGCGCATATGTTCAAGGGCATCTTGATCGATAAGGATGAGGCGGGCGACCACGTCAATCTGACCGACATCGACGAAGCGCGGCTGCCCACGGGCGACGTGACGATCGACGTGTCGCACAGCACGCTCAATTACAAGGACGCGCTGGCGATCACGGGTCAGAGCCCGATCGTGCGCAGCTTTCCAATGGTGCCGGGTATTGACCTGGCCGGTACGGTTGAAGCCAGCGATACCCCTGAGTTCAAGGTCGGGGACAAGGTTCTGCTCAATGGCTGGGGTGTCGGCGAAGGGCATTGGGGCGGCCTGGCGCAGAAGGCCCGGCTCAAGAGCGAATGGCTCATTCCTCTGCCGCAGGCCTTCACGCCGGCACAGGCAATGGCCATCGGCACGGCGGGCTACACCGCGATGCTCAGTGTCCTGGCACTGGAAAAGCACGGTTTGACGCCAGACCATGGCGATGTGCTGGTCACCGGCGCCAATGGTGGGGTCGGCAGCTTTGCCATCGCCATCCTCGCCAGGCTCGGCTATCGGGTCATTGCCTCCACCGGGCGGGCTTCGGAAAGCGAGTACCTGCAGCAACTCGGCGCGGCACAGATCATTGACCGGCAAACCCTCTCTCAGCCTGGGCGACCGCTGGCCAAGGAGCAATGGGCGGCGGCAGTCGACTCTGTCGGCAGCCATACATTGGCCAACGTGTGCGCCGGTATCCGTTATCGCGGTGTGGTGGCGGCCTGTGGCCTGGCGCAGGGCATGGAGTTTCCGGGTTCGGTTGCGCCGTTCATTCTGCGCGGTGTCACGCTGGCGGGTATCGACAGCGTGACCCGCCCGCGCGCGGACCGGCTGGAAGCCTGGTCGAGGCTCGCGAGCGACCTGGACATGTCGTTGCTGCCGCTGATCAGCCGTGAAGTCGGCCTGAGCGAGGTGATCGACCTCGCGCCGCAATTGATTGCAGGGCAGGTTCGTGGGCGGATCGTGGTGGATACTGCACGCTGAGTGAATCAAGGCGCGTCGGCACTGGCACACTCGAGTGCGACCAGTGCGCGATGCACTTGCGTCGTGCCGAGCCCGGTTTCGCATAATTGCAACGGCGTGCGACCGCCGAGTGATGTGTTGCGCGTAACCAGCCATTGGCCGGCACGCTCGGGCGTTGCAAACACCTGCAGAGCGTGGCTGGCAATCATCGCCACACGGTCCAGGCGTTCGGAGGCCACCAGGTCCAGTGACTGCTGTTGGCGCTGGCGCCGTTCGAGGGTTGAAATCGATGCGTTGAACAGCGCTTCCATTTGCCGGGGACCAAGGGCCAGCGCGTCCCGGACTGCACGGATCCAGCGCGGCGCAAAGCCCGCCTGAATGTTCGTCAGGCGTTCGGCTTCGCTGCGCTGACTGAGCTGGTAAGTCAGCAACCAGAAACTGGCCGCCGCTTCACGACGACCACTTGTTTTGCTGGTAGAGGACGGAATCAAGGTACGCGCCGACCTTCGGTGGCGGAAAGGACGGCCAAGGCTATCTCAGGCGACACGTTGTTCAAACACCACGATGTTACCGGGCGTTGCCTGACCGGGAAGGCGGTGCGCTGCAGCGCAGGTGTCGCACCAGAGCCCTCGTGCTAAAGTCGGTCGCCTGAATACGAATGAAAAGCGCCGTGGCTGTTGGCACGCGCTTGCACCAGAAAAGGCGTCGCTCCCTATGCCGCACGACCCTCACACCGACCAGGACGCACGTATTGTCAGCCAGCCTTCGCTGCCCGACGTCAACAAGCCGCTGCGCCTCTACCTCGACCGCCTGGCACCTTCTAGCCGCCTGACCATGACCTACGTTCTGCAGGATGCGGCAGACCGGCTGGGCATGGCTGACGTCGATATTCATGATATTCCCTGGCACACCCTGCAACCTGGCCACGTTACCGCGCTGGTCGCAACGCTGCGTCAGGATGACTATGCGCCCAATACCACCTCGCTGTATGTGAACGCTATTCGCGGGGTGATGAACGAAGCCTGGCGGCACGACCTGATCAGCCACGATCAGTTATTGAAAATCCGCTCGATCAAACCGGTCAGCGGCACGCGATTGGTCAAGGGCCGCAACATCCGTCGCACGCTGATTCGCGAGCTGATGGAAGCCTGTGCTGCCGACCCCAGGCCGCAAGGGCGTCGCGATGCCGCGATCATTGCCATTCTGTATGGCTCGGGGATGCGCAAGTCCGAGTCGGTCAACCTCGACCTTTCCCAGATCGATTTCGCCGAGCGCAGCCTGCGGGTGCTGGGCAAAGGCAACAAGCAACTGATCAAGTACGCCCCCGAATGGGCCTTCAAGGCGCTGAACGACTGGCTGGCCTTGCGCCGGTCGTGCCTCCCGCCGGGGCAGGGCGATGACCCGTTCCTGTTCAACCGGATCCGCCGTGGCAGCCATATCACCCGCGACAGAATCACCAAACATGCCATTTACTTCATCGCCAAGCAGCGCGGGCGGCAAGTGGGCGTGAACATCATGCCCCACGATTTTCGACGTTCGTTCATCACCCGGGTGATCGAAGAGTTCGATCTGTCGATTGCCCAGAAACTCGCGCACCACACGCATATCTCGACCACCGCCAGTTACGACATGCGCAGTGACAACGAGCGGCGCAACGTTGTGGACGGGTTCGACCTTTGAGCAAAAAAAAGCCACCTCGCGTAAACGGGGTGGCTTAAAAGATCTAACCAAAGGAGTGATGAAGCAGAGCAGAGATTCACCGGCATCGCGACGCGGATTCGCGGGGCCGGGAGAAATGTTCGTTCATCGCCGGCAACGTTAACACCGCCGCTCCCGATTCAGTTATCAGCGTTATCGATAGCCGTCATTGTCAAAAAAAATAGGACGGTGGGCCTGCCTGCGGATCGCCATCCAAAAAGTGGATAGTTCGACCCTGAGCTATCCGGCAATCGGATAGCCAACAATTGGCAACAATTTCATGCTTTGCCGCACTTGAAACGTACGGGACTGAGCATGGAAAAGTTCGATATACACCGTAAAACCCGATTCGACTCGTTGGTACATGAGTACGGTCTGGATGGCAGCCGCCTGCTGCCGTGGGAAGGCTATCCGATGCCGTTTGCTGGCGGCTGGTGCGTGGTCCGTCCGGGCACCCGCAGCGAAGCACACACACAGATCGATCAGGAAATCTTCATCGCCATCAAGGGCAGTGCGCGTCTGGTTGTCGGTGAAAGGGAGATGGATTTCAGCGTCGGCGATATCGCCGCCATTCCGAAACACACCAACCATTACGTCATCAACGATTCCGCCGAGGACTTCCACTTTTATGTGGTCTGGTGGGACATGAACTACGTCAACGCGTTCGTGGCGCAGCACAGCGAGACCACGGGGTGCCTCGATGAGTAAGTTCATCGTCACCATCACGCCACCGACACCCAACGGCGATTTGCACATAGGCCATATCGCCGGACCGTTTCTGGCCGCTGATGTGTTTACCCGGGTGCAGCGTCAGCGCGGTCACGAGTGTGTGCTGGTGTCCTACTCCGACGACTACCAGTCCTACATGCTGCGCAAAGGACTGGAGCAGGGCGTCGACCCGGTCGAGCTGGCCAGGCGCAATTCCGACCGTATCGAAGCTTCTCTGGCGGCCATCAACATACAGCCCGACAACTGGATGCGCCCGCACGACAATGCGTGGTTTGCCGAAGCGGTGGGTGAGGTGTTCAGTGCGTTGCGTGATGTCGGCGCAATCGAATGTCGGGATTCCAGCGAGCCGTATTGCCCTGATTGCGACGTCTGGGGCTACGAGGCCTTTGCCCGGGGCAACTGCAATTACTGCGGTGCCGAGTCCGACGCCAGTCAGTGCGAGAACTGTGCTCAGGCCCCTGACGCCGAGCTGATGACGGACTTGCGCTGCAAGCTCTGCGGTCAGCCCTCGCAATGGAAAACCGTCCATCGCGCGTTTCTGAAACTGGCCGGGTTCAAGCCGCAGTTGCGTGACCGTCTGCTGGGCCAGTCATGGCGCAAGCCGCTCGACAGCTGGTTGCGCGACAGCCTGGAGCACTTGCATGACTGGGGCGTCACGCGTCCAGGCGACGGCGGGCTCGACCTGCAGGCCGACGGCTCGTGCCGGGTGCACACCTGGTTCATGGGGCTGGCAGGCTATATGGCGGCATTTCGGGAGTACGCCGACCGCGTCGGGCGTCCGGAGCTGTTTCGTCAGTACTGGCAGTCGGGGCAGGGCACGCTGGTGCACTTTCTCGGCTTTGACTGTGTGTTCAGCCACGCCATCGTCTACCCGGCACAACTGTCGGCGCTGCGCGACATCAAGGTCCGCCAGCGCTTCATGCCCAATCAGTTTCTCAAGCTGGACGGCCTGAACCTGTCGACCAGTCGCAACCACGCGATCTGGGTCGGTGACCTGGCCCGTGAAGCCTGCGCCGACAGTGCGCGCCTGTATCTGGCGAGTATCGCGCCGGAAGAAAGCGAAGGTGATTTCCGCCTGGCGCAGTTCCTCGCATGGCGGACAGAGGTGTTCAGCGAGTTTTTCCCGGCCTTGCTGGACGCTGGAAGTAATCGTGACGACCACTGGTGGAGCGGCCTCTGCGGGGCCGACGCCGGACTCCTGGAAGCGCTGCGCTTGCAATGGAGCAAAGCCTCGGAGCCTGCGCAGTTTTCGATGAAACGCATGGCCCAGGTGCTGCTGGACGTAATCGCCATTACTCGCGCGCGTTTGGCCGAAGGTCGTCCGGTCAGCCATCTGGCGGCATTCATCGCGGTGCTTGGCAAGGCGCTGATTCCGGACATGTCAGCGCAGATCATCAGCGCGTTCGGACTGCCCGAGGCCCGCGTCCATGCCACGCTGATGAACGGCCCGGCCGCTGAATACTCCATCTGAACGGACTCACGACAATGCTCATCGATTATGAGATAGCGGTCATTGGCGCCGGGATCACCGGCGCCAGTATCGCGGCGAAGCTGTGCAGCGCCGGTGTGTCGGTCGCGCTGATCGACAAGGGCGCAGCCGGCAGCCTGGGCGCAAGCGGTTATTCCGGCGGCCTGGTTCGCCTGTATGACAGCGATCCGCTGCTGATGGAGCTGGCGGCCTATTCCATCAGCCTGATGGACGACGGGGTTTTTGCGAGCACTTACGCCACTGCGTTGCGGCGTACCGGGGTGATTTACCGGGCGGCTACGGACCAGCTGGATAACCTGCACCGCGCCATCGACCAGTACGGCAGCGAACGCTACCCGATGCGCCTGCTGTCAGGTCACGAGCTCGATGGCCAGCGCTACCCGCACTGTCCGACGCTGGAACGCGTCAACCTGTTCGAGCCGCGCGCCTGCGTCGGCAATGTGCGCCAGGCCGTCGCCGCGCTGTGTCAGTCAGTACGCCAGCAGGGCTTGCTGCTGGAGCATCGCGAGATCAAGTCCATCGACTGCCGTGCGCCCGACCTTGTGCACATCGACCTGGGCAGCGCCACGCTGCGTTGCCGGGCCGTGGTGGTCGCTGCCGGTGCCTGGAGCCAGCATCTGGTGCCGCACTCGGGGCTGGAAGCACGCTCGATTCCCCTGGCCCGGGTGCTGACCGAAGGCGACTGGTCAATGCCGGTGATTGATGCGGTGAACCAGAGCTACGGAATACCGCTGACTCGGCATATCGTGCAGACCGGCTGTGGCGCGCGTGACAGCGGCCTGTGGCCCGAGCACCTTGCGCAGCCTGACGCACGGCATGCCGAGGACGCCTGCAAGCGCGTCGCCCAGTTGTGCGCCTCGGTCGGCAAGCCGCACGTGCTCGATGTGTTGCCCGGTTTCGACAGCTACAGCGCCGACGGTCGGCCGATGCTGGGGTTCTGTGCCGAGCGCAGCCCGGTGTATCTGGCGGCAGGCATGTCCGGGCTGGGCTTCAAGTTTGCGCCCGGCGTGGCGCACATTGCTGTCGAGCAACTGCGCAGGCATCTGGCCGGAACGGAGCGCGCTTGCCCTGGCTGGTCGGCATTGTCGCCAGGCAGGTCGATGCCGGGCTTTTCAGCACAAGGCCTCGCGCTGGCGAGCGTGCAGTCATGACGTCCTCGATCGAATCGCGCCTGCCGGGCTTGCGAGTCGGGGTCAGCGCTCTGTTCGACCCCGACGACACGCCGCATGCACGGACCTTCTTGAGGGCGCTGGCGGTGGCGCGCAATGGCATGCCGGGGCTCGAGCGGGTGCAATGGCACTTTCTCGACGACGCTGCCGATGCCGTTCGCGGGGCCGATGTGGCCCGGCAAATGATCGACTGGAAGGCCGATTTGGTCATCGGTCATTTCTCTTCGGATGCCGCCGTCGCTGCCGCGCCGCTGTATCGACACGCCGGCATTGCCCTGCTGACCCCCGCGGCGACGATCGATTGCCTGACCCTGGAGCATCACAACGTCTTTCGTTTCTGCCCCTCGGACCGGCAACTGGCGGCGGAGCTGGTCAGCTGGCTGGCGACTCGTCAGTGGCCGCGCGTGCATGTTCAGGCCGACGACAGTGCTCACGGTCGGGCCTTGTGCGTCGCCATCAGCGCGGCACTGGCCAGTGCCGGTTTGCAACGTGTCGACGAGCTCGACCAGGCCGATGTCGAGGTGTTTGCCGGACGCCTCAAACCCAGTCTCGAGCACTGGCAAGCGCGGCGGCAAGCGGGCAGTACTCGACCGCTGGTGCTGACCGACGACGCTGCCTCGCCGTATCTGGGGCGCGCCGCAGCGCACGACATTAACACCTTCGTGATTGGCTTCGGAGCCCCCGACAACGCCGAACATCGCTGTCAGGCCCAGGCACTGCACCGGTCGCTGTTCGCTGCCGAACCGCAGACCTACTTTCGCGAAAGCCTGCTGATGCTTTACGTGCTGGCCGAGGTGGCTCGCAGCGCTCTTCGCGCCGCACAACTGCCTGACGCACTTCGGCACAGCACCTTCAACACACCGCTGGGCGCGGTCAGCTTCGATCAGGGTGAGCTGCGCAACGCGACGACCTGCCTCTGGACGCCAGGCCCCACCGGGCTGAGCCGCATCACCTCATAGCACCCAAAACACCGCTTTACACCAACTCTAAGGACAGGAACTTCATGGGTAACTCGACACCACACACCTTGCATTCGGACGCCGTCTGTATCGGCTTCGGTCCGGCCGGTATCGCGCTGGCCTGCGCGTTTGCCGATGCGCGGGAGGCCAATGACCCGCTGGGCGCGCTGTCCGTTCGCTATCTGGAGGCCGCGCAGGACAGCCAATGGCATCGCGAACTGCTGCTGGCCGGAACGGACATCAACCATCACGTATTTCGCGATCTGGTGACCCCGCGTAATCCACGCAGCCGCTTCTCGTTCGCCATGTACCTCAAGGAACACGGGCGAATGTTCGATTTCGGCCTGCTGGGCCGCCCGGCCAGTCGCCATGAATGGTCGGACTATCTGGCCTGGGTCGCCGCACAGGTGGACAGTCAGACCTGCTTCAACACGCCGGTCACAGGCATTGACCCGGTGCTGCGTCACGGACGCCTGCATGAACTACGCGTATGCACGCCGGATACCAGCTTCACGACGCGCAATGTCGTGCTGTCCAGCGGCAGTGCGCCGCGTATTCCGCACGCGTTCCAGGCGCTGATCGGCCCGACGCTGTTTCACACGTCGCAGTTTCTGAGCCGCCTGCAAGCCTTTGGCGAGCAGTTGCCCAAGCGCTGGCTGGTGCTCGGTTCGGGGCAGAGCGCCAGTGAATCGGTGCTGGAACTGGTCAGCCGCGACCCCAACATCGAGGTGCATTCAGTGCATCGCTCGGCTGGTTTCAAACTCACCCAGTTGGGCCAGTTCCCCAACCGGGTATTCGCTCCGGATCACGTCGATTATTTCCATAGCCTGGACCCCGCCGCGCGGCAGCGTTTTCTCGACTGGAGCCGCTCGACCAATTACGCAGGGATTGATCCGGACGAAAGCCAGAAGCTGTTTTCGTTGATCTACGAAGACGCCATCGCTGGTCGCAAGCGCCTGCAGACCTACGCCTACAGCGTGATCAGCGCCATCGAGACCGTCGCCGAGGGCTACCGGGTCGAGCTGACCGACACGTTCAGCCAGCGCACTCAGGTGCTGGAGGTCGACGCCGTGGTGCTCGGCACCGGGTATCAGCACTACCTGATACCCCCGTTGTTGAGTGGTTTGCAGCCATGGCTGCAGGCCGATGTCGACGGGGGGCTGCTCATCGATCGGGATTATCGGGTCGCCACTCAAGGCGAGTGTGACGTGAATATCTGGGTCAACGGTCTTTCCGAACGCAGTCACGGAATCAGTGACAGTCAGTCGTTTTCACTGATGGCGTTGCGCGCCGAGCGTATCGCCACGGCCCTTCAGGAGGTTGTAGCACCGGCCGCCGAACCCTTGCTGGCACAGTGGAAGTGAAGCCCATGTACAACTCTCTTTGCGAAATCGTTCACGATCAGACCTTCCTCAAGGTGACTGGCCTGGGGGCCGATTTTTTCCTGAAAATGGAATCACTCAACCCGGCAGGCTCGATCAAGCTCAAGACTGCCGTGGGGTTGATTAATGACCTTCAGGCGCGAGGGCTGCTGGGCCCGGACACGATTCTGATCGAGTCCTCATCGGGCAATCTCGGGGTGGCGCTGGCGATGATCTGCGCTGAACGGGGCATCCCGTTTACCTGCGTGGTCGACCCCAACAGTTCCAGCCACAACATCCGCATGATGCGCAGCTACGGCGCCGAGGTCATCCAGGTCGAAATCCCGGACGCCAACGGCGGCTTTCTCGGGACGCGCATCGAGATGATTCGTGAAAAAGTGGCCAGCGACCCGCGCTATGTCTGGCTCAATCAATACGAGAATGCGGCCAATCCGCGTGCCCATGCGCTAACCACAGCGCGTTCGATCAGCCAGCATTTCGGCCATGTGGATTATGTGTTCGTCGGTGCCGGGACCACTGGCACGCTGATGGGCTGTGTCCAGCATTTTCAGCGGCATCACCCGACCACCAGAATCATTGCCGTCGACAGCGTCGGTTCGGTGACCTTTGGCACTCCGGCCAGCCGTCGCTTCATACCGGGACTGGGCACCAGCCAGCATCCGCCAATCTTCAAGGCTGATGGTATTTACGCGCTGGAAATGGTCCCGGAATCCCGTACCGTCGCCATGTGCAGAATCCTGGCGCGCAGCAAGGGCCTGCTGGTCGGCGGGTCCACCGCAACGGTGATCGCTGCGGTGCATGCCTGGCGCGAGCGCATCGAGCCCGGTTCAGTGGTCGTGGCGTTGTCGCCGGACTGGGGCGAGCGCTACCTGGATACTCTTTACGATGATCAGTGGGTCGAGCAGCGTTTTGGCCATGAAGTGCTGAGCATGACCTTGGCGGATCTTTCCTCATCAGAGGCTGCAACATCTCCGGGAAGCGTGAAAACGCCTTCGCGAGCAAGCTCGCTCCCACAGAATGGGTGTGTAAAGGTCGTGCGCGCGCACGCAACGCGTTGTGGGACCGAGTTTGCTCGCGAAAACGGCGGTTCAGTCGCAGCGCCTTCGGGTGCAAGCGCGCTTGCGCAGGAGCAGAGTTCAACCTTCTGGCTGGCCGCCGAGCGGCTGAAGCGGTCGGCTTTCCATGTGGTCGACGGTGAGGTGGTTGCACGCCTGCTGGCGGCAGACCCGCTGGCCTGTATCGATGACGTTCAGACGGCGTATCTGGCCCATGAGGCTGGCCAGACCATCAATCCCGACAGTTACTTTCTGCGCTTTGCGCAGGCACCGGCCAATCGCATCATTGCCTTGCCCGCCAGCCTGTCGGGCGAGCAGCCGGTCAGTGGCATCAAATGGATTTCCAGCTTTCCGGGCAATATCGACACGGGCCTGCAGCGCGCCTCGGCAGTGCTGATCCTCAACGATCCGCTGACCGGCTATGCCTTTGCCTGTCTGGAAGCCTCGCGCATCAGCGCCATGCGCACGGCAGCCTCGGCGGTGCTTGGGGCGCGCTGGATGAACCGCCAGCAGCGTCATGTCGGACGAATGTCGTTCATCGGTGCCGGTTTCATTGCCCGCACCATCCTCGACATGTTCGTCAGCGATGGCTGGACGATGGAGGCCGTCAGCGTCTTCGATCAGCACCATGACTCGGCGCTGGCGCTGGTCGGGCATGCTGCCAGTCGCCATGGACTGCACAGCGAGCCGAGTGACCTGGTGACGTGCCTGCAAGCCGATGTGGTGGTGTTCGCCACTACCGCGCCAAGCCCTTATGTACTGGAACCGGTGTTTCAGCCGGGGCAACTGGTGCTGAACATCTCGTTGCGCGATCTGGGTCCGGAGGTCATTGCCCAGGCCAACAACATCCTCGATGACGTCGAACACTGCCTCAAGGCTCAGACCTCGCCTGACCTTGCCGTGCAGCAGTATCAGCATCGCTCGTTCATTACCGGGACGCTGGCACAGCTGATGACCGGGCAAGTGGAGCTGAGTCCGGATAAGGCTTCGATCTTTTCGCCGTTCGGGCTCGGCGTGCTGGACCTCGCCGTGGGGCAGCGGGTGTATCGCCAGGCGGTGGCCGAGTGCAGCGCTTTGCCGGTGCCGCAGTTCTTCTTTGAATCGGTGCGCTGGTGATGGCCATGCACACGCATACCGTCGCCATTATCGGCATGGGCTCACGCGGGTTGAGCATTCTGGAGCAGTTGATCGGCATGAGTCGCCAAGACGTGCAGCAACCGCTGCGTATCGAGGTGTTCGATCCGCAGCCGCCGGGCAGCGGGCTGCACTTTGCGCAGCAGCCGGATTACCTGATGCTCAACACCATGGCTGGTCAATTGTCAGCGTTTTCTTCGGCATTCCCGGCGTGCGAACCGCCAGGCCCGACCTTTTTGCAATGGTGCAGCCGTGAGGATGTACGCCTGGACACGCGCGGTCATGTCAGCCTGGACGGGCAGGGCAGAGCGGTGGCATTTGGCGACTTCGTGCCGCGTGCATTGCTCGGGCGCTATTTGCAGGACAGTTACCGTTTCCTGCTGCAACGCTGCCCGGCACATGTGCAGGTGCGTCACCACACCGAGCAGGTGCTGAGCGGCCAGCCAAGGTCGCAAACGCCGGGTTTCCGGCTGCGCACCGGCAGCGCGGTAATGGACGTCGACGGCGTATTCCTCACCAGCGGACACGCACCTGAAAACCCCGCGCAGCAGGACGTCGGCGATTGCGTGGTCATCGAAGGCCTGGGACTCACGGCCATGGACACGCTGGCCCATCTGACTGAGGGGCGCGGCGGGCGCTACGTGCGCGATGGTGGCTTTGCCGGCTGGCGCTACCTGCCGTCCGGACGCGAGCCCAGGGTGCTGATGTATTCGCGTAGCGGATTGCCGTTTCATGCCAGGCCGCAATGGCATGCCTGCCGTCACGCACCGTTGCCAAGGCTGTTTTTTACGGCCGATGCCATAGCCCGTTTGCGCGAGCAGAGGGAAGGCGGGCGGCTCGACTTTCGCGCCGATGTGCTGCCCCTGATCAAGGATGAGATGCGTGCCGTGTTTTATCAGGCCAGGGTCCGGATGGAGGCGCCTGGGCGATTGGACTCTATTCAGCGCCTGCTGCGCGAGTCAATCACCAGATCGGCAGTGTTTGCCCGTCTGGCAGAGCAATGGGGTGCATTCGATCCTGAGCACTGGCTGAGCACTCAGACCTGGTCTGGCGCCGAAGACTCGTATGGACCGTGGTTTGTCGACTGGATCAAACGTGACCTGGCCCTGAGTCGGCTGGGCACCGCGCACAGCCCTATCTGTCAGGCGCTGGAGGTCTGGCGCGATTATCGCGACCTGTTGCGTCTGGTCGCTGATCGCAACGGCCTGACTGAATCCTCGACGTTGGAGTTCTATGGCGTATGGGCGGGGCTGAGCAATCGTCTGGTCGGTGGGCCGCAGAAGGAACGCCATGAGGACCTGCTGGCGCTGATCGAAGCCGGGGTCGTGACGCTCTTGCCGCCGATGAGTGACGTGCAGGAGCCGCATAACTGCCTGTCTGCCCGCGTTGCCCACAGCGGCGTGTCGGGCAGTCGTCAGGGGTTGATCAACGATCTGCGCGAGCGCGGGCTGATTCGCGCCGCCCATGCCTGGCCTGCCGATGGCATCGACACCGACGCAGTGGGCCGCGCAATCGGTCGCGACGGTGAGGTGCAGCAGCGGCTATGGGTTCTCGGGCCCGCCGTGGAAGGCTGCACGTTCTACAACCACTACGTACCGACACCTGACCCGAGCTGTCGCGCGCTGATCGAGGCGCGCCGGGCGGTCGAGTCCTGCCTGGATACGCTGACAAACACAACTTCAAGTGGCATCACATTTCAGTTGAATAAAGCCATTCAAGCCATTAATTAAAAAGGAATTATTGCCATGTACGAAATCACTTTGCTGACCGCTCTCGCTGGCGCGTTCATCGTGCTGATCATCAGCCCCGGTCCGAATTTTCTGGTGATCACCCAACTCTCGTTCAGCCAGTCGCGGCAGCAGGGTATCTGTGCCGGGCTGGGCGTGGCCTCGGGCAGCATTCTCTGGGCCTTGCTGGCCGCCACCGGGTTGGGGCTGGTGTTTCAACAGTTGCCATGGCTGCAACCGACCCTGCAATTGCTCGGCGGTGCCTACCTCACCTGGCTCGGCAGCAAAAGCCTGCGCAGTGCCGGCAGCCAACCCAAACCCAGGGACATCGCTGCGCTGGGCATTGGCAGTCTGAGCCGTGCCTATCGGTTCGGTCTGCTGACCAACCTGACCAATCCCAAGGCACTGGCGTTCTACACCAGCGTGTTCACCACCGTGACCACGCCAGGCATGCCGATGTGGGTGCGCACTGCGGGTGTGTCGATCATCGCGGTACTGGCGATTTCCTGGTTCGTGCTGCTCGCCACGCTGTTTTCGATACCTGCGGTACAGGCGCGCTATCAGCGCATGAAGAAGGCCATCGACATCGTCACCGGCCTGTTCATGATCGCTTTCGGCCTGCGCCTGCTGATCGGTTTGCTGCCCGCTGGCTTCATCCACTGAAATCATCTGTAAAGGAATACCTGAATGCATCGCAACGACTGGCACTACCCGACTTCCATCCGCGCAGGCGCAGGACGCGTCAACGAACTGGTCGACGCCTGCAGGGTGACCGGCATACAACGTCCGCTGCTGATCACCGACAGCTTTCTGGGCAGCACCGACATGATCGCCAGCGCCGTAGAGGACTGCCGCAGTCAGTTGGGCCACTGCGGCCTGTTTGACCGGGTCAAGGGCAACCCGACCGGCACCAACGTCGCCGAGGGGCTGCACGCTTACAGAACCGGTGGCTACGACGGTGTGATTGCGTTTGGCGGCGGCTCGGCGCTGGACGCCGCCAAGGCAGTCGCGCTGATGTCGGGCCAGACCCGCCCGTTATGGGATTTCGAAGACATCAACGACAACCACCTGCGCGCCGATCCGGATGGCATTGCACCGCTGATTGCGCTGCCGACGACGGCCGGGACCGGCTCTGAAGTCGGGCGTGCGTCGGTGATTACCGATGAACAGGCGCAGGTCAAACGCACCATCCTGCACATTCGCATGATGCCGCGCATCGCGATTCTGGATGCCACGCTGACAGTCGACCTGCCCAGGCACCTGACCGCCGCCACCGGCGCCGATGCCTTGACCCACTGCATGGAGTCCTGGTGTTCGCCGGCCTGGCACCCCATGGCCGAAGCGGTTTCGGTCAAGGGCATGCAGATGATCAAGGCGTTTCTACCGCGTGTCGTCGCCGACGGGCAGGACCTTGAGGCGCGGCAGCAGATGCTGGTGGCCTCCAGCCTTGGCGCTGCTGCATTTCAGCGCGGTCTGGGCGGCGTACACGCGATCGCCCAGAGCCTTGGGGCGCTCTACGATCAGCATCACGGCTTGCTCAACGCAATCCTGCTGCCCTATGTGCTGGAGGCCAATCGTTCGGTGCTGCAGACGCAAATGGACGATCTGGCGGTTTACCTGCGGTTGCCGTCGCCCGGCTTCTCCGGGGTGATGGACTGGCTGCTGACGCTGCGCGAGCAGATTGGCATTCCACATACGCTGAGCGGGATCGGCATCGATGATCGCGAAGCCGAGCGCGTCGGGCGGATGGCTTTCGTCGATGGCTGCTCGCACACCAACCCGATTCGCCATTCGGCGCAGGTCTACGCGCAGATTTTCAGCCGCGCTGTGAGGGGCGAGTGAACCATGACCGCCCTGACGAGGCGGGCATACAGCGTCTTGACCAGGTCTGGCGGGGATTCGTCGAGCCGGGCCGGATCGTCGGCGGGGTGCTGTTGCTGGCTCGCCAGGGCCGTCTGGAATACGCCAGTGCACGCGGTTGGGCGGATCGCGAGCAGCAGATTCCGGTCACCCGCCACACGCGTTTTCGCCTGGCCTCACTGACCAAGCTGTTGACCTCGGTTGCGGTGTTGCGGCTCTGCGAACGGGGTGTGTTGGATCTGCAGGCTTCGGTGACTCATTGGTTGCCAGCCTTTCGACCGCATCTGGCCAATGGCCGCGAACCGTCCATCACGCTGCAGCACCTGCTGTCGCACACGTCGGGTTTGAGCTATGGCTTTGAGCAGGCGCCCGAGAATGCCTATCAGCGGGCCGGGGTGTCGGACGGGCTGGACCGGGTCCCGTTCGACCTGCAGGAAAACCTGACACGTTTGGCGCGTGTGCCCTTGCTGTTCGAGCCCGGCAGCGCCTGGGGATATTCGCTGGCCACTGATGTGCTGGGTGCAGTGGTCGAACAGGCCACTGGCCTGAAGTTGTCAGAAGCCATCGATAAATGGGTCACCGTACCGTTGCGCATGCACGCGACCTCATTCAGGCACCTGCCGGAACATCCGCTGGCCAGCGCGTACAAGGACGGGCTCAGCGGCCCGCAGCGTATCGCCGACGAGGATGAGGTGCTGCTCGCCAGCGGCAAGGCGCGGCTGTCCGCAGCTCGCGTCTTTGACACCGGTGCGTATGAGTCGGGCGGTGCGGGAATGCTGGGCACGGCTGATGACTATCTTCGGCTGCTCGAATGCCTGCGTCTCGGCGGCGCGCCGCTATTGAGTGAAGCCAGTACCGCACGCTTGCTGGGCAATGCGATTGGCCAGACGAGCATCGCCAGCCGCGGACCCGGCTGGAGGTTCGGGTTGGGGCCGATGATTCTCACCGATCCAGTGCTCGCCGGGCAGCGGCAGGGCGCAGGGACCTGGTCATGGTGCGGCCTGTATGGCAGCCATTACTGGGTCGATCCGCATGCTGCGCTGAGCATGGTGGTCCTGACCAATACAGCGGTTGGCGGCGCGTGGGGCGAATTTGCCGACGCGATCGTCGATGCGCTTTACCCCGAGCCTGCGGTCAGGCCCGGGCGAATTGCTTGCGGTAGCTGCTCGGGCTGATGCCCACCAGATTGCGGAAGTGCCGGCGAAACGACTCTTCGGAGCCGAAGCCGGCGCGGTCCACCACTTCGTTCAGGCGTAATTTCGACGATTCCAGCAGTTCCTTGGCGTAGGCAATGCGCTCACCGAGCAACCAGTCGTAAGGCGTGAGCCCGGTGCTTTCCATGAAGCTGCGGTGCAAGGTACGGGTACTGAGCGCCGCCCTGGAGGCCATCTCCTTGATGGTATGCGGGCGCTGCAAGTCGCTGCGAATCCAGTCCATCAGGTTGGAAATCGGCCCGTCGCTGGCCGATACCAGTTGCCGGGATGCGTATTGCGATTGTCCGCCTTCGCGATGAGGCGGGATGACCATGCGCTGCGCGACCATGTTGGCGACGCGCGAGCCGTGATCGTTGCGCACCAGGTGCAACATCATGTCCAGCCCGGCGGCCGAGCCTGCTGCGGTGACGATGCTGCCCTGATCCACATAGAGTTCGTTGGGCTGAATGGTCAGGCCAGGGTACATGGTGGCCAGCAGGTCGGTGTAGCGCCAGTGGGTCGTCACCTTGTGCCCGTCGAGCAGACCCGCCGCCGCCAGGACGAAGGCCCCGGTACAGATCGAGCAGATTCGCGCGCCGCGTGCATGAGCCGCCTGGAGCTGTTCGATGAGCCGTTGCGGAACCGCGGATTCCACCCCGCGCCAGCCCGGCACGATGATGGTGTCGGCGTTTTCCAGCAGCACCTCGCCGGGTGTCGGCACGATAGTGATGCCCCCGGCAGCGGTGATCGGTCCGTCGTCGACCGGGAACGTCGCGAACTCGTACCAACTGACGCCCAGCTCGGGTCTTTTCAGCGCAAAGACTTCCACCGTGCAGCCAAATTCGAAGGTGCACAGCTGGTTATAGATGAGTGCGACAACGAGATGATTTTTCATGGCGCGATGTTACCGGATATTGGCATTTCAGCCAGTAGTTTGGCGTGATGCTACTGAGTAATCTGCTCTGTGTCACCGCTGAAACCCGCTTAACCCTCAATATGATGCAAGTGGTCTGCCATGCAGGCCCTGGAGCCAACTCGTGCCACTCAATATCGGTATCTACGTTTATGACGACGTCGAGGTTCTCGACTTCGCTGGCCCCTATGAAGTGTTCACCACCGCAACCCGTATGCACGCTCGCAACAGCCGTGATGACCGGCAGTTGTTCAACGTATTCACCATCGGCCGCAGCACCGCGCCGGTGCGTGCCCGCGCCGGCCTCAAGGTCGATCCGGATTTCTCGATCAACGACCATCCGGCCGTCGACTGCCTGATCGTTCCGGGTGGCGTCGTGACCGCCGAACTGGAAAAACCCGACGTGATTCACTGGATCAGCGATCAGTCGGAGCCTGGCCGCGTGGTCGCTGCCGTGTGCACCGGTGCCTTCCTGCTGGCCAGGACCGGCAAGCTGGCCGGCAAGCAAGTGACCACGCATTGGGAAGACATCGACGACCTCAAGGAAATGTTCCCGTCGGTGGACGTGCTCAGCACGCTGCGCTGGGTCGATGAGGGCTCGTTCGTGACATCGGCAGGTATTTCTGCCGGTATCGACATGAGCCTGCACCTGGTCGAGCGCCTGCACAGCCGTGAACTGGCCGAACGCACGGCGCTGCAAATGGATTTCGACTGGACCGAGAACGACTGAGTCATCCAGTCGCGCTGCGGATACCCCTGAAGAGGCTATGTGCCCGAAATGTGCATAGCCAGCGCTTCAACGCGATAGCCAGCGTTCGCTTTACCCCCGCTTGAGACATTCATTCGAATGGCCGATAACCCGGCCAGATCGGTGTTTCGGCGGGGGTTTCCTGTATTCCCGAGCCTTTGGCTCAGCGGCAGGGCCGCACCCACCTTTGCAAAACCAGAGTGCAGGACACATGAAAACCCACTTCTTCAAAGTCGTTCAAACCGTTGCACAGCACGGTTCGTTCTCGGAGGCCGCCGCCATTCTGGGCTGCAGCCAGTCGAACATCAGCTATGCCATCAAGGAGGTCGAAGATTTTTTCGAAAAACGCCTGTTCATTCGCAGTCGCACAGGCTGCACGCTCACCCCTGAAGGCAAGGTCATCAGCCAGACCCTGGGAAATATCATGGCCACGCTCGAACAACTAAAAAAAATGGGGTCAGTGGTAGCGTCACCATTCATTATCACTCGCACATCCGCGAGACCGGCCTGAGTGCCTCGCTGGACTTTCTCGCCCATCATTACCCCGATATCCATCTGAACGTGCTGCACCGCAGCGAGCAGAATCCGTCGCTGGACGCATTGATAAAGGGCGTGGCCGATATCCTCATCCTGCCGGCTACTGTGCTGGACGAGCATTATCTCGAACACCATTGCTGGTCGGACCATTACGTACTGGTAGCGGCGCGAAGCAAGCAGGGCGCGGCGCAGTGTTTCGCCGAGCTTGCGCAGGTGTCGCGCTATGTGGCCTGGCGGCATCCTGGGGTGGAGCGCCTGCACCAGCAACTGGCATCGGCACAGCTACGGCTCAGCCAACGCGGCGAGCTCAGTTGCCTGGACACGCTGCTGGACCTGGTCGCCAAGCGCCATTGCATCTCGATTGTGCCCAGCGCGCTGTTGAGCGGGCGGCTTCGCGAGCTGGAATCTATCCCGCTGCCGCTGACCGTGAGGCGCCAGATCAGCGTCGTGGCGCGGCCTGCTTCATTGTTGTCCAACGCCGCCAATGCCGTGGTTCAGGCACTCAAGAAACCACCGGCCTCGAACACTCGGCCTGATTGACGGAGGTGTCGCAAAACGTTGTCACAGTGCCCTTAACGAGCGTTTGACCGCGACATGAATGCAACGAATCGGGCCGGCAAGGCTCATATCCGTAAGCAATACATTCAGGACGCTCCGCATGCGGGGCGTCTCAGGTCGCCGATTCGAGAGGAAGACTGAACGCTATGACGATACCGGACAAGCAATACGTGGACTGGCTGGTCGAGCAATCGATGCTTAACGCCGCAAGACAGCGCGCCAAGACCTATTCGGGGCAGGGCAGGCTCTGGCAGCGTCCTTTCGCCCTTGCGCGTCCCAGAGACGCCTCCGCTATCGCCTCGGTCTGGTTTACCGCCTACCCGGCCTCCATCGTCACCCGTGAAGGTGGCTCGGTGCTTGAAGCACTGGGTGATGAAACGCTGTGGCATGCACTGTCGGAAATCGGCATTCAGGGCATTCATAACGGCCCGCTCAAGCTCTCCGGCGGACTGAAGGGGCGTGAGCGCACGCCGAGCATCGATGGCAACTTCGACCGCATCAGTTTCGGCATCGACCCGGACCTGGGTACCGAAGCACAACTGTTGAGCCTGTCGCGCATTGCCGCAGCGCACAACGCGGTGATCATTGATGACATCATTCCGTCGCACACCGGCAAGGGCGCAGACTTCCGCCTGGCCGAGATGGCGTACGAGGATTATCCCGGTTTGTTCCACATGGTCGAGATCCGTGAGGAAGACTGGCAGCTGTTGCCTGAAGTGCCAGCCGGCCGCGATGCGGTCAACCTGATGCCCGATGTGGTGGATCAGCTGCGCGACAAGCACTACATCGTCGGCCAGCTGCAACGGGTGATCTTCTTCGAGCCTGGGGTCAAGGAAACCGACTGGAGCGCCACCGACGTGGTACACGGCGTCGACGGCAAGGCCCGCCGCTGGGTCTACCTGCATTACTTCAAGGACGGCCAGCCCTCCTTGAACTGGCTGGACCCCAGCTTTGCCGCGCAGCAGATGATCATCGGTGACGCGCTGCATGCCATCGATGTCATGGGCGCCCGGGTGTTACGTCTGGACGCCAACGGCTTCCTTGGCGTCGAACGTCGCGCCGAAGGCACCGCCTGGTCGGAAAGCCATCCGCTGTCGATCACCGGCAACCAGCTTCTGGCTGGTGCGATCCGCAAGGCGGGCGGCTTCAGCTTCCAGGAGCTGAACCTGACCATCGATGACATTGCCTCCATGGGGCAGGGTGGCGCGGATCTGTCCTACGACTTCATTACCCGGCCGGCCTATCAGCACGCGCTGCTGACCGGCACCACCGAATTCCTGCGCCTGATGCTGCGTCAGGTGCATGCCTATGGCATCGATCCGGCATCGTTGATCCATGCCCTGCAGAACCACGACGAGCTGACCCTGGAACTGGTGCACTTCTGGACGCTGCACGCTCACGACACCTTCCATTACCAGGGCCAGACGTTCCCGGGCAACATCCTGCGCGAGCACATCCGTGAGGAAATGTACGAGAAACTGTCCGGCGAACACGCGCCATACAACCTCAAGTTCGTCACCAACGGCGTCTCTTGCACCACAGCGAGCATCATCACTGCTGCGCTGGGCATTCGTGACCTGAGCACCATTACCGATGCCGACATTCAGCAGATCCAGCACATTCACCTGCTGCTGGTGATGTACAACGCCATGCAGCCGGGCGTATTTGCCCTGTCGGGCTGGGACCTCGTCGGTGCGTTGACGCTGCCGGCCGAGCAGGTCGACCACCTGATGCAGGATGGCGACACGCGCTGGGTTCATCGTGGCGCCTACGATCTGGTCGATCTGGACCCCGCAGCCGAGTTTTCTGCGGGTGACATGCCTCGTCCCAAGACGCTTTACGGCAGCCTGGTCAGTCAGCTTCAGCGACCTGATTCGTTTGCCTCGCAGCTCAAGAAGATTCTTGCTGTGCGCCGTGCCTATGACATCGCCGCAAGCCGTCAGATTCTGATTCCGGATGTCGAGCATCCGGGGCTGCTGGTCATGGTCCATGAACTGCCGGCTGGCAAGGGCACGCAGATCACTGCGCTCAATTTCAGCGCCGAGACGATCGTCGAAACGCTGCAACTGCCCGGTATTGCGCCAGGTCCGGTGGTCGACATCATCAACGAGCGTGTCGAAGGCGATTTGACCGAGCAGGGCGAGTTCACTATCACCCTGGACGCCTACGAAGGGCTGGCCCTGCGTGTGGTCAGCGCCTTGCCACTGTAAGGTGTAACGCGCAGCCGGATCGGCTGCGCGTTACCGCTGAGTCAGGCTGTTCAGGGCTGACGCTTTTTCAGGCGGTAGGCAAACTGGGCGCGACTCAGGCCCAGCAAGCGCGAGGCGGCCGCCAGGTTGCCTTCGCTCTTGTCCAGCGCCTCCTGGATCAGGCGCTGTTCAAGGTCGTCGATGGAGAACGCCTGATCCGACTGATTAAGGGAGTCCAGCAGGGAGGTAGCAGGTGCCTGCTTTGCGCTCGCAGCCGATGCCTGACGCAGCGCGCCATGGTGATTCAGCGAATAGGCGTCCCGTGGTAACGACTCGTTGCGGAAAATATGCACCAGATCGATGGCCTGGCCTTCATCGCTGGCGATCAGGCCGCGCTCGATCAGATTCTGCAATTCGCGCACGTTCCCGGCAAAGTCATAGCCCAGCAGGGTTTTCAATGCGCGCATGGTCAATCCGGCCGGCGTCCTGCCGTACTCCTGACAGAAGCGCTTGAGAAAGAAGTTGATCAGCAGCGGGATGTCATCGCGGCGCTCGCGCAATGGCGGCAGGGCGATCGGGTAAACGTTGAGGCGATAGAACAGGTCTTCACGGAAATCGCCATCGGCCACCGCCTTACGCAGGTCGACGTTGGTCGCCGCCACCACTCGCACGTTGACCTTGATACCGTGCGCACCCCCGACGCGCTCGATCTCCCGCTCCTGCAAGGCGCGCAGCAGCTTGCTTTGCCCGGCAAGGCTCAGGGAGGTGATCTCATCCAGGAACAGCGTGCCACCGTTGGCGCGTTCGAAACGCCCGGCTCTGGAGTGCGTGGCCCCGGTATAAGCCCCTCGCTCCACGCCGAACAGCTCGGCCTCGATGAGGTTGTCGGGGATGGCTGCGCAATTGAGTGCCACAAACGGGCCTTCGCGGTTGCGGCTGAGCTGGTGCAACTGGCGGGCGAACATCTCCTTGCCGACCCCGGACTCGCCGCTGATCAAGACGGTTGCCGGGGTCATCGCCACCCGTTGCAGCGCCTGCGTGGCCGCATTGAAGGCAGCGCTTGCGCCGACCAGCGGCTGGTTGCTGCCGGTCGGCGGGCTTGCTTCATAGCTCGCCGCAGGCACCGGTGCGCTGTGCACGGGTGCAGGGGGTTTGACTGCTCTCAGGTAGCTCAGGTCGCGTTCGACATCGCCCCATTGTTCCGAGGTCTTGCCGACCACGCGGCAGCTCGCATGCCCCATGCCACGGCATTCCACTTCGCGGAAAACCACCATCTGTCCGAACAGGCCGCTGACAAAACCGATGGCGTAGCCGATTTCGGTCCAGCACACCGGATCCTGGCCGATGCCGTACGCCGCGACATGCTCATCGGCTTCGCAGGAGTGATGCCAGAGAAACTCGCCCTCGTAAAACCCCGACTCGGCGTCGAATTTGAAGTGCACCGGCTCGACCTTGGTCATGCCTTCCAGGGTATGCAAGTGCGTACCGGCACGAAACGCCGACGAAGCGTCAGCCATTGGCCAGCGTTCGCGAATCAATCGGGCGTCCCGTGCGCCAGACAGATACCCGGCTCGGGTGAACATCCCGCGCGCCTGCTCCTGGCCCAGACGTTCGATGATTTCGCGGCGCAGGGTGCCGAACGATGAGGTGTGCAGCAGCAACATCCGCTGGTCGTTGAGCCAGATGCGCCCATCGTCAGGCGAGAAGAACAGGCAACTGGTCAACTCCTCGGGGGTTGGCGAATCACCTGAATGCATCTGACTGCTGTCGCCGCGAGGCGCGAAATGTTCGGTGGGAACGCTGTGATCGGGCAACTCACAGTGGGGATTATCCATCGTTGTACCTCGGCCGGGTGATGGTCGAAATGATCAAATCATGGCTTGATTAATAAACATAACTTCATCAAATGAACAAGCGGGTCCGCGTAGAGTTTCCGCCTGAGGGGGCTCGACGCTTCAGCGTGGTCGTCGAAAACCCTTGTTCTAAAGCGGTTGAGTGATGACATGATGGTCGGATGACAATCCCGGCACAGGCTTTGCTCTGACGTACGTACGGCGCATGCTTCCCGTGGCAAATGGGGCAGGCGATTACAACCATAAAAGCCGGAGTCTTAATATGTCAGCGTCTGATGGCACCCCTCTGTTGCAACGCGCGATTGAAGCCGAATGTGTTTTCAATGGCGACTGGATTCCTTCCTCGTCTCCCTCATTGCCCGTCATCGAGCCTGCGACCGGCGAGCTGTTGATGAACACAGCCATGGCCGATGCTGCGGACATCGCGGTTGCCTGCCGTGAGGCCGCGCTGGCTCAACCTGCCTGGGCGGCGCTGGGGCCGCGTGAAAAGGCTGACATATTTCTCCTCGCCGCCGATCACGCGGTTTGTGCGTTCGATGAACTGGCGCTGTATGTCGCCCGCGAGACCGGCGGCAGCCTGCAAAAGGGCCAGCACGAAGTGAACGAGACCATCGTGTTGTTGCGTCAGGCGGCGGGCATGCTGTCGCAGGCTCATGGTCATGGCCTGATACTGCCCAGTCAGGCCGGTCGTCTGTCCTACGCGCGGCGTGTCGCGCACGGTGTGGTGGGAGTGATTTCGCCATTCAATTTTCCCCTGGTGCTGTCCCTGCGCTCGGTCGCTCCGGCGCTGGCTGCCGGCAATGCCGTGGTGCTCAAACCCGATCCGCAGACACCCATCAGCGGCGGTTTCCTGATCGCCCGGCTGTTCGAGGAAGCCGGTCTGCCCAAAGGGCTGCTGCACGTGCTGCCGGGTTCTGCCGATGCCGGCGAAGCGCTGTGCCGCGACACCAATGTGCAGATGATCACCTTCACCGGCTCGACCGGGGCCGGACGCAAGGTTGCCGAAGCGGCGGGCCGCAACCTGAAGAAAGTGTCGCTGGAGCTGGGCGGCAAGAATCCGCTGGTGATTCTCGAAGACGCCGACCTTGATCTGGCCGCCAGCAATGCGGCGTTCGGTGCCTGGCTGCACCAGGGGCAGATCTGCATGGCCACCGGGTTGATCCTGGTGCACGAATCCATCGCTGCCGAGCTGACCCGCAAGCTGGCGGACAAGGCGCGGGCGCTGACGGTGGGTAATGCGGCACGCGGTGAGGCTGCTCTGGGGCCGCTGATCAACAAACGGCAGTTGCAGCACGTGCATCAGGTGGTCAGTGACAGCCTGCAGGCCGGTGCGCGACTGGAAACCGGTGGCGAGTATGAAGGCCTGTTCTATCGCCCGACGGTGCTCAGCGGCGTGAAACCCGGTATGCGCGCATTCGAGGAAGAGATTTTTGGCCCGGTGGCGGTTGTGGTCAGCTTTTCCACGGACGAGGAAGCCATCGAACTGGCCAACCGTTCCGAGTATGGCCTGGCAGCTGCGGTGATCTCCCCGGACATCGGCCGCGCGACGGCGATTGGCGACCGGCTCAGGTGCGGCATGTTGCACATCAACGATCAGACGGTGGCCGATGAGTGTGTCAATTCGTTCGGCGGGCGCGGTGCGTCGGGCAACGGCAGCAGCGCTGGCAGCCCCTCGGACTGGGATGAATACAGCCAATGGCAGTGGGTCACGGTGAAGAACCAGGCGCCGGCCTACCCATTCTGAGTCTGACTGACATTCCATGCTTCATCGCAACAGGTGATGTGATTCAACGGCAAGACGTGATCCAACAACAATAAGAGCGCGTGACTATGAACCTGAATAACAAAACACTGATCGTGACTGGTGTGTCATCCGGCATCGGCGCTGAGCTGGCACGTGTGGCACGCTTCCAGGGTGCCCGAGTGATCGGCATCGATCGTCATGAACCGCAATTGACCGTAGACAGTTTTTTCCAGGCGGACCTGGCCGATCCAAAGAATATCGATGCGTTGATCGAGCGCTTGCCCAAGCAGATCGACGGCCTGTGCAACATCGCCGGTGTACCTGGCACAGCGCCCGTTCAGGCGGTCGCCCAGGTCAATTACCTCGGGCTGCGCCACCTGACCCAACGCCTGCTGCCGCGCATTTCACCGGGCGGCAGTATCGTCAACATAGCGTCGATACTCGGCTCGCAGTGGCCGGAAAGGCTGGAGTTGCACAAGGCGTTGGCCGCCACTGAAAGCTACAGCGCAGGGCAGGAGTGGCTGGCGGCCAATCCGGTCGCCCATGAAACCTGCTACCAGTATTTCAAGGAAGCGCTGATCGTCTGGAGCTTCAAGCAGTCGCAGGAATGGTTTCGCGATCATTCGGTGCGCGTCAACTGCGTGGCACCGGGGCCAGTGTTTACGCCGATTCTGGGAGATTTTGTCAGCATGGTTGGCCAGGAGCGGGTTACCCGTGATGGCCTGCACATGAAACGTCCTGCGCTGGCCGATGAGGTGGCCGAGGTGATTGCGTTTCTGTGCTCCGACGCCTCGCGCTGGATCAACGGTGTCAACTTGCCGGTGGATGGAGGGTTGGCCGCTTCCTACGTGTAATGGCTGCACGTGTTGCAACCCCGGCGACGCGTTCGTGGCGTCGGGGGCACTTGAAAACAACAACAATAAGTACAGGAATCACAAGATGCCCAAGTCTGTCTTGCGTACCGTTGCGACCGTATCATTCATCGCCTTGTCCTCGACTGCATACGCCTATGACTTGCCCGGCCTCAATCTGGGCAACACCAGCTTCTACGACGGATCCCCGGCGCCTGCGGGTCCGGGCTGGTATCTGGAGGAGTATCTGAACTATGCCAAGGCCAATCGTTTCAATGACGTGAATGGCGACAAACTGCAACTTCCCAAACAGGATGTGGATGTATTGGCGGTGACCACGCAGATCATCTACGTCGGTCAGCCAATGGCCAATGGTGCCATGCCGGGTATTACCGCAATCAACACGTCGCTGGCACATGTCGACGTGGATGACGGCCTGGGCAACACCGCCCTGAGTTCGCGTGCCGGTTTCGGTGATTTGGTCATCGGTCCGTTTCTGCAACTGCCGACGATCACCCGTGCCGATGGCAGCCCGCTGCTGACCCAGCGTGTCGAGGCGGACATTGCGATTCCGGTCGGCGCTTATGATCGCAATCGCTCGATCAACCCGGGCAGTAATTTCTGGTCGTTCAACCCGTACTACGCCGCGACTTACTGGTTCTCGCCGAAATGGTCGGCCAGCGGGCGTTTCATGTATTTGTGGAACGGCAAGAATGATGACCCGCAAGCCGGATTCGGCAATGCTTCCGACACGCAGGCAGGGCAGGCTCTGCATGCCAACCTGACTCTGCAATACGCAGTCAACGAGCAACTTTCGCTGGGGCTCAACGGTTACTGGCTCAAGCAGTTCACCGACACTCAGGTGGACGGCCATGATGTCAGTGGTCGCAAGGAAAAGGTCTGGGCTATCGGCCCGGGCCTGCTGTATGCCTTCAACAAGGAGAACGTGCTGACGGTCAATAGCTACTTCGAACAGGGCGCGGAAAACCGCACCGAAGGCAACAAGCTGGTGCTGAATTTTCTGCACAAGCTTTAAGGCATTGGAATGTTTTGACTATCGTTCCTCACGCTCCGCGTGGGAATGCAGTTCGTGACGCTCTGCGTCACACAAGGGCTCTGCGATGTCAGGTGGATTGAGGTTCGGCTCAGGTCACCTTTTCGCCCCTCGGCGAGTTACTTTGATGGGGCCAAAGTAACCAAAGCCCCTCGCTCCTGTTTCCGGCCCGACTTCGTCGGTTCCTTCGCCCTGACACTGATCCGGGGGTCGCCGCAGCGGGCCATCCATGGCCCGGTGCGGCTAGCCTGGTGTCCTGCCAGGCTACCCCCGGATCAGCGCCAGGACTCAGCCGTCACTAACGTCGTACTCTGCGTCGACAGTGCCATCGCGATCAAAAAAGCAGCCTGAGATCTAAAACAAATCTCACTTAACCCCCAGAACGATGTGACACGGATTGCTCATTGTTATACATAAATCCGCTTTTGATTCTGGCCGGAGGCCGTGGGAGTGGACCGGGCGACGCTTCGCTTGTTCGCGAAGAGGGCCTTGATCAGCTCGACCCTGCAGCCTTGAGCTCACGCTGCTCGACGGCGGCAGACCTGGACAGCACTGTAATCGCCGCCAGTGCGGCAATCACCAGGCCTGGGGAGGTGGCCAGCAGTACGCCGGCGGTTCCAGCGCCAGCGCCCAGCAGTTGTCCGGTCGCCAGCGGGCCGGCAACCGAACCGAGACGGCCGATGGCTACTGCAGCACCTACACCGGTGGCGCGTACCGAGGTCGGGTAGGACGGCGGGGCCAGCGCATACAGCACCAACTGCGCGGCGATGACGAACACCCCGGCTGCAAACCCGGCAATGGCCATCGGTACGATACCGACCGACAGACCCACGCCTGCCAGCGCTGCTAGCAAGCCGGCATAGACGAACAGCACGACCTTGATGCCATTGCAGCGATCAAGCAACAACCCGCCCAACAGCGAGCCCAGTGCGCCGCCGATATTGAACAACATCTGCACCATGCCCGCCTGCGGTTTGCTGAAGCCCTGACCGATCAGCAGTGAAGGCAGCCAGTTGAGCAGCATGTACATCACGGTCAGGGTGAAGAAGTAGCCGAGCCACAACGCCAGCGTGGTGCGAGCCCGGCCTTCGCCGAACAACGCAGTGGCGCTTGAATGCCGAACGCTGTCAGCACTGGTCTGCTGTTTGAAAGCGCTGGACTCGGGCAGCAACAGGATCATCAGCGGAGCCACCAACAGCGGCACCAGACCGCCGATGATGAACGTGGTTTGCCAATGCTCGCTGGTGAACATGGCGACGACCGCCGCCAGGGCACCGCCCAGTGGAACACCTGCGTACATGACGCTGATGGCCAGGCCGCGGTGACGTTCGCTTGCAGCTTCTGCACACAGGGCAATCAGGTTGGGCAACGCCGCCCCCAGACCCAGGCCCGTCATGAAGCGCACCAGCAACAGGCCGGAAAAGCTTTCGACATACGCAGTGCTCAGCGAAAAGACCCCGAACAGCAGCACTGCGCTCACCAGAATCTTCTTGCGGCCGATGCGATCGGCAATCCATCCGCCAAAGAACGCCCCAGGCAGCAGCCCGATGATCCCGGCGCTGAACACCCAGCCCATCATTTTTGGATCAAGGGCGAAGGTCTGGCGCAACCCGGCGGCCGCCGTTCCGGCAGCCTGCAGGTCGAAACCCTCGATGAGCGCAACGATAAAACACAAGACAATGGTCAGCGTCGATCGACGTAATGGACTGTTCATGGCAAGCCTCATTGTTGTTTTTGTTTTGGAGAAAAGCCTGTTCCCGAGCGCCAATCGAGGCGTTGTGACAGGTCGTTATCAAGGTAACAAAAATAACTAAAAAGTGAATCTGACTGGGAGAGTGATAAAAAGAAGTGTTTAGTCTTTCAAAAACATTGAGTTAGCAGCGGAATATCAACAAGCTGATAAAGTAGTTAATAGTATTAATGTTCGATTATCGGTCATTTTGGATTGACGCGGCGGTGGAATCTTTCAATTCTCTACTCACGGGCCCGCAGTTAGCGCCGGACCGACTCCAAAAACAACAACAATAAGTGGACACCGAACATGTCAAAGCTCGCTCATGATGCAGCAAGCGCTGTGTCAGCTCCCTTTTTACGTGGAAAACGTTGTGGCCTTGCACTGGGCCTGCTGGGCATCAGTGCCATTCCCGACCCTGCACAGGCGCAGGGCTTTCTGGATGACAGCCATGGCACCCTGACGCTGCGCAACTATTATATGGACCGCGATTACAAGGATGATGGCGCCAAGACTGCGACTCGGGAATGGGCGCAGGGCTTCATCATGAATGCGGAGTCCGGCTTTACCCAAGGGCCGGTGGGTTTCGGTCTCGATGCGCGAGCGCTGGTCGGGGTGAAACTGGATTCCTCGCCAGACCGCAGCGGCACCGAGCTGTTGCCAGTATCCGCCAGCGATGGCCGGGCGGCTGACGAGTATTCGCGGCTGGCCCTGACCGGCAAGCTGAAATTTCACGAAACCACGGTCAAGACCGGCGACGTGTCGATTTTCCTGCCGTTCGCTTTCGCCAGCCCCTCGCGACTGTTGCCGCAGACCTTTCGTGGCACCACGCTGACCTCCAAGGACATCGATGACCTGACCCTCAATGCGGGCTACATCGACCGGGTCAACAAACGTGACTCCAGCAACTACCAGCCCATCAGCCTCGCTTCACCGAACCGCCGTTTCAATGGGGCGGCAACCTCGTCGCACATGGCTTACGCCGGAGGCGATTATCAGGTCAACAAGGACCTGAGCCTGCGGGCGTACCACGCCGAGGTAGACGATCTCTACACCCAGAACACCCTGGCCCTGTTGCACAAGCTGGCGATTGGCGACGGCGTGCTGACCACCGATCTGCGCAGCTTTTTCAGCCGCGATACCGGCAGTGCAAAGGCCGGTGAAGTAGACAACCAGAACCTTTCCGCGTTGCTTGGCTACAAGTGGGGAGGGCACAGCGTGAGCCTTGGCTACATGCATTCCAGTGGCGACACGGCAACGCCTTATGTCTCGGGCACCGAACTGATGGGGTTGAGCGAGATGACCATGAGCTCGGACTTCCTCAACGCCAAGGAGCGCACCTGGCAAGCCATCTACGACTATGACTTCACGGCCGTCGGGCTGGTCGGGCTGCGCAGTCGTCTGCGTTACGTGCGCGGCGACAACATTGAGCTGGCCGCTTTCAATGCCGATGATCGCAAGGAGCGTGAGTTTCAGATGGAACTGGGCTACGTCGTGCAAAGCGGTCCGCTGAAGAACGTCGGGCTGCTGGCGCGAAAGTCGATCTATCGCAACGACTTCCCGGCGGGTGCAGCCTTTCGTGACGAGAACCAGACACGCTTTATCGTGCAATACAGCTTGCCGCTCTGGTAATTATCGCGCATCGACGGCAGGGAAGCCGTCTATGAGCGCTTTTACGATTGATACACCTTTTTCAGCAACCTGAGCAGGTCCTGACGTTCCTTTTTATCCAGCGCGGCGGTGGATTCCAGGTCGCTGTCCACGGCGATCTGTTTCAGTTCGCGCAGCAGTGTTTCGCCGCTTTTGCTGAGAAAGATGCCGTATGAGCGTTTGTCCGGCTTGCAACGCACCCGGACGGCCAGCGCACGCTCTTCGAGCTTGTTCAGTAATGGAACGACCTGCGGCGGTTCGATCGCCAGCGCCTTGGCCAAGTCTGCCTGCATGAGACCCGGGTTCTGCTCGATGATCGCCAGCGCCGAGAACTGCGCCGGGCGCAGGTCGTGTGCGGAAAGACGTCCGATCAGGTTCTGGAACAGCTTGAGTTGTGCGCGGCGCATGGCATAACCGATCAGATCATCCAGCGCAGAATCCGTTGGCAAACGTGCCTCGGCAGCCTGTACGGGAGCCTGGCAAACGTCGGCGATGTCAGATGGCTTGGCCATTGAAAATGCGGTCCTTATGGTTTGATGGGTCAATCAGCCGGTCAGTTTGCCGAGGTTGGCGAACGATAGCTATGGGGCATACGTGACTGTGACCAGCCTGTTCGGGCGGAGTGCCGAGATTTTGATTAATGTGAATAACAGTTAATTGACATAACTATATTTGCGGTTTAGCTTTGAGTCATCTTCAAGCCAAGAACAAGAGAGCATCGCCATGAGCAAATATGAAGGCCGCTGGTCAACCATCAAGGTCGAGATCGAGCAAGGTATCGCGTGGGTCATCCTCAATCGGCCGGAAAAACGAAACGCCATGAGCCCGACCCTGAACCGCGAAATGATCGATGTGCTGGAAACCCTGGAGCAGGATCCCGATGCGGGCGTTCTGGTGCTGACCGGTGCCGGCGAGGCGTGGACCGCTGGCATGGACCTCAAGGAGTATTTCCGCGAGGTGGACGCCGGACCGGAAATTCTGCAGGAAAAAATCCGTCGCGAAGCCTCCCAGTGGCAGTGGAAGATGTTGCGCATGTACGCCAAGCCAACCATCGCGATGGTCAACGGCTGGTGCTTCGGTGGAGGTTTCAGCCCGCTGGTGGCCTGTGATCTGGCGATCTGCGCCGATGAAGCGACCTTCGGCCTGTCGGAAATCAACTGGGGCATTCCGCCCGGCAACCTGGTGAGCAAGGCCATGGCCGACACTGTGGGCCACCGCCAGTCGCTGTACTACATCATGACCGGCAAAACCTTCAACGGTCAGAAAGCCGCTGAAATGGGCCTCGTCAATGAAAGCGTACCGCTGGCACAACTGCGTCAGGTGACCATCGATCTGGCCAATAATCTGCTGGAAAAGAATCCGGTGGTACTGCGCGCCGCCAAGCACGGCTTCAAACGCTGCCGCGAACTGACCTGGGAGCAGAACGAAGACTATCTGTACGCCAAGCTGGACCAGTCACGTCTGCTGGACAAGGAAGGCGGGCGCGAGCAGGGCATGAAGCAGTTCCTCGATGACAAGAGCATCAAGCCTGGTCTGGAAGCGTACAAGCGCTAGTCTGATATCCAGACGTTTCGAGCCAAGTCTGTAGTTCCTGATAAAGACAATAAAGAGGAATCACCATGCTGGACGTGCCCCTGCTGATCGGCGGACAGTCGTGCCCCGCGCGTGACGGACGTACATTTGAACGCTGCAACCCGGTGACTGGCGAGGTGGTTTCGCGGGTAGCGGCGGCGACTCTGGAAGATGTCGATGCGGCAGTCGCAGCCGCGCAGGCTGCCTTCCCCTCATGGGCGGCGATGGTGCCCGGCGAGCGTCGGGCGCGTCTGCTCGAGGCTGCTACGCAGTTGCAGGCCCGCAGCGGCGAATTCATCGCTGCTGCCGGCGAAACCGGAGCAATGGCCAACTGGTACGGCTTCAACGTACAGCTGGCCGCCAACATGCTGCGCGAAGCGGCATCCATGACGACGCAGATCACCGGCGATGTCATTCCTTCCAATGTTCCCGGCAATTTTGCCATGGCGCTGCGCCAGCCCTGCGGTGTGGTCCTCGGTATCGCGCCGTGGAATGCGCCGGTGATTCTCGCCACACGGGCCATCGCCATGCCACTCGCCTGCGGCAACACCGTGGTGCTCAAGGCCTCGGAGCTCAGTCCCGCCGTGCATCGGCTGATCGGCCAGGTGTTGCAGGATGCCGGGTTGGGTGACGGCGTGGTGAACGTGATCAGTAACGCGCCGGCCGATGCGCCGGCGATTGTCGAGCGCCTGATTGCCAACCCGGCAGTGCGGCGGGTCAATTTCACCGGTTCCACTCATGTAGGCCGCATCGTCGGTGAGCTGTCGGCGCGGTATCTGAAACCGGCACTGCTGGAATTGGGTGGCAAGGCACCGTTTCTGGTGCTTGACGACGCGGATCTAGACGCGGCAGTAGAGGCCGCCGCCTTTGGCGCCTACTTCAATCAGGGCCAGATCTGCATGTCCACCGAACGGCTGATCGTCGACCATAAGGTCGCCGATGCCTTCGTTGCCAAGCTGACGGCCAAGATCAAAACGTTGCGCGCCGGTAATCCGGATGACAGCGAATCAGTTCTCGGGTCGCTGGTCGACGTGGGTGCCGGGACGCGCATCAAGGGCCTGATTGACGACGCTGTGGCGATTGGCGCAACGCTGGTGGCGGGCGGGCAACTGCAGGGCAGCATTCTGCAACCGACGCTGCTCGACGGCGTGACAGATGCCATGCGCCTGTACCGCGAAGAGTCCTTCGGCCCGGTGGCCGTGGTGCTGCGCGGCGACGGTGACGAGGCGCTGTTGCGGCTGGCCAACGATTCGGATTTCGGTCTCTCGGCGGCGATTTTCAGTCGTGACACCAGCCGCGCGCTGGCGCTTGCGCAACGGGTGGAGTCCGGGATCTGCCATATCAACGGACCCACCGTGCACGACGAGGCGCAAATGCCCTTCGGTGGGGTGAAGTCCAGCGGCTATGGCAGTTTCGGCGGCAAGGCTTCGATCGAGCACTTTACCCAGTTGCGCTGGGTGACGCTGCAAAACGGGCCCAGGCACTATCCGATCTGAGCCATCCGATTCGAACGCTTCCAGGCTGGCGGCAGCGGTCTTTTGTACAAGACTGTGTCGCCGGTAAGTCAGGCATAACAATAACAAGGCTGCAGCCTGGTGCTGCAACGCTCGGCCCGGACCGCTGCATGGCGTTTGGTGCCTGCGTACCTTGATGGAGAGAACGCACGTGAGTTCCGATATCAGATCATCAACGTTGCAGAGTGAAGATAATCCACCGCGCTACCGTCAGGTCTCCATCGGCCACCCGCCCATCGAGGTGCGGGAAGAGCAGGGCGTTCTGCACATGCGAGCCCTGGAACCTCTGGCGCGGTTACCCGACCGGCTGCTCGACCGACTGGTGCACTGGGCGCGGTTGCGTCCACAACAGACCTTCATTGCCGCGCGCGACAGCCGGAGCGGCTGGCGCAAGGTCAGTTATGCCGAGATGCTGACTGACGTGCGCGCTATCGCACAGAGCCTGCTGGCGTACGGCCTTTCCGCCGATCGGCCGCTGGCGTTGCTGTCAGGTAACGACATCGAGCACTTGCAGCTTGCTCTGGGGGCCATGTACGCCGGCATTCCGTACTGCCCGGTATCACCGGCGTATTCGGTCATGTCTCAGGATTTCGCCAAGTTACGCCACGTCTGCGACGTATTGCAGCCAGGATTGGTATTTGTCAGCGATGCCGCGCCGTTTCAGCGTGCCATCGATGCGATCATTCCTGCGGAAACGCCCGTCATCACTGTACGCGGACAGCTCAATGGCAGGCCTCAGCTGAGCTTCTCCAGCCTGCTCGAAGAGCCGGGTGGCAGCGAGGCCGAGGCCGCTTTCCTGGCCAGCGGCCCCAACACCATCGCCAAGTTTCTGTTCACTTCGGGCTCGACCAAACTGCCCAAGGCAGTGGTGACTACCCAGCGCATGCTGTGTGCCAATCAACAGATGCTGTTGCAGACGTTCCCGGTGTTCGGCGAAGAGCCGCCCGTGCTGGTCGACTGGCTGCCCTGGAACCACACCTTCGGCGGCAGTCACAACATCGGTATCGTGCTGTACAACGGTGGCACGTTCTATCTGGACAACGGCAAGCCAACTGCACAAGGCTTCGCCGAGACGCTGCGCAACCTCAAGGAAATTTCGCCTACCGCTTACCTGACTGTGCCCAAGGGCTGGGAAGAGCTGGTCAACGCACTGGAGCAGGACGCCGAGCTGCGCGAGCGATTCTTCTCGCGCATCAAGCTGTTCTTCTTCGCCGCTGCCGGCCTGTCGCAAAGCATCTGGGATCGTCTTGACCGGGTGGCCGAGCAGCATTGCGGCGAGCGGATTCGCATGATGGCCGGACTGGGTATGACCGAGGCCGCGCCGTCCTGCACGTTCACCACCGGGCCCTTGTCGATGGCCGGATATATCGGCCTGCCCGCACCGGGATGCGAAGTGTGCCTGGTGCCGGTGGATGGCAAGCTCGAAGGGCGTTTTCGTGGCCCGCACATCATGCCGGGCTATTGGCGCTCGCCGCAGCAGACGGCCGAAGTGTTCGACGAGAACGGCTTCTATTGCTCCGGCGATGCGATCAAGCTTGCCGATCCTGCGGCCCCGGAGCTGGGCCTGATGTTCGACGGGCGACTGGCCGAGGATTTCAAGCTGTCGTCGGGCGTGTTCGTCAGTGTCGGCCCGATGCGCAACCGCGCGGTGCTGGAAGGCTCGCCGTACGTGCAGGATGTGGTCATCACCGCGCCTGACCGCGAATGCCTCGGGGCGCTGGTGTTTCCCAGGGTGCACGAGTGCCGGCAACTGGCCGGGCTGGATGCACAGGCCAGCGATGCGCAGGTCCTGGCCAGTGCGCCGGTGCGTGAATGGTTCGCCGGCTGGTTGGCGCGCCTGAACCAGGGCGCGAACGGCAACGCCAGCCGGCTGGAGTGGATCGTGCTGCTTGATGAGCCCGCGTCTATCGATCGCGGCGAAATCACCGACAAGGGGTCGATCAACCAGCGCGCCGTCCTGCAGTGGCGCGCAGACAAGGTCGAAGCGCTGTACCGTGATCAGGACCCCGACAAGCTCAGTGCCGAGCCCAAGGCATGAGTGGCGGCGGGCAGTATTCGGCATTCAGCGACGTGGCCATCGTCGATGCCGTGCGCACACCCTGGGTGGATCTGGGCGGTGCTCTGGCGCCTGTTTCGCCCATCGATCTGGGTATCAAGGTCGGCCGCGAGGTCCTGGCGCGGGCCGTCATTCAGGCGGATCAGGTCGACAGCGTACTGGCTGGCTCGATGGCGCAGGCCAGTTTCGATGCGTACCTGCTGCCCCGGCACATCGGCCTGTACAGCGGCGTCGCGCAGAGCGTTCCGGCGTTGGGTGTGCAACGCATCTGCGCGACCGGTTTCGAACTGTTGCGCCAGGCCGCCTTGCACGTGGGCGAAGGTGGGCAGATGGCGCTGTGCGTCGCCGCCGAGTCCATGTCGCGCAACCCGATCGCGGCCTATACCCACCGCAATGGCTTCTCGCTCGGTGCCGCCGTGCAGTTCAAGGATTTTCTCTGGGAAGCGCTGTATGACCCGGCACCGGCGATGGACATGATCTCCACCGCAGACAACCTCGCCAAGCGTCATGGGTTGAGTCGTGAGGCGGTAGACAGCTATGCCTTGCTCAGCCATGAGCGGGCGCTGCAATCACAGATTTCCGGCAAATGGACCGAGGAAATTGTCCCGGTCAGCCGCGAGCGCTTTGCGCTGGAAGGCTATCAGCCGCGTGGCATCGAGTTGCCGCGTGGGGTTGAAGTGGTCACGCAGGACAGCCATCCGCGTGCGACCCATCTGGCAGCGCTATCGCGTTTGCGCGCCATTCACGCGAACGGTGTGCAGACCGCAGGCAATAGCTGTGCGGTGGTCGATGGCGCGGCGGCGGCCCTGGTGGGGCGTGCTTCACAGTCAACGAGACCGGTGTTGGCGCATCTGCTGGCCAGCGCGGTGACGGGTGTCGCGCCAGAGTTCATGGGCATTGGCCCCGCACCTGCGATCCGCTTGCTGTTACAGCGCAGCGGGCTGGCGCTGAGCGATATCGGTCGGCTTGAAATCAATGAAGCGCAGGCCGCTCAGGTTCTGGCAGTGGCACAAACGCTGGAGCTGGACCACGAGCGGCTCAACTGCCTGGGTGGATCACTGGGCCTGGGTCACCCATTGGCTGCCACCGGGCTGCGTCTGGTCATGACTCTGGCCCGGCAACTGCGCGACGCAGGCCTGCGTTACGGTATCGCGGCAGCCTGCGTCGGCGGCGGGCAAGGCATGGCGCTGCTGATCGAGAATCCCCACTGTGCGTCCAGCCGTGTCTAGCCAGGCAAATACCCGCAAATGCGACATTTTCCTGCTTTAAACGCTACGCCTCAAGCAGGTCATCCTTTAGCGCTTGACCGAATCGTGGCGAACGGTGAATCTCGCACCTCTCGACCCCACGGAACCCCGTCTATGCGTGCCCTCGCTGAGCTTTCTTTCGATTTCGTCTGGCATTTGATGTTCACGGATGACAAGCAGCTCGACCAGGATCTGGCGGTGCGCTCGCTGGAAAATCTTTCCGATTGTTTTTCGTCGATGTCCGACGAAGAGAAAAGGGCGTTCATCGCGGTGGCCCACGAACGCAAGGCGCGCCTTTTCGCAGTGCCCGATGCCGACGGCTACTCGCCGATACGTCTGGCCACCGAAGAGCAGGCGCAGTTTCTCGATCATGTCGTTTCCGGGCAGTTCTTCCAGCAGTTCGAAGAGCCCCTGGCGGCGGATGCAAGCGACCGTGTGGTGCCGATTCGCCGCTGAGCGGACCCACGCTGCCCGGTTATTGCTCGACGGCTTCCGGCAGCCTGGCGATGACCTTGATTTCAAAATCGAAGCCATACAGCCAGGTCACGCCGACGCCGGTCAGGGTCGGGTGCGGCGCTTCGCCCCAAAACTCGGGAATTAGCTTCCATATCCGCTCGAACCTTGTCTCGGGATCGACAATGAACACCGTCACGTCGACCACATCGTCGAAGGTGCAACCGGCCGCCAGCAGGATGGCGTTCAGGTTGGTGAACGCCAGGCGCACCTGTTTTTCCAGATCAGGCTCGGGTGAGCCGTCTTCGCGACTGCCGACTTGTCCGGACACGAACAGAAAACCATTGGAGCGTATGGCGGGCGAATAGCGATTGCGCTCGTAAAGCGCCTGGCGGCCAGCCGGGAAAACGACGTCACGTTGGGTCATGGGGATCTCCATCAGAACTTGAGTACGAAGGCTGAAGTCAGCGTTGAAGCCACAGTAGGGACTTGCGTCAGCGCGATAAACGAGCAACCGTACTCAGCACTGTTTGGGAAACCCAAACAATCGACAGGCTGATGGGACAAGACAGGCGGGGCGAGGATGGACCGTTTCGACGCAATGCAAGCGTTTGCTCGCGTGGTGGAAACCGGCAGTTTCACCAAGGCTGCCAGCACGCTGCACATGAGCAAGACCAGCGTGACGCAACTGGTACAACAACTGGAGGCACGCTTGCGGGTCAAGCTGCTCAACCGCACCACGCGGCGGGTTAACGTGACTGCCGACGGTGCGGTATTTTACGAGCGCGTGGTCAGGCTGCTGGCCGATATGGATGACGCCGAGACCAGCCTGTCCAGTGCAACATCGCTGCCCAGAGGGCGTTTGCGCGTGGACGTACCCAGCCCGCTGGCCAGCATGCTGCTGATGCCCGCCTTGCCAGGGTTTCATGCGCGTTATCCGGACATTCAGATCGATATGGGCGTCAGCGACCGTATGGTCGACCTGATCGGCGAGAACGTCGACTGCGTGGTGCGGGGAGGTGAAATAGCCGATCAGTCGCTGATGGCGAGGCGGGTGGGCGACCTGCAACTGGGCGTTTACGCTGCGCCGGACTATCTGCAGCGCATGGGCACGCCTGTTCATCCGCAAGAGCTTGAAGACTCGGCCCATCGCATCGTCGGCTATCTGTGGGCGCGCACCGGCAAGGCGCTGCCCTACGCCATGCACCGCGCCGGGGAAAAGGTCCATGTGCAGGGGCGCTATACGCTGGCGGTGGATGATGGCAATGCCTACGTTGCCGCAGGGCTGGCCGGAATGGGCATTCTCTGGCTGCCGGACTACATGGCCAGGCCATATCGGGAGCGCGGAGCCCTTGTCCCGCTGTTCGAAGACTGGCAGCTGGACAGCATGCCGATGTACGTGGCCTTCCCGCCGAACCGTCACATCAGCATCAAGGTCCGCGTGTTTATCGACTGGATCACCGAGCTGATGGCCGAGCATGCGCCCGTCACTCGGCCACCGACACGCCCTGCGCAATAGCGTGCCGCGGGTTCAACGCCGTGCCGACAGTTGCTGCGGGGCCAGAAATGCGTCATGAAAATAGTTGCGGAAGGCCTGCATGGCCGGGCTCAATTCACGTTCGCGGTGCCAGGCCAGGCCGACGCTCATGGGCGTTACTGTGTCGGTGACGGTGATCGTTTCGATACGCTTGCCTTCCAGCGACCAGGGGCGATGCACCAGATCGGAAAGGATCGCCACGCCGCTGCCGTTGGCGACCATGCTGCGTACTGCTTCCACCGAGCTGGTGCGGATTCTGACGTTGGGCTGCTGCCCGGCCAGTTCCCAGTAGCGCATGGCGCTTTGTTCGGCTTCGTCGACGGTCAACAGGATATAGGGCTCCTGCGCGACGTCGGCGAGGCTGACAGAGGCGCGTTGACACAGCGGGTGATGGCTGGACAGCCACAGGCGGCGCTCGGAGTTGAACAACGTTTCCGAGATGATATCCGGGTGAGTGATGTTGCCCGTCAGCACCACCGCCATGTCGAAGCGACCTTGTAGCAGGCCTTGTTCGATGGCTTGTCTTTCCTGCTCATGTACCTCGATGGCGACGTCCGGGTGCCAGTGCTCCAGGCGCTGCAAATGATGCGGCAGGAAGTAGCCGATGACCGTGTAGCTGGCGGCCAGACGCAATACGCCGCTGGCGCGGATATCGGGCAGCGGACTGTTCAGCGCATCATCGACGCTGCGCAGAATGACGTAAGCCCTGTTGAGAAAATGACGGCCTGCTTCAGTCAGGCTCATGCCTTGCGCCGAGCGCTGAAACAGCAGGGTGCCGAGCATGCTCTCCAGCTCCTTGATCGCCGTGGTGACCGCCGACTGGGAAATGTTCAGGTGAATGGCCGCCTGCGAGATTTGCCCGATCTCGGCAGTTGCCACGAAATAACGGACCTGGCGCAAGGTCAGGGACATAAGCACTCCAGACAGACGTTCGATGTAGCGGGGTATCTGTTTTTCAGAAGATGGCGTATCTGTTAATAGATCTACCCAAGGGGTGCGGGTGAATTTAACGTGCTTTGCATGAAGCCGGATAGCCCCTTGTCCGGACAGCCCACAGGAGCAACAGCCATGCAGGTGGATTTCAACTCGGACATGGGTGAAAGCTTTGGCGCTTGGACCATTGGTGACGGCGTCGATACTGAATTGATGACCTTTATCAGCTCGGCCAATATTGCGACCGGTTTTCACGCGGGCGACCCTGGCACCATGCGCCGCACGATCGAGCAGGCGAAACGTCTGGGCGTTGCCATCGGCGCACACCCGGGGTTCCGTGATCTGGTCGGCTTTGGCCGCCGGCATATCAACTCGACGCCCCAGGAACTGGTCGACGACATGCTCTACCAACTGGGCGCCCTGCGCGAGCTGGCGCGGGTCCAGGGTGTGGCCTTGCAGCATTTCAAACCCCACGGAGCCTTGTACATGCACTTGGCCAGGGACGAAGCCGCAGCCCGCCTGCTGGTGGAAAACCTGCAGCGCCTGGAGCCCGATTTGCTGCTTTACTGCATGCCCGGTTCGGTGATCTGCAAGATCGCCGAGGAGCTGGGCCAGCCGGTGATCCGCGAGTTCTACGCCGATCGCGATTACGACCTCAGCGGCTCCATCGTTTTCACCCGTCACGTACGGGCCCTGGACCCGACCGAAGTCGCAGCCCGCGTGGTGCGCGCTTGCCTGCAAGGTCTGGTGCGTACTGTCGAAGGTGAGGACCTGAGCATCGAATTCGATTCGATCTGTCTGCACAGCGATACGCCCGGCGCGCTGGACCTTGCAGAAGCGACACGCCTGGCGCTGGACGCTGCAGGCGTCAAGGTGCGTGCACCGCGTTGAGTCAACGGCATCGTGCGCGTAGACGCACGAGCTGTGTTACTGATTTTTGCCTGCCGTTCTACAACGATTTCAAGAAAGGAACAGACATGGCTGATCCGATTCGCTACAGCTTTGGCGCTGATGAACATCTGTTCGCCGAAGTCAGTGACAGTATGTCGCTGGAAGCATTTTTCACGGGGCTTGCGGTGACCCGTGCGGTCGAGCGTCTGGCGCTCGATGGTGTGCTGGACGTGTGTCTGGCCAACGCGTCATTCCAGATTCGTTTTGACCCGGACCGTATCGCACCGCATGCCTTGCTCGAGGCGGTGAGGGCGGCCGAGGCCGGTGCAGTCGCCGAACGTACCCTGCAGACCCGGATCATCGAGATCCCGGTGCTGTACAACGATCCGTGGACCCACGAAACCCTGATGCGCTTTCGTGACCGCCATCAGGACCCCGGTTCCACCGACTTGGAATACGCAGCACGCATCAATAATCTGGCGGATGTCGATGCCTTCATCGCGGCGCACAGCGGCGCGCCGTGGTTCGTTTCGATGGTCGGTTTTGTCGCCGGTCTGCCGTTCATGTTCCAGATGGTGGAACGCGAACGCCAGCTGCAAGTGCCCAAATACCTGCGTCCGCGCACCGATACCCCCAAGCTCACACTCGGTCACGGCGGCTGCTTCGGCTGTATCTATTCGGTACGCGGGGCGGGCGGTTATCAGATGTTTGGCGTCACTCCGGCGCCGATCTATGACCCGCAGCAGGGGTTGGCCTATCTGAAAGAGCACATGGTGTTTTTCCGGCCTGGCGACATCGTCCAGTTCAAACCGCTTGACCGGCAAGCCTATGACGAGGCTGTCGCAGAGGTGGAAGCCGGACGCTTCGATCTGCGCATCCGCCCGGTCGAGTTTTCACTGGATGCCTTTCTCGCCGATCCGGTGGGCTATCCCAAGTCGTTGCAGGAGGTGCTGGCATGATCAAGGTGCTCAAACCCGGTCTGGCCACCTCGGTTCAGGACCTCGGCCGCGAGGGCTATTACCACCTGGGCATACCGCCCTCCGGTGCACTCGATCAGTATGCCCTCAGCGCCGCCAATCAGCTGGTCGGCAATCCGCCCGGCGCGGCGGGGCTTGAATGCACACTGCTGGGGCCGGAACTGGAGTTCCAGTGCGACACGTTGGCTGCGGTCTGCGGCGCGCACATGGCGGCGCGCCTCGACGGCGTGGAAATGCACCACGACACTGCCTTTGCGGTGAAGGCCGGGCAAGTGCTGCGCTTCGACTTCCCCAAGGACGGCGCGCGTACCTATCTGGCCGTCGCGGGCGGTATCGATGTGCCGCTGGTACTGGGCAGCCGTTCGACTTACACGCTGGGTGCGCTTGGCGGTTTTCAGGGGCGCCGACTGGCCGCTGATGACCTGCTGCCGATAGGCACGCCCAGCGGCAAGGGACGTGCCGGGGCCAGCCTGCCGATGGCCTTGCGCCAGTCTCTGGGCGGGGAAGTGTATCTGCGGGTCGTGCCGGGCCTGTATTACGAGCGTCTGACCGAGTTTGCCGCCACCAGTTTTTTCTCCGAGCCCTGGAGCGTAGGGTCGGAAGCCGACCGCATCGGTTATCGCTTCAAGGGGGGCAGGGCGCTGACCTTCCAGCCCAGGGAGCAGCCCTTCGGCGCCGGTTCCGATCCATCCAATATCGTCGACAGCTGCTACCCGATCGGTTCAATTCAGGTGCCTGCCGGGCTGGAACCGATTGTCTTGCACCGTGATGCCGTATCGGGCGGTGGCTACGCGATGATCGGCACGGTGATCAGCGCGGACCTGGATCTGATCGGTCAGATGCAACCCAATCAGACCGCCCGATTCGTGGCTGTAACGCTGGAGGAAGCGCTGGTGGCGCGCAAGTCATACAAGAAGAAGCTGGCGTGCCTGAGCAAACTGTTTCCTTCCTGAGACGGTCAGTCGGTTTGCCCGGACTCCAGGTGTGCCCGCATCTTCGCGCGGCACACCTCGAGTATTTCGTCCGCCAGCGGCGAGTCATCCGGGCAGCTGCGTGATAGCAGCAGCGCCCCCAGCGCATGGGCAAAGCGGTCGATGGTGTTTGCCCGCGCCTGTTTCCATTCTTCGCCGCCGGGTGCTGCCTGGTCGGGAGCAAGCGCTGCCAGCAGGCTCTCGATGCCGTTGGCGAAGGTTGCTTTGACCGGGTCCGACTGGCGCGCTGCATCGCCGCTCAGCGCGGCCATGGGGCAGCCCGTGCCAAGGTTGTCACGGTGCTCTCGGGACAGGTAATAATCGATGAACTGCGCTGGATCGATGCCGGTCGATTGCGCCACGGTCTGCGAGATGGCGCACGCCGCCGACTCGGCCATCAGGTCGGACTTTGAACCGAAATGCTTATAGAACCCGCCGTGGGTAAAGCCTGCCGCAGCCATCAGGTCGGCGACCCCGACACCGTCATAGCCATGCTCGCGAAACTGCACGGAGGCCGTCTCGACGATATGTGCCCGGTTGGCCTGGGCCTGGGCCTTGGTGACTCTCATAGGGGTCGCCTCTTTGCCTGTCTTATTGTGGCTTTCTGGGCCAGGAAGAGCGTGACTATAGCATTGATGCTGACCGTCATCAAAACCGCTGATCGTCAGGATGCTGACTGCAGGGAATGGCTGGCAAGCAACATGGATCTTCGCCTTCGCGTTGAAAGTGTTAGCGTGTTACCCGCGTTTTTCTTTGTAACAAGAAAGCTCAGACTAATCGCCAACCTGTTTATGGCACAAAAAGCCCCCAATGCTGATGGGCCGCTGGTCCTTCAGGAGAGAGCACCATGCATCGAACGAAAATTTCCGCCGCAATTGCCATCATTTCCGCAGCCACACTCGCCACTTCGCTGGCCTACGGCGCGACCGCCATTCCATTGCCTGCCAGTGCGCCTGCCGACAAACCGATCGGCAAGCTCGAACAGGTGCATGCCTTTTACGATGCGATGCCCACCGGTGTGACAGTCACTGAAACCGGGCGAATTTTCGTCAACTTCCCTCGTTGGGGTGACAAGGTGCCGTTTACGGTGGGTGAGATTCGTGACGGCAAAGTGGTTGCCTACCCCGATCTGGCGGTCAACAAGGAGAACCCCAAAGACCCTGGTGATGGGCTGATCAGCGTGCAGAGTGTGGTCGCCGACGGCAAGGGCCGTGTCTGGCTTCTGGACACGGCCGCACCGGGTTTTGCGTCTCCGCGTCCAGGCGGCGCCAAACTGGTTGCGGTGGACCTGGCCACCAACCGAATCGTCAAGCGCCTGGTGTTTCCGGATAACGTCATCTTGCCCGGCACTTATGTCAACGACATGCGCTTTGACTTGCGCAAGGGATCGGAGGGCACGGTCTATGTAACGGATTCATCCTTGAGCGGGCCGGGTGCGATCATTGTCATGGATATTGCCAGCGGTCACGCCGTGCGGCGCCTGAACGGGGCGCAGTCAACATCTGTCGATCCGGCTTTCGTACCCGTCGTCGAGGGCGTGGCCGTGCTGGGCGATGGCCCGAACGGAACGCGCAAACCGGTCGGCGTCGCTTCGGATGGCATTGCGTTGTCGGCAGACGGCAAGACACTGTATTTCTCGCCGTTGTCCAGCCGTCATCTGTATGCCGTGGCCACCGAGCTGTTGAATGACAGCAAGGTCAGTGAGCAGCAGTTGGCAGCGGCGGTGCAGGACCTCGGAGAAAAAGGCGCTTCGGATGGCCTGGAGGCTGATGCCAAAGGCGCCGTATACGCAGGCGACTACGAGCATAATTCGATTCGCAAGCGCCTGCCGGACGGCACCTGGCAAACAGTGGCACACGATCCGCGCATGCTCTGGCCTGACACCTTGTCGATCGGCCCGGATGGCTATCTGTACTTCATCGTCAACCAGTTGCACCGCCAGGCCAACTTCAACGCCGGCCACGACAAGCGCGAAAAACCCTACAGCCTGCTGCGTTTGAAAATAGACGCTGCGCCCGCACCGACCCATTGATCGAATCGAATACCGGAGCATCGATAATGAACACATCTGCAAAGCCAATGGCCTTGATGGCCGTCCTGAAAGCCAGTGCTGGCAAAGAGGCGGCCCTGAAACACGCATTATCGGCACTGGTGGAACCGACCCGGGCGGAGCCGGGCAATATCGAGTACACGCTGTTCGAGGCGCGTGATGAGCGCGGCACGTTCTACATGCGTGAATGCTTCAAGGATCAGGCAGCACTGGACGCACATGTCGCCACGTCGCACTACCAGCAGTTCGCGGCGGTCAGCGGCGAGTTGCTGGCAGAGCCGCCGCGGTTGATATTTCTTGATCAGGTATCGAGCTGAGTGTCCAAAAGGGCCCAGTCAGTCCGGGCCCTTTCGCGGTGAGTCAGCACACCGTATTGAGCACCTTAGAAAATATTGATCGGGTAACTGACGATCACCCTATGCTCATCGGAATCGCGCTGGCTGGCGAATTCGGTGCGCAGTTGCGCGTGGCGCAGCGCGATGCTGAGGTTCTTTGCCGGACCGGACTGCACCACATAACTCAGAGTGACGTTGCGTTCCCATTCCTTCTTGTCGCCGTCGGACGTCTGGATGTTCGAACCGCTTTCATACATGGCCAGGAAGTTCAGCCCGGGAACGCCGAGCTTGGCGAAGTCATAGCCGTAACGGACCTGCCAGGTGCGTTCTCCGGCGCGCTGGAACTTGCCGATCATGGATTCGGTCATGAAGTAAGCGGTTGATCCATCGCCCTGATTCAACCATACCGCGTCGCTGTCACCGGTCACGGCCTGATAACCGGCAGCAAAGGTATGACCGTCGATGAGGTAGGTGAACTGGGCGCTGGACAGGCGGCTGTCGACTTCACCCTTGGTGACGCCGTTGCCGTAATAGCCAACTGTGTAGTACGCCGGGTCGTGACCGTTGGCGCCGTCCGAGCGGTTGTCGAAATGGCGCAGGTCGGTGCGCAGGATGCCCGGACCCAGCTGCATGTCGTATTTCAGGCCCAGGAAGTTCTGCTTGTAGAAGTTTTCCAGGTTGCCATAGTAGTACTGCAAGGTCAGGTCTTTTGTCGGTTTGTAATCGACGCCCGCATAGTAGAACTTGTTGACGAACTCGCCGGTCAGCGGGTTGTTTGCACCCGGAATCGACATGCCCATCTGATTGGTCGAACCACGGCCCATGACATGCTCCAGCTGGCCTGCGGTGAAGGTGAAGTCCTTCAGGTCGCCAGACTGAATCTGCCCGCCACGAAAAGTCTGTTGCAGCATGCGGTCAGTGGACATCACCACCGGCAGCATGGGCACCAGCGTGCCGTATTTCAGTTCGGTCCTGGAGACGCGTGCCTTGAGCGTCGCGCCCAGGCTGCTGAACTCATCGACCGCGCGGCCGTCGCTGTCAGTCGGAAAGATGTTGCCGTTGAATGCAGTGCTTTGCGGGTTGTAGTGGCGGCCCTTGCCCGAGTCCAGACGAATGCCCAACTGGCCCAGCGCATCGACGCCAAAGCCGACGGTGCCGGGCGTGTAGCCGGACTGGTAGTTGAGCATGAAGCCCTGGCCCCACTCCTGCGTGTAGTTCGGGTCGGCGGCGCCGCTGCGGTTGTCTGCGTTACTGAAGAAGTTGCGCGCCAGAATACTGGCCTTGCTGTCTTCCAGAAAACCTTCGCCAAAGCTCTGCTGCGCGATCAGCAGGCCACAAAAGCCCGCAACGAAAGGGGTGGCGCGATTGATACGCTCCATCGGGTTCATCCTCATGCTGTCATTAAGTGTTGTGAGAGGCAGGGTCGGGCGGCAGTCAGGTTTCTTATTGTTTTTCAGGAACAGGTGTTGCAGATGAATCCGTTGCAGACGTTGCTGCATGGGATACCTGATGAAGGGTGACGCGAGGCAGGCGGTGCAGAACCAGCAACGCGAGCACGCCCAGCCCGGCGCATGTCAGCAGCCCCGTGCCCACCGCCTGGGCGAGGGCGGTGCGCGCTATCAGCAGCGCCGCATCGACAGTGGCAGGCGTGTGCTGCAGCAGAACCTGAGGGTCGGCCAGGCGCGGTAAGGCCGACGCCTGACCTGCTGCGTTCAGCGCACTTTGCAGATTGGCGACATACAGCACCTTGACCAGCACGCCCATGGCCGCTGTGCCCAGCAAACCGCCGACCAGTCGCAAGGACTGGGTCAGCGCCGTGGCAATGCCGAGAAATTGCCGCTCGGCGAGCGTCTGGGTGAACACGGTCAGGTTGAGCAGAATGAAGCCCAGCCCCAGCCCCGCCAGCAGAATCAGCCCCAGTAAGGTCGTGAAGCCGGCGTGCAGTCCGACCAGTGCCAAGGCGATGCAGGCAACCGACAGGGCAATGAATCCGCCAATCGGTAACCAGTTGGGGGTTGTCAGACGCGTGACGATACGACTGTTGACGATTGCGCCCAGGGTGATGCTCAGCGCCAGTGGGGTAAGCAGTAACCCTGCGTCTTTTGGCGAGTAGCCGTAGCTGCCCTGCAACAGCAGCGGCAGGTAGAACAGAAGGGTGAACATGATGGCGCCGGCCAACAGCGACATGATGAACAGCAGGCGGATGCTGCGGTTGGCGAACAGCCCGGCGGGCAGCAAGGCAAAGGCACAGCGGCGCTCGTGGAACCACAGGCCGAGCATGGCAGCGAGGGTCACGGCGCCACATGTCAGGCTGACGGACAGAGAACGCTGGCCCAGCCATTCGACGAACAGTTGCAGGCTGCCCAGCGTCAGGACGATCAATAAAGCCCCGAGCCAGTCGAGCCTGATCGCACCGTCAGAGTGGGGTCGATAGCCTTGCGGGCGATACCACGGCAAAAAGCGCCAGGCAAAAAACAAGGCAATCACGCCCAGGGGCAGGTTCAACCAAAACACCGAACGCCAGCCAAACTCGCCGGACAGATAACCGCCCAACCCCGGGCCGATGGCATTGACCACGCTGAACATGGCGCTCAGCAACACCTGCCAGCGCAACCGCTGGCGGGTGTCGGGAAACAGCTCGGGCACACAGGCAAAGGCAGTACCGATCAACATACCGCCGCCCACACCTTGCAAGGCTCGCCCGATCACCAGTACCAACATGCTGTCTGCCAGTGCGCAGAGCAGCGAGGCCAGCGTGAAGATGACTGTTGCGGTCAGCACGAACGGTTTGCGCCCGTAAAAATCGCCCAGCCGGCCAAAGATCGGGATGGTCACGATAGAGGCCAGCAGGTAGCCGGTGGCGACCCAGGCGTACAACTCGAAACCGTTGAGCTCAGCGACGATACTTGGCAGTGCGTTGCCGATGACGGTCTGATCCAGCGCGGAAAGGCCCAGTACCAGTGATATGCCGAGCATGGCCAACAAGGCCTGTTTGAAGGTCAGGGCCGGATGGCTCGGCGTCGTCATGTCGAGGTGCTCAGCGCAACGCAGCGACGGCAGTCGCAATGCGTGTGCAACCGGTTTCAAGGGTTTCCAGGGCAGTCGCCGTAGACATCCGGAAAAACGGTGCCAGGCCATAGGCGGCGCCTGCGACAACGGCAACGCCCTGACTTTCCAGCAGGTACAGAACCACGTCCGTATCGGCTTCCAGTACCGAGCCTGACGGTGTGGTTTTGCCGATCAGCGCGCCGCAATTGACGTACAGATAGAACGCGCCTTCGGGCTTGATGCAGCTCAGGCCGTCAATCGCGTTGATCAGCTCCAGGCAACGATCGCGGCGCTGTCTGTAGACCTTGACGCTGTCGCCGACAAAAGACTGGTCGCCGGTCAGGGCGGCCACCGCAGCGGCCTGGCTCACCGAGCAGGCGTTGCTGGTGGACTGTGATTGCAGGGTCGCCATCGCGTTGATGATATCGCCGGGGCCTGCTGCGTAGCCGATGCGCCAGCCGGTCATGGCGTAGGTTTTTGACACGCCGTTGATGATCAGCACGCGTTCGCGCAGCGCTGGCTCGACAGTGAGCAGGTGGCTGAGCGGAGCGTCGTCGTAGCGAATGTGCTCGTAAATGTCGTCGGTCATGACCAGCACGTCCGGGTAGTCGAGCAGTACGTCGGCCAGCGCGCGCCATTCGGATGCGCTGTAGGTGGCACCGGTCGGGTTGCTCGGCGAATTGAGCAGCAGCCAGCGGGTGCGCGGCGTGATCGCGTTGCGCAACTGCGCGGCAGTCAGCTTGAACTGGTTTTCCTCCGGGCAGGCCAGGGTCACTGGACGACCGTCGCAGGCCAGGACCATGTCCGGGTAAGACACCCAGTAAGGCGCGGGGATCAGCACTTCATCGTCGACACTCAATGTCGCCGCGAATGCATTGAAAATCGCGGCCTTGGCACCGCTGGTCACCACGATCTGGCCGGGCGCGTAAGCAAGGCCGTTTTCACGCTGCAGTTTGGCGGCGATTGCCTCGCGCAGCGCCGTGGTGCCAGCGTTGAGCGTGTAGCGTGTTTCACCGTTCTCGATGGCGGCACAGGCGGCCTGACGAATGTGTGCCGGTGTGTCGAAGTCCGGCTCGCCAACCACCAGATTGATGATCGATTTGCCTGCGCGCCGCAGTTCATTGGCCCGATCGGCAGCAGCGCTGCTTGGCGACGGTTTGATGCGGAGCACGCGGGCAGCGATGCGAGATGCGGTCACGTTGGCATTCCTCGTTGATGGCCTTGACGGGGAATACGTTACGAGCCAGAGCAGCGAGCGCCATAAGACCATTTCGTTCTGGGTTGATAGGCAGCGCTTATGACCGCAGATGAACCGGCGTCGCACCAAAAGCGGGCGTGCAATGGTTGCAGGGGGATCAGCGCCTGGCGAGCCCGTTCAGCGGGAGCTGACATAGCAATTGCTTATGCCTGGTTTTTCCAGAGCTGGCCTGGGTCTTGCTGAAGCCCGTGTGTCGTGACTCTGGAGTGCAGCACCTTGAACCTTCGCCGTTTGAAATATTTCGTGAAAATTGTCGATATCGGCAGCCTGACTCAGGCCGCCGATGTGCTGCACATCGCACAACCTGCGCTGAGTCAGCAGTTGGTGACGCTGGAGGCCGAGTTGCAGCAACAGTTGTTGATCCGCACCAAGCGCGGCGTCACCCCGACCGAGGCGGGCAAGGTGCTGTACGGGCATGCTCAGGTGATCCTGCGCCAGTGCGAGCAGGCACAGAGTGACGTCAACGCCAGTGGTCTGGCGTTATCGGGGCCGGTGTCGGTAGGGCTGGCACCCGGCACTGCCGCTTCGACCCTGTCGCTGCCATTGCTCAAACGCGTACGCGAGCGTCATCCGGGCATTCTGCTGTACCTCAATGAGAACTTTGGCACCACCCTCAGTGAGTTGATCATGAACGGGCGTATGGACATGGCCGTTCTTTATGGCGGACGCGAGGTACATGGCTTGAGTTTTGTGCCCTTGATACGCGAGCAGTTGTACCTGGTGAGTGCCGAAGAGGCGCTTCAGGGGCGCGACGAAATTCCGCTCAGGGAACTGGCCGATATCGACCTGCTGTTGCCGCGCACCTACAACACTGTCCGTCGTCTGGTGGACGAGGCATTTGTGCGTATCGAGCACAGTGCCCGGGTGGTGGCAGAAGTCGAATCTTCGACGACGCTGGCCGCGGCAGTCGCCGATCGATTCGGCTCGACCATTCTTCCCGAATCTGCAGCGCGGGTGCTGGCAGACACGCATGCGGTCAACCTGAGCCGCATTGTCGAACCCGAGATCGAAGCCCCTCTCGCGCTGTGCCTCTCCGGGCACTTGCCGCTGTCGGTGCCGGCCCAGGCGGTCAAGGCGATCCTTCTGGAACTGGTCGCCGAAATGCGCGGCAACCGCCGCGCGCAGTGATCCCGACGTCATAAGGGGCGCTTATCACCCCACAGTCAAACCGTCTTGGCGGTCAAAAACCTGCCTCGTTACATTGCCCTCAGCCACATTTCATTTGCCAGGCAAGGGCTCTTGCATGAATCCGGAACGTATCAAAGCACTTATCGACCTGATGGCCGAATCGGACCTGAGCGAACTCAGCCTGTGTGAAGGTGACGCGCAGCTGCGTTTGCTGCGCGAGCCCGCTCAGGTCGCCAACCGCGTCAATCCGGCTGTTGCGACAGTGCAGACGACGCTCGCAGCGCGCACTGTTGCTCCGGCTCAGACAAGTACGGCGACCGCCGTACAACAGACACAGGCGTGCGCCTCGCTGTACGGGGTGTTGCACCTGACCCCGGCACCCGACCAGCCGCCTTTTGTCGAGATCGGTACGTCCGTCGAGGTGGGGCAGACTCTGGCGGTGGTCGAGGCCATGAAGATGTTTCATCCGGTGAAGGCTGAGGCGGCAGGGGTGGTGACTGCCATTCTGGTTGCCAATGGCGAAGAGGTTCAGGCCGGTCAGGCGCTGTTCAGCATTGCGTGATGGTCTTGAGCTGCCTTGCAGGCCGTCTTGCGGGTTCACCGATCAGGGGTTTTTGATGTTCGATAAAGTATTGATCGCCAATCGCGGCGAAATCGCCCTGCGCATCCAGCGCGCCTGCAAGGGCCTGGGCCTGCGCACGGTAGCGGTGTATTCCGAAGCGGATCGCGATGCCGGTTACGTACAGCAGGCTGACGAAGCGCTATGCATCGGTCCCGCCGCAGCGGCGCAGAGCTATCTGAATCAGGCGGCCGTGCTCTATGCCGCGCAACTGACCGGTGCTCAGGCGATCCATCCCGGTTATGGCTTTCTGTCTGAAAATGCCATGTTCGCCGAACGTATCGAGCAGGCTGGCCTGACCTTCATCGGCCCCAGTGCTGCGTGCATTCGGGTCATGGGCGACAAGGTCGCTGCCAAGCGGGCGATGCGCGAAGCCGGCGTGCCGTGCGTACCCGGTCCGGATACCAGCATGCCGGCCGACCCGCAGAGCATTCTGCAGATCGCTCGCGACATCGGTTACCCGGTCATCGTCAAGGCCGCAGGCGGCGGCGGAGGGCGCGGCATGCGTGTGGTTCAGGAAGAGTCTCGTCTGCTCGATGCGATTGCGCTGACCCGCGAAGAAGCCCGACACGCGTTCGGCAATCCCGAGTTGTATATCGAGAAGTTTCTGGGCCAGCCGCGCCATGTCGAGATTCAGGTGTTGTGCGATGCCTATGGCAATGCTGTCTGGCTCGGCTCACGGGATTGCTCGATGCAGCGCCGCCACCAGAAGGTGCTTGAGGAGGCGCCTGCACCCGGCATCGACGCAGCATTGATGGCCAGGGTGGGCGAGCGTTGCGCACAGGCTTGCCGCCAGATCGGCTATCAGGGCGTCGGCACGTTCGAGTTCCTCTTCGAAAAGGACGAGTTCTATTTCATCGAGATGAACACCCGCCTGCAGGTCGAGCACCCGGTAACGGAAATGACCTCCGGCATCGACATTGTCCAGCAGCAGATCCGCATGGCGATGGGCGAGCGCCTGAGTCTCAGTCAGGCCGACGTAACGGTGTCGGGCCATTCGCTGGAGTGCCGGATCAACGCCGAGGACCCGCGCAGCTTCATGCCGACGCCGGGCCAGGTCACCCGCTGGCAGATCCCCGGTGGTTTCGGCGTGCGGGTCGATTCGCATGTCAGCCACGGCTACCGCGTTCCGCCTTATTACGATTCGATGGTGGCCAAGGTCATCACTCATGGTGCCAGTCGCGATGAGGCGTTGGCACGCATGCGTCTGGCACTGAGCGAAATGCACGTCGAGGGCATCTCTACCAACATCGCGCTGCATCGCGACATTCTGCAGGACCCGGTGTTCTGCAAGGGTGGCATGGACATTCATCACCTGGAGCGCTGGTTGCAGACAAGGAGCTACCCATGAGTCTCGTGCAGGCGCCGAATGCGCCAAGAATCACCTTGCTGGGAACCACCGCGTTGCTGTTCGAAGCACCCGGCGAGCTCGACCTGGCACAGCAGCAACGCATATGGGCACTGGCCCGTCTGAGCAAGGACTGGCCGCAGGTACGCGAGGCGGTGCCGGGGATGAACAACCTGATGCTGACCTTCGCGGCGCCACCGCGGGACCTGGCCGGTCTGAAAACCCGTTTGCTGGAGGCCTGGGAGCAGTGCCAGCCGCTGCCGTTGCAGGGCCGGATCATTGAATTGCCGGTGGTATACGGCGGTGACGGCGGCCCGCACATGGCTGATGTCATCGCCCATACCGGGCTGGATATCGAAACCATCGCTAATCTGCACTGTGAGCCGCTGTACCCGGTGTACGCCCTGGGCAGCCATCCGGGTTATTGCTACCTGGGCGGCATGGATCAGCGCCTGGCAACGCCGCGGCGCAAGGTGCCGGTACTCGATATCGGGGCCGGGTCGGTCTCCATCGGTGGCGTTCAGACGGGTATTTCCGCGTCGGCCGGCCCCAGTGGCTGGAACACCATAGGACGCACGGAAATGGTGTTTTTCGATGCGGGTCAGCAGCCTCCGGCGCTGTTGCAACCCGGCGATCAACTGCGCTTGCGTATCGAGAGGATCATCCGATGATCGAAGTTATCAGCGCTACGGCACTGGCGACCGTTCAGGATCTGGGGCGGCACGGCAGCCTCGGCTACGGCGTCGGCACGTCTGGCGCGATGGACACGCTGTCACTGCGGCTCGGCAATCTGTTGCTGGGCAACGATGAAGACGCCGCGGGCATTGAAATTCCGCTGTTCCCGTTCGAAGTGCGCTTTGTCGATGACTGCACCTTCGCGATCACCGGCGCCGCCTGTGCTGCGTCGCTCGATGGTGAGCGGCTGCCAGGCAATTGGGTCGCTCAGGCACGCAAGAATCAGGTGTTGCGGCTCAATTACCCGACGATGGGCAGCCGCGTGTATCTGTGTCTGGCCGGCGGCGTCGACGTGCCGCTGGTGCTGGGCTCGCGCAGCACGCAATTGCGCGGCGCTTTTGGTGGCTGGCAGGGCCGTGCGTTGCAGCAGGGTGATGTGATTCCTGCGGGCGCTGCCAACGAACTGCGTGCCAGTGATTTCGGGGTGCAATCGTCGGTGGCGGCCTTGCCGTTGTTGCTTGACGGGCTGCCGGCCATCCGCGTGCTGCCGGCTGCCGAATTCGACTGTTTCAGTGCCGAGGCGCAAGCAACGTTTTTTGCCGGTGAGTGGAAAATCACCACGCAGAGCAACCGTTACGGCTACCGCATGGAGGGCACGCCCTTGCTTGCGCGCGAGACGCTGGAAATCCGCTCTCATGGCATCGTGCCTGGCGTGATTCAGGTGCCCCACGGCGGACAGCCGATCGTGCAGATGCGTGATGCCCAGCCCAGTGGCGGTTATCCCAAGTTTGCCACAGTCATCGAGGCCGATCTGTGGCGTCTTGGCCAGGCGCCGATCGGCAGCAAGGTCCGTTTTGTGCAGTGCAGCTACGACGAAGCGGTCGACGCGCTGGACACCAATCACGCTTTCATCGAAGACGCCCGGCGCGTGCTCGCGCTGCGCAGCCTGCAAGGACATCGCTGATGAACATCAAAGAGATTCGCCAGCTGGCAGCGTGTATTCGGGACGCCGGCATTACTGTGCTGGAGTTGAGGCAGCCGGGGTTCGAGCTGTTGATCCGCCGCGGCGAGCCTGTACAGGCCTGCGCTGTGCCCTCTGCGCCTCAGGTCGCCGTTGAACCGTCGGCGCTGACTGCCCATGTGGTGAGTGCCGACAACCCCGGCGTGTTTGTATCGAGTCATCCCGATGAACGCAGCAGCTACGTAAAACCCGGCGATGCAGTGGCTGTGGGGCAGTTGCTGGGGCTGTTGCGTATCGGCCTGTTGTATCTGCCGGTGCGCAGTCATCAGGCAGGGCGCGTACTGCGATTCCTGGCCGCCGAAAACGAGCGCGTCGGTTATGGCCAGCCGCTGATTGAACTGGAGGAACTTGATCATGCGCATTGATCTGAATGCTGATCTGGGTGAGGGCTTCGGGCCCTGGACCATGGGCGAGGACGAGGTCTTGATGCCATTGATCTCCTCGGCCAACGTGGCGTGTGGCTTTCATGCCGGGGATCCGCTGATCATGGACAGCACAGTGCGCCGCGCCAAGGCGCTGGGCATTGATCTCGGTGCGCATGTCGGCTTTCCGGATCTGCAGGGGTTCGGCCGCCGCAGAATGAACATCGAGCTCAAGGAGTTGTGCGCCATTGTGGTGTATCAACTCGGCGCTCTGGCGGGCCTTGCAGCCGCTGCCGGTTACCGCGTCACGCACATGAGTTTTCACGGGGCACTGGGCAATATGGCCGCAGCGGATGCCGAACTGGCCGGGCCTTTGGTAAGGGCTGTTGCAGGTTTTGACCCGCAGCTGATCATCAGCTCATCCAGCAGCGCGGCCATCGAGCAGGCCGCCGAGGCGTGCAACCTGAGGGTGGCAACGACCTTTCTGGCTGATCGCGCCTATGACGAAAACTGCCTGCTGGTGCCGCGAGGTACGCCCGGTGCGGTGATCAAAGACCCGGAGCAGGTCCGCGCCAGGGTTGCGCAACTGTTGCAGGACGGCTCGGTAACGACCCTGAGCGGCAAGCGTGTGGCGGTCAACGCCCAGTCGATTCTGTTGCATGGCGACACGCCGGGGGCGGTGGAACTGGCGCGCAGCATTCGCCGGAGCATCGAAGAGCAGGGCGGTGTCATCACCCCGGTTTCACAGTTGCTCGGGTCATAAGCGCAGCTTATTGCCACACAACCATTGTGTCTTGGTCGCTGCCCATGACGCTCGTTAAAGTCCAGTACAAGGCGATCAGCATTAACAGCCAAGCGGCTGATCGACGCTTATTCAAGGAAACCCTGACATGCCTTTTTCCGATTATAAAACCGCGCTGGTCACCGGCGCTTCTTCCGGCATTGGCGAGGCCGTCGTCGAGCGGCTGTGTGCCGAAGGTTTGCAGGTCCATGCGCTGGCGCGCAGTGCAGACAAGCTGGCGGCACTGGCCCAGCGCACCGGTTGTATCGCGCACGCTATCGACGTGACTGATCTGGCTGGCCTGACGGCCTTGTTTCAGGCCCATCATTTCGATGTCGTGGTCAACAATGCCGGCGTCGACCGGCCCGGCTCGCTGCTCAAGGCGGACGCTGAAGGGATCGATCTGCTGGTCGATGTGAACCTGCGCGCGGTATTGCAGATTGCCAGGCTCTCGTTGCCGGGGATGGTCGAGCGTGATTGCGGGCACATCATCAACATCAGTTCGATCGCTGCTGCCTACAACTTCGGTGGCAACTCGACGTACCACGCGACCAAGGCTGCGGTAAGCATGCTGTCCCGTCAGTTGCGCATCGATGCCTTCGGCAAGCGCGTGCGGGTCACCGAAATCTGCCCGGGGCGCGTGGCGACGGATATCTTCGCTCACGTGCATGGCGACTCCGAGGAAGTGCGCAAGCGTTTCATCGAGGGCTATGAGCTGCCGGTGGCCAAGGACATTGCCGATGCGATCGCCTATGTGATTGCCGCGCCCATCGCGGTCAACATCGGGCATATGGAAATTACCCCGACGCTGCAGGTGCCCGGCGGTCTGTCGACTGCGCGTCCGCAGGACTACGAAGGCTGAGGCTGCGTCTGCAAGGGCTGTCCCCCATCACGAGAGCGGCATCAGCCGCCATGTCATACCCGCGCCAGACGCGCTGGCGCCTTGCTTCTGCCCTGGCTGAATGTCTATGGGAACAACCATGACGAGTAAATTCGATCTTTCAGCGATCCTGCAGGGCGAGTACGCCGAGCTGATCGTCAAGGGCATAGAAACGACCCTGCAACTGGCATTCGTTGCCTGGTGTCTGGCCATGGCGGTAGCCCTGCTGCTGGTGTCGATTCGCCTGACCGGCAACAAGTACGCCGAGCGCCTGGTGGCGGGTTATGTGTCCTATCACCGCAATGTGCCGACGCTGGTGCAACTGATGCTCTGGTATTTCGGCATTCCCACGCTGCTGTCCGAAAACACACAGATCTGGCTGGCCAACTACAGCACCGAGTACCTGTTTTCGGTCATCGCCCTGGGCCTTTGCCAGGCGGCGTATTTCAGTGAAGACATTCGCAGCGGGTTACGCGCGATTCCGGCCGGGCAAGTCGAGGCGTCGCGCGCGCTCGGCCTGGGTTATGTGCGCTCGATGCGTTACGTGATCCTGCCGCAAGGGGTTCGCAACTGCCTGCCGTCGCTGATCAATCACACGGTCCTGCTGTTCAAGAACACCAGTCTGGTCATGGCCATCGGCGTGGTGGAGCTGACTTATGCCACCCGCGAAGTCGAGAACTACACCTTCCGCACCTTCGAAGCGTATCTGGTCGCAACCGTGGTCTACCTGGCCATTTCATTGATGCTGATGGGCCTGGGTGCTGTGCTGGCCCGGCAATTCAGCAAAGCCATGGCGAGGTAGGCGGCGATGTTCGATGTCTTCACGATTGTTCGCGATAACTGGACCTTGCTGCTGGTCGGTCAATACCCCCACGGTCCGATGGGCGGCCTGATTTCGACGCTGATGCTGGCGGCGCTGGCCCTGTTGCTGGCCTTTCCTCTGGGGCTGCTGTTGTCGCTGGCGCGGGTTTCGCCGTGGCGCTGGCTGCGCTACCCGGCGACGGTCTGGGTCTACGTGATGCGCGGCATTCCGCTGTTGATGGTGATTTTCTGGACCTACTTTCTGGTCCCCTTGCTGATCGGCCATAACATCACCGGTTTCACCACCATGCTCTGCACGCTGGTGGTCTATCAGAGCGCCTATCTGTGCGAAATCATCCGCGGCGCTATTCAGGCGCTGCCGACCGGTCAATACGAAGCCTCCCGCGCGCTGGGCATGGGCTACCTGCGCACCACGGTCTGGGTGATCCTGCCGCAGGCGCTGTACAACGCCTTGCCGAGTCTGATCAGCCAGTTCATTTCGATCATCAAGGAAACGTCGCTGGGCTACGTGATCAACGTCCAGGAAGTGACCTTTGCCGCCAATCAGATCAATAACCAACTGCTAACCAAGCCGTTTCAGGTGTTCTTCATCCTGGCGATCACTTACTACGTGCTGTGCTACGGCCTGACCCGTCTCGCCGCCGTGGTGGAGCAGCGGATTGCCCGCAAACGTGAAGGCGATGTATCGCCTGTGCCCGTTCCCCGGCCTTTGACTACCGATAATTGAGGGTTGCCCAATGCATCCGATGATCATGTTTTCCAGGATCAATAAATGGTATGGCGAGTACCAGGCCCTGACCGATATCACCGCCGAGGTGCAGCGCGGCGAAGTGGTAGTGCTGTGCGGGCCCTCAGGCTCGGGCAAGTCGACACTGATCCGCACCGTCAATCGTCTTGAGGACGTGCAAGAAGGCCAGATTCTGTTTGACGGCCGTGACGTGAACGGCACCGACGCCAACGTCAATCGGCTGCGCAGCCGCGTGGGTTTCGTGTTCCAGAGCTTCAATCTGTTTCCGCACTTGTCGGTGCTCGACAACATCATCCTGACCCCGACCAAGGTCCGTGGCTTGAAGAGCAGTGAAGCGCGCGCCCGCGCCATGGAGTTGCTGGATCGGGTGGGGCTGGCACACAAGGCCGGTGCCTACCCCGCACAGTTGTCCGGTGGCCAGCAGCAGCGTGTGGCGATTGCTCGCGCGCTGGCGATGGAGCCGCCCGTCATGCTGTTTGACGAGCCCACCAGCGCTCTTGACCCGGAAATGGTCGGCGAGGTGCTCGGCGTCATGAAAGGCCTGGCCAAAGAGGGCATGACCATGATGTGCGTCACCCACGAGATGAATTTTGCCCGGGAAGTGGCCGACACCATCTGGTTCATGGATGCGGGGCAGATCCTCGAAAAATCCAGCCCTGAGGTGTTCTTTCAGCAACCGACCCATCCGCGTGCCCAGCGCTTCATTGCCGACCTGCGCAGCCATTGAGCGCAGGCACTGATTTCAGCGAATCACTCAATTCATTTCCAGGAGTCTCACCATGCGTATCAAGTCTGTACTGGCTGCACTGGCGTTGTCGCCGCTGGCTGTTTCGGTGGTCCATGCTGATCAGCTCAGCGATGTGATGAGCAAGAAAAGCCTGAGCTGTGGCGTGTATGCCGACGTTCCGCCGTTCTCGGCACCGGACCCTCAAACCCGCGAACTGGTGGGCATGGACGTCGATCTTTGCAAAGCCCTGGCCAAACACATGGGCGTGGAGCTGGAACTCAAGCCACTGTCGGTCGAAGCACGTATCCCGGAAGTCAAAATGGGCCGCGTGGATGTGATTTTCGCCAACCTGGCTTATACCAAGAGCCGTGCCGACCAGATCCAGTTCAGCGACCCTTACTACATCGCCAAGGAAACACTGGTAGTCCGTGCCGCGAATGCCGATCAACCGAAATCGTTCTTCAAGGGCAAACGCATCAGTTCGACCAAAGGCTCTACCTCCGAGCAGTCGATCCGTCTGGCTGACGCGACGCCAGTGACCTTCCAGGACACCGGCTCTGCCTACATGGCACTGCAACAGAACAAGGTGGTGGGTCTGGTGACCAACACCATGACCGCAATCAAGCTGGTAGGGCAGGCCAAGGCCGGCGGCGTGGAATTGGCCATTGCCAAGGAACCGATGGCGCTTGAGCCCATTGGTGCCGGCATGCGCCAGGGCGAACCGGCCTTTCTGGCGAAGGTCAACGAATCGCTGCGCGCAATGGAAGCCGCAGGTGAGATCGACGCGATCTGGGCGCACTGGATCGGCCCGAATACCGAATACAAGATGGTTCGCGAAGACAAGGTACAAAGCCTCAGCGAATTGAAATTCGACCCGTTGCCTTGAGCAAGGGCATGAAGCCGACCAAACGGTCGGCTTCATGCCGCACGGCACCATCGCATCTTGATCAGATCTTGATATTTCCTTGATGGTTTATTGATAGCCGAGGTTCAGAGTCCGACCGACAGTATCAATCGTCGGCATGACCCCGCGTGGGCGTCTCAGAGGACAAAATGTCTGATCGCTCAGGTTCGGTTTCTCCATCGGCAGTCGCTGCTTTCATCACCCGAAAGAGACGTTTCGGCGTATCCCCTGTATGGCTGGTTCCGCTGCTCGCTGCCTTGATAGGCCTGTCGCTGCTGATCAGCAGCACACTGTCGAAAGGCACGAGAATCTTCGTCACCTTCCAGAGCGCCGAGGGGCTTGAACCTCAAAAGACGAAGGTCAAGGTCAGGAATGTGGTGATCGGCGAGGTATCGGCCGTGGCCTTGAACACGGACCGTACAGGCGTTGTGGCGACGGTGGACCTCGATGCCAGCGCCCGTGCTTTCACTGCCGAGGACTCCCTGTTCTGGGTGGTGCGCCCGCGTATAGGCGTCACCGGTGTATCGGGCTTGGATACCGTGCTTTCCGGGCCATTTATCGCGGCGGATAGCGGTACGTCCGGGCATACGAAAAAACACTTTGTCGGTCAGGAAGCTCCGCCACCCATTACCTACGGCGCAAAAGGCACGCGTTTTACCCTGCACGCCGCAGACATGGGCTCACTGGAGGTCGGGTCTCCTGTGTACTACCGACGCATTCAGGTCGGACAGATAGCGGCCTGCCATTTATCCGCAGACGGCAAGGGCGTGGATGCGGAAATTTTCATCAATGCGCCCAACGACAGTTTCGTGACCACCGACACGCGCTTCTGGAATGCCAGCGGTATTGGCATGACGGTGGATGCCGATGGTCTGAAAATAAAGACTGAATCGGTCTCGACGATACTGGCGGGAGGGGTGGCCTTCGTCGAGCCGGATTACCGTACGAATGCGCCCCGGGCCGCGGAGCATGCACGCTTCATGCTGTTTGACGATCAGCAGAAGGCGCTGTCGCCGCCCGACGGCGAACCGGGTTACATCCGTATGATATTCAGTCAGTCGCTGCGGGGGCTGGAGGTCAATTCGCCGGTCGAGTTCATGGGCATAACGCTGGGGCGAGTCGTCTCGGTAGACCTGGACTACGACGCCGCCAGCAAGTCGTTCACCAGCATCGTAGGGGCGCAGATATACCCCGACCGCCTGGGTATGGCCAATGAAAAAATCGTGAAGACGTTAGGCGTTACCGATGATGCACGTACGGCACAGTTGATAGCCGACTTCGTCAAACGAGGCCTGCGTGCGCAGCCTCGCAGCGAGAGTCTGCTGACCGGACAACTGTATATTTCCCTGGGTTTTATCGCCAACGCTGCGCCGGTGCCGTTCGATGTCAGTGCGCAGCCGTTGATAATCCCGACCGTGCCGGGGGAGCTTGAAAAGATGCAGGAGCAGGTACAGCAGATCATCGACAAGTTCAGCAACGTGCCGGTGCAGGAGATCGCCGGCAACTTCAATGGCAGCCTTGGCGAGGCGTAAAAGACGTTCAGGCTTTTCAACGCGCAGGTGATGCCTGAACTGCACGGCGTTCTGCTGCAATCCCGAAGCACACTGGACATTGCCGGTGCAGCACTCGCCGAGGACTCGCCTGTGCACCAACAGATCGACCGGACAATCGACGACGTTCAGCGCATGGCCCGCTCGGTAAGGGTTCTGACCGATTACCTGAGCCGCAACCCCGAAGCCTTGATCCGTGGCCGCACCCGGCAGGATCGACCGGGTGTCTACCAGAGGACCGCGCCTGCTCAGCAGGCCGATTAAGCCGAGCCGGACGGCTTCAGTACCTCGGTTTGACCGCCTTCCACTCCGGCTTGTACTTTTGCATCTGCTTCACGTCATCACGCTGCCGAATGCCACAGCTGTGATACTGGTCGTTGAGCTTGCCGAGCTGGTCATGGTCCAGTTCCAGCCCCAGGCCGGGCGCGCGGGTGATGCTGACGCAGCCGTCGACAATCGGCAGTTTGCCGCCCTTGATGACTTCCTCGTCCGGCTCCTGCCACGGGTAGTGCGTGTCGCAGGCGTAGTCCAGATTAGGCACCGACGCTGCAACGTGGGCCATGGCCATAAGGCTGATACCCAGATGCGAGTTGGAGTGCATCGACACGCCGAGGCCAAAGGTGTCACACATCTTCGCCAGTGCCTGAGTGTCGCGCAGGCCGCCCCAGTAATGGTGGTCAGCGAGTACGATTTGCACGCTGTCGAGAGCCACGCTGCGGCGGAACTCGTCGAAATCGGTTACCACCATGTTGGTTGCCAGCGGCAGACCGGTGCGTTTATGCAGCTCGGACATGCCGTCGAGGCCCGGCGTCGGGTCTTCGTAATATTGCAGATCATCGCCCAGCAGCTCTGCCATGCGAATCGAAGTCTCCAGTGACCAGTTGCCGTTAGGGTCGATGCGCAGCGGATAACCGGGGAAAGCCTTTTTCAGCGCCTTGATGCACGACACCTCGTGTTCCGGCGGCAGTGCTCCGGCTTTGAGCTTGATGCTTTTGAAACCGTAGGCTTCGATCATGCGCCGGGCCTGAGCAACGATCTGCTCTTCGCTGAGCGCTTCACCCCAGCTGTCGGGCGCGTAAGGCGCATCGGCATGCTGCGCGTATTTGAAAAACAGGTAGGCGCTGAAGGGTATCTGGTCACGAATGGCACCGCCGAGCAGGTCCACCAATGGCAGGTTCATGGAACGCGCCTGCAGGTCCAGAAACGCCACTTCGAACGCAGAATAGGCATTGCTGACCGCCTTGCTCGCGTGTGAGCCCGGCGCCAGTTCGGCACCCGCCAGGCTGGCAGGCTTATGCGCTGCCACGGTCGCCTGAACGATGCTGCGCAGCTGATTGAGGTTGAACGGGTCGAGCCCGATCAGCTGGTTCTGCACGTGTTGCTGAATCGCCAGTGCCGGGGCATCCCCGTAGCTTTCACCGAGACCGATGTAGCCGTTGTCGCTTTCCACCTCAATGATCGAGCGCAGGGCAAAGGGTTCGTGAATACCACTGGCGTTGAGCAGTGGCGGGTCGCGAAAGGCGATAGGGGTCACGGTCACACGTATGATTTTCAAAGGGCGGTCTCCCGAAGGTCAGGGTTTGAGGCTGGAAGGGGTGCCAGTAACGGCAGGGCTGAGCGCTGCAGGCCGCTCAGCCCTTGACGGGCGGCCGCGATCACCTCGTGGCGTGGTGCGGGCGAAGAAGATCACCACGGCAGCCAGCAGCGATGTCGCTGCCAGTCCATACAGACCGCCTTGAATCGAACCGGTGGTCTGTTCCAGAAAGCCGAACGTGGTGGGCGCAACGAAACCGCCCAGGTTGCCGATTGAGTTGATCAGCGCAATGACCGCAGCGGCAATGCGTGCATCCAGATAGCCCTGAGGGATTGGCCAGAACAGCGCAGACGCGGCCTTGAAACCGATGGCCGCGAAGCAGATGGCGACAAAGGCGAACACCGGACCGCCGACGGTGGACATGAACATGCCGGCGGCGGCGATGACCAGGGTGACTGCCACCCAGGCCTGCTGGTGCTTGAAGCGTGCAGCCAGTGCTGCAAAGCCGTACATGGCCACGATGGAGATGATCCACGGGATCGAATTGAACAGCCCGACCTCGAAATCGCTGAAGCTGCCCATCTTGCGGATCATGCTCGGCAGCCAGAAGGTGGCGCCGTAGATGGTCAGCGCCACGGAAAAGTAGATGAAGCAGAACAGCAGGATCTGCCGGTCCGCCAGCAGGCGCAATACCGAGGGTCTGACGGTTTGTGCTGCTTCGCGCAGCCGTTGCTCTTCGGCGATGGCGGTGCTGAGCGCGGTTTTTTCTTCATCACTGAGCCAGCGTGCTTCGTGAGGATGTGATTGCAGCCAGAACCAGACGAAACCGCAGAGCACGATCGATGCGAAGCCTTCGATCAGGAACATCCATTGCCAGCCATGCAGGTTCAGGCCCTCGATGCCGAGCAGGGCGCCGGACACCGGTCCGGAGATGACCGACGCTATCGCCGAGCCGCTGAGAAACAGCGCCATGGCTTTGCCGCGGTCGCTGGAAGGCAGCCACTGGGTGAAGTAATAGATGATGCCGGGGAAGAAACCGGCTTCGGCGGCGCCGAGAATGAAGCGCAGCACGTAGAAGCTGGTTTCACCCTGAACGAATGCCATGGCCATCGCAGCCGCGCCCCAGGTAAACATGATGCGGGTCAGCCAGGCGCGGGCGCCGTAGCGCTGCAAGAGCATGTTGGAGGGGACTTCGAACAGTGCGTAACCGACAAAGAACAATCCGGCGCCCAGCCCATAAGCCGCTGCGCCGATACCCAGATCGGTTTCCAGATGGCTGCGTACAAAACCGATGTTGACCCGGTCGATGTAATTGACGATGAACATCACCACGAACAGCGGCAGCACGTGGCGTTTCACCTTGGCGGCCGCACGGGCAAGCACCGTGACGTCCGTAGTACTAGGGACGGTATTCAAGAGGCGACTCCCATTCATTGTTATTTTGGGGATGAGTCGATCATGAGGGCGTGTATTATTCCCGTCCAATCCAGTTAGTGACTTGATTGATACCGGGAGTGGATCAATGTTCGAGCTTTCTCAACTGCGTTGCTTCACCACGGTGGCAACGGAGCTGAATTTTCGCCGTGCCGCCGAACGGCTGAACATGACGCAGCCGCCGTTGAGTCGGCAGATTCAGATACTGGAGCATAATCTGGGCGTCGAGCTGTTCACCCGCAGCACCCGCAGTGTGGCCCTGACCGCGGCGGGCAGGGCTTTTTTCATCGAGGCGCAGACCCTGCTGGAGCGCGCGCAGCAGGCGGCCATTTCCGCGCGGCGCTTTGCCGAAGGTGACATCGGCTCGGTGACCATCAGTTTCGTCGGCAGCGCCGTGTACGAGTTTCTGCCCAGGGTGATCGCCGAGGCGCGCCTCAAGCAGCCGCAGGTGAAGATTTCCCTGACTGAAATGAACACCTATCAGCAGCACGAAGCACTCAGGGCGCGGCGCATTGACCTCGGTATCGTGCGAGCGCCACTGTTTCAGCCGGGGTACGAGAGCGAATGCCTGGTACGCGAGCCTTTTGTGCTGGCCGTGCCGAGCAATCATCGATTGGCGCATGCGGACTCGGTCGCGGTGGCCGATCTGGATGGCGCACCGTTCCTGATGTATTCGCATTCGGCGTACCCACCGTTCAACGAACTGCTGACCGGTATGTTTCGCTCCGCACGAGTTGCACCGGAGTATGTCCAATGGCTTGGATCGTCACTGACTATTCTGGCGCTGGTCAACGCTGGCATGGGGCTGGCACTGGTACCGCGTTGTGCGACCAATGTGGTGTTCAAGGACGTCGTGTTTCGTGACATTGACCTGGGCGAAGGCGTGCAGAGCGAGTTGCACCTGGTCTGGCGCACCGACAATGACAACCCGGCGTGCCGGATGCTGCTCGAAGCCATTCGTGCGGCCGTCAGGGCGGATGAAAATTGAAGCGAAAAACCTTGTAACGTAGTGGTATCAACTATCATTCATTCAGTCGATAGTCATCATCAAGCAAGGCAAGTTCTGTTTTTCCGGCAAAGGAGGAGGATGGCGCCATAGCCACCTGCTCCAAAGGGAGACGACGCGATGAGAATGTTCAATCTGTTGACGTTTGCTGCCGTGTTCAGCACCAGCATTATGTTCACTGCCCCCGTCAATGCTGCCGTCTCTCCGGTCTCCGAACAGTCCTGCCATTTCATGCCCGTCGTCGACAGCGCTGCCAGCCTGCAACACACTCAGTCGGTGGGCGTGCTGTACAGCGAAAACACCCTCAGCAACCTTCAGTATTTGAACAACTACCATTCGGTGGCACTCCGGAGCGGCAGCAATGGCGCACTCGATGCGCGTATCCGCAACGCATTCATCAACAGCTCGGATCCTGCGCTGGCGACCGACTGGCTGGTGGGCTCATTGAAGAAAGAGTTCGCCTCGGTAACCGTTTACAACAACCTCGATGCGCTGATGCAGGCCCGCCCGGACGTAGTGGTCATGCTCGACACTTACAACCGCCTGGTGAGCAAGCGCAACAGTCAGGTCGAAGCGCGTTTCATGGCGCGCTTCTATGACAACAACCTGCAATACATCGGCAAGGCCGAAGGTGAAGTGGTTCGGGAAATGACCTCGGTCTGGGTGCAAGGCAAGGCCGCTCCGGAGATTGCTGCACAAATCGATCAGCAGCGTGATTTGCAGGTGAATGCCTTGAAACAGTTCGACGCCTCGCTCAAGGCTCTGGTCATGCAGGCCGACCGGGCTCAGGTGGCGGCGAACTGATGGAGTGACTGCGCCAGGCTGAGAAGGCGCGGCGCAGCATTTCACACTGGCCTCAGCTATTGATGACCTGGGCGAAGTTGTTGCTGAACGCCACCTGCGAGACACCCAGCACTGACGCAATCATTCGTGAGCCGCTGCCTTGCAGCTGTATCTGACCACAATGGTTGTCCTGCGGCGTCAACTCGGTGTTGACCGACAGAAACTGCTCATCGATTTTTGTCGCTGCAATACCACCTGCCATCAGCATGGTCGCCAGCGGATCGAAGATCGGCACGGGAAGCCCTTCGGCGTGTGTTCCGGATTTGTGTTCGAGCACTTGTTTGACCAGTGTGGCGACAGGGTCGGTGGCGGTGATCAATTGCCAATAGCTGGCGTCGAGGATGATCTGGTTGCAGACATCCAGCGGCACCAGCGTCAACGGCAGGCTCGACTGGAAAACAGTGTTGGCGGCGACAGGGTCGACGAACACATTCCATTCTGCATAGTGGTTGCTGCTGTAGGCCTCTCCCTGATCCCATGCCTTTTGCGCGTTGTTCAATGCCGCGACGTTGCCGTCGACGTAAACCGCGCCGGCCATGGCGACGATCTGCTCGACCATTTTGAAGTCGGCTGGCTGGCTGCTCAACGAAAGCATCTTCGCGATGTTGGTAAAGCCCCCCAGCGACAGCACTGTGATGGGGTCCTGGCTGTTTTTTACCGTCTGATACATGAACTCCCAGGCGGGCAGGCTCGACAGTTCCGGTAGCGTGGCAGGGTTCAGTGTCCCGAGCAGCCCCATGATGTCGTTCATGTCGTTTTTGAAGGGTTGCGGAAAGCGGTTGTCGTACTCAAGTGGCTGATCGGTACCCTTTGCCACGACGGTGCCGAGTCGATTGCCGATGCCCAGCAAATGCTGCGCGATGATCACGCCCCAGCCGAGGTCTGTTTCGCCGCATCCGGTCACTGTAATGCCGAGGATGTCGATGTCCTGTCGTTTCATCAGGTAGGCGATCGACAGTACGTCATCCCAGCCCATGTCCGTATCGATAATGACTTTCCTGTTCACGGTAACGCTCCTTGCCTGTAGGGGACGATTGAAAAGAAGGTGTGCAAGCGCCGCTGACTTATGCGAAGGCACGCGGAAAAAAGGTTGCCAACAGGTTATTTCAATTAAACCGATGCACGGCTCGGTTTTACCGTAAAGAATTAATCACATCCGCCGAGAGCCTGACAAGCGAGCCGACAATTAGCTGTCCGGTTCGCATGATGAGCAGCAAGCCACGTGTGCTTTGACTGTGGTAACAGAGAAGCCTTGCGATGCTGAAAAAACTACCGGGTGCCTTGCGTGCCCTGATGTCTGTGCCTGCTGATAACCCCAGGTTGTTGCAGGCCCAATACGTTGCGTTGTCCCGGCAACTGCCGTTGATGTACTTTGTGCTGCTGGTCAATACCTGGGCGTTGGCGTTCACCCATTGGCGAACCGCTCCGGTGTGGCTGACGCTGCTGGTCCCGGCGCTGCTTACGGTTATCTGTGCCGTCCGTGCACGCAAATGGTTGCGCACGGTAAACCGGCCGCCACCCGCTCCGGCGATCATTCTGGCCACGCTGCGTGGTACACATGGCCTGGCAGGCGTGATAGCGGCCGGGTTTGCCGCCTGGTCGCTATCGCTCTACCCATACGGCGATGCCTACTCCCAGGCGCATGTCGCGTTTTTCATGGGGATTACGGTGATCGTCTGCATCTTCTGCATGATGCACTTGCGGCCTGCAGCGCTGACCACCGCCCTGGTCGTCAACACCGCCTTCGTCATTTTCTTCGCCTCGACGTACAACGTTACCTTTATCGCCACAGCGGTGAATATCGTGCTGGTGTCGATCGGCATGCTGATCATTCTTCATTACCAGTACCGCGATTTCACCAGCCTGGTGAATGTGCAGGTAAAGACCGAGCAACTGAGTAACGAGAATCTGCTGCTGGCCAATCAGGACAGCCTGACGGGCCTGCCCAATCGTCGCCAGTTCTTTCAGACTCTGGATGCCGCGATGACCGAGGCAATGGCGCAGCGCAGCGGCCTGGCAGTGGGGGTATTGGACCTGGACGGGTTCAAGCCGGTCAATGACCTCTATGGTCACCGCATCGGCGATCGTTTGCTGATGCTGGTGGCTGAACGCCTGACCAGCGCCTCGAGTGACAAGGTGCATGTGTCGCGACTGGGCGGTGACGAGTTCGCGCTGGTGATCAAGGGTGACATGGACAGTGACGCGTTGCTGGCGTTTGGCAAACACCTGTGTGACCTCATGCACGAAAGCTTCGAACTGTCGGACATGCCGATCCAGATTGGCGCGACACTGGGCCTGGCGACGTACCCGGCCACGGCGGATAATGCGACCCAGCTGTTCGAGTTTGCCGATTACGCGCTGTATCAAGGCAAGAACCATAACCCCGGAACCACCTGCCTGTTCTCCGCCAGCCACCGTGAGCAATTGCATGCCGACGGCGTTACCGAACAGGCCTTGCGGCGCGCCAATCTGGAAACCGAGTTCCACGTATCGTTTCAGCCGATCATTGAGAGCTGCACGCGCGAAACGGTGGCTTTCGAGGCACTGGCGCGCTGGAACAGCCCGGAACTGGGGTCTGTTTCGCCGGCGCATTTCATTCCGATCGCCGAGCGCATCGGCATGATCAACAAGCTCACCGTGCCCTTGTTGACCCAGGCGCTTGGCATGGCCCTTTCGTGGCCCGCGCCTATCAGGCTGTCGTTCAATCTGTCCGCGCACGACTGTGCGACCTGGGAAAGTGTCAGCAGAATTGTCGAGATCATCGAACACAGCGGCTTCGATGCGTCGCGGCTCGATCTGGAAATCACCGAAACGGCGGTCATGCAGGATATTGCTCAGGTGCAGCAGGCCATTACCCAGTTCCGCAAGCTGGGTTGCGGTATCTCGCTGGATGACTTCGGCACCGGATTCTCCAGCCTCAGTCAGTTGCACGCGCTGGCGCTGACCAAGCTGAAGATCGACCGCAGTTTTGTCACCGGCGTGCACCACAACCCGGCCAGTTACAAGATCGTCAAATCGCTGGTTGCCTTGAGTCTGGACATGTCTCTGGGCTGCGTGATCGAAGGCGTTGAAACACAGGATGAGCTGAATGCACTGACCACCCTGGGTTGTACGATGGTGCAGGGCTACTTCTACAGCCCGCCGATCAGTTTTGCAGAAACGCTGGCCTGGATTGAAATACCCGATGAAGAGCGCACCTTCGGCTACGCAGCATCGTGCCCTCTCTGATCGATTGCATGTGGGCGATTCTCTCGGGCGTGCGTGGGGTAAGATGCGTTTTTTGATCCCCACGGAAGCCTTTTGATGAGCAAACCCGGGCAGACCGTCCTTGTTGCGTTGCGCAAGATGATTGCATCAGGCGAGCTGGCTGCCGGCGAGCGTCTGATGGAGGTGCCGACTGCCGAGCTGTTCGGCGTTTCGCGCATGCCGGTGCGCATGGCGTTCCGGACGCTGGAGCAGGAGGGGCTGCTGGTGCCCTTTGGCGGGCGTGGTTTTCAGGTGCGCTCGATCAGCCCGATGGAAATCGCCGGCGCGGTGGATGTCCGCGGTGTCCTTGAGGGGCTTGCCGCGCGGCAGATGGCCGAGCGCGGCCTGACCCAGGAGGCGCGCGACGAGCTGGAGGCCTGTCTGGTACAGGGTGACGCGCTGTTCGAGAAGGGCCATGTCACTGAAGATGACCTTGAGGTCTATCACGACATGAACATGCGCCTGCATCGCGTGATCGTCGAGGGCAGCGGCAATCGCGCCATTGCCGATGCACTGTCACGCAACGACCATCTGCCTTTTGCCTCGGTAACCGCGCTGGCCGTGGATCGCGACAACCTGATTCGCGAATACCGGCGGTTCAATTTCGCCCACATGCAGCATCACGCCGTCGTGGATGCGCTGGTGAATGGGCAGGGCGCTCGCGCCGAGGCCATCATGCGCGAGCATGCCAATGCCACCTTGCGCTATGCAGAAATCTTCGGCACCGGGCAGAACGAGCGCATGAAAGTCATTCAGCGCCCGGACTGATCAGATGTCGAGCACCAGCACGGGCGTCTTGGAACGTGAGCAGCAGGGCGTGAACTGATCGTTGAGCGCCTGCTCGTCTTCGGTCAGAAACAGATCACGATGATCCGGAATGCCTTTCAACACCCGCGTCAGGCAGGTGCCACACACACCTTGCTCACACGACAGCGGAATATCGATACCATGGCTTTCGAGCACCTGAGCGACCGTTTTATTGGCCGGAATGGCGATGACCTGGCCGGTACTGGCAATCTCGATTGAAAAACTGCCATCGTTGCTGGTGTCGACCGGCTCTGCGGAGAAGTACTCGCGGTGCAGAGTGTCCTCGGACCAGCCAGCGGCCCGCGCGCTGTCGAGGATGTATTGCATGAAACCGCCCGGCCCGCACACGTACAGGTGGGTATCGGGCTGTGGGCGGGCGAGTACTTTGCCAGCCTCCAGCGCGGTGTCCGGCTGTTCATCGAAGTGCAGCGTGATGCGCTCGGCAAATGCCGAATGCTTGAGGCGTTCGATGAAGGCGCCGCGTTCGGCGGAACGCACGCAGTAATGCAGCTCGAAATCGGCAGCCTCCAGCGTAAGTTGTTCGGCCATGCAGAGGATGGGCGTGATGCCGATACCGCCGGCGAACAGCAGCGTGCGCCGGCTGTTTTCAGCCAGCGGGAACAGGTTGCGCGGTTCGCTGATGCGCAACTGCGCGCCAGTCTGAATCTGCTGATGCAGGCTGCGCGATCCACCACGCGAGGCCGGGTCGTTGAGGACGCCAATCAGGTAGCGGTGACGCTCGTTCGGGGCATTGCACAGCGAGTACTGACGAATCAGCCCGTCAGGCAGGTGTACGTCAATGTGCGCGCCTGCGGTGAACGGCGGCAACAGCGCTCCGTCTGCCCGCACCAGTTCAAAGCTGCAGATGTCCAGCGCTTCATCGTTGCGTGATAACACCGTCACGTCGATCATGTCAGGTCCTCGGGTGACCGCGGCACGGGTCACTTCTGATTGTTTTCTTGGTGTTTCGACGGGCAATGGCCGGTCATTTCGTCGCCATCACGGGAATCTGCTCGCCGCGACCGGCCTGCTCGGCAGCGATCAGGCGCTCTAGGATCTTGCGTGACTGCACGCCACCGGCGTCGATATTGAGCTTGAGCAGGCTGCGATGCGGGTGCGTGAGCAGGTTCTGTTGCTGGCGTTCAAGCATTTCCAGGTCTTCGGTGAAGATCTTGCCCTGGCCTTCACGGATGCTGGCGGTCAGCTCTGCATCAGCGGGATTGAAGTTGCGCGCCATGCCCCAGAAGTACCAGATGGAGGTGTCGGTCTCGGGGGTGATGAAGTCGACGACGATGCTCGACGCCTTGAACTCTTTGGGCGCGTGATAGCCGCCTTTGCCTGCATGGGCTACGCCGACTTCGATCAGCACATGGCTGGGCGGCGTGAAGCGGCAGATCTGCCAGCGATCGACCGGCACGTCATCGGCCAGGTTGTTGCCACGCAGTGCCATCTGCCAGAACGGCGGCGGCATGATGTTTTCCATGTGCCGGGCGGTAACCACTTCCTCGCCTTCGACCGTTGTGACGGGCGCTGCCTCGTCGATTTCCTTCTGGCCGATGCTTGACGCATGCACATAGGTTTCGTGGGTGAGGTCCATCAGGTTGTCGATCATCAGGCGGTAATCGCACTGGATATGAAACAGCCCGCCGCCGTAGGCCCAGTCGTCGCTGACTGCCCATTCCAGATGGTGGATGAGTGCCGGGTCGGCCTTTTCCCGGTCACCGGGCCAGACCCAGATGAAGCCGTAGCGCTCGACCGCTGCGAAGGTCTTGTTGCAAGGGAAGCCGCGAACACGCTGGCCGGGCATTGAAACAGTCTTGCCGTCGCCGCCCATGACCAGTCCGTGATAACCACACACCAGCTGGCCGTTCTCGACATAACCCAGCGAGAGCGGGGCGCCGCGATGCGGGCAGAAGTCTTCGACGGCAATGACCTGCTGGTCCTGGTCGCGATAGAACACCATCTTTTCGTTGCAGATCTGCCGTCCCAGAGGCTTGTCGGCGACTTCATCCGCTGTACAGGCGACGTACCACGCATTTTTCGGGTGCATGATGGTTCTCCACGGTTCGATTATTGATCTTATGGATCCACAGAATGAATCATGTTGTTTTCTCGCGATTATTAATGCCACAGGATCGAGATTAATCCAATGATTAATTTAGTTAACTATTATTTAATGGATCCACAGAGATTGATCAGTCGGGGCTGGATACCAGCAGCGCCGCTCGCAGGCGCGGCGCGAGTGCTTCCAGCAGGGTCTGCACAGAACGCAGGGCGCGGCAGTCGGGGCGGGTCAGCAGCCACAGGTCAGTGCGGCATCCTTCCAGAGGACCGCTCAGGCGTTCGACCGCACCCAGGCCCTCGACCGTGAAACCGGTCAGCGCCGCCACGCCCAGGCCGGCAGCGACCAACTGCGAGACAGCCGACATGTTGCTGCAGCGGTAGCTCGGTAATACCCCTGGAAACGCCTGTTTGCGCCAGATCACCGAGGTGTGGTCGGGCATCGAGTCGTCCGGGCTGATCCAGGGGATCGAGGCAGGGTTTTGCGTCAGGGCCTCGCGGTATTCGGGGCGACCGCAGACAAAGTAGTCGGCACTGCCCAGGCAGCGCCCGATCAGGTGCTCGGGAGGCGTATTGGTCAGGCGCAGGGCGATGTCGGCATCGCGACGGCTGAGGTTGGCAAAGGCGTTGGAGGTGGCCAGCTCCAGCGTAAGGGCAGGGTACTGCGGCATGAAGTCTGCCAGCGCGGGCAACAACAGGCTGTGCAGTACCGCATCGGTACAGGTCAGGCGCACCGTGCCGCTGACGACTTGTTCGCCCTGCTGCAAAGCGATGCGCGCAGCGGCAAGCGCCTGTTCGGCACGCTCGGCCTGTTCGGCCATGGCCTGAGCGGTATCGGTCGGTACGTACCCGCGCCGGTTCTTTTCAAACAGCGCGGCACCAAGGGCGGCTTCCAGACGACGGATCGAGCGAAACACGGTCGATACATCAACCTGCAACAGGTCGGCGGCACGGGCGAGGGTGCGGCCGCGAACCAGGGCGAGCACCAATGAAAGGTCGGCGTGGGTGATTTCATATTGCATTGGTGCATTGTTCCTTTGCCTGAATGCCTATGTTTGTTGCGCGGATGACTATCCTAGACTGGTTTCATTCCCGCTGGATAGCGTCCGGTAATCGGCGCTGACCACTCAGACTTCATACAGGATTCAACCTATGTCGCGACCTCCCTTGATTGGTGTCACCGCCTGCCGTCAGCAGTTGGGCAAGTACTCTTCTCACACCGCAGGCGACAAGTACGTCGAGGCCGCAGCCTTCGCGGGCATGCCGGTAATCCTGCCTGCGCTCGAGGTGCCCACCGAGCCTGCGCAACTGCTTGCGTCACTGGATGGCCTGTTGTTTACCGGCTCGCCGTCCAACGTCGAGCCGCGTCACTACAATGGGCCGGCGAGCGTGGAGGGCACCGTCCATGACGTCTTCCGGGATCGCACAACTTTGCCATTGCTCAGGGCTGCCATCACTCAGGGGGTGCCGGTGTTGTGCATTTGCCGCGGCTTTCAGGAGCTGAATGTCGCGCTGGGCGGCAGCCTGCATCAGCGGGTCCAGGAGCTGCCCGGCTATCTGGATCATCGCGAGCCGCAAAGCGAGGTGCTGGCGGTGCAGTACGCGCCAAAGCATGCCGTGCAGGTACAGCCTGGCGGTTTGCTCGACTCGCTGGGGCTGGCACCGGGGTTCGAGGTCAACAGCCTGCACAGTCAGGGTATCGATCGCATGGCGTCGGACCTGCGCGCGGAAGCATTGGCCCCCGACGGTCTGGTCGAAGCGGTGTCCATGCCTGGTGCGCCAGGCTTTGTGCTGGGCGTGCAGTGGCACCCGGAATGGGCGTTCATGGACAACCCCGTGTCGCTCAGCCTGTTCAAGGCCTTTCGCGAGGCCTGCCAGAGGTATGCGCGCAGCAGTCGCTAGAGCGATGAGCTGCTGAGTGTTGTGGGCAAACGTGATTTAATATCCGGCTTGATGGCTTCGGGTGATGGACGATCCATTGCACCGGGGCGCTGCCTCATTCACCGGATATCTTTCACATAAGGCCACTATGGATACGGGAGCACGACTCAAACTGGTGCGTGAAAGCTACAAGCTGTCACAGCGTGAGCTCGCCAGACGCAGTGGTGTGACCAATGCCACGATTTCCCTCATCGAACAAAATCGTGTCAGTCCTTCCATCAGCTCGCTGAAAAAGCTGCTTGAAGGGATTCCCATGACGCTGGCGGATTTCTTCACGTTCGATCAGCCTCCGGGTCAGGATCAGTACGTGTTTCGAGCCGGTGATCAACCCGACCTGGGGCGCAACGGTGCCCGCCTGCTGCTGGTCGGCGCGACGTTGCCAAGCCGGCAGATGCGGTTTCTGCGTGAGCAATACGCGCCGGGCGCCGACTCGGGCGATGAACCCATCGTCCACAGCGAAGGTGAGGAGTGCGGTCTGGTGACGCGCGGCACCGTGGAGCTGACCATCGATGGGCAGGTCAACATTCTCGGTCCGGGTGACGGCTATTACTTCCCGACCACCTTGCCGCATCGCTTCCGCAACATCGGCCAGGACGAAGCGGAGATCATCAGCGCCAACACCCCGGCCAACTTCTAGGTGCCGATAGCCAACGATGCCTTGCGCCTAACGAAGGCTCCAGGAAATACCGGCATAAATCCCCATCCCGTCGCCGGGTGTCGAGCGTGCGATGTCTTTGCCGTTGTCGTCATAGCCGGGTGTCACGGTGCTGGCGTAACGCTGGTTAGTCAGATTGCGCAGGTCCAGCCAGGTCTGCCAGTCTTCGCCGGGTGACGCGTAGCCCAGTGTGGCGCCCAGTAAGGTGTACTGATCGGCGTAAAACGAGTTGGCGTAATCGACCGCGATCCTCGACGCGTGCTCAGTGTTGAGTGCTACGTAAACGCCGACAGGATGGCTGTAGCGCAGCTCGGCCTGATAGTAATGCCGGGGGATACCCGGCAGCGCGTTGTCGCCGAAGCGGTCGTCGTTACGGTAGTGAAAGTCGCTGAACGTGTAGGCTTGGCGTAAATCGACCTTGCCCGCAGCGCCTCCCTGCCACAGCGGGCTGTCCAGGCTGAGTTCGATACCGGTATGGATGGTCGGGCTGGCGTTGGACTCGGCAATGACTTGCGAGCCTGTCGCGCTGGCTGCCTGGGTTTCGACACTGAGCAGTTCATGTCTGACCTGCGAGTAATACCACCCTGCGGTCCAGTCGCCTGCTGCGCTATTACCCTTGCCGCCGAGCTCCAGCGTAGTCGCGGTCTGATTTTCAAGTTTGACGCCAATACTCTGCAGGCCGGTCGCCGCACCGCTGCCTGCTGGGAAAAAACGGTTGGAACCCCAGATCATTGACCAGGCGTGCGGCGGCTCGACCGAGCGACTCAGATTGCCGTAAAGCTGCAATTGCGGCGTGAAGTCGTAGCGCAGGCCCAGCCGGGTGGCATAGTCCCAGGCGTGAGTGCTGACGGCCTGTTGGGTTGCGGGGTAGGTGACCTCTGTTTCGCGACGGGTATAGAGGGCGGCAACGCCCGTTGTCAGCCACAGGTCCGGTACCAGCTCCAGATCATTGCTCAGGTGCAGCACGCTGTCCGAGCCCAGGTAGCTGTAATCCCGGGTTCTGGTCCCTGGCACATAGCCTGCGGTGTTGCCGGCTGGCACGCGGACGAATTCCGATGCGCCGTTGTCAGGCAGCCCCTTGGTGGTTCGCAGTCCCAGCGTGGTCGTGCTCTGATGGCCAGACACGGTGTCCTGGCGTATGTAATTGAGCGTGCCGCTGATATCGGTGTAAGCGACTTTCAGGCGATTGGTGCCCTCGCGCAGGTCCATGGGGTAATCGTGATAGACCAGACCCGTTTCGAGGCGTGAGCTTTCATCCAGATAAACAGTGGTCTTGTTGCCGAGCCAGGTGCTGCCGGGTTGCAGGCGTTTTGAGTCGCGCGTACGGTTGAGCGCATTGGCCGCCTGTGGATCATGGCGGATCTGCTCGCGGGTCAGTCTGCCCGGCGAGTCGTTGTCGGTTTCCCGGTAACGAAAGAAGAAGCGGGTTTCCAGATTCGGGCTGAACCGGTAACCGACGTTGGCTGCGATACCCTGGCTACCGCCGGCACTCTGGTCCTGGAAGCCGTTGTAGCTTGAGTCGGTCACGCTGACGTAATAGTCCAGATCGCCCAACACCTGTCCCGAGCTGATCTGCCGTTTCGAGTAACCGTGGCTTCCTGCTTCGTAGCGCAACTGCAGCCTGGGCGCGTCATAACCGGTGTGGGTGACATAGTTAACCGCGCCACCCAGCGCCAGCGAGCCCAGTTCAAAGCCATTGGCACCGCGTCGTACTTCTACGTGGCTCAGCCATAACGGCTCCTTGAGTTCGTAGGGCGTACCCCCGGGGCCGGTCAGCGGCAAGCCGTCGAGCATTTCGAACAGCCCGGAGGCATGCGCGCCAGGCGCCCGGTTCAGGCCCGAACCACGAATCGAGATTTTTGCCCCCTCACTGTTGGCGGCCTTGGCGTAGATGCCGGGCTGGTATTTGAACACGTCTTCATTGTTGGCGACCCGTCCTTGCTCGACGGTGTTCATATCGACAATGTTGGTACCGCCCGGAACTTCCCGTAACGCGTCGCGCGGGATTTGCGCCGGGCTGTCGATACGTGAGCCGTCCACTTCGATGTTGGACAGGCTGACAACATCAGCCTCGGCGACACAGGTAAAAGCAAGAGCCGTACTGAAACCGAACAATTGCAGGGTCAGGTTCAAGGGGGAAAGCAGAAACGGTGGGTGGTACTGCAAGTGCATACGCCTTGTGGTTCACGGCCAGCGTCAACTGCCAGCCCTGCGTGCTCTGGAAAAGGGACAGGTGTTCGATGCCTGATGTGTGACTGGCGTCACTAAACCGGTGAGTGAACAGTCGATGCCGGGCGATATTTTCAGGCTGTTCAATGTACTAACTGAATATAATTTGCTTTTTGTCTGCTCAGCGAGAACCCTTTCAGGCTTCGCCAGTCCTAGCCATTAGAGAGAGCATTCGCACTAGCCCAATAAACAGTCGTGGAGTTTCTGGAGTGTCGGAAAATAAAGCCCGAGTCGACAATGCGGCGACGGGAGATATCAAGCATCAGGGAAAGGATATCTTTTTCGCAGCGGTAGAAACGACACGGATGCCGATGATCGTGACGGACCCCAATCGCCCCGACAACCCCATCATTTTTGCCAACCGTGCATTTCTGGAAATGACCGGTTATGCGTCAGAAGAAATCATCGGTAGCAACTGCCGGTTTCTTCAAGGGCCGGACACTGATCGGGCGGTGGTGAAATCCATTCGCGATGCAATCGATGAACGCGTCGATATCTCCACTGAAATTCTCAACTACCGTAAGGACGGTTCAACGTTCTGGAATGCCCTGTTTATTTCTCCGGTGTATAACGACGCGGGTGACCTGATCTATTTCTTTGCGTCGCAGCTGGACATCAGCCGCCGTCGAGATGCCGAAGAGGCATTGCGTCAGGCACAGAAGATGGAGGCCCTGGGGCAGCTTACCGGTGGCATCGCGCACGACTTCAATAACCTGCTGCAAGTGATGGGCGGTTATATCGACTTGATCGGCAGTGCGGCAGAGAAACCCTCCATTGACGTGCAGCGTGTCCAGCGCAGTGTTCATCACGCCAAGTCTGCTGTTGAACGCGCCAGCACATTGACCAAGCAATTGCTGGCGTTTGCCCGCAAACAGAAGCTGCAGGGGCGAGTCCTCAATCTCAATGGCCTGGTCTCCACGACAGAGCCGTTGATCGAGCGTACTTTTGGACCGGAAGTGGTGATCGAAACCGATCTGGATCCGGCACTGAAAAACTGCCGCATTGATCCGACCCAGGCAGAAGTTGCCTTGCTGAACATTTTCATCAACGCCCGGGACGCGCTGATTGGCAGGCCCAACCCCAAGATATTCATCGAAACCCGCAATCTGGTCGTCGATGAGCTGGCCAATATGTCCTATGACGGTCTGTTGCCGGGGCGTTATGTTTCTATTGCGGTGACGGACAATGGCATCGGCATGCCCGCGAGTATCCGTGATCGGGTAATGGACCCGTTTTTTACCACCAAGGAAGAAGGCAAGGGTTCCGGGCTCGGTCTTTCGATGGTCTACGGCTTTGCCAAACAGTCGGGCGGCGCGGCGCGTATTTATACCGAAGAAGGTGTCGGTACTACGCTGCGCTTGTATTTCCCGGTAGACGAGGCGGTACTGAGTAAAAACGATCCGCCGAAAGCTTCGGAAAGGCGCATTGGCAGCTCCGAGCGGATTCTGATCGTGGAAGACCGTCCTGACGTGGCCGAACTGGCGAAGATGGTGCTGGATGATTACGGCTATGTGTCGGAAATCGTCCTCAACGCCCGTGAGGCACTGAAGCGCTTCGAGGCCGGCAGCACGTATGACCTGTTGTTCACCGACCTGATCATGCCGGGCGGCATGAACGGGGTAATGCTCGCGCGGGAAGTCAGGCGCAGGTACCCCAAGGTCAAGGTGCTGCTGACCACCGGCTACGCTGAGAGCTCGATCGAGCGAACCGACATTGGCGGCTCAGAGTTTGAGGTGGTGTCCAAGCCCTGTATGCCGCAGGACCTCGCCAGGAAGGTCAGGCAGGTTCTTGACGGTCCTAACGGTATCGCCTGACGGCACTGGCGATGCACCTGCGAAGGCCTGACTGTTCTCAGTCGGGCCTTCATGCTTTTTGGCGCACAGTGTACGGCGCTGTCTTTATTACGATACCTGCGCGCATTCCTGCAGAGTTGCGTATATCCAGTGAGTATCGACAGTTAAAAGTTGGCAACAGGTTAATTCTCGTCCGTTATTAGCAGACGTCAGACAACTTCAATAATTAGAGCAAACAGCCTAATGAAACGGTACGTGTGTAAAGCGCTTGGAGCATCGGGCGAAGGTTACGTTCCGTTGCTGTGCGTCATTAAAAATACTGTTTTATTATGCTTTGTACAGCCTGAAAAAAAGTCTATAAAAGTTTTAAACTTCTTGAACGTCGCCTGGGTCATTGATGGGTACGTCACACATTTGTGTGTTCACTGCCAATGACTCAAAGGACTATGACTATGATTCGCGACGACCGTATCGCCCCAGGTGCCCCTGTGTACCACGAAACTCATGCAGCGGCTCCGCTGCTTAAACGAATCTCCTGGAGTGCGATTCTGGCCGGTGTCGTTCTGGCCATGGTTGTGTCGCTGTTGCTGAACCTGCTGGGTACGGCAATCGGAAGTGCCAGTATCGATCCCATGCAGGAAGCCAATCCACTGTCCGGTATGGGTACGGGCGCAGGTATCTGGGTCGTTGTAAGCTCGGTGATCTCGCTGTTCGTCGGCGGCTGGGCCGCGGGACGTCTCGCGCAGCGCGAAGGCGCGTTTCATGGCCTGCTGGTGTGGGCGACTGTATCGCTTATCACTGTTTATCTGGTCTCCAGCGCAGTGACCGGCGTCGTACGCGGTGGCCTCAATCTGGCAGGCAGCGGCATGTCGGCCCTGGGCAGCGGTATCGCACAGGTGGCTCCGGCCGTTGGCAGCAAGATTCAGGATCAATTGCGCGCTCAGGGCATTGATTTCAATCTGGACGATATCCAGGGCGAAATCGAAACGGCCATGCGGCAGACCGGCAAGCCCGAGCTGAACCCGGACAACGTCAAGCAGGAAGCTCAAGCGACTCAGCAGGATGCGCAGAATACTGCCAAGCAGAGCGCACAGAATCCTCAGCAAGCTGACGAGCAATTGAGCGGTCTGATGGATCGCATCAAAGCCAAAGGCGACCAGGCTTGGGATGCGGCTGATCGTCAGGCGCTGGTCAATCTGATCAAGGCGCGTGGCAACAAGACTGATGCCGAAGCCAATCAGATCGTCGATCAGGCTCAGGCCAGCTATCGTCAGGCTTATGCCAAGTATCAGGAACTGAAAGCTCAGGCAGAACAGAAAGCCCGTGAAGCAGCTGAAGTCACTGCCAAGCGCGTTTCGCAAGGTGCCTGGATTCTGCTTATCACTCTGGTGATCTCGGGTCTGGTAGCAGCGGGCGCCGGTGTACTGGGTCGTCGTACTCAGCCGCCAGCCAAAGTTGTCGCTGCGATCTGAACCAACGCAACAAGACTGGACTGAAGTATCAGACGGGGAGCGTTGATCGCTCCCCGTTTTTATTTCAGCCATTCGATATCGTGTCAGTGCCGATCCGCTTCGACAACACGTTGGTAAAGTCCATCCCTCAATTTTTTACCTTATCATCGTGCGGCTCTACAGCTTGCGTAACAGTGCAACTTTCAAAGAGCAAATACTCTAACAGCCTGCGGCGGGATATATATTCAATCTCAACGGTGGCACCTGTGCCATTGATGTTGCCAAGTCTATATTCACTGGGTTTTAAGGGTTGTTACTGTGAAGGTGTCCCGGTGGAATATCGGGTCGGGCTTTGGCTGTTCGGCAGTGGGCTCAGGCTGGGTGAATTCGGCACTTAGCAAGTACGCTTGTGAGCGTGCAGAATCAAACGTCATGTTGTGCGCCCACAAACGGGTGCTGACACTTCCTTTGGTCCGATACTGCCCGTCCGGGTCACGTGCCACCACGGTCAGACTGGCATCTGCACCACTGGGTATCAACAGGCGATCGTTTTGGCGGTCGTACGCCATGCTGTTGACAGCGCGGGTGGTGGGCAATGCTGCGAGGCGTTTGCCGGTCATCAAGTCGGCAATAATTAACTGAGGGCTTGCGCCACGACAGGCAATGAACAGACGTTGTCGCGATTCATCGGCGGCGACCGCGCTGGGTTTGTTGCAGCCCTCGAACGTCCAGTACTGATGTTTCTCCAGCAGTTGGCCTGAAAGAACGGCCACTTGATTCTCGTCACGCATCGGCACTATCAGCGTGCCGTCGCCGAGGATGATCGGCGCGTCGAGTTTCTGTGCCGGAACCTGCCGGGAACCCACGAGTGCGTCGGTACGTGTGTCGATGAAATACAGTGTGGAGTGGTCGCCGCGACGGCCGCTGGTAACGATCACTCGCTGATGCCCGGGATCGTAGATGACATTGTTCAGGTTGCCTGAGTCCAGTTTGAGCCGGTTTTGTACGGTCATGCGGTCCAGCGCGACGATGCCTAATGTACCGTCCATGTTGGCGACATAGGCGTGATTGTGCTCAGGTGCAAAGGCAACGGCATTGGCACCGGTCGAGTTGTCCAGGGTCTTGATCAAAACCTGCCGTTCGACGTCGAACACGGATAAACCGTTCTCGCGGCGTGCGATGTACAAATGAGGCTGTGCCGGCTGCAATGCCGCGAACCCCCAACTGTAGCCAACGCCTGGCAGCACGGTTGCTGCGCGGGTGGTGTACAGCAGCGAGTCATCCGCCTGAACCGAAAGAGGTGCCAGCAGCGTGAACACACTGGCAAAAATCTGTAATCCCGTCACCTTGAGCCACCTGATCAACGACATCATCGGCTTAAAACTCCAGAGTGGTGGAAAGAATGAACTGCCGCGCATCACCAACGGACACGAAGTAACGGTTGGCGCTGGAGGTGTAATACGTGCGGTCAAACAGGTTCTTGACGTTGAACTGAATGTTGAGCTTGTGCTCATCGACTTTTGTATCGTAAGACGCGAAGGCATCCGCCACGGTGTAGGCGGGCAGTTCGAATGAGTTGGCAGAGTCTCCCGGGCGCTCTCCGACGTAATGTGCGCCAGCGCCGGTGCGCAAGCGGTCACCGCCGCCGATAATGCTGCCCCAGTCGTATACCGCAGACACTGCCGCTGTGCGCCGGGCGACGTTCCACAGCTCGTTGCCCTTGTAGAGCGGGTCCTTGGTGATCTTCGCATCCAGTAGTGCAAAGCTGCTGATCACGCTCCAGCGATCGGTCAATTCTCCAGCCACGTCCAGTTCTATGCCTCGCGAGCGGGCTTCTCCGGATGTCCGCCAGTCGGTGAGCTTGGTCGCATCGTTGAACTGGGAGACCAGAATGTTTTTCTTGCGAATATCGAAGACCGCTGCGGTAGCCGTAATGCGTCCCGGAATGTCCAGTTTGGCACCCAGTTCGTAGGACCTGGCTTGCTCAGGCAGCACGGCAGAGTCAATGACCACGCCACTGCTTAACGGCGCAATGGTTGAGCTGGGTTTCAGTGATTGCGTGTAGCTGCCGTAGAACGACAGCACATCGTTGTATTTGTAGACGACGCCACCGCGCGGCAGCCATTTCTGCCCATTGATATTGGTGTTTGCCACAAAGGGGCGACCGCGTCCGGCTATTTGATCGTAGGTTTGGTAGCGCGCACCGGCCACCAGAATCCACTGTTCGTTGAGGTGGAACGAGTCCTGAGCAAATAACGAGGTGGCGCGCAGTTTATCGGTCTGGTCACTGTCGCTGGCCGATACGGTGCTGGACGGGGATTCCCGGCCATAGACAGGGTTCAGATAATTGAAGCTGGACCGCGCTGTTTGACGCAGCAGGTCCGAGCGGAAGATTTTGCGTTTCTCATCATCGACGCCAACCTGCAAGTCATTCTGGAAGCCTGCGATCTGAAAGGTGCCTTCCAGGTCGGCAATTGCAAAACTGTCGGCGCTCACAGCACCATGGGTTGCATCGTTACTGCGCGTCACTGCGCCCGTGGCGGCATTGATGGCATTGATCCGCAATTGGTTGGCATCGTAGGTTTCACGGTTCCAGCTGTAGCCGAAATGAGATTTCCAGTTGTCGTTGAACTGATGGTCGACGCTCAGTTGCGTGAGGTCCGAGCGACCTTCCATTTCATTGAACGGTTCGTCCAGGCGCCGTGTTCTGGGAATATCCAGCGGGTGGTTGGTACGCGGGTCCAGTGCCGTTCCGCGGTCGAAAGGGTAAAGAAATTCCCTGTGCTCATATGAAAGCACCACTTGTGTCGTGTCGCCGTACCAGGCAAGCGATGGCGCGACCAGAGATTCGCGATGGGTGCCGAAATTACGCCAGTAATCCTCGTCTTCATAATCCACCACCATGCGATAAGCCAGACGGCTGTCGCCCAGCCCGCCGGTGCTGTCAAAGCTGCCACCGCTACCGTCGCGGCCATGCGCATAGGCGGAGGCGCGACCACTGATTGCGTTGTAGCTCTCCAGCTGCGGGCGTTTACTGACGACGTTGACTACGCCACCTGGGTCCATGATGCCGTAAAGCAGCGATGCCGGACCTTTGAGCACTTCCACGCTGTCAGCAGTAGCGCTCAGACCACGTCCCTGAACGATGGGCATTCCGTTGTGCATGATCGAACCGTCGCGATTGCCGCCAAAGCCACGCTTCATCAAGGTGTCTTGCGTCGCCGCCAGGGTGTTGCCCTGAGTGATGCCACTGGTATTGGCCAGCGCATCGTCCAGATTGCGCGGCTTCTGATCGCGCAGAACTTGTGCAGAGACTACGTTCACGACCTGGGGCACTTCCAGCGTCGACCTGTCGCTGTGCAGGATCGAACTCGTACCGGTTGGCTGGTAGCTGGTACTGCGATCGGAGTTGGCTTCAACCTGTATCGCGCGCAACTCCATCGACTCTGAGGCAACCAGCGTGTAGCTGCCGTTGCTTTGCTGCGCGGCAAAGATGCCGCTGCCTGCGAGCAATGCGGTCAGTCCTTCAGTGACCGAGTAGTTGCCGTCAAGGCCCGGTCCGACCTTGCCGTCGGTATACGCCGCATTTCCGGCCAACTCGATACCTGCCTGCTGGGCAAAACGGACGAGTTGCCCGGTGAGTGGGCCTTTCTCGATGCTGAACCGGTGAGTCAATGCGCTTGCATCGGTGGCAGAGGCGGTTGAGACCCACGATGCACTTACACCGCCCACCGTCAATGGAATGATCATGGCCAGCGGCGTCAGGCTGAGATAAAACGGGCGTCGTTTATGGAAATGCATAGTGCTGGCGTCCACGCTGATGAAAGGAAAAAATATTGGCTTTCATCTACACCGGACGAGCAGGGCAAAAGGGGAACCACCGCGTGCAAAAAAAATCAGGACCGCGCAATTATGCCCGCGCCTCGACAGTGACCCACCAGGGCAGCGTGCGCTTGATCGCCACGGGCAGTACCGACGCGAGGGCAGCCAGTGCCCTGTCTGTATCTTTGATGGAAAAGGTGCCGACCACTCGCAGCCCTGCAATCTTCTCGTCACAAGCAAGGTAGCCATGCCGGTAGCGGGACAGTTCATTGACGAACTGCAGGAGCGGCATACCTTCAGCGACCAGAATGCCGGAGGTCCACGCGCGGCCAGAGGCAGGAGCGGGTTGTGGGCCGTCGAGTCGATCCCCATAAAGGGTTATCTGCTGCCCGGCATGTACATCGCAGCTTTGATCGGCTGCCATGACCGACACCTCGCCTGAATAGACCGTGATGCAGGTGGCGTCATCATTCAGCAGCCGTGCACTGAATTCTGCGCCGTATGCCTGCGCTTTTCCATTAAGGGTCTTTACCTGCGTCCGCTTATTCCGCGAGCGGATAGCGTCGATCAACACTTCGCCTTTCAGCAGTTGCAACGCTTGAACATCAGGGGAGGCCGTAACGTTCAATGCGCTGGCGGTGTTGAGCCAGATTCGGATGCCGTCAGCCAGCGTGAACTCTCGTGTTTCGCCCGTTGAGGTGGATAAATCGGCCCGAATCGAAGCAAACAGCGAGCCGTTCTCACCGTTGTTCAGCAGGTGCCAGCCCAATGCCCCGCCCAGTGCGAGAACGCCCATTGAAAGAAGGGTCTGACGGCGGCTCATCGATGAAGAGCTGGTGGACTGTAGAACCTTGTAAGCGCCATTTCTTTCTAGCGGATCCTGAAACTGGGCGAAGCGTCCACCTATCTTCTCCACCAGTGCCCAGGCCTTGCGGTGTTCCTCGTTCTGGCTCAGCCAATTCTGCCACTTGCGTCGCTCGGAATCGCCAGCATCCTCTGCACCCAGACGCGCATACCATGCCGCAGCTTGCTGGAGAACATCATAATGATCACTGCGAGGACTGTTCATGGTCAACACCCATCGGCACGTGCGGACAGTTCACGCACCATGCACTGATACATGACCTGTGCCATGTACTTTTTCACCATGCGCTCGCTGGTGCCAATCTGTTCGGCAATCTCGCGGTAAGTGTTGCCTGACAGTTGCGCCAGCAAAAAGGCGGTTCGCGCCTTGTGCGGCAAGTCACGCAGCATGGCGTCGATTTCATGCAGTGTCTCGAGAAGAATGGTGACGTACTCGGGGGAGGGGTGTAGGTTCTCGGGCCTGTTTGCCAGCTCTGTCAGCCATGCCTGCTCGATCTGCCCCCGGCGCCATTGATCGATGCACAGGCCACGTGCAACGGTACATAGGAACGACCGCGCTTCACCGGGCAGCATGAATACTCGTGGCTTGAGCAACAGGCGCAGGAAGGTATCGTGAGTCAGGTCCGCTACGTCGGCAGTGTTGAACGAGTTGCCAAAGCGCCGGGTCAGCCAATGACGTAGCCAGCCGGAGTGCTGTGCATAAAGGTCGTCGATGCGGGTCTGATCAGGAGCGCTTGAGCAGGTCATGAGAAAGCAGTCGTTCCGAAGTTATAGAGAATCATACGCATACAATAAACAATCTCATTGATAAAGCACAGAACAAGCGTGCCAATTGTCTTGTTGACTGACGTATGCCCTGCTTGCGTGTTCTGGCGTTGCCGCTCAATACGCTCGCCGCACGTGGGCAGGCGCTGTCGCAGATTCTGATCCTGCGTGCTATACCGATAAGCTATCGTCGATTTGAACCGGTTGCGTAAAGTGTCCAGCGTCGCGATATCCCGCCTGTGCGTGACGCACAAACGTATCGTTTTGGTAAGCCATGAATATAAAAACCAACCTAAGACGCCGCATTGTGGTGGTGTTTGCGCTGATGAGCGCATTTGTGGCGGCCATGTTTGGCATCGGTATTTACATGACCGAGCACTTCGTTGAATCCAGGCTCATTACCATTGATCTTGAAAACGATCTGCACCGTCTCTTGAATGCGCAAAGTACCAATGAGTGGAGTCATCGGCCTGAGCGCGAGGAATTGTTCTACGTCGAAGAAGGCGCAGGCGATTTGGCTGTTCCGCAGGATCTGGAATATCTGCATCCGGGGTTTCAGGAAATCACCCGTCAGGGCAAGGAGTATTATGCGCTGGTGAGTACCGTCGCCGACCGTCGCTATGTGTTGTTGCGAGATCAAAGTGGTTTCGAAAAGCGCGAAAGGATGTTGCTGGCCATTGTATTTGTCGGTTTTGTGCTCAGCGTGCTGCTTGCCGTGTTGCTTGGGCGTGTGCTCGCCACACGCGTCATCGCTCCGGTCGCGCGTTTGTCGCGTCAGGTTCGACACCGTGATCAACTGTTGTCTATTGCGCCGCCGTTGTCTCCGGACTATGCCGATGATGAAGTGGGTGAGCTGGCTGTTTCTTTTGACCATACGCTCGGGCAATTGCGAGCGGCACTGGGCCGAGAGAAGTTGTTTACCAGTGATGTCAGTCACGAGTTGCGTACCCCTTTGATGGTACTTGCCTCGTCCAGTGAGTTACTGCTTGAGAGCCCCTGCCTGGATGAGTTGGGGCGAGCGAAAGTCTTGCGTATCACGCAGGCGACGTCCGACATGCGCCAGCTCGTTGAAACATTTCTCATGCTGGCCAGGGACAATGGAGCCCATGCGCGCAATGGTCTCCGGGCAACCGTACATGAAGTGGCGTGCGAGCTGATTGAGGTATGGCGAACGCCGATAGAAAAAAAAGGGCTGGAGTTGATGTTCAGTCCTGGCGCGAACGCAGGTGCGTCTTACAACGCGACCCTGTTGCATTCGGTAATGGGGAATCTGCTGCGTAATGCCTGGCATTACACCGATACGGGGTATATCAAGCTGTCGCTGTTCAAGACCGGGTTTTGTGTAGAGGACAGCGGCTCGGGTATTTCCGACGACACGCAGAATGCGTTGTCCCGACCCTTCGTACGGGGTGAGGAACAACGTGGTGAAGGGCTGGGAGTAGGGCTGTCACTGGTTAATCGGATCTGTGCCTATCAGCGATGGCAGGTGACATCAAGCAACCTGCCTGGCGGTTGCAGCTTCCGTGTGGAACTGCAACCGCAGGATGCGGACAGCGAGCCCGTCAGAGTCAGTTGAGTGGTTTATGCGGGGTGGTTTCAATCGGTTGCGCCAACTGCCGCCAGCCATAAAAGGCGAGCGCGGTAAGCAGCGCACTGAGCCAGACAATCACACCAGCCCAGAATGTGTGGGACATGAAATGCCAGCCCTGAACAACTCGTGTGGTGCCGTAGATTGCACCCAGTACGGTCGATGCGTAGAGGATTGCCTTGGCATGGCGCCAGCAGTAACGGCGTGCAACGAAATACAGTGCCACCATGGTAAATCCCCCCGAAGCATGGCCTCCTGGCCAGCAACGACCTGCACCTGCTTCATGGAACAGGCTGAAGTTTTCGAACCACTCCTTTTTCTCCATTGTGCCGCCATACAGAGTGGTTTCCACAGGGCAGTAAATGCTCGTGTGACTTTTGAAAAAGTGGATCATGCCGGTGATCACCGCGAAAGAGACCACGATAAATAGCAGGTCGCGACGGTGACGAGCAGTGAAGCGTAACAATGGGGCTACCCGAGCAGTTTCCAGCAAGCCAATCATTCGGTCATTGCGCCCGGGCTTCAGCAGTGGCCATATAAAGGACAGCAACAGCCCGATCACTGCGGCTTCTCCCGTCCAGTCGGGAATGATCCTGGGCCAGCGGTGGGTCAAATTTTCAAATAGGCGGTCATGCTCAAACGGAAATACCTGAAGCGGGTAGTAAAGCCAGTTGCTGATCGCTTCGTCGAGCGAAGTAAGATCAAAAACGAAAAAGGTCAGCAGCGCTATTGCCACCGGCACGCCGAAGTTCCAAGCATAGAATCTTGATTTTTCGCTTTGCACTCTTTTTTATTCCATAGTCATTTGCGTGGCTTGAGAGTTCAGGTCGATGTGCCCAAGTCTTCTGCGAGGCAGAATATACGTAGCGGCCTGTTCAATTCCTAGCAGGACTTTCATGAAAACCGTTTCATTCAGCTTTGGCATTTTTTTCACATGTCATTGACCCGACGATGACCTGTCCTTGATCAAGCTGGCGGCCTTAAAGGACAGAGTCAGCGTGTTCGGTTGTCCATTGAACAGGCAGGCATGCGGGGCAACTTGATGAAAAGTTATGGTAAATCCGCGTTCAGGGCATCTTCGCTTCTGGGCGGCAGGGTAAATGTTGTTCTGATGGCGGCCGCCATTGTGATTTCTTTGCTTGTGTTGACGGGTTACACCTATTGGCCGCGCTCGCCAGTTCGGCTTGTTCAGGGCGAGAATCTGGCCATGTCCGGTTTGTATGCCAGCTGGAAGAAAGGTGATGTGATGGTACTGGTTCGCCACGGCGAACGCTGCGACCGCTCCAGCAACGAGTGCCTTGGTGCAAACGACGGCATCACTCGCTACGGCAGTTCCGTTTCGACAGATGTCGGCCGGTCGTTCAGCGAACTCGGGCTTGCACACACCGATGTAATAACCAGCCCTTTGACCCGCACCGCCCAGACCGCACAAGCCATGTTTGGCCATCCGATGGAGGCCCAGGAATGGTTGTACAACTGTGATGAGAAGATGCTGAATGAAGTCATGGCGCACAAGTCTCTGAATCGAAATCTGATTCTGGTGACGCACAGCGGTTGTATTGGTCAGTTGGAAAGCCTGCATGGGTATCCTCATGCAGCCACCAGCGAGTACGACAGTGCGCTTTTCATTTCGCTCGACAGCCAGGGTAAACCCGTTATCCGGGGAATTATAAACCCGGAGGACTGGACGCAACTGGCGCAGCAGAAAAGCCGCTGAGTTGCCAGGTACGCAGTGAAACTTAGTAGTGACTGAGGGCGGCGCATCGAAGAGGGTCTGCTCGGATAGAGGGCAAGTCGTGGCTTGCCCTCTATAGGCGGCGATGTTGCGTTACGGCTATGGCTTGGCGTTTTCAGGCTTCCAGCCGAGCAACTTGTGTTTGAACCCGTAACTGGCAACCTGGTAATAGGCGATGGCACGAGCGATCAATGGATCATCGCTGGTCGCCTTGCTTTCGACACTTTCTCCCGGCGCATTGTCGTGACGACGCAGACCCTGGCGGGGGCTGAGGATCGCAAGGTTGTTGCCGTCAAACAGGCCCAGGTGCTGGTAATTGCCGACTACCACGCGAGGTGGCAACGAGGTGTCCAGAAACAGGTTGCGGCCGAAGAACGTCGATTGATAGTCCAGGTTCAACAAACCCAGCAAGGTGGGCGCCAAGTCGATCTGACTGGCCAGACGGGATATTTCTGCCGGCTGGATCAGCTTGGGGGCGTAGATGAACAGCGGGATAGCATAGTTATCGATAGGCAGGTCTTCCTTTCCGGCGCTGCCCGCGGTGTGGTCAGCGACGAAGACGAATATTGTGTTGTCGAACCATGGTTTCTGGCGCGCGTCCGCCAGGAACTTGCCAATGGCGTAATCGGTATATTTCACTGCGCCATCACGGCCGTTACCCGACGGGATGTCGATACGTCCTTCGGGATACGTATAAGGGCGATGGTTGGACGTCGTCATGAGTTGCAGCAGGAACGGTTTTTTTGCCGCAAAATCGGCATCCGCCAGGTTCAGCGCCTGACGATAAAGGTCTTCGTCAGCCATGCCCCAGGCATTCTTGAAGTGAATGTCCTCTTCCTTGACGCTGCTCTGATCAACGACGCGATAACCGTTGCCGCTGAAAAAAGCATTCATGTTGTCGAAGTAACCACGCCCGCCATAAACGAAAACGCTGTCATAGCCCACATGGGCCAACTGCTGACCCAGGCTGGCAAAACCACTTTCGCGACCCACGCGCTTGACCACCGAGCGCCCTGGCGTGGGCGGAATGGAAAGGGTTATGGCCTCCAGACCACGGTCGGTGCGTGTACCTGTGGCGTAGAAGTTGTTGAAGTAAAGACCCTGTTTGCGTAGCGCATCGAGGTTGGGCGTCAGGTTGCGTGTGTCTCCATTGCTGCCCAGGTATTTGGCACTGAGACTTTCGATGGTGACCAGTACGATGTTAGGCGTGCGTGGCGTTCCCGGGTTGTTGATCGACCGTCGAATATCCAGAGGGTCGTTGCCAGTGAACTGGCTGTCGGGCTCGGCAAGCTCCTGGCGCATTTGACCGGCGACCTGAGCATCGGGGAGGGTGGCGTAGAACTGTTGATAGTCCAGTTCATTGTTGCGGAACGCGGCAAAAAACTGATAAGGCCCGTTACTGGCGAGTTCCCGCTGATAGGCATTGCCACCCATACCGCGTGGTGTGTCCTGATCGACCCATTGCAGGCTGATACCCGCGAACAATAGCAATAATGCACTGGCGGCAAGACGACCACGATAGGACGGCAGGGCCGCTTTCACTGCTGCGGCTACTGCTCGACTGATCAGCAGGCTAACGACGATAGCAACCAGCGCCAGAATGCCGAGCAGTTTACCAACAGGGTAGGATTCGAGAATGTTATTGAGTACTTCATCGGAATAGACCAGGTAGTCCACCGCGATAAAGTTGAACCTCACCCCGAACTCATCCCAGAACAGCCATTCGGCGACCGATACAAACAGCATGACGAATATACTTATCGTCATGACCCCTTGAAGGAACCAGCGGTGCCCGCGGGCACGCCACAACACCGGCGGGCAGAGGAAGACGTAAATGCCCAGAGGGACTGCAGCGTAGCTCAGGAAGGCAAGGTCGTAGAGAAGTCCTGTTGCGAAAGTCGCGAAAAACTGCGTTCCTGCTTGATCCATATGAGTCGAAAATAAAAAAAGGCGTGTCAGAAAGAAAATGATCAGCCATGTACCAGTCGCCAGCAGCAAGAATCGGGCTGGGGCTGTTGAATAAATCCGCATTTGTCAATTCCTTGGACGGGAAAAATCTGAAATTTCAGGGTGAAATATGTTGAGCATCAGCGTCTACTGCTGCGTCATGAAAGTAGAAGAGTTTTTCGCGTTGTCAAATTTCTGTAATCATAAACACACGCGGAAAGACAGTGCATCCTGCACGCTCTATTAATGAGTGTTAGCCAATTATTTATACACAAGGGTGAGTATTTGGTTGCGCAGGCGTGAAAAAAATGTTTAAGAGCTGTTCAACAATTATTCAACAACTCACTGTTTATAATTTGTCGTCCTGTTGCCTGTCGGTATCCTCTTTCTCGTCAAACCGGTATCTCCCTTGATGACTTCTCGTGTGCGTTCGCCGTTGCTGTTACTGCTGGGTGTCTTGCTGTTTTTTCTCGCACTGGGAAATCACCAGTTGCAAAATTCGACGGAGCCACGCGTGGCTGGCATTGCCATGGAAATGCACCTGAGTGGCAATTGGATTACGCCGAAACTGAACGACCAGCCTTTTCTGGAAAAGCCGCCGATGAGTGTCTGGCTGGATGCGGCGGCTATTCAGGTGTTCGGTCCTGCCCCATGGGCGGTAAGACTGGCTTCTGCCTGCGCGGGTCTGCTCAGCGTGTTGCTGCTTTACAGCATGCTGCGACGTTTCGGGCGGCCGGCATCCGTGGCCTGGGTGGCTGCTTTCATGCTGGCGACCCAGGCCAGCTTCTGGAGCAATTCGCGGCAAGTGGGCGAGGATGCCTTGCTGGCGTTGGGGGTAACCACCGCTTTGTTGGCATTCTTCCATGCCAGTAATCGCCTGCGTAGTGATGGGCTCTCTACCGGGCCCTGGTTGCTGTTCATGCTGGGTATCACACTGGCGACCCTGAGCAAGGGCGTGCTGGGGCTGGCAATGCCGGGCGTGGTGATTTTCGCCTGGCTTGTTTGCGAGTCAGTGCAGAACAAACGCATTGTTATTGCTCACTGGTTGCGCCCGGCAATGCTCACCCTTGTGGCCCTGATTCCGCTGCTCGTGTGGCTGTGTTTCCTGTACGGACAGGGTGGCACGCAATCAGTGAAGGACGTGCTGTGGACCAACAGCGTTGGACGCTTCAGTGGTTCGTTCGAAGAGGCGGGTCATTACGAACCTGCCTATTATTACCTGACAAAACTGCCTGAGGCATTCTTGCCGTGGAATATCCTGGTTTATCTGGGGCTGTGGCATTTTCGAAAGCAGTTAATGGCCAATCGTTATCTGCTGTTCTTCGCCCTGTGGCTGGGCGCGCAGTTCCTGTTGTTGTCGCTGGCCTCCAGTAAACGCATGGTTTATCTGATGTCGCTGGCACCTGCGGCGGCAGTGATTGCTGCGGAATATGCTTTTGTTCTGGGTGAGCGATTGCAGGCTCGGTCGGGGCGCTCATTTTTTGCGGCGTCTATCATGAGAAATGGAAAGGCGCTCATGGCCGCAGGCGTTGTGCTGGTTGTAGCGAGCTATCTAAGTGCAGCCCTATGGCTCGCGCCATACGCCGACAGGCAGTTGTCATTTCTGCCATTGACCGACAAAGTCCATAACCTGCAGGTGCAGGGACGGCAGGTTGCCTTATTCCAGCCCAGCGAACGGCTGGCGGGGGCCAGCGTGTTCTATAGTCAGAGCCTGCTGAAAACACTCGCTAGCAACGCTGAATTGACTGGTTTTCTTACCAGCGCTGACGGCAATGTCGCTGTGATGGAAAGCATGCAGCCACCCGAACCGCCTCTGCGGATTGTTGACAGCGTAAAGGTCGGGGATCGTATCTACTATTTCGTCAGTCAGGCACCGCTGGCAGTGGCTGTCAGTCACTGACAGCCACTCTGCACGGCGAGCGTCGCAGGTTTGTTATACGGCCTGACTGCTCGCCACTTGATCATGCGGTATCCACTGCTTCTGCGGGATCGGCAGATCGCACGATTCACCACGACCGATGGGGAAGTAGTGAAAGCCGCGTTTTGCCAGTCGTTCGGTGTCATAAAGATTGCGTCCGTCGAAGATGACCGGGGCGTTCAGGCGCTGCTGGATCAACTCGAAATCCGGAGCTTTGAACTGCTGCCATTCGGTGCAGACGATCAATGCATCAGCCTCGTTGAGCGCTGATTCTGGCGTCCCCATGAGAATCAGATCCTTGCGATGACCATAGAGGCGCTGGGTTTCCTGCATGGCTTCGGGGTCGAACGCGCGCACGCTGGCCCCCGCGTCCCACAGCGCTTCCATGAGCACGCGGCTGGGGGCATCGCGCATGTCGTCGGTGTTGGGCTTGAATGCCAGGCCCCACAGGGCAAAGGTCTTGCCGCGCAGGTCGCCCTGATAGAACGCGTTGACCCGCTCGAACAGTTTGTTCTTCTGTCGTTCGTTGATGGCCTCGACCACCGACAGCAGGTCGTTGGAGCAATGCGCCTCTCTGGCGCTGTGTATCAACGCACGGATGTCCTTGCCGAAGCATGAGCCGCCATAGCCGCAACCGGGGTAGATGAAGTCGTAACCAATACGTGAGTCGGCACCGATGCCCAGCCGCACGGACTCGACGTCTGCGCCCAGATGTTCTGCCAGCTCGGCGATCTGGTTGATAAAGCTGATTTTGGTCGCCAGCATGCAGTTGGCGGCGTACTTGGTCAGTTCGGCGCTGCGCAGGTCCATGAACATGATCCGCTCATGATTGCGGTTGAACGGCGCATACAGCTCGCGCATGACGTTACGCACCGCTTCATTTTCGCAGCCGATGACGATACGGTCCGGGCGCCGGCAATCGTTGACCGCCGAGCCCTCCTTGAGAAATTCCGGGTTGGAGACGATATCGAACTGCAACAGCCGGCCCGCCTGACGCAGCGCCTTGTCGATGTGGCTGCGCAAGGCGTCGCCACTGCCGACCGGTACGGTGGATTTCTCGACGATGATCAGTGGTTCGCGTCGATGCCGGGCGATGGCTTCGCCCACCGCGAAAAAGCCGCTCAGGTCAGCTGAACCATCGTCTCGGGAGGGCGTGCCGACCGCGATGAACAGGACCTCGGCATGCTCCACCGCCAGTTGCCCGTCGGTAGTGAAGTTCAGACGCTGCTGATCCAGATTTTCACGCACCAGGTTGGCCAGGCCAGGCTCGTAGATATGCACCTGGCCCAGGCGCAACTGATCGATCTTGGCCTGATCAATGTCCATGCAGACCACATCGTGGCCGACTTCGGCGAGCACGGTCGCTTGTACCAGGCCGACATATCCGCTACCGAAAACGCTGATTTTCATGGGAAAGATCCTGAGGTGATGGGTCGCACATGCGCCGGAGGTTGATGGTCAAGACACCTGCCACGATTAGGGTGACACCCACAGTTTTCGATACCGTGAACGTCTCGTGGAAAAACGGCAGCGCTGCGGCGAGCATATAAACCAGCGCGTAGCTGATACTGAGCAGCGAATAGGCACGGCTCAGGGGCAAGCCCCGCAGGGCAAGTAGCCAGAAAAGCATGGAGAGCGCATAAGCGGTGATCGAGGCGCAAACGACCACCAGTGCACGGAGATCGAGCTGCGTCGGATTGTGCAGTTCGAGCCATTGAGCGGGCGAGGGCAGGCGGCTCATGCTCCAACGCATGCCCAGTTGCGCTGCGCTGACCAGCGCCACACTGGCCATGGCGCACAGGGTTGCCCGGCAGCGCGTCACGCCTGACGCCCCAGCTGAAATACCCCGACAAGAATCAGCGCAATACCCAGCCAGTGCTGTGCGTCAACCGGCTCATCGAACAGATAGCGACCTGCCAGCGTGATCAGCACGAAATTAAGACCCAGCATCGGATAGGCGATGCCAACGTCCAGGCGTTGCAACACCAGCAGCCATATAAGCAGGCCCGCTCCAAGGCAGGCCACCGCCAGCCACAGCCATATCGAACGCAGCGCTGTAAACGCGCCGGGAAATGCGCCACGCCAGTCTTGTACTGCGTACTTCTGCGCGATCTGGCCCAGACAGGTCAGCAGGCATGCACACGCGAGCATCAGCCAGGTCACGATGCCGATTTCTCGTAAATGAGGATGGCCAGGTTGCCTTCGTCATAGCGCTGACCATCCTTGGGAAGACTTTCGAGCTCTTTCAGTTCCTCATCGCTCTTGCCGCGCATGATGACGCCGACCCGGCCTTGGCTGCGGGCGTTCTTCATCCAGGCATCGATGTCCTGCAGGCGGACTTCGCGACCCTGCACATCGGGATAGCCCAGCCCGTATTCCAGCTCGCCCCAGGTGTTGAACAGCGCAACATCAGGCCGTTTCAGGCGCCACGCCAGTGCCGAGGCCGCGCCCAGATCGTTGCTCAGCAGATGCGTGCAGTCCGCCAGTTCGACCTGGTGCCTGACCACGAACGGGTCGGGAGTCTTGTTATTGATCACATCGTTTGGCAGCGCAGCGGGTAGCAATGCGATCAGCAGCCAACTGCCCAGCGCCGGCATGGTCCAGAACGTCAGTGGACGCAAGCCTTGCAGCGCGTTGGCAAATGTCCATCCGAGAAGCACGATGACCGCCAGTGACAGATGCATCGGTTCGTTTTCGTAGACGGGCTGTTTGAGTTGCAGGTAGATCAACACCACAAGCCCGACAAAGCTGACGGTCGCGTTGACTAATCCATTCGCGCGCAACGCAGTGCTGTGACCTTTATCAAGGCGGTCGACCAGAGCATTGGCCATCAGCAGTGCCAACGGCAGCAGGCACGGCAGTATGTAGGTCGGCAGTTTGCCTTTGCTCAGGCTCAAAAACGCCAGCGGCAGCAGCAGCCACAGCAGCAAAAAGGCAATGTCAGGGCGGCTTTTTTGTTGCCATGCCTGCTTCAGTGTTACCGGCAGCAGCAGTGCCCACGGCAAACAGGCCGCCACGAGCAACGGCATATAAAACCACCAGGGCTGGGCATGCTGCGCATTGTCCCCGGCAAAGCGGTGAATATGCTCGTGCCAGAAGAAGTAACGCCAGTAGTCGGGAGCTTGCTGGTGGATCGCCAGCGCCCACGGCAGGCAGACGGCGACGGCAATCAGTACCGCGAGCGGGCCGAATCTGAGCAGTTCGGCCAGGCGCCGCTGCCACAGCATGTAAGGCAGGGTGATGATGACGGGCAGTGCCCAGGCGAGAAAGCCCTTGGTCATGAACCCCGTCCCGCAGGCCACGCCGACTACCGCCCATGCCGCCAGACGCGCTCGACCGACGCTGTGCACGGCGTACCAGAATGCCAGCAGTGTCACGTTGGTCCAGAAGGTGAATTGCGGATCGAGATTGGCGTAACCGGCCTGGCCCGCGACAAAGCCGAAGCTCATGAACAGCAAGGCGCTGGCGAACTGCTTGCGCGGGTCGTTCCAGATCTTGCCGGCCAGCAAATAGGCCAACAGCACGCTCAAGCCGCTGGCCAGTGCCGACACAATGCGTACGCCGAACAGGTTTTCGCCAAAAACCTGCTGCCCCAGTGCAATCAGCCAGTAACCGGCAACCGGTTTTTCGAAGTAACGCAATCCCATGAAGTGCGGGACGACCCAGTTTCCACTGTGGAGCATTTCCTGGCTGATCTGCGCATAGCGGGTTTCATCGGGAATCCACAGGCCGTGAAAGCCCAGGGGCAGCAGATAAGCCAGTACGAACGCCAATAACAGCAGCGCAAGATGACGGTGCCTGACATGCATCACTGCTGCACCCCCAGCCAGCCATCGCGGCCGGGCAGGTGACCGCGAACGATATGCCCGGAAGGCAGCCGTTCAATGGCACCTGGCAGCAGATCGCCCAACGGTGCGAAGTGGATGCCCTGGGTATTGGCGCGCTTTAACAGCTGCCTGAAACCGTCGGCCATGATGATTCCTTCCACTTCGGCGTGGAGGGTGTAGACATTGAGTCTGCGTGCGGCAAAACGGCCGAGAATGTAGTCGTTGAACGCATCCGGCTGCAGGTGCGGGCCGACTACTTCATCGAAGGTCGGCAAATCCACCGGAACCTGAGCGGTACCGACACTTCCATCCGCCAGCAACGGGCGAAACAGACTGACGCCACGGCAATCACTGTTGTAACGAAAGCCAAACGCTTCTTTGGCCTGCACGACGCGCTGGTCGGCGCGCCAGCCTGCTGCCGCAGAGCACACCACCGGCTGGCCGAGGATGTCGCTCAGGCAATCGACCCCACGGTGTATCTGGGCGGTCAACTGTCGGTCGCTCCAGTGTCCGGCATTCGCTTGCCAGCCATGGTGATCCCACGCATGCAGGCCTATTTCGTGGCCTGCATCCAGCGCGCGGCGCATCAGTGGGCCAAGGTCCCGGCCAATCGGTTTGCCCGGCCATGCGGTACCGGCCAGCAGAATATCCCAGCCATACAGGCTCGCCGCCCTGGAGCGCAGCATCTTCCAGAAGAACGTGGGCCTTACCAGGCGCCACAGGTGGCGCCCCATGTTGTCGGGGCCGACACTGAAAAAGAAGGTCGCCTTGACCTGCGCTTCGTCGAGTATGTCCAGCAGCCTTGGCACGCCCTCACGGGTGCCTCGGTAAGTGTCGACATCGATTCTCAGGCCTGCCTGCATCAGCACTGGTCCGCTTTTTCAGCCATGGCTTCGCGCAGGAAGAAATCCAGTGTTTTGCCGATGGTTTCGCTCAGCTCGATACCCGGTGTCCAGCCAATCAGTTTTTTAGCGTTGTCGATGCTCGGCGTGCGGTGGCTGACGTCCTGATAGCCCTTGCCATAGAAGGACTGGCTTTCGACTTCGCGGAAGCCCGCGAAAGGCGGAAAATGGCCGCGCAACGGATGGGCTTCGAACTGGCGAAGCAACTCTTCACCCAACTGACGGATGCTGGCTTCGTTATCGGGGTTGCCGATGTTGATGATTTGTCCGTTACAGCGCTCATCGCGGTTTTCGATGATCCGCGCCAGCGCCTCGATGCCGTCGACGACATCCGTGAAGCAGCGCTTCTGGGCGCCGCCGTCCACCAGGCGAATGGGCGTGCCTTCGACCAGGTGCAGGATCAACTGAGTGATGGCCCGCGAGCTGCCGATGCGCGCCGAATCCAGGCGGTCCAGACGCGGTCCCATCCAGTTGAACGGACGAAACAGGGTGAATTGCAGGCCTTTCTGGCCATAGGCCCAGATCACCCGGTCCAGTAGCTGCTTGGACACCGAGTAGATCCAGCGCTGCTTGTTGATCGGGCCAACGATCAGGTTGGAGGTGTCTTCGTTGAAGTTTGCGTCCTGGCACATGCCATAGACTTCGGAGGTGGACGGAAAAATCACGCGCTTGTTGTACTTCACGCAGTAGCGGACGATCTTCAGGTTCTCTTCGAAGTCCAGCTCGAAAACCCGCAGTGGATTGCGCGTGTATTCAATCGGCGTGGCGATGGCCACCAGTGGCAGTACAACGTCGCATTTCTTGATGTGGTATTCGATCCACTCGGTGTGGATGCTGATGTCACCTTCGATGAAATGAAAGTTCGGCTTGGCGCGCAGGCGCTCGATGGCGTCCGAGCCGATATCCATGCCGTAGATTTCGTAACGGTCATCCTGCAGCAGACGCTCGGACAGGTGGTTGCCGATGAAACCGTTGACGCCGAGGATCAGCACACGGGTACGACGGATCGACCGGCGCTGTGCCTTATCGAGCAGTTGCGAGCCTGCTACAAGCCCGAATTCGCGCGCCAGTTGTGCACCACTGAGGTACAAGCCGCTGTCGCCGCGCTGCCCTGCGGTGATGACCAGCGAACCCTCGCCACAGGCAATACGTAACGGGTCGTGGCTGATGACCGTGCCGGGTGCTTCGCCGTTATTGCCTGCCTCGGCATTGGCAGCCCAGACAATCAACTTGTTCTCGCCTACCGGGCAGAATGCGCCAGGGTAGGGCTGCGTGACTGCGCGGATCAGGTTGTAGAGCTGGGTGGCTGGCAGCGACCAGTCGATCAAACCGTCAGCCGGGGTACGCCGACCGAAATACGTTGCACGGGATTCATCCTGAGGCGTAGCTGGCAGTTGCCCTTCTGCCGCCAGCAGGGGCAGTGTTTCGCAAAGCAGGTCAGCGGCGGCATCACGCAATTTGCCATGCAGCGTCAAGGCGGTATCGGTGGCACTGATCGAAACCCGCTGCTGGGCGACTATCGGCCCGGCATCCGCGCGTTTGACCATCTGATGCAGGGTCACGCCGGTTTCACTTTCGCCGTTGACCAGCACCCAGTTGGCCGGCGCGCGGCCGCGATAACGCGGGAGCAGCGAGCCGTGCAGGTTCAGCGCGGCCTTTTTCGCGCAGGCCAGCAACGAATCGCCGAGGAGCTGGCGATAGTAAAAGGAGAAAATGAAGTCCGGGGCCAGTTTGCCGATGCGCTCCACCCACAGCGGGTGATTCGGGTCCTCGGGGGCATGCACCGTAATGCCGTGCCGGGCGCACATCTGGGCCACAGAACCAAAAAAGGTTTTTTCCCTGGGGTCGTCGGCATGGGTGAACACTGCGGCAATCTCATAGCCTGCATCCAGCAACGCTTGCAGACCGACACAGCCAATATCGTGATACGCGAAAACGACAGCTTTAATGCTCATGGCGCGACCTTGTTCATATAGGGAGTTACAGGGGAATCAACGCTGTCGGTGGCCACTCGGGACGAGCTGCGCACGACTTTCTCGATGAAGAAGCGCGGACGCGCACGCACGTCGCTGTACATCCGGCCCAGGTACTCACCCAGCAGTCCCATACCGATGAACTGCCCTCCGGTGAACACGAACAACACGGCAAACAGGACGAACATGCCGTCCCCGGCCCATGACGCGCCGAAGATCAGGCGCAGAACGATCAGCAGCGCCGCGAACAAGACACCGAGCAACGCCATGCTGAAACCGATGATGCTGAGCAGGCGCAGGGGCGTGGTGGTCATGCAGGTGATCAGGTCGAACATGAGGTTGATCAGGCGCATCGGGCTGTATTTGGAGTCGCCGTGCTCGCGTTCGGCGTGGTCGACCAGCACCTCGGTGGTGTGTCGCGCGAAGCTGTTCGCCAGAATAGGAATGAACGTGCTGCGCTCCCGGCAGGCGAGCATGGCATCGACAATCGTGCGTCGGTATGCGCGCAGCATGCAGCCGTAATCGTTCATGGCCACGCCGGTGGAACGCTGCACGGCCAGGTTGATGAGTTTCGATGGCCAGCGTCGCCAGGCGGAGTCCTGACGATTGCTGCGCACCGTGCCGACTACGTCGTACCCTTGTTCAGCGAGCTTCACCAGGCGAGGGATTTCCTCGGGAGGATTCTGCAGATCGGCATCGAGGGTGATGACCACGTCGCCCTGGCACTGCTCGAATCCGGCCATAATGGCGGCGTGCTGACCGTAGTTTCGATTCAGGATCACCGCGACGAACGGGCTGTCGGCGCGTCCGGCAGCCCGCTGGAGGATGTCTGTCGAGTCGTCGCGGCTGCCATCGTCGACCAGCACGATTTCGAATCGGTGGTTGAGCTGTTCGCAGGCCGCTTCAGTACGGCGCAACAACTCTGGCAGGCTTTGTTGTTCGTTGTAGACCGGGATGACGATCGACACGAACTTGATGGGATACGGTTTCAATGGCTGGATTCCACGGTCGATTCAATGGCACCGACCACCCGCTCGACATCATCGAGGGTCATGTCGGGGAACAGGGGGATGGAGCACAGCCTTGATGAATTCCATTCAGTGTCCGGCAGACGGACGTTCGGGAAACGCTTGCGGTAATAGCTGTGCAGGTGAGTCGCGATGAAGTGGATGCCGGTGCCGATGTTTTGCGCTTGCAAGGCCTTCATGAAGGCGTCGCGATTCAGCCCGCAGCGCTCGGGGTCGATGCGCAGAATGAACAGGTGCCAGGCATGTTGCTGGGCATGCCGGGGCAGGGCGAGAGGCAGAACGGGGCTGTTGGCCAGTCGATCGAGGTAATGGCTGGCGAGTGTCTGGCGCTGTGCATTGATGGCGTCAAGACGCTGCAACTGCACCCGCGCAATGCTCGCATTCATGTCGGCCAGGTTGTATTTGAAGCCAGGCTCCATGACCTCGGCCTGAGGCTTGCGACCCAGGGTCAGGCGGTCGTAGGCATCGACACCCAGACCATGGAATTTAAGCTGACGCACCCGATCAGCCAGCCGTGCATTGTCGGTGACCAGCATCGCGCCTTCGGCACAGGTCATGTTCTTGATTGCGTGAAAAGAGAAGATCGCAGTGCCTTGCTGGCCGACCGGACGTCCCTGGTAACCGGTGCCAACGGCATGTGCAGCATCCTCGATCACGGTGATGCCGTGCCGTTCGGCGAGCGCATACAGCGGATCGAGATCGAATGCGGCGCCTGCGTAATGCACCGGCACGATCGCTTTGGTCCGGGGGGTGATGGCTTGCTCTATCAGCGCGGCGCTGGTCATCAGGGTGTCACGGTCAACATCGACAAACACCGGAGTGGCCCCCAGCAGGCAGATCATGTTGGCTGTCGACACCCAGGTTTGCGATGGTGTAATCACTTCATCGCCAGGCCCTACACCCAGCGCCAGCAGCGCAATGTGCATCGCTCCGGTGGCCGAAGACAGTGCAACTGCATGTTGCGCGCCGACCCGTTCGGCGAACTCTTCCTCCAGCTTCTGACATTCCGGGCCGGTGGTGATCCATCCGGAACGCAGCACGCGCGTTACCGCAGCAATTTCTTCATCGCCAATGGACGGCCGTGAAAAGGCAAGAAAAGTTTGACTCATTTACAGAGACTCTCCGATTGACGCAGCAGGGCCGAACATAAAAAAGTCACACGACGAGTGCGCAAATACAGGGTGCGTGAGTGCCGTGAACTTAGGCGTTCAATTGTAAAAATAATGTCCAGATGCCGTTGCTTTTTTGTATCGCCTGGCAGGCTTTCGAAGCATAGAGTAGGGGGAAACTCAAACGGCCGACAATGTCGTTATGCATCCATGTAGAATTATTAATCTGGCGTTCAGGTTTCATCGAGCTCGTCATGAACAGACAGCTTTAGTTCAGCTTGTTCATGATAATCATGGAAAGTTAAAGCGGATGAAGTGTGTTGCAGTTGCAGGATTTTTTAATGAAGGTTTCATGACCGCGAAATGGGTTTCGCGTTTTTTAACAGGGTCGAACCTGAATCGAACAGGTTGCTATTGGCCCGGTTTCATTGGGGGGGAGGCAGCTTTTTTCTCGGTTTTTTGAAAAGCAGACTGCGCGTCCGGATAAACCCGGGTCAAGAGGAATTCGCTCGGGTGTAGAAAACAGTGTCGCCATCAAGTGATATATATAACCAAGCGATAGAGTCGGGCAGTGTGGTATGGAAAAGTACGTGTATAAGGGCCAGGTTGGTACGGGTCATCATCGAGGTGTGATTGTGGGCGTTATAAGTTCGAGACGGTTCAGTGCACGCGTGCTGGTTGTTGCAAGGTGTTCAAGGTTTACTTCATGTTCTCTTATGTCCATTGGCACGATCCTGTAGGTGGCGGGTACAGGCGAAGTATTTAACGACGGATTTAAAAACGACTGTCTGCTCGACTGCAATTGCCAGGTTCATTCGATGCAGCGAAGCAAGAAACCACGCGGTGCGCCCTGGCGTCCACCAGCACATGGCGGGCTCGTATAACCCGCTTCACCGCGATTATCGCTCCTGCGAAGGCTGCCGATCTGTACACCCCATTCTGTCTAGTTCCGGCTGGAGATGTTAAATTAGCCGCCATGAACTTCTTCCGAACCCATTGCTCGCCCATTGCCTGGATACTGTACGCAGTTGTCCTGTTCAATGGTCTTGCGTGCAGCATCGGTCACGGCCAGATGATGGCCGCCTTTGCAGGCACTGCAGTGGCGTCGGTCTCCCATGCAGACCATGGGATGTCGGATATGCACGGTGGGCATCACACGATGCACATGTCCATGGACGGCTCGTCCAAAAAGACGGACATGTCAGGCGGCATGAAGGCGCAGTCGGGAGACTGTTCGTTTGCCGGCACGCTGACGCTGGCGATGATTTTCTTCGTGGCGCTGGGCTGGCTGACCCGTATCCGCCGTTCTCGTTTCGTGTTGCCCGACCTCTGGCTCGGCAACCTGCCAAGGTACTCCCTCCCGCGACTCAATCCACAGGCCCCGTAGCGCCCATCGTGGACGTGTGATTATCGCTCGCACGAACAACCGATATTGTCTTTACAGCCTGCCGGAAGGTCATTCCGGCGGGGCGCGTTTATACGTTGGTGAGTCCTTATGTCTGCATCCTGTTCAAGCCCGGAGCTACGGCCTTCCGGGGCGTTTGTCGCCTTTCTGAAAAGGCTCCATTTTTACATCGGCGTATTCGTCGGTCCGTTCATGCTGGTCGCGGCCTTGAGTGGCATCGTCTATGCGCTGACCCCGCAGATCGAAGATTCGCTCTATGCGCGTGCGCTGCACACAGACAGCCGTGGTCCTGCCATGAGCTTGCAGGCGCAGATCCAGCGCGCGCAGGCATCGGCAGGTCCAGGCCTGAGCGTTGCCGCAGTGCGCCCGGCACCCCGGGAAGGGGATACCACTCGGGTCATGTTCAGCGATCCGGGCTTTGGCCCATCAGAGCATCGAGCGCTGTTCGTGGACCCGGTGAGTGGCGAAATTCGCGGCGACATGAAGGTCTACGGTACCAGTGGCGTACTACCCCTACGCACCTGGATCGATCAGTTTCATCGGGGCCTTCTACTGGGCGATGTCGGCAGGATCTACAGCGAGCTGGCCGCCTCATGGCTGTGGGTGGCTGCGCTCGGCGGTCTGGTGCTGTGGACGGTTCGCCGTCGTCGGCAGAGTCGTGAACGCGGCAACGTGCGCCGCTGGCATGCAACCACGGGCGTATGGCTGTTGCTGGGGCTGCTGTTCTTCTCGGCCACCGGTTTGACGTGGTCACAGTACGCTGGCGATAACATTGGCGTACTGCGTGCCTACTATGGCTGGTCAACGCCCAGTGTGGCCACCGCACTGGGCAAGTCGGCGGCGATGCCAATGTCTATGCCCATGGACGAGCACGCCGAGCACCATATGCACATGGCGCCGACGACACAGGCATCCGTGTTGGACCCTGCCTTGTTTGACAGCGTTCTGGCCAGCGCGCGTGCCGAGCATATCGATGCAGCCAAAGTTGAGATCAGGCCATCCGCGAGCAGCGACAAGGCGTGGGTGGTCAGCGAGATAGATCGCAGTTGGCCGACGCAAGTGGATGCCGTGTCGATCAACCCGCAAACACTGGAAGTGGTCGATCACGTCAGGTTTGCAGACTATTCGCTGCCCGCCAAGCTGACCCGCTGGGGCATTGATGCGCACATGGGCGTGTTGTTCGGTCTGGCCAATCAATTGGTGCTGGTGGTGTTCGCCAGTGGCCTGGCGGCCATGGTCGTCATGGGTTATGTGATGTGGTGGCGGCGTCGTCCAACGCTTTCTCAACCACGCAATCAGCAGGCAACGCTCTTGAGTCTCTGGCGCTCATTGAATCCGGGCGCGCAATGGGCGTTGATCCTGGTCGCAGTGTTGACTGGCTTTGCCCTGCCCGTATTGGGCGTGAGTCTGCTGGGCTTTATCGTCCTGGACGCGCTGCTGGGCTACTGGCGAGCCGCAAGACCCTTGGTCGACGGCAAGGTGTAACCCTTAGTTGCGCGGATTACCAAGCGCATCGAGCAACTGTTTCCCGACCAGGGCCGTCTGCTCGATGGCTTGTCAGTAGCGGATATCGCGGTCGCTCAATACGCTGCGACCGTTCCGTCCTTCCTCGGATCGGTCCCGCCCACGTATCCATGCGCGGTGCGCTGGATAATCTGCGCACCGCCGAAGGCAAACACGCCGCTAGGCTCTTCGACATCGATGTCGTGACCCTTGGCGCGCAGTGCTTTCACCACCTCGGGGTCAAACGCACGCTCCACGGCGACTTTCAGGCCGGATTCGATCCTCCAGCGCGGTGCGTCGGCAGCGGCTTGCGGGTTCTGTTTGTAGCGCAGGATGCGCATCATCATCTGCAAATGACCCTGCGCCTGCATCGGGCCGCCCATCAAACCGAAGGACATCAGCGGCGTGCCGTCGGCATTCATGACAAAACCGGGGATGATGGTGTGGAACGGGCGTTTGCGCGGCGCGACGTAATTGACGTGCTGCGGGTCCAGCGAGAAGCCCGCGCCGCGGTTCTGCATGCTGATGCCCGTACCGGGTACCACCACACCCGAACCGAAGCCCATGTAGTTGGACTGGATGAACGAGATCATCATGCCGCTTTCATCCGCTGCCGACAGGTACACCGTGCCACCCGGTTTTGGCGAGCCGTGCCCGGGATTGGCGGCCTGATCGGTGATCAGCCCTGCGCGTTCCGTCAGGTAAGCCTGGCCCAGCAAATCGGCTGAGGGCACGCGCATGTGCTCGCTGTCGGCGACATGTTCGTCGAGGTCGGCCAGGGCCAGTTTCATTGCTTCCAGCACCGGATGAACCGTCTCGAGGCTGTCCACCGGGTGTTTACCGACGCCCAGTGCTTCGAGCATGGTCAGGCCGGCAAGGGCGGCAATGCCCTGGCCATTGGGCGGCAGTTCATGCACCACAGCGCCTGCGTATGGCACTGACAGGGTGTCGATCCAGTCCACAGTGTGCGTCGCCAGGTCGTCGAGACTCATCACGCTGCCATTGGCGTTGGCATGGGCGATGATTGTTTGCGCCAGTTCGCCGCGATAGAACGCTTCGCCTTTGGTCTGCGCGATCAGTTCCAGCGTGCGGGCATGGTCCTTGAGCCGGATTTTCTCTCCGGCCATGGGGGCCTTGCCATCCGGCATGAAACACTCGGCAAAGCCCGGTTGGTCCTTGAGCAGATGCGCGCCGCGTTTCCACAGCTCGGCGATAATCGGTGTGACCTGATAGCCATCGCGGGCGTAGCCGATCGCCGGTTCGGCCAGGGTCGCGAAGGGCAGTTTGCCGTAGCGTGCCGAAAGCTCCACCCAGGCCGACACTGCACCCGGCACGCTGACCGCAGGCCAGCCGCGTTGCGGCATCTGGCTCTGGCCTTCGAAGTATTCCGGTGTCCAGGCCTGTGGCGCGCGGCCGGAAGCGTTCAAGCCTTGCAGCTTGCTGCCGTCCCAGACGATGGCAAAGGCATCGCTGCCGATGCCGCAGCCGGTGGGCTCTACCACCGTCAGCACCATGGCCGCGGCGATGGCGGCGTCGACCGCATTGCCGCCACGGCGCAGCATGTCCAGCCCGGCCTGAGCGGCCAATGGTTGAGAGCAGGCGACCATATTGTTGCCCATCACCGGCGAGCGGGCCGACGCGTACGGTTGGTTGTAATCCAGATCATCGAACATAAGCGTTTCTCTTTGGCAGAAGACGAAAGGTTTAGCCCTTGGGGTCCAGCGCATCGCGCAGGCCGTCACCCAGCAGGTTGAAACACAGGACTGTGATGTAGATCGCCACACCTGGCGCAATCGACATCCACGGAGCCTGCTCCATGAAATTTTTCGCAGTATTGAGCATCGAGCCCCAGGACGGCGACGGCGGTTGCTGGCCCAGGCCGAGAAACGACAGGCTGGCTTCGGCCAGAATCGCCGAGGCGATGGTCAATGTGGCCTGTACCACCAGCGGCGACATCACGTTGGGCAGCACGTAACGCAGGATGATCCAGCGATCCGGCAGACCGATGGCTCGGGCACCTTCGAGGTAATCCTCGTGTTTGATCGACAGCACCTGGCCGCGGGTCAGGCGGGCAAAGATCGGCATCGCGGACAGGCCGATAGCGATCATCGCGTTGGTCAGGCTGGGGCCGAGAAAGGCGCCCAAAGCGATGGCCAGCACCAGGAACGGACAGGACAACAGCGCTTCCATGACCTGCGAGATGATCATGTCCAGCTTGCCACCGAAGTACCCGGCCAGCAGGCCCAGCGGCACGCCGATGACCATGGCGATGGCCACCGAAACACCACCGGCCAGCAGCGAACTGCGTGCGCCATACAGCAAGCGCGAGAATAAATCGCGCCCCAGTTCGTCGGTGCCCATCCAGTAGATCAATGAAGGTGCCTTGCGTACCGCGAGGAAGTTGGCTTTGAGCGGGTCATGAGGCGCAATCCAGGGCGCCAGAACGGCGGCCAGGACAAACAGCAACAACACTGCCGCGCCAATCACTGCGCCTTTGTTGGCCAGGAATTTTTTCAGAAAAAGCGAGCGACTGCGGGGCAGGATCGCGCTGTGCGACAGGCTGGCGATAGCGGTCATCAGGCAGTCCTCAGGCGTGGGTTGATCAGGCGATAAAGCACGTCGGCCAGCAGGTTCAACATCAGGAAGCCAATCGCGACACATAACACCACGCCTTGCACCACGGCGTAGTCACGGTTGAATACGGCGTCGACAATCATCTTGCCGAACCCCGGAATGCTGAATACCTGCTCGGTCAACACCGCACCGCCGAGCAACTCGCCGAACAGCAATGTCGTGAGGGTGATGATCGGCATCAATGCGTTGCGCAACGCATGCTTGAGAATCACCGTGCGCGGGAACAATCCCTTGGCCCGTGCGGTGCGGACGTAGTCAGCACGCAGGACTTCCAGCATGGCGCTGCGGGTGTGGCGCATGAGAATCCCGGAAAGCCCGGCACCCAGTACGAACGCTGGCAGGATCAGGGTCTTCAGGTTTTGCCCGAAGTCCTCACCCATCGGCACAAAGCCGGAGGCGGGTAGCCACTGCAGTTTCACTGCAAAGATCATGATCAGCAGAATGCCCAGCCAGAAGTGCGGGATGGAAATCCCCGACAGCGCCACCACGTTGGCCCCGTAATCCACCGCAGTGCCTTTGCGCACCGCCGAAATGATCCCGGTGGGAATGCCGATAAACAGAGCAATCAGCAGGGCCAGCACGGCCAGTTCGATAGTCACCGGCAGTTTCGACGCCAGCAGCGTGGTCACCGGTTGCTCGGTGCGCAGCGATGTTCCCAGGTCGCCGGTCAGCACGTTGCCGACCCAGTTGAGGTACTGCAACGGGATTGGGTCATCGAGCCGGTATTTGTCGCGCAGGTATTCCATGACCGCTGGATCGCGTTCTTCCCCGGCCATGGCCAGCACCGGGTCACCCGGCAGCAGCTTCTGCAGGGTGAAGACGAACAGCGAAACCAGAATCAGCGTCGGTATCGAGCTGAGCAGGCGTCGCAGGATGAACATCAGCATACCGGAACCTCGCAGGTGCGCCCGTCAGTCATGGCTTGAACGCGACATTGTTCAGACGAATCAGACCGTCCGGGTTAGGGACGAAACCGGTCACGTTGTTACGCATGGCAATGATTCGCGGGTCGAAATACAGGTAGGCGGTCGGTACTTCATCGGCCAACAAACGCAGCGCTTCGTTGTACAGCGCCTGGCGTTGTGCAACGTCGTTCACGGTGCGCGCCTTGTTGAGCAGTTCGTCGAGCCTGGCGTTACAGTATTTACCGTCGTTCTGGCCGCCTTTGCAGGTCACGAACTGATGGATATCGCCGTCCGGATCGGGGCGGCCTGACCAGGCGCTCATGCCGATCTGGAAGTTGCCGCTCGCCTGTTCGCTGAGCATCGTCGCGTATTCAGTGGCAATCAGGTTGACCTTGAAGCCTGCTTCTTCAGCCATGGCCTGAATGATCTGCCCGACCTGCTGTGCGATAGGGTTGTTGGCCACTTTCAGGTCCACCGCCAATGGTAGCTTCACACCGGCCTGAGCCAGCAGCGCCTTGCTTTTCTCGATATCGCGAGCCGGGATCGGCAGGTCCTTGTCGTAATACGGGCTGTTTTTCGGGAACGGCTGAGCGCTTGGCGCGTACAGACCCTCGAACACCACCTGGTTGATAGCATCGCGGTCGATGGACAGCTCAAAGGCTTTGCGTACGCGCTTGTCCTTACCCATCGGCGAGTTGGCTTTTTCACCGTTGCCGATATTGAACATCAGTTGCATGTAGCCCAGGCCGGGTGTGTTGTAGATCACCAGCTTGCTGTCACCCTTGACCGTTTTCACATCGGTTGGTGCAACACGCTCGATGATGTCCAGGTCGCCGGAGCGCAGGTTGGCCAGGCGCACCGAGGTATCCGGAATCGGCAGGAACACCACTTTGTCGAAGTGATAAGCCTGTTTATTCCAGTACTTGTCAAAACGCTCCAGCACGATTCGATCCTGCTGCACGCGCTGCACGAATTTGTAAGGGCCGGAGCAGACCGGGTTGGAGGCGAATTCGCCTTGCGCAGCTTTCGGCGCGAGCATCATTCCGGCGCGGTCAGACAGCTGTGAAACCAGCGTGGCATCGGCCTGCTTGAGCTTGATGGCGACGGTTTTTGCGTCTATCACCTCGACGCTGTCCACCGAGGCCAGCTCGCTTTTGCGCAGCGAGTCGGGGAGGGTGCGGGCGCGGTCGAGGTTGAACTTCACCGAGGCGGCATCAAAAGGTTCGCCATCGTGGTACGTCACGCCTTCGCGCAACGTCATGGTCAGGGTTTTACCGTCTTCGCTCCAGTTCCAGGCGGTGGCCAGTTGCGGCGAGTAGGTCAGGTCCGGGTTGACGTCCACCAGTTTGTCGCACAGCGCGGTGTAGACCAGGCGGCCGGAGTAGGTGCGCGAACGATGCGGATCAAGCACATCGGGATCGTCCTGAATGCCGATGCGCAACGTCGATTCGGCAAAGGCAGCGTTGGCGGCCAGCAATAACAATGTTCCTGTAACGACGCGTGCGATTTTCATGGCTGGCTCTCCACTGCAAGGGATTGATGATGCTTGAACAGATTCAGGCGCTGGGTGTAGGCAGCGCTGGGTGTCGGAAGGATCAGCGTGGCGCTGCCTGCGTTGGCGATTTCACGCCAGAAGTGGCAGGCGACCTGGCGTTCGGCCTCGACTGTTTCCATGACCGGCGCAGCGTCCTTGCACAGCGCACGGGCGTGCGGGCAACGGGTATGAAAGCGGCAACCCGAAGGCGGGCGGCTGGGGCTGGGCATATCGCCGCCGAGGAGCGGACGCGGCTGGCGCAGGTCAGGGTGGCTGACCGGCACAGCGGCCATCAGCGCCTGGGTATAAGGGTGCAAAGGGTTTTCGAACAGCGCGTCGACCGGCGCCAGTTCGACGATTTCACCCAGGTACATCACCGCCACGCGGTCGCTCATATGGCGAATCACGGCCAGGCCATGGGCAACAATCACCAGGGTCAGGCCGAATTGATGCTTGAGGTCTTCGAGCAGGTTGACCACTTGCGCCTGCACTGAAACGTCCAGCGCCGAGACCGGCTCGTCGCCGAGGATCAAGCGCGGCTCGGAAGCCAGGGCGCGGGCAATGCCGATGCGCTGGCGCTGACCACCGGAGAATTCATGGGGATGCCGACCGCCGTGTTCCGGAGCCAGACCTACCGTGCGCAACAACTCGGCGACTTTAGCCTGACGGTCGCTGCGGCTGGCCTGGCTGTGCAGCCAGATCGGTTCGCCAACGATGGATTCCACGGTCATGCGTGGATTCAGCGAGGCGAACGGGTCCTGAAAGATGATCTGTAAGTCACGGCGTACCTGACGCAGTTTTTCCGGCGTCAGGTTGGCCAGGTTGCGGCCCTCGTAAATCACGTCGCCCGCAGTCGGTTGCAGCAGGTTGAGCAGCAAGCGGCCAAGGGTGGATTTACCCGAGCCGGACTCGCCTACCAATGCCAGCGTCTCGCCCTTGCGGACTGACAGGTTGACCTCATTGACAGCCTGTACCGGCGGCTTCTTCGGCTGCAAAAGGCCGCTTTGCACGGTAAAGTGCTTGCTCAGGCCGATGCCTTCCAGAATGGGTTTCTGCGCGTTGCTGTCGGGGCTGACGCGCCCGGCGATGTCTGGTCTGGAAAGGTTCACGCACTGACTCCCACATGCTGTTCCAAAGGCGCACGGATGCACGCGGCGAAGTGTCCGGGAGACAACTCAAGCAGCGGCGGGCGTTCGTCTCGGCATCGCTGGATCACGAACGGGCAACGCCCGGCGAAACGGCAACCGCCCGGCATTTCTGCCGGCGTCGGCACCCGGCCGTTAATGGTCGCCAAACCACCTTCACGAGGGCCGATCGAGGGCATCGAGCCCATCAGGCCGATGGTGTACGGATGCTGCGGATCGTCGAACAGGGTTTTCACCGGACCGCTTTCCACGACACGCCCGGCGTACATGACCATGACGTCATCGGCGACTTCGGCGACTACACCCAGATCGTGGGTGATCAGAATCATCGCTGTGCCGGTCTCGGTCTGCAGGTTGGCGATCAGCGAGAGGATTTGTGCTTGAATGGTCACGTCCAGCGCAGTCGTCGGTTCATCCGCGATGATCAGCGCCGGGTCATTGGCCAGCGCCATGGCAATCATGGCCCGTTGCCGCATGCCTCCCGAGAGTTCATGTGGGTAGGCGTCCAGCCGCTGGCGAGCGTCCGGCACGCGGACCTTTTCCAGCATGTCCAGAGCCCGCTGGCGGGCAGCCTTGTCTGAAAGGCCCTGATGACGCATCACGCTTTCAGCGATCTGCTCACCGATGGTGAAGACCGGATTAAGGGAGGTCATCGGCTCCTGGAAGATCATCGCCATGCGGTTGCCGCGCACGTCCAGCAGGCGCTCTTCGGACATGCCCAGCAAGGCTTCATCGATCAGCAGCGAGTCGCTGGCGTCTACCTTGGCCGTCGTCGGCAACAGGCCCATCAGGCCCATTGAGGTCACGCTCTTGCCGCAGCCGGACTCGCCGACGATGGCCAGGGTCTTGCCGCGCTTGACGGAAAACGACACGCCGTCGACAACATTGGCGGGCGCACCGGCAAAGCGGACGGTCAGGTCGCTAATGCTGAGCACCGTGCCGTCGCCGTTTTCTGTGAGGTGGGCAGTGGCGCTCATAGGCTGGCCTCCAGGTCTTGGTTAATGACGGTGTTCAGGGCCTGTTGCAGCGCACGTAAATGGCCGCGCATGGCGGTGGCGGCCTTGATCGGATCGCGGCTTTCAATGGCGCTGACAATGTCGTCGTGATCGTGGCTGTAAGTGTCGAGGCGGTCGGCATTGCGCGCCCGGTGACGCAAGTCTCGCCAGGCGGGGTCCAGACGAATCGCATCGAGCATTTCGAAGATGTCCAGCATCAGCCGATTACCCGCGGCTTCGGCAATGGCACGGTGCAGGGCGCTGTCCCACAGCTCGATGCCTTCGGCATCGGTCTGCTCGGCGACCTGCTGGCGAGTGGTGCGCTCGGCAAGGCGGCGCAGAATCGCCATCTGTTCACCATTGGCCCGTACCGCCGCCAGTGAGGCAAGCGCTGGCTCCAGGTGCAGGCGCGCTTCCATGACCTCGGTGAAATTGGTCCGGCCGGAAAGCCGCGCGAAGCTCATGGCGGCACTGGGTGGCGTCGGTCCGACAAATGTCCCTTTACCTTGCCGGCGCCAGACCTGGCCTTCGGCTTCCAGCACCGACAGGGCGCGACGAACTGCGCGTCGGCTGACCCCGAAATCGGCCGCCAGATCCCGCTCGGTAGGCAATGCCCGCTGGGGGAAGGCCGCATGCTGGGCAACGATCTGGCGCAACGCGTCCAGCGCCAGTTTCGAAGAGTTGTCGATGGGGATGTCAGGGTCGAACCTTTGCATCGTGGTACTCGCGCCAGACCGAAAAAAGATGCCCTGAGCTGCCCGCAGGCAGGGGTTCCAGGCATAAGGGCTGGTGCAAGAGCGATGCCAATGAAAATTGGTTCGGTCAATTTTGCCGGGCAAGATGGCCAGCCACTGTCGCGGATCAAGCCTGGCGGGCCAATGTTCAAAGGTCCGCCGGGTTGGTCCGCGGCATGGCAAGGGGATTGGTTCGCCGTTGAGTGAACCAATTTTTCAGCGGGTACGGATTTGCTGCATCAATGCGTGCAGGGTGCGCCAAAGTGCACCGCTAGGTGCGCGACCGATGTGCCGCCTCGCGCTAAGCCGCTCGTCATTCCAGGGCCAGATCGAGCAGTGCGGCCCCCAGAGCCTTGCCGTGGGCATCGAGCGCCAGTGACCGCGTGACCCCGCCACGCAGGATGCCGGGCAGGACGAAGTTGAGCGCACCAACACGTGGCAGTTCGTAGCGCCGTACGGGTGGTCCATTTGCATCCAGCAGTTCGGCAAAGTGTTCAGTGACCCGTTCCACCGTCAGCAGCTCAGCCAGACGTGGATAATCGTCGATGCGAAAGGCAACGATGGAGATATTGGAGACGTCACCCTTGTCACCGGTACGTGTATGAGCGATGTCCCGCAATTTGGTGGTGTTCATGCCAGATCCTCCAGATGCACGTGCAGGTTGACCTGGTCTCTCGGCACAAACAAAGACGCCACCGCGACTACCTGGCGGACTGACTTGCTCGCACCGCCGCCGCCGTACGGGCCGTTGGTGTAGAGGGTTTCCACCTCATTACCGACGCGTATTGCATCGTTTTTGTCCATGCAACGCGCGGCCACCCGGAGGCGTACTTCCCAGGGCTCGCCCTCGGCGCGCGCTCCCAGGTGACTTCCATGCAAGGCGTTAACGCCGATCAGTTCGGCTCGAATGTCCTCACATACCACGCCTGTCAGGGCCAAGCGTTTGAGTACGATGTCCTTCGCCAATTGTCCGCGAGCCAGCGCGCCGGGGCCGCCGTAGGACATTTGTCCTTCGCCGATCCAGCCATCCAGAAAACCTACTGACACCTTCAGCGTCGCGGGACGTGCGTGTCCGTCCGCCCCCTGAACGCGCACTTCGTCTCTGGCGACGGATTCGAAGGCAGCATCGGTAAAATCCGCGCTGACATCCGGCGTCAGATAGGCGGCAGGGTCATGCACTTCGTACAACATTTGCTCGGTGCAGGTGGCGGTATCAATGCGGCCACCGGAGCCTGCCACTTTGCTGATGACGGCGTTGCCTGCCGCATCTATCTCGGCCAGCGGGAAGCCCAGACGGTCGAGGTCTGGGACGTCTTTAACACCAGGATCCGCGAAATAGCCGCCGCTGACCTGGCCGGCACATTCGAGCAAATGCCCGACCAGGGTTCCGCGGCCCAGCAATGCCCATGCGTCCTCGGCCCAGCCGAACTCGAACATTTGCGGTGCGAGAAACAGTGAGGGATCAGCGACCCTTCCGGTAACGATCACGTCAGCATCGGCGCGCAAGGCCTGGATGATTCCTTCCGCGCCCAGATAGGCATTGGCCGAGATGAGTCTGTCGCCGAGGGATCGCAGAGACCTGCCGTTGTCGAGGGTTTGATCGGGCTGTTGCAGCAGGGCTGCGAGTACGTCATCGCCTGTCAGGGCTGCGACTTTCAAGCCGTTCAAGCCCAGTTCTGCCGCTATCCGGCGTATTTCACTAGCGGCGCCAAGCGGATTTGCAGCGCCCATGTTGGTGATGATTCGCAAGCGGCGGCGCGTACCGTCAACGCCGTTGCCCACAAAAGGCAAGACCCGGCGCATGCGCTCGCTCAGCAATGGATCGTAGCCTGCTGATGGGTCTGCCAGACGCGACTGCTGTGCCAGTGCAATGGTACGTTCTGCGAGGCATTCAAATACCAGGTAATCCAGTTGCCCATGCTCGGCCAGCTCGATCGCCGGCTCGATGCGGTCGCCGGAATAACCGGCTCCTGAACCAATCCGTATTGTTTTCATTCAGAAAACTCCTATGACCATAGCGGTCAGGGTCATGATGACCGAGGCCGCAAACAGGAAAGGGATAGTGAAACGCTGGTGGTCAGCCAGTTCGATCTTGCACAGGCCGACCAGCAGAAAGGTCGCTGGCGTCAACGGGCTGACCGGGAAGCCGGTGGTATGCACGCCAAGCAGCGACGCCTGCGCGACCTGCATCGGGTCAACGCCGAGCGCTTTGCCGACCTCGGCGACCACGGGCATGATGCCGAAGTAGAAGGAGTCCGGATCGAAGAGCAGGCTCAAGGGCATGGATAGAAAGCCTACGACGACCGGGATCAGCTTGCCGTGCCCGGCCGGGATCTGGCCTACGGCCACTTCTGCCATGGCCTTCAGCATCCCGGTGCCCTGCATGATGCCTGTGAATACCCCGGCAGCAAGCAGAATACTGGCCATGGTCAGGGCCGTTTTGGCGTGTGCGTCGATGCGTGCCCGTTGTGCGTCCACGGCTGGATAGTTGATGCACAAGGCAATCACGGTGCCGAGCATGAACATCACCACCGGATCGACAATCCCCGCGATCATTACGCCCATCACCACCAGCGTCAGCAGCAGGTTGACCCAGAACAACCGAGGCTTGCGCAGTTCACGCTCGGCATCACTGAGCACGCGTTGGTGGGGTTTTACATCGAGATTATCAGGACCCAGGCCCAGGCGTCGCTCTTCACGCTGTCCCAGGAAGAACGCGCAGGTGAAGACGAAGATCAGTCCGACGATCTGCACCGGAATGAGCGGCTGAAACAGATCCGAAACCGGCACGTGAAGGGCTGCGGAGGAGCGCAACACCGGACCCGTCCAGGGCAGGAAGTTGACACCCGCAGCCATCGCCGTGACGCAGGCCAGTATGCGTTTATCCATGCCCAGCCGCGTATACAACGGCAGCATTGCCGGAATGGTCACGAGAAAGGTCACCGCGCCGGAGCCGTCCAGATGCACCAACAGCGCCAGCAGTGCGGTGCCCATGACGATGCGGGTCGGCCGTGTACCGACCCGTTTGAGGATGCGATCGATGATCGGATCGAGCATGCCGGCATCCGTCATGATGCCGAAGAAGAGGATGGCGAATACAAACATCCCGACTACGGGCGCAACGTTCTTGATGCCTGTGATGATGAAACCACTGGTTTGCAGACCAAAACCAGCGAGGAGGGCGGCGATGATCGGGAGGGCGATCAATGCAACCAGGGGAGATATGCGTTTGCTCATAATACTGACGAGCATGGCAAGGATGGTTATCACACCGAGTGTGGCGAGCATGGGCAGATCCTCTTTGGCATCCCTGTTCGCAGCAGCGACGAGACACCCTCTTGTTGTTTTGCAAGAGTAATAACAACGACGCTATGCTCTGTGAATTGAAATATTCAGTGGGTCTTGTTCGGAAAAACAAAATGAAGAATTCGATCCAGCACATCCGCGCCTTTCTGTCAGTCGCTCAGACCGGTAGTTTTTCAAAGGCTGCAGCTGCTCTCAACTTGTCGCCGTCTGCACTGACCGTACAAATCCAGCAACTGGAAGATTGGCTTGGCGTTGCCTTGCTGGAACGAAGCCCGCGTCATGTCTGCTTGACCGGCGCCGGGCAAAATGCGCTTTTACCCATGGAAAAACTGCTGTTGGATCTGGACAACATCGTTACTGCTGCGCGGGATATTGCAGCCTCACGACGCGGCTTGATCACCATCGCCGCCTTGCCATCGCTGTGTTCCGGTGTACTGCCTGTCGTGTTGAAGACGTTCCGCGAGCGGTTTCCCGGTGTCGAGGTCAGACTGCGAGATGTCGTCGCGCAACGCATCGACACGCTTGTCATGGAGCGCGAAGTGGATTTCGGATTAGGCGTACAGGCTCGGCCCACTCATGGGCTGGAGTTCAACGCGATATTGGAAGACCGGTTGTGCCTGTTCGCCCCAAAAGACCATCCACTGGCAAAGCGTCCGACAGTGAGACTGGACGAGATAGCTGTTTTTCCGATCGTTCTTACCGGCAGGGAAAGCAGCGTTCGCGATTTGGTCGAGCGAGTGTTTGCTGACGAGCAACTGCCTTTATCTGCGGGTCTGGAAGCCAATTACATGTCTACCGTGCTGGCGTTGGTCAGGCAGGGGCAGGGCGTTACGCTTCTTCCGGAGTCAGCGGACGATGGGCGGGGAGACCTGAGCACGGTGCCAGTTGATCATCCGGGTGTTGTTCGGCAAATCGGGCTCATTACCCGTACGGAGCGCACAATGGCCCCAGCTGTTGTCGAATTTGTTCGGTTGCTGGAGGGGCTGCGCACGCTCGGCGATCCCAGCCATTGATTTCCTGTTATACGAATGGAATAGGATGGGATAGAAGAAAGACGGGTGTCTCGGCATTGCGTCCCGGTTTCTGACTCAAGGTATGCAACGATGAAAGTATTGTTCATGTGCACCCACAACAGCTGCCGCAGCATTCTGTCTGAGGCGCTTTTCAACCATCTGGCGCATCCAGGTCTGGAGGCAGTCAGCTCGGGCAGTTTTCCCAGTGGCCAGGTAAATCAACAGGCTTTGCGAACCCTGGAAGCAGCAGGTATTTCCACCGCAGGCCTTAGCAGCAAGGCTTCGGACGTTTTTGAAGGCTCGCTTCCAGATATCGTGATCACCGTCTGTGACAGGGCTGCAGGTGAAACCTGCCCGATCTTCTTCGGGCCTGCCCTGAAGGCGCATTGGGGGCTGGCTGATCCTTCCGAAGTCTCCGGGTCGGAAGCGCAGATCACCGCAGCGTTTGAAAGCACACTCGCCAAAATTCGCGAGCGTGTGACAGCGTTTCTTGCGTTGCCACTGGAGGCCATCAGCACCGACCAGCTCAAGGCCGAACTTGATCGTATAGGTTCGCTTTGAAGAGCGATAAAGGTTGCTACGACCAGGCTGACAACTGCTTCGAATTCTCCAGCTCACTTGAAATGAAGATCCCATGCAGCTCATTACCGAAATCATTCATCCCGAACTGAAGTCCACACAGGGCAGAATATTCAGACGCCATGCGGCACGCGGCATCGTATTGAGGGATGAGAAAATACTTTTACTGTTCACTGAACGCTATAACGACTTCAGCTTTCCTGGAGGCGGCCTTGATGCAGACGAGGACGTTGTTACAGGGTTGAAGCGTGAACTTGAAGAAGAGACGGGCGCTCGCGAAATTCAGGTGCTCCAGCATTATGGTTATATCGAAGAATACCGGCCCTATTGGAAGCCCCAGTATGATCTGATGCACATGACCTCACATTTTTATCTGTGCGAAGTCGCGCACCAATTAGAGCCCGTTAGAATGGAAAGCCATGAAATAGCCAATGGCATGCGGCCCGCCTGGATCAGCGTAACTGAAGCCATCGCTCATAATGAGGCTGTTATGCAGCGTCAGGAGTCTTCGATGGGGCAGTCCATACAACGCGAGACCTTAATGCTGAGAAAAGTCGCCTCGGAGTTGGTCGCCAACCGGTGATTATTTTATGTCCGGGTCAAGTGCAGGAGGGGCGCTTGTGGGGGGTGATTAATAACTCAACTAAATGACTGTTTAGTTGAGTTATTAATCTCAGGGACTTTAAGGTTGGGCGAGGGCGGTTGTTCTGCAGGCGAATATGAGTCTCACGTTCCTTGGTAGATCGTCATCAAAAGCTCGCTGACTCAACCTGATTTTAATCATCTGCTAAAAAGAGACTTGGCCGGTAATGCATTTTTGAACTTCACCACCAACCCAGATGCCTTCACCGATCTGTTCTACCTGAATTCGTCCGCGACGTCCCAACGCCGTACCTTGGCTGACGGTATATCGTTTTGGCATTAGCCCGGCGGGTATTAGCCATTGGGCAAGGCTGGCATTAAGGCTACCAGTAACAGGGTCTTCGGCAGACCTGTTGCTAATGAAGGCTCGAACTTCGATATCAGCTTCTGCATCTCGCCCGACCCAAGGCGCAACGGCCCCTACGTTTAACCCATTCAGTGCTGCATAGTCTGGATGTATTGCCAACAATTCTTCACGCGTGCGCAGCATTACCACAACCCAACCCGGGCCGTTGTCTGCCCATTGGCTCGCAATAATACGGTCAGGTGCAACACCCAATCCATCGATGATGCTGTGCAAAACATCGTCTTCAACCGCGCCTCCACGTAGCAACGGTGGTGCCGCGAAAGACAAACGAGGGCCGTCGCGGCGGATGTGAACTAAACCTGCATCACACTCCTGAACGACTTCTTTACTTTGCGAAAAACCATGATCCCCCAACCACACGTAACAGCTGCCTAAAGTAGGGTGGCCAGCGAAAGAAAGTTCACGGATTGGAGTAAAGATACGTACACGATAATCCGCATCAGGATGGGTAGGACGCATGAGAAATGTCGTCTCGCTAAGGTTTGTCCAACGTGCGAACGCGGCCATTTGTTCGGTGGTCAGATCATCAGCGTCGCTTACGACTGCCAGGGCATTGCCTTCCAGGGGCTTACTGGCGAATACATCAACCTGGTGAAAACTCAGTGTATTGGGCATAAAGCGCTCGTCGGTCGGGTTCCGTGGGAAAGGTAACCCTAAATACATCGCAGGATAGTGTCTACATAGCCGCACGAACGACCCTGCGAAGAGCCAGTTCTTGAGTCCAGGAGCCCGTGATTGGATCTGGTTCTCGACCCCATTATTGTTAATGGGTACAACCGAGTCATCGCGACAGCGCTGCGTAGCCATCACGGATAAAGCAACTCGATACAGCGCCGGGCTCGCTCAGTGTTTTTAGCTTCGTGATAGATCAATGTGCGTGGCGGTTTCACTCAGGATTGATTCGAGGCTGGTTGGCATGTGTCGACAGGAGCCTTTTCCTGCGGAAATGCGCTCGGCACTGCCAAGATCGCGCAACATCTTGTTACGCATAATGTATATTATGTTAAATTATGTGTGTTTCTATGTCTGTATATGTGTAGCCGCTTTCACCAATCCTTACCTCCCTTTCATGAACCCCGATGCCTCGACCTCCCTCTGTGCTTGCTGACGCTGCATCGGCGAACCTTCCACGGCCAACATTTGATTGTGAGAGGCTTCATAAATGAAGCGCCTCAACCATCGCTGCAAGCAGCAGGCAGATGCTAACCACAGCGGTAAGCCGTAATCGCATAGGAAGGTACCAGCCGGGCAAGCTTATAACCCGCAAGAGCAGTCTGTCCTGCCAAAAGTGGACAACAAAGCCGATGACCAGCAGCAAGCAACCCAATGGCATTGGCAGTAACGTGGCAATCCAGGCAATAAGTGCAGGAATGACACTCCAGATGAACCGGCCGTTGCGCTGCTCGGCTTTCATGTCTTGGGCGGTCATGGCGAAGCCCCAGTGCAAGGCGCCGACGAAGCTCAGGATGACAGCTCCATAGTTGACAAGGGCAATCGCAAACAGCGGCCGATAGTCGATAGAGAACGGGATCAGCAGCGCCAAGGAAATAAACGGCAAAAGACCGCCATAACCCAGCAGGCTGACGTGCTTTGGCAGAGAGTTTGAAGGCAATGCGTTCATTTGTATTCCTTGCAGTGAGCGACACTCAAGACTGTAGGCCCAAAAGCCATGCTTGAGCGAGATATTGATGGCAGTTGGGCCGCATGACCTAAGACCTGAGCTGTTTTAAATCCCCGCCTTTTTACCCGGTCTTCAGGGTAACCCCATATCGTGATTGAGCCGAGAGCAGTGAGCCGTTGGGCAAATTGAACGAGATCCTGCATCGGCCCCCTGCCCGGCTGAGGCCTTCCGAAAGCGCGCAGCCTATTGCTATGTTAAATAATGTTATATAAAAATTAACTTAACATTATCTGATCGTTGGCAGATCATCTCTCCAACACCCATGGCGCCATGACAAAAATACAATGCAGGACGGGAACGAAGATCCCCGTATTGAGACCCGGCGACGTTGCGCCATGCTGCCCTCGCTCTGAGGATTAGCCAACTGATCAATCTCCTGCAAGCATTGAAGCGCAGGACCTCCTAAAACAAAAATAATAGGACATACCCATGCATAGACTCATTTCACGTCCCACGATCGGGCTGTTGTTTTCTCTGACCTTACTCGGTTCTGCCGTCAGTGCCGCGCCGTTACCCGCTGCGACCGAGGGCGACTGGGTTGCACCGCAGTTCACCTTCCATACCGGTGAAAAACTCGCCAACCTCAAACTGCACTACATCACCCTTGGCAATCCCAAAAATCCCGCCATCCTCTTTCTGCACGGCACCTATCGGCCAGGCAGCGATATGCTGAGCAAGGATTTTGGCGGGGAGCTGTTTGGCCCTGGTCAACCGCTGGACGCCAGCAAGTACTACATCATTTCCACCGATGGCATCGGCGTGGGCCAGTCCAGCAAACCATCGGATGGCTTGCGCACTCGGTTTCCGGCGTACAACTACAACGACATGGTTCAAGCCCAGTATCGGTTGGTCACCGAAGGTCTGGGTATCAAGCACCTGAGGCTGATCATCGGTAACTCCATGGGCGGCATGCAAACCTGGATGTGGGGCCAGAACTGGCCGCAGATGATGGACGCACTGGTGCCCATGGCTTCCCAACCCACCGAAATGTCATCCCGCAACTGGATGATGCGCCGCTTGCTGGTCGAGTCAATCAAGCAGGATCCGGCCTGGAACAACGGCAACTACAGCGCGCAACCGCCGTCCCTACGCTTGGCCAACGCGATGTTCAGCATCGGTACCAGCGGCGGTACTCTGGCGTATCAGGCGGCTGCCCCGACCCGCGCTCAGGCCGATAAGCTGGTGGATGAACGCCTCAGCGCTGCACAAACCGCCGATGCCAATGACTTCATCTACCAATGGCAATCTTCCGCCGACTTCAACGCAGCCCCCGGTCTGAAAAAAATTCAAGCTCCGGTGCTGGCCATCAATTCAGCGGACGATGAGCGCATCCCGCCGGAAACAGGCCTGATGCAGGCGTCGATGAAAGAACTCAAGCACGCACGGCTATTACTTATCCCCGCCAGTGCCGACACCCGTGGTCACGGCACCACGAGCATGGCAAAGTTTTATAGCAAGGAGCTCGGGCAGTTCATGCTTGAGACTGAAAAGGCGAAATAGACCACCCGCTCACCCGTGCCAAACGTTTTCAACAAAACGGCTTCAGCTCAAAAGTCCGCCACCTTGCCCCAGGCGGACGTTTGAAAACGGTCAGGGTGATAAGGACGCGGGTCTACAATGGGGCTCACACCGCTGACAATATCGGCAATAAGATGACCCGCGCCGGGGCCAATACCAAAGCCATGCCCGCTGAAGCCGGCCGCGATCACCAGCCCCGGCAGGCTGGACATTTCGCCGATACCGGGAACGCCGTCCGGCGTACTGTCCACGTAACCGGCCCAGGACGCCTTGATCGACGTACCCTGCAGTGCCGGCACCAATTCCACCGCGCGCTTGTAAGTCAGCGCAACTGCGGAGGCGTCAGCGCTTGGATCGAGAATGCGCATTCTCTCCATCGGCGTGGGCTGGTCCAGGCGCCAGCGCTTCAAGCTTTCGTGGCCAGCCTGCCAGCCTTCCAGCCCCCCAGGTGCAAGGTTGCGCCAGCGACGCTGAAACATTGGCAGGAATTGCGTAGAGAACCTCAGCAACTGCGGCGTGATATCGACTCGACCCCGGCCACTGATCGCCAGCGTGTAACTGCCATCAAAGCGGCGGGTCATGGACGCGCCGGTGGTATGCAGCGCACTGGGAATTTCCTGGCTCGGGGCGGTGACCGAAAGCACTGTCTGACGAATCGTCGCTTGCGGGAAGCGAATACCATACTGGCGGCAGAACGAAGATGCCCAAGCGCCTGCGGCAAGCACCGCGAGCCGGGTGCGGATGGTGCCTTTTTCGGTGACGACTGCCGACAAGCGACCGCCTTCGGTCTCGACGCCCCGCACGGCGCAGTCCTGATGCACGCTACTGCCCAGTGCCATGATCGCGCGCGCGACTGCGGGGGCTGCGCGGGAAGGGTCGGCAATGCCATCGGTGGGCGCAAACACCCCACCTTTCCATAGCTTGCCAGTCGCCCTGCCCCGTTCGGCAGCCTGCTCGGCGGTGAGCATCTGGGTCTGCACGTTGACAGTGCGCGCAAACTCGCCCCAGCGCGCCCACCCTTCCAGCTCCTGGTCGTTGTTGCTCAGGTAGAGCAAGCCGCAGCGCGTAAAGCCGGTCTGTTCACCGGATTGCTCGGCGAATTGCTCCCACAGTTCCAGGCTTTTGGTGGCCATCGGTAATTCACGCGCATCGCGATTCTGCTGACGGCACCATCCCCAGTTACGGCTTGACTGCTCGGCGCCTATGCGGCCCTTTTCAACAAGCGCGACCTTCATGCCGCGCTTGGCAAGGTAATAGGCGGTAAACGCGCCGATGATACCGCCGCCGATCACAACCACATCGGCCTCCGCCGGCAGATCTGCAGAGGTATGCACGGGAGTTAAAGGTGCTGGCATGTTCTGGTTATCCACGTGAGTTCAGAAGAGTGACCTGTTGCTAAAGCCCGACCCGTCCAGCCAGTCCTCCGATAAAGCGCAGACCACCGTTGTCTGACGGGCATCTGGCCATCAAGGGTTTATTACACCACCATAAGGCCGTCAATAAGCGCTTAAACGCGGGGCTACCTGGTAGAAACCACCGTTTAAACGGCACGCTTCGGCAGACTTTATCGAGGCGCCGAGGTCGGCTTTACAATTCGGCAACAGCGCTTTCCAAGGCGTCAAGCAGAGGGCACGCCTCTCTTCTTCGCTCTGACCCTCACATCAAAAAAACGGACCTTTTCAACACAAAGGCGTCCAACCTGGGTATCGCTACCACCGATCAGCCTCATAAGCCCTCGACTCAGGACAACCCATGACCTTCTTCATTTTCCTTTTAGCCTGCTGCGCCGCCGGAGCAACCGGCATCATCTTCAAGCCAGGAGCATGGTACGAATCTCTTAAGAAACCGAGCTTTACCCCGCCTGACTGGGCGTTTCCGGTGGCGTGGACGACGATTTATCTGCTTCTCGCCTGGGCGGGCTATCGCTTGACGCTGATCCCCGGCAGCGAGATCGTACTGGCCTTGTGGGCCGCTCAAATAGCGCTTAACACGTTGTGGACGCCGGCGTTTTTTGGCGCGAACCGTCTGGTTGCTGCGATGGTGATTCTGGTTCTGCTGTGGGTCGTGGTTGCCGCGATGATCGTGATGGCCTTGCAACTGGACATCATCACCGGGCTGATTTTGTTTCCCTACCTGGTCTGGCTCTCGGTAGCAGCGGCGCTGAACTTCTCCATTCTGCGCCACAACCGATAAGTGCCTGGCGCTGACTTCCTTATGCTTCCCCGGCGAGTTTGAGCAGAATATTGATTAACTGATTCATGTAAGCCAAGGACGGCCAGCATCGGCAGTTAATCTGTTCCGCTCAATTCACAAGGCGCTACAGCGCGTAGCGCCGACAGTGCTCAAGGTAGCCTTGCTCGTGACTGCCGACCAGTTGAACGACGCTTGACCATAGCCAGGAGGGAGCGTCCAGGGTCTCGGAGCGATTGCTTTGCAGATCCCGGATCCACGCCGCACGTGTGGCCAGATCCATCTGTCTGGCGTGGGCGTTACCAACCACTTTTGCGAGATACGCTGCGGCCTGCATGGCCTCTTGCTCGGTGAGCTCATCCAGTTCCAGCTTCATGTCCTGAGGAAGCAGCTCACGTATGAAGAACGAATGATCCAGCATTCGTACGGCAACCATTCGGCTGCCCAGGCCGGGCGATAGGTTCCGGGCGCCCTCCACTACCCGTTTGCCATTGTCTCTGGGCATGCGAGCCCTTGCCGTACGGGGGGCCGCCGCTGCGACGGCTTCCTTGACGTCGAGCAGGCAGAACTCTTCATCCTCTTCATCGCCAACACCCATCAGCACCGCATAGCGAAGCAGCCCCAGCGAGCTGCATCCTTTCACCCAATAGGCGGAGTCGAGTAAGCGCACCCGGTCATCCTGCGACCTGCCTTTGAGCGATGTCACCAGCGCATGAATCTCCGGCGTTTCACAAAGCTCCTTGATTGCATCGCGTTCCGCGCGTGACAGTTGCCAGAAATGCTTACCCAACGGAATGGTCGGCTGCGTACCTTCGAAGCGCTCCTTGGCAAGGTGCTTCCACGTGCGTTGTACCGCGCTACGCATTCCGGCTTTCACTTGCGCAGGGCGATCAGGCTCTTCATCGTCGTCGCCCAAAAAAGCTTCTTCGTAGCCCTGCATCATCTCTTCCAGCATTCTTGCCGTGGTAACGCCGGGCAAGTCCGAGCCACGAGCAGCCGTCGCCAACGACAACCCCAGCCTCACCAGGTCATGGGCAGGATTACCGATGACGGCCTGATCGAGATCGCGGATATGCATGTCGATGCGCCCTCTCGAATCCCCCGTGGGCCCGAGATTGCCGGCGTGACAATCGCCACAGATCCAGACCGGCGGACCGCTGGGCAGACGCCTACCCGACTGGCTGTGAAGCCACTCATAGAACTGGGCGGTATTGCCTCGAACGAACGCGTGCGCAGACCGCGCCATTTTTAGATTGCGCAGATTGATGAGGGATTTGAGACGTGTGTTCGGGCGAGGCGTTTTCATCGGAAAACCTTGAAGAGGGTTATTCCATTGACTCTTCATGTGACACGAATGTTTCAAGATATTTCATATCTGATCGCTGTTTATTTCAGCGTCCCAGCCGGATTCAAACTATTTCAAGCGCTTTGCCCACCGCAAACTGGCAAGGTCGACCGTCAACAAGAAAAGAACAAGAGAAAGCAGTGTGTATTCCCGGTCAAAGCGGTCCAGACGATCAGACCGGAAATACACCTGCACAAGCCCGTTAAAGCTTGAACTGCGCAACCATCGTGTTGAACGAAATCGCCAGCCGTGACAGTTCCTGACTGGATGCACTCGTCTGATTAGCGCCCGCTGCAGACTGTGCGCTCAGCTCCTGAATGTTGACCAGGTTGCGATCCACTTCGCGTGCGACCTGGGCCTGTTCTTCGGACGCCGAGGCAATCACCATGTTGCGCTCGTTGATGGTGCCTACGCCGCTGGTGATTTTTTCCAGGGCGCTGCCGGCACGCTGAGCTAGTTCCTGGGTGTTAGTGGCCGTCGCCAGGCTTTTGCTCATTGCAGCGACCGCACCGTCGGCACCGGACTGCACGGTACCGATCATGCCTTCGATTTCCACCGTTGAAGCCTGGGTGCGGTGCGCCAGAGCGCGCACTTCGTCGGCTACCACAGCAAACCCTCTGCCTTGTTCACCGGCGCGTGCAGCCTCGATGGCGGCGTTCAGCGCAAGCAGGTTGGTCTGTTCCGCAATGCTGCGGATGACCTCAAGCACTTTGCTGATATCCCGGACGTGGCCGGCAAGCGTGGTCACTGACCCCGTCGACTCGGTAATCTCCCTGACCATCGTGCCGATGCCCTTGACGGTGTTATCCACCTGGCCACGACCGTTCGCGGCGTCGGTTGCCAGTGCTTTGGACTCCTCCGAGGTAGACACTGCATTGCGGGCTACCTCTTCAACAGCAGCCGTCATTTCGTTTACCGCCGTTGCAGCCTGTTGAATCTCGTCGTTTTGTCGAGTAAGGCCGCGTGTGCTTTCTTCGGTGACCGCGCCAAGCTCTTCGGCTGCGGAGGCAAGCTGATCGGACGCGCTGGAAATCTCCTGAATCGTGCGTTTCAAGTTGCCCTGCATCGTGCCGATCGCATTGAGCAGGTGCCCCGCTTCATCGCCTCGGGTGCTGGAAACGCTCTGGGTCAAGTCGCCCGATGCAATACGTTGTGCAACTTCGATAGCGCTTCTCAGTGGTCCTGTAATCATGCGAGTGATCAGAATACCCAACATGATCGCCACCACAAACGCGATGACAATACCCGCCGTCAACATGAATACCGAGTTGCTTTGCAGCCTGTCAGCGGCCTCTGCACCTTCTTTGATCTGGCGCTTGTTGGAGTCGATCATGATCTGCAGGTAGCCGCGAGCCTTGTTGAACTCCCCGTCCGCCAGCGCGTTGAGGCGATTGCGCGCGTCTTCCAGTTTGCCCGCCTGCTGCAGGTCAAAGATGTTCTGGGAAGCAGAGATGTAGGCTGACATCAAGGCGTCGTACTGGTCGCCCGCTGCGCGTTCATCGTCCTCCAATGGGGTGGCGCGGTAGATGGCATAGACTTTCTGCGCACGCTCCAGCTCGGCATTGATACTTTGGCGCATTTTCTCCGCCGTGGCCTTGTCCTTGGCATCGAGCAAACGGTAAAGCCCGCGGTTATGAGTGGTCAGGGCGGTCATCGTCTCGTTGGTGTTGGCCACTGAAACCAGATTATTCGAGAACGTCAGCTCAAGGGCATCGGAAAGCCGGTTGATACCGAGCATGCCCAAACCACCCACAGCCAACGTGATCATGGCGCAAACGATGAACGCGGCCATGAGTTTTTTAGCGAAACTGGTGCGATTTATCAGGTTCATTGATTATCCATCATCGTTAAGTAAGGGGGCACTTCTGTCCGAGAGCCCTACTGCACTAGAGGCAAGTAGTTACGCGTGGTTTTGTACTTTTGTTGTAAGCGGTTCGTTGGACTACAGAAATGGCCATCCCCTCTCTGTGCCAGGGCAGAACCTGCTTCCTACAACAAACTAACCGTGCCGTAGCCTAGTAGATATCTGGCCCAAGACCGTTAGTTTTACGGGCCGCGAGAGGTAGAAAGTGCTGTTCACGACACTTTGACTTTTCGCGCTCCCTGTCTTTATCGGCATGAAGCGGATTTTATGAATAGCCACGGGGGTGTTACTGGATAAAAAGGGGGGACTGCATGAAAACGGGTACTGATGCGCTGGGTGCGCTCAGTGGAACCCAGGGAGGAAGTATGTCGGAATGCGAAGTATTCTCTGGTGCTTATTCCGGTCAGGGAGCCAGCCCCGAGGCAGCATTACACTGTTTACCCAGGCCTGCGAAACCACTTTATAAGTGTCTCATGGCCATCATCGATATAAGTAAAGATAACGGGCACTACCAACAGGCTTAGTACGGTTGAGGCCAACAGTCCGCCGATAACGACCACCGCCATCGGTTGACGGAAACCGGATTCGCCGCCCCATCCCAGTGCGGTCGGCAGCATGCCCGCGCCCATTGCAATGGTGGTCATGAGAATTGGCCGGGCGCGTTTGTGGCAGGCGTCGATCAACGCTTCGTAGCGGCTTACGGTCGGCGCACGGCGAGCCATGATTGCGTACTCCACCAGCAGGATCGAGTTCTTGGTGACGATCCCCATCAGCATCAGCAGACCGATGACTGACGCCATGGAAAAACTCATCCCGCCGATCAACAGTGCCAACAGTGCGCCACCAAGCGATAGCGGGAGCGCCGACAGGATGGTCAGCGGCTGCATGAAGTCATGGAACAGCAACACCAGCACCGCGTAGATACAGAATACGCCAACGGCCATCGCCAGACTGAAGTTGCCAAACAACTCGCTCATCAACTGCAACTCGCCCTGCTCCACCAGTTTTACTTGCGCTGGCAGGTTCTGCATGACCGGCGTTTGCCTGGCCTGTTCCATCACTTCGCCCAGATTGCTGCCATTGAGTTCGATGGACAGGGTGATATTGCGTAAGCGATCGATACGATCAATCTGCGCGGGGCCGCTGCCCATGCTGAGCTCTCCCAGCGACGCCAGTGCGATCTGGCCATCACGCCCCGTGACCCGTAACTGAGCGAGGCTCTGCAGGTCGGTACGTACTTGCGGCTGCATGCGCACCCGTACATTGACCTGGCGCTGGGACAGATTGATCTTGCCCAGAGACGAACTGTATTCACCATAGGTGGCCATGCGCAGGGTGTCGGCGATGTCTTGACTGCTGACACCCTGCTCTGCCGCGCGGACAACATCCGGGCGCATCTGGATTTCCGGTCGTTGCACCGCAGCACTTGAGGTGACGTTGCCGATGCCCTTTATCTGGCGCAACTGCGGTTCAAGCGCGGCGGCTGTACGCTCCAGTAAATCGCCATCATCGCTAGCGAGGACGATGTCCAGCCGTTCGCCGCTGGCGTCACCACCGACCGTCACCCGCACACCAGGCAAACTGCGCAGACTTTCACGCATGCTCGCTTCCACCTGGGATTGTCTCAGGGCGCGCTGGTCTCGCGGCAGCAGATCGACGGTCAGTATCGCGTTGCGATTACCTGCACTGCCGGCATCGCCGCTGCCCGCTGCGATGAACACGTGGGCCACTTCAGGGATCGCACGCAAACGCTTCTCAGCCTGCAAGGTAATCTCGCCGGTCTGCGCCAGACTGCTGCCGGGCGGCAATTCCAGGCTGACGGTGCTGCTGGCAATATCCTGTGCAGGCAGAAAGCTGGTCGGCAGCAAGGGTATAAGCGCCAGCGAGCCGATGAATAGAGCGCCCACAATGGACATGGTGGTCTTGCGGCGGCTCAGGCTGGTATGAATCCAGCCCAGGTAACGCCTCATCAAACCGCCGTCGTGTTCGCCATGCGATCGCGCCTTGAGAAAGTGCGCAGCCATCATCGGCGTCAGAAGACGGGCGACCAGTAACGAAAACATCAACGCAGCGCTGGCGGTCACACCGAACTGGCGAAACAGTTTGCCGGAAATCCCGCCCATGAAAGCGGTCGGCAGGAATACCGCAACCAGGGTCACGGTGGTTGCCAATACCGCAAGGCCGATCTCGTCGGACGCTTCGATTGCCGCCTGCCGTGGGGTTTTGCCCATGCGCAGGTGTCGCGCAATGTTTTCGACCTCAACGATGGCATCGTCGACCAGAATGCCGATCACCAGCGCCAGCGCCAGCAGCGATACGGTATTGAGGCTAAAACCGGCAAAATACATCACGCCGAAGGTCGGGATGATCGACAAGGGCAGCGCCGTGGCCACGATAACGGTCGCCCGCCAGTCACGCAGGAACCACCAGACCACCAGCACAGCCAGTAACATCCCTTCGTAGAGCAGCGCCATGGAGCCACGATAGTTTTCCATCACCGGCTCGACGGCATTACTCGCCTCTTCAATACGCACATCAGGGTGCAGCCTGGCGAACTCACTGACTGCCTGGCGCAAATCCCTGGTCACGCCGACGTCGGAAAAGCCCAGGGAGCGGATGACCTGAAAGCCAATCACCGGTTTGCCATCGCGATACGCCAGCGTAGTACGCTCGGCATGGGTATCGCGCACGGTGGCCAACTGCTGCACAGCGAGCATCCGTCCATCGCTGACGGGAATGCGGATAGCGCCCAGCGCTGCGGGGTCGTCAATACCGCCGAGGACACGCAGCGCCTGTTGACCGCTGCCCAGATCGCCCTGCCCTCCGGAATTGTCTTTTTGCATCGCCCGCAAACGATCTGCAATATCCGTCACACTCAGACCCAGACCGGCCATCAGCGCCGGATCAAGGTCAACCTGGACTTCGCGGTCCACGCCGCCCACCCGGCTGATCTTCGCGACCCCACGCACGGTCAGCAGCTGTTTACTCAGCTCGTTGTCGACAAACCATGACAACGCTTCTTCGTCCATGCGTGGCGCATCGACCACATAGGTCAGCAACGCCGTAGTGTTGGTGGTCAGGCGGGTTACCGATGGCGTGTCGAGGTTGGCTGGCAATTCAGCCGCAGCGCTGTCCACCGCATTGCGCACTTCGTTGAGGGCTTCGTTGCCATCCTTGTCGATGTCGAAGATCACATTGATGAGGACACTGCCTTCGGTAATTTGCGTGGTGACATGCTTGAGCAGGCGCAGCGAGGTCAGCTTGTCTTCGAGCTTGCGCGCGACTTCGGTTTCCAGTTGCTCGGGGGCGGCCCCTTCCAGCGAGGCACTGATGACCACAGCAGGCAGATCGGTGTCGGGAAAGTCCTGGATGCCGAGACGCTCGAATCCGAGGAAACCAAACAGGGTCAGCAATAAAAACAGCATGACCGCCGGAACCGGGTAACGAATCGACAACGCGGAGATATTCATTGCGCGCGGGCCTCGGCGTTGACCAGCGTCACGCTGGCCCCGTCATTGAGAAAGGCCCCACCGCTGCGGACGATCTGTGCCTGCTCTGCCAGGCCGCCGAGGATTTCCAGCGCCGACCCACGACGTCGTCCGATCTCTACCACTTGCTGGCTGACGCGCATGTCCTTGCCCAGTACAAACACATAGGAGCGCCCGTCGCGCAGGATCACGCTGGTGTCCGGAACCGTCAGCGCCGGGCTGGACGGCAGTTCGATGCGACCGCTGGCGTACATGCCGGAGCGGGCCATCGACCCTGTCGGCAGGGATACGTAGACCAGCGCCCTGCTGGTCTTGCCGTCAAGCACTGGCGAGACCAGCCGCACGTGCCCTTCGACCTCATTACCGCCGGGCAGCTTCACACGGGCGAGCTGCCCGGCCTTGACGCCTGGCAGTTGCTGGGCATCCAGTTCCGCCTGCCACTCGATGCGGCCCTCCCGGATCATTCTGAACATTTCGCTGCCCGCCGACACCACATCGCCAAGCAAGGCCTTGCGCCCGGAAATGATTCCGTCATCCACTGCGACGATGCGCGTCTGCGTGAGTTTGATCCGGATGCTGCGCAGATCGGCATTCGCCGAGGCCAGGTCAGCTTCGGCGGTCTGCACCTTGACCCGGTACTCTTCCAGTTTCTGCTCGGACAGGGCGCCGCTCTGCCCTACCGAGGCCGCCCGTCTGGCATTGGAGCGGGCTTCCTGCAGTTGCGCAGAGGCCTGGGCGGCCGCCGACTTCTGCTTGTTTTCCTCGGCCAGCACGCTGTCATCGGCCAGGGTCGCCAAAACCTGGCCCTTCTTCACCTGATCGCCGATATCAGCTTTCAGGCTGGCGATACGCAAGCTTCCGGTCTCGGCACTGATCACGGCTTCCTGCCACGGTGCGAGCGCACCGCTGGCCACACGCTCCTGCGGCCAGTCTTCGCGACGCGGTTGCACCGCCTCGACCGTCAGGCTGGTGGCCGGCGCGGCCGCGGCTGCCGGGGGCGGCTCTGCGCGGCCAGACAATAGCCAGCCCGAAACGCCCAGCACTGCCAGCGTCAGCAGCCCATACACGCGTATCTTCCTCATGCGCCGCCCCGCTTCGGTGTTTCACCGGCCAAACCTTCGCGACTGTCCTGCCATCCACCGCCCAGGGCCTTGTACAGGGCAATCCAGTAGCGCACCTGATTTTGTTGCACGTTGATCAGTTCGATTTCAGCCGACAGCGCTGAGCGGCGAGCTTCTTCGCGGTCCAGCAGGCTGGCATTACCGGCCTGCCAGTTGCGGTCTGTGGCCTCGAACGACGCTTGATAACCGTCGCTGGCCCGCTGTGTACTGACTTGCGAGCGCCGCGCCGCGTCCAGGCGCACCAGCGCCTGCTCGACCTCCATTACCGCTGTGCGCAGGGTTTGCCGGTAGGTCGCCAGCGCCGTGTCATAATCCGCCCGCGCAGAATCTACCGCCGCCCGGCGCTTGCCTGCATCGAACAGCGGAACAGTCAGTTGCGGGCCGAGGCTCCAATCGCGGCTGAATACTCCGGTGGTGGTCCCCACTTCGAACGAGCCAACCAGGCTCAGGCTCGGCAGACGATCAGCCTGGGCAGCGCCAATCTTCGCATTCGCTGCGGCCAGTTCGCGTTCGCTGGACGCCAGGTCCGGGCGCTGGCGCACCAGATCGGCGGGTATTTCCCGTACATCCAGCAACGCAGGCTGCGGCAGTCGCGCGGGGTTATGGCTGAGCACTTCTCGTACCTGTTCCTCGTCGCTGCCAGTCAGCTCCACCAGGCTCTTGAGCAGCACGTCGCACTCGCTCTGTTGTTTGATGAGAGTCGCAGTGCTCGCCGCCGCACTGGCGTCGCTCAACGATGAATCGGCGGCGGCGGTAAACCCGGCCTGAAACGATACGCGAGTCAGACGTGCTGTCTGCTCCTGGGATTGCGCCTGATCACGGTAAGCGTTCACCAGCATCTGGCAGCCGCGGTACTGCACGAAGTCATCACCGACCTCGGCGGCCAGTGATACGCGAGCGTCATGCCAATCATTGACACGTGCTTCGAGCAGATTGCGTGAAGCCTCGTCGGTGCGTCGCAGTTTGCCGAACAGGTCCAGTTCCCAGGACGCATCGAGGGTTGCGCCGGAGGTCTTGCCGCTCTGGCGCACCCCGCTCTGCCTGATGCCGGCGCGTGACTTGCTCACACCGCCGCTCACTTGCGGCAGCCGGTCGGCAACGCTGTCGTCCACCGTCGCACGTGCCTGGGCAATGCGCGCAAGAGCCTTGTCGAGTGATGGGCTGTCTGCCTGTGCCAGACGCAACAGGGTTGCCAGCGCAGGGTCATTGAACTGTTGCCACCAATCCTGCAGCCCGACCATCGACGCGTCATGCGGCAGTGGCGCATGCCACTTGCTGGCAACCGCCACCGCAGGCAAGTGGTAGTCCGGTCCTAGCGTGCAGCCGCTCAGCAGCGACACCAGAAACGTCGACAACAGGAAGTGGCCAGCAGGTTTGCCAATCGACATAAAGCTCTCGAAGGTTCCGGAACAGTGGTTGTCTGGAGATAAGGCAACGGCGCAGGGATCCGGGCGATCAGGAGCGTTGTCGCGAGATTTCCTACAGCGCCACAAATCCCTTTCGTAGCATGCATTTAACGCCTGAGGCCGCGAGATGTCTGTCGTGGAATACGGGGACAGTCCGGCGGCGATAAGTTGGCGATCCCCCTGAGGTTCTTACAGAATCGCGCTCTGCTCGAAGCGAGTAGCAATGAATCCGTACCTGTGCCAACAAGGGATCGACTATGGAAGAGTTAAGCAATCTCAAGAAACTGGAGTCGAATGCGCGCACCTATGCAGCGACCTTCCAGCAACTGTTTGTCAGCGGCAAAGGCATGCGAGTCAAGGACGCCAATGGCCGGGAGTACCTCGACTGCCTGTCGAACGCTGGCACGCTGGCACTGGGTCATAACCCACCGGTGGTCCGCGAGGCGGTGATCGAATTTCTCAACAGTGATCATCTGCAGCAGGCCCTTGACCTGGCCACACCGGCCAAGCACGCCTTCGTCGAAGAACTGTTTGCGACGTTGCCCGCCAGCATGCGTGACAACAGCAAAATCCTGTTCTGCGGCCCCAGTGGCTCAGACGCGGTCGAAGCCGCAATCAAACTGGCTCGCCATTACACCCAGCGCTCGCCGCTGATGTCCTTCCACGGTGGTTACCATGGCATGACCGCTGGCGCATTGTCGGCCATGGGCAACCTCAACCCCAAAGCCGGCCTGCTGGCCCAGGGCACCCACTTCCTGCCCTTCCCCTACCGCTTCCGCTGCCCGTTCGGCACCGATGGCGAACATACCGACCGCCTCTCCATCGAGTACATCCGCACGGTACTCAGTGATCCGGAAAGCGGCGTGCCCAAACCGGCGGCGGTGGTGGTCGAAGTGATTCAGGGCGAAGGCGGCTGTATCGCGGCATCGGCCGAGTGGCTGCGCGCCGTGCGGGAGATCACCCGCGAGTTCGGCATCTTGCTGATTATTGATGAAGTGCAGACCGGACTCGGACGTACCGGCAACCTGTTTGCCATCGAACATTCCGGGATAACGCCGGATATTCTGGTGCTGTCCAAGGCCATCGGTGGTGGCTACCCAATATCAGTGATCGTCTATGCCGAGCACCTGGATACATGGGGCCCAGGCATGCACGCAGGTACATTCCGTGGCAATCAGGTGGCGATGGTGGCCGGAGCTGCGACCATGCGTCATATCAAGGAGCACGACCTGGCAGGCAATGCCTCGCGCCGGGGGGAGCAGTTGCAAAGCGGGCTGGAAGATATCGCCCGACAGTTCCCGTTCATCGGCGATGTTCGTGGCCGTGGGTTGATGCTGGGCGTGGAAATCGTCAAGCCGGCCAGCGGATCGCGTCCTGGGGCTGGCGATGGCGCACGTGCGCGAGCGATCAAGCTGGAGTGCTTCGACAACGGCATGATCATCGAAACGGGTGGACGCAGCAGCGCAGTCCTGCGCTTCCTGCCACCTTTGAACATTACCGAGTCGGAAGTAGGTACAGTTCTCGACCGCTTCGAACAGGCCCTCAGGAGCAGCAGCGCCGCACGGGTTTCCAGCGTCAGTGCGGTAGGCTGAATCCTCGCAAAAGCTTGCTCGGGAGGCTGACGCAGACGACAGACATTCGTTGCCTGCACCAGCCTCTTGCGAGCAGGATCCCTGCCCTTAAGCTTCCTGCGTCGATCTCATACGTCGATCTTTCTGACTCCGCCCGCCCGCGCGTTTCGGTATGCGGTCGCGCAAAAGCGCTTATCCAGTGGGCAGGACATCCTTGTCCTGCAATCCCACTGTCAATCCCGTGCCAGCGCTTCGATCGGATCGAGCTGTGCCGCGTTACGTGCGGGTACGAAGCCGAACACGATGCCGATCAATGTCGAGCAGATGAACGCAGTGACAATCGAGCTCACGGAGAACACCATCTGCCATTCCTTGACCAGCAGTGAAAACACATAGCCGATCACGAACGACAGGCCGATGCCGATGACCCCGCCAATCAGGCAGACCATCACCGCCTCCACCAGAAACTGCTGACGGATATCCGCCTGGCGTGCCCCGACTGCCATGCGAATGCCGATCTCGCGCGTCCGTTCCGTGACCGACACCAGCATGATGTTCATCACCCCGATACCGCCGACCGCCAGCGAGATCACCGCAATCAACGACAGTAACAGCGCCAGCGACTGGCTGGTCTTCTGCACCGTTTGCATCACGCTGTCGAGGTTGTAGGTGAAGAAGTCCTTGGTCCCGTGACGCTTTTGCAACAGCTTGTTGACGTTGTCCTCGACCACCTTGCTTGGCTGTCCGTCCTTGACCCGCACGGTGATGCCGTCCAGGTAGGTCTGACCCAGAAGGCGTCCGGAGGCGGTTTCGTAGGGCATCCAGATATTCAGGTTCTTGCTGGTGTCGAAGATGTTTTTCTTGTTCTCGGTCACGCCGATCACCGTGCACGGCAGGTTACCCACCAGAATCACCTGGCCCAGCGGATCGACCTTGGGACCGAACAGGCGAATCCGCGTGTTGTGATCGATTACTACCACCTGTGCCTGCCGCCGGGCGTCATCCTTGTTGAACCCCACCCCCAAGCCCATTTTGGTGCCACGCACCTGGAAGTAACTCGGGCTGACCCCGCTCACCGTCGCCGAGACGTCGATGTTGCGGTAGCGCACCAGCAGGTTGCGGCCGATATTCGGTGTGGCGCTGTCGATGTAGTACTCACTGCTCAACGCCGTCACATCGGACAGCGCCAGAGTCTGGATATCCATGGACTTGGTGTCGCCAAAGTCACTGCCGGGGAACACCTCTATGGTATTGCTGCCGATGGCCTGGATGTCCTTGAGCACATAGCGCTTGGCCCCTTCGCCGATCGCAACGATCGACACCACCGAGGTGATGCCGATGATGATCCCGAGCATGGTCAGCAGCGTGCGCATGCGGTGCGAGATCAGCGCCACCCACGCCATGACGAAGGCCTCCTGGAACAGGCCGATGTTGGCCATCAGCCGGTTGCCCTGCCTGGGTTTGCTCGGCAGGCGCTCGGTGGTTTTTTCGTTGATGATCGGACGGTCAGTGTTGACCCGGTCGGCGATGATCTCGCCATCACGCATTTCGATGATGCGCTCGGCGTGCGCCGCAACCTTCTCGTCGTGGGTTACCAGGATCACCGTGTGCCCGGCACTGTTGAGCTCAAGGAGGATGTTCATCACCTCCTTGCCGCTCACACTGTCGAGGGCTCCGGTGGGTTCGTCGGCCAGAATGATCTCACCGCCGTTCATCAAGGCCCGGGCGATACTCACCCGCTGCTGCTGGCCGCCTGACAACTGGCTTGGCCTGTGCTCCAGATGCCCGGACAGTCCCAGGCGCTCAAGCAGCTTCTGCGCGCGTTCCACACGCATGCTTTTACTGGTGCCTGCGTAGATGGCCGGCATTTCGACATTCTGGATCGCCGCCAGGTGCGGCAACAGGTGATAACGCTGAAAAATGAAACCGAAGTGATCGCGGCGCAGCTCTGCCAGCTCATCATCGGTCAGCGTACCGGTTTCACGCCCGTCGACCTTGTAGCTGCCGCTGTTGGCGTGGTCCAGACAACCCAGCACGTTCATCAGCGTTGACTTGCCGGAGCCCGAGGCCCCGGTAATGGCAACCAGTTCGCCGGCATTGATCGTGAGGTTGATGTCATTGAGCGCGATGAAGTCCTTCTCGCCGGCGACGAAACGCCGGGTGACACCCCTGAGTTCCAGAAGAGCTCGACTCATGGTCAGGCCCCCGCTGTCGCTGGTGTGGCCGACGGTTCACCGATCACCACCTGGTCACCCTCGGCAAGGCCGCTCTTGATCTCGACCCGCACGTTGTTGTTGATGCCGGTCTGCACATTGCGGATCTGGGCCTGGCCCTGCGCGTCCACCACGCGTACCGGGAAGCTGCCGTCGCCGTTCTTGTCGCCCAGGGCCGCAACAGGCACAGTCAATACGTCCTTGGCCTTTTCACGCACGATATGCACTTGGGCGGTCATCGAAATACGCAGACGGTGATCAGGGTTGGGGACGTCGAACAATGCGTTGTAGAACACCGCACTGTTCGGCTTGCTGGCGGTGCTGGATTGTGCATCCAGGAAGTTTTGCGGTGCTGGCTCCGTGCCCTTCAGCTTGGCGTAATAGCGTTTTTCGGCATCGCCGAGAATGGTGAAATACACCTCTTGCCCGGGGGTGATATGAATCACGTCGGCCTCGGAGACCTGTGCCTTGACAGTCATGGTGTCCAGATCCGCCAACTTGAGAATCACCGGTGTCAGCTGGCTGGCGATCACAGTCTGACCTTCCTGCGTCACGATACCCACCACATCACCGCTGATCGGCGCGACGATACGGGTATAGCCCAGGTTGATCCTGGCGGTCTCGATCTGAATTCTTGCGTCGCGCACCTGTGCCTCCAGCGACCGCAGGTTGGCACTCCGGACCTCGAAATCCGATTGCGCCGTATCGAAGTCCTTTTGCGAGATTGCGTCATCCGCACGTAATTGCTTGTAGCGTTGGTAAATGGCTTTGGCGTCCTTGAGCTGCGCCACGGCCGCGTCTTTCTGGGCGATCAGGTTCTGTTCGTTGACCTGCGACTGGCGCAGGGTGTTCTGCAGCACCACGGGATCGATTTCCGCCAGCCACTGACCTTGTTTGACCTTGTCGCCCAGATTGACCTTCAGGGACTTGAGCTGGCCCGAGACCTGCGAGCCGACGTCAACCTGCTTGATGCCTTGCAGCACACCGCTGGCCAGCACCGAGTTTTCGATGTCGGTGCGTTCGACCTTGGCGGTCAGGTACTCCGGAGCCTTTTCCGGAGACTGGACGCTGTAGGCAATACCCGCTGCCAGAACCAGCAGCACGACAACGATGAGCACTTTGCGAAACTTCAACTTTTTCATAGAAAGCCACGAATGTGTTGAGAATTGACCCGGCGATAGACCGCCGGGCTTGAAGAAACGGCGTTATTGACGGGGTAGCCACCAGTTCGCCAGATGCTGTACATGCTGCGCCTTGAGAATGGTGAAATGGTTGCCCGGCCCACGCCAGACAGTGAGATCCGGAGCACACTGGCGCCAGCCGCTGACCATCGCCTGCTGTTCGCGCTGATTGCCCGCCGCATCCAGCACTGGGTCATCGGCCAGCACCAGACGCACCGGCCCGGAGTAGATCTGCGACGGTTGATAACGTGTGCGCAACGCCGTACCGAAAGCCCGCGCAGGCCCGCGCATCGCGTCCGGCGAAGAACGCTGTGGCAACATCCCTGCCCGCACCATCCCGGCATGCAACAAGCGCATCTGACCGACATCGTCCTGGGTCCGGAAGGCCGTACGATCGATGCCCAGCGACTTTCCCGCAGCCAGTTCCATGGTCTCGATCAAGCGTTCCAGTACGCCTATCGCGGTGTAAGGTTTGCCCACCACGCCGTTGCCGCCCGGTGACTCACTGTCGATCAGTGTCAGCGAAGCCACTTCTCGGCCACGTGCCGTCAGGCGCTGGGCCATTTCAAAGGCCACCCAGCCGCCGAACGAATGACCGAGCAGATGCACCGGCCCCTCGGGATGAGTGCTGTCGAGTGCTTGCAGATACGCTTCGGCGGCGGTTTCCACCAGACTGTAAGGCACCGTGCGGCCATCCAGCCCGCGCGGTTGCAGCCCGTGGATCGGCCAATACGGGCCCAGTGCCTCGGCCAGGCCGATGAAACCGGTCACACTGTCCCCTGCCCCCGGGACACAGAACACGGGCGCATGATCGCGGCGTCCGCCCTGAATCGTCAGCAACGGCCGGTGGGCGTTGTCAGCCCCCCGTGGCCGATCGGGCAGATCAGTCAACGCCTGGCTGATCGCCTGACCCAAGCCCTCGATATGTGGCGGCTTCATCATGCTCAAGTGATCGCCCACGACCTTGATACTGCGCAACTGACTGACGGGCAGTACGCTATCCCAACCCAGGTAACCGCTGTGTTTCTGTGAGTTGGGTTCCCACTCACTGGCAGTGAACAGGTGCAGCGGCACGCTGTTGGGGTAAACCGTGTAATTGGCCTGCGCATGACCGTGAGCCACCTCTCGGTCGAGGTACTGGCAAAGACCCTCGTTCGTGTAGATGTCCAGCTCCGGCGGCAGCGCACCCTGCTCACGGCAGTGCTGCAGAAGCCCGGCGAAATCAAAGGCCTGCCGGTTTGCACGCACTCGCTCCAGGGCTTCCAGAGCCTGCGCGCATTCGCCTCGGGCTTTCCAGAACTGCTCGCAGTGTTCCAGCAGGTGCTGACGGTGGGCGGTCTGCAGGTCCCAACGCTCGCGACCCTGATCCACCAGGCGCGGCATGTAGGTGTCGAGCATGCCGATAAACTCCACCTCCTCGTCCATGCCCTCCAGCTGGATGGCGATTTCGTAGGCCAGAAGCCCTCCGAACGACCAGCCCGCCAGGCGATAAGGTCCGTGCGGCTGCACGCTGCGCATCGCACCCAACAAGCGCGTTGCCAGGCATTCCATGGTCAGCAACTGTTCCTGACCGAGCGGGATGCCGCTCAACCCGTAGACCGGAATGTCGCTGTCGATGTGTACCGCCAGCGCCGCGAAGTGCACATCCTGGCCGGTGAACTCGTGGACCAGGAACAGCGGACGCTGGTTGCCGGTGGTGCGCACCGGCACCAGTTGCTCATGAAGCTGCGCTGCAACCTCTTCGCCGCGGCTGCCCAGCAGGCTGGCCAGGGCCGCCACGCTGGCGTGCTGGAAAACGTCGGCCAGAGACACCGGCAAGCCACTCTGTACAAGTTGGTTGACCAGTCGTACCGCCATCAGCGAGTGACCGCCGAGATTGAAGAAGCTGTCATGACGTCCCACCTGTTGCAATTCAAGTACTTCCGCCCAGGCTTTCGCCAGACGAATCTCCAACTCCCCTGCCGGGGCTTCAAACGTTCGGCTCACGAACTGATCCACTGTCGGCGTTGGCAGTGCCTGGACATCCACCTTGCCATTGAGCGTCAGCGGCAAGTCTGGCAGGCAGATGAATACGCTCGGGACCATGTATTCCGGCAAGCTGGCGCTCAGTTGTGCACGCAGAGCCTCCGGCTCGGGTGCTTCAACGTCAGCGTGCACGGTGTAGTAAGCCACCAGACGCGTGTCGCCCGGGCTGTCTTCGCGGGCCACTACCACGGAGTTGCGCACGCCATCGCACCCATGCAGGCTGCTTTCGACTTCCCCGAGCTCCACACGGAAGCCGCGGACCTTCACCTGGCCATCATTGCGCGCCAGGTATTCGAGGTTGCCGTCCGGCAACCAGCGCGCCAGGTCGCCGGTGCGATAGAGACGCGCGCCCGCCTGCTGACTGAACGGATCGTCGCTGAAGCGTTCGGCGGTCAGTTCCGGGCGATTCAGGTAGCCAAGCGCGACCCCGACCCCGCCGATGTAGATCTCGCCGACGCTGCCCATCGGCACCGGCTCGCCGCACGCGTCGAGCAGATAGATGCGCACGTTGGCGTTGGGTTTGCCGATCGGCAGGCTCAGGGTTCCCGGCTGCACATCAAACACTTCGTAACGAGTGGCGCACGTGGTGCCCTCGGTCGGGCCGTAGCCGTTGAACAGGCGTACTTGAGACGAATGCTCCCGTACCCGGCGGAACGAAGCCGGATCCGCCCGTTCGCCACCGCACTCCAGCATGCGCAAGCCTGCCAAAGCTTCGGGAATCAACCCGGCATACAGATTGAACAACGCGGTCGAACTGAACATCACCGTCACCGCATGGCGTTTGAGCAAGGCCGAAAAGGCCGCCGGCTCAAGCAACACGGAAGGCTCGACGATTATCGACTGGCCGCCATTGAGCAAGGCACCCCAGATCTCCGGGCTACTGGCGTCGAACGCCGGGTTGGAAGAAAACGCCACGCGGTCATCGGCACGGAAGTCGTAGTTGTCCCGCACCAGCCGCACAATGCCGTTGTGGGTCACGATCACGCCCTTGGGCAGGCCGGTGGAGCCGGAGGTGTAGATGATGCACGCCGGGGTCTCGCCTGCAGCTTCATCTGCAAGCACGACTGGCCCTTGGCTCAACGCTGATAGATCCAGGGTGTCCAGATCGAGTCTCTGTGTCAGGTCAGGTGCCGTCAGTTCGCTGCGGGTCAGCAACAGGGTTGCTTCGCTGTCCTCGAGCATGAAGCGCAGACGCTCTTCGGGAGCCAGGCGATCCAGCGCCAGGTAAGCCGCGCCGCACTTGAGCGTGGCCAGCATACTGGTCAACAGTTCCACCGAACGATCCAGCAGGATCGCCACTCGGGTTCCCGCGTGCACGCCGTGTTGGCGCAAGTGCTGAGCCAGGGCGTTGGCGCGGCTGTCGAGTTCGGCGTAGGTCAGCGTCTGCTCACCCTGACGGGCCGCAAGCGCCTGAGGTCGAGACGCTGCATGCGCCTCGAAAAGGCGATGCATCAACTGACCCTCAGGGTAAGCGCGGTCGGTTGCATTAAGACCGGTCAACAGATACTGACGCTCGACTGCATCCACCAATGGAACGTGTTCCAGTATGTGTTGTTCATTGGCGACCATAGCTTCCAGCAGGCGCTGGAAATAGCCCAGGTAACGGTCCATGGTGCTTTCGTCGAACAGCGCCGTGGCGTATTCCAGCGTGCCGATCAACTGATCGCCGACCTCGGTCATGTCCAGCACCAGATCGAACTTCGCCGTGTGGTCGTTTACCGCTACGCCTTGCAGGTTCATGCTGCCGAGCGACAGGTCGGACGTTTCGTTGTTCTGCCAGGACAGCATGGCCTGGAAGATCGGGCTGTGGGACAGGCTGCGTTGCGGACGAACCACCTCGACCACCTGTTCGAACGACAGGTCCTGATGGGTCTGCGCTGCCAGCGTCTGACGCTTGACCTGCTGCATCAACGCTTCGACGCTGGGTGCGCCGGACAGATCGACGCGTATCGCCAGGGTATTGACGAAGAACCCGATCAGGTCCTCCACTTCGGCACGCAGGCGGTTGGCCACCGGCGTACCGATCACCACATCGTCCTGGCCGGCCAGACGCCCCAGCAGCGAGGCCCATGCGACCATTACGGTCATGAACAGGGTGCTGCCATGTCGCTGGCTCAGGCCCTTGAGGCCGCTGGTCAGCTCTGCATCAAGCACCAGGCCGCGAACGTTGCCGCTGTAGTCCTGTTGTGCCGGGCGTGGCCGGTCGGTCGGCAAGGTCAGCAAGGCTGGCGCGCCACCCAGGTTCTGCTGCCAGTACTGACGCTGTTGCTGCAGCACTTCGCCGCTCAGCCAGTTGCGCTGCCACACGGCATAGTCGGCGTATTGCACCGGCAAAGCGGGCAACGGATCCTCGGCACCTCCACTGAACGCCGCATAGAGCGCACTCAGCTCGCGGGTCAGCACATCCGCGGACCAGCCGTCGGAGACGATATGGTGCATCGTCACCAGCAACACATGGTCGTCCTCGGCCATGCGCACCAGGTGTCCCCGTACCAGCGGACCGTTGAGCAGATCGAAGCCCTCGTTGGCCTCTGCAGCGGTGATGGCGAGCAGTTGCTGTTCAGCATCCGCCTGCCCGGTCAACACGTGCAGTTGCAGGCTGAAACCGATATCGGCAGGAGCGATGCGCTGCACCGGATCCTGGTCCTGCTCTTGCACAAAGGTCGTACGCAGCACTTCGTGGCGGGCGACGATACGGTCCAGCGCTCGCTCCAGCGCAGGGTTATCCAGAGTGCCACGCAGACGCAGCCCTGCCGGAATATGGTAAGCCGCGCTGCCGCCTTCCAGCTGCGCGAGGAACCACAGACGCTGCTGAGCAAACGACAGCGGCAAGGCCTGATCACGGGACACCGGCACGATAGGCGGCTGGCTGCTGCCTTTGGCGTCGGCGAGTATGCGTGCCATGGCGGCCAGTTCCGGCTGGGCAAAGATATCCGCCAGGCCCAGCTCGACGCTCAACTGCTGGCGCACTTGGGAAATCAGACGCATCGCCAGCAGCGAGTGCCCGCCCAGTTCAAAGAACTGGTCGTGACGGCCCACCTGTTCCAGATCGAGCAGGTTCTGCCAGATCTGCGCCAGCGCCAGCTCTGTGGCCCCTTGCGGCGCCACGTGTTCGCGGCTGGCAAAGGCATCGGCTTGCGGAGCCGGCAACGCCTTGCGGTCGAGCTTGCGGTTCGGCGTCAACGGCAGTGCATCAAGCAGCACAAACGCGCTCGGCAGCATGTACTCGGCCAGTTGCGGTGCCAGTTCGGCGCGCAGGCTGGCGGCATCCAGGTTCGCTTGTGGCTGTGCAATCACGTAGGCCACAAGACGTTTTTCACCAGGAGTGTCTTCCCGAGCGATCACCACCGCTTCCTTGACCCCGGCGCAATTGCCCAGGCGGGCTTCGATTTCGCCCAGTTCGATACGGAAACCGCGCACCTTGACCTGGAAATCGTTACGCCCCAGATATTCAATGCGGCCGTCAGCCATGTGGCGTGCCAAATCGCCGGTTTTGTACATCCTGGCATCAGGGCTGCTGCTGAACGGATCCGCGAGGAAACGCTCGGCGTTGACCTCGGCAAGGTTCAGGTAGCCGCGTGCCACGCCATCGCCACCGATGAAAATCTCACCAGCCACGCCATAGGGCACGGGCTGCTGATGGGCATCAAGCAGGTAGATGCGGGTGTTGGCCATCGGTTTGCCGATGGTCGCGTTGCCACTGCCTTCGCTGCCGGCCACAGCATCATGGCTGACATAAGCCGCGGTGCAAGAAACGGTTGCCTCGGTCGGACCATAGGTGTTGATCAGGCGAGTATGCGCCGGGCGCACCTCGTCCCAGAGCTTGAGCTTCTGCGCCGACAGCGCATCGCCCGTGACGTTGATCAGGCGCACCTCGGCCAAGCGTTGTTCGGCAGCCTGAGGCTGGTTGTGCCACTCGGCCACCAGCGTGTGCCAGTGCGCGGCGGTCAAGTGCAGGACCGTCGGATGAATGCCGTGAGTTTCAAGACCTTCGTTGCCGAAGATCTCGCGGCTCGGAGCCAGGGTGGCACCCGCCAGCAAGGCCGGGAAGATTTCCTCCACCGACAGGTCGAAGTTCAGGGTGTTCTGTTGCAGCACGGTGTCGGTTGGCGCCAGGCCAAAAAGCCGCGCCGCATCGACGCTGTAGTTGACCAGGCCGCGATGTTCGATCATCACGCCCTTCGGATTGCCCGTGGAGCCCGAGGTGTAGATCACATACGCCAGGTTGCGCACGCTGAGGGCTTCCACCACCGGGTTGTCGTCACGCTCGGTAAAGGTGGCGCGCTGATCGCCGTCGAGCAACACCAGTGGCAAGGTCAGGGTCGGCAAGCGCTTGCGCAGATCACGCTGGGTCAGCAACGCCGCTGGCTGGCTGTCGGTGATCATGTAAGCCAGTCGCTCGGCCGGATAGGCAGGGTCCAGCGGTACATAAGCCGCCCCTGCCTTGAGCACACCGAGCAGGCCGACCATCATTTCCACACCGCGCTCGACGCAGATCGCCACCCGGTCGTCCGGGCCGATGCCCAGGCCGATCAGGTGATGAGCCAGACGGTTGGCCTGACGGTTCAATTCGGCATAGCTCAGGCGCTGCGCCTCGTGGACCACGGCGATAGCGTCGGGCTGTACCTGGACCTTTTCTTCGAACAGCTGGTGAATCGTGCAGTCTTGCGGGTAAGGCACATCGGTAGCATTAAGGTCGACCAGCAGATGCTGGTGCTCCGCCTTATCGAGCAACGGCACCTGCTCCAGCAACTGGCGGTCGTCGGCGACCATGGCTTCCAGCAAGCGCTGGAAGTAGCCCATGTAACGTTGCAGGGTGCTTTCGTCGAACAGTGCCGTCGCATATTCCAGCGTGCCGATCAGTTGATCGCCAACCTCGGTCATGTCCAGCGTCAGGTCGAACTTGGCCGTATGGCCAGCCACTGCGACGCCCTGCAGGTTCATGTCGCCAAGCGCCAGATCGGATGCTTCGTTGTTCTGCCACGACAACATGGCCTGGAAAATCGGGCTGTGGGACAGGCTGCGTTGTGGGCGAACCACCTCAACCACCTGTTCGAACGGCAGGTCCTGATTCGCCTGGGCGGCCAGGGTCTGCTGTTTGACCTGCTGCAACAGGCTTTGGACGCTCGGTGTCCCCGAGAGGTCGACGCGCACGGCCAGGGTGTTGACGAAGAACCCGATCAGGTCCTCCACCTCGGTACGCAGGCGGTTGGCCACCGGCGTACCGATGATCACGTCGTCCTGACCGGCCAGACGTCCCAGCAACGCAGCCCATGCGGCCATGACCGTCATGAACAGGCTGCTGCCATGACGTTGGCTCAGCGCCTTGAGGCCACGCGTCAGGTCAGCGTCGAGGACCAGGCCGAGCAACTGGCCGCTGTAGTCCTGTTGCGCCGGGCGTGGCCGGTCGCTCGGCAAGGTCAGCGAGGCCGGCGCGCCGGCCAGAGTCTGCTGCCAGTACTGGCGCTGTTGCTGCAGCACGTCGCCGCTCAGCCAGTTGCGCTGCCACAGCGCGTAATCGGCGTATTGCACGGGCAATGCTGGCAACGGATCCTCGGCGCCTTGGCTGAACGCTGCATAGAGCACGCCCAGTTCACGGGTCAACACGCCAGCGGACCAGCCGTCAGAGACGATGTGGTGCATGGTCACCAGCAAGACATGGTCATCATCGGCCAGGCATACCAGACGTCCACGCACCAGTGGGCCGTTGAGCAGATCAAAGCCCTCTTCGGCCTCTTCTGCGGCGATGGCGAGCAGTTGTTGTTCCGCGTCGCCCTGCCCGGTCAGCATCTGCAGTTGCAAGTTGAAGCCGATATCGGATGGAGCGATGCGCTGCAGCGGATCCTGGTCCTGTTCCTGGACAAAGGTTGTGCGCAATGCCTCATGGCGCGCAACGATACGGTCCAGCGCGCGCTTCAGTGCGTCCTGATCGAGCCTGCCGCGCAGACGCAGACCGGCTGGAATGTGATAAGCCGCACTGCCGCCGTCCAGCTGCGCGAGGAACCACAGGCGTTGCTGGGCAAACGACAGCGGCAAGGACTGATCGCGGGACACCGGCACGATGGGCTGCTGGCTGCTGCCGGCAGCGTGTGCCACTACCTGAGCCAGCGCCGCGAGTTCCGGCTGGGCGAAGATGTCCGCCAGGCTCAGCTCGACGCCCATGCGCTGACGCACCTGGGAAATCAGGCGCATTGCCAGCAGCGAGTGCCCGCCCAGTTCGAAGAAGTGGTCATGACGCCCTACTGCTTCCAGGTTGAGCAGGTTCTGCCAGATCTGCGCCAGGGCTTTTTCGCTGGTGCCTTGCGGGGCGACATGTTCGCGACTGGCAAAGGCGCTGTCCGCTGGAGCTGGCAAGGCCTTGCGATCGAGTTTGCGATTCGGTGTCAGCGGCAGTGCATCAAGCAGCACGAACGCACTTGGCAGCATGTACTCGGCCAGTTGCGGCGCCAGTTCGGCGCGCAGTCTGGCGGCATCCAGGTTTGTTTGTGGCTGGGCGATCACGTAGGCCACGAGGCGTTTTTCGCCGGGATTGTCTTCCCGAGCGATCACCACCGCTTCCTTGACCCCTTTGCAGCTACCGAGACGCGCTTCGATTTCGCCCAGCTCGATACGGAAACCGCGCACTTTGACCTGGAAGTCATTACGGCCCAGGTATTCGATACGGCCGTCGGCCATGTAGCGTGCCAGGTCACCGGTCTTGTACATCCGGGCATCAGGGCTGTTGCTGAACGGATCAGCGAGGAAGCGCTCGGCGTTGACTTCTGCAAGGTTCAGGTAACCGCGTGCCACGCCGTCGCCACCGATGAAAATCTCACCGGCCACGCCGTATGGCACCGGCTGCTGATGGGCATCGAGCAGGTAGATGCGGGTGTTGGCCATCGGCTTGCCGATGGTCGCGTTGCCGCTGCCTTCGCTGCCGACCGCAGCGTCGTGACTGACGTAGGCCGCGGTGCAGGACACCGTCGCTTCGGTCGGCCCGTAAGTGTTGATCAGGCGAGTGTGTGCCGGGCGCACCTCATCCCAGAGTTTGAGTTTCTGTGCCGACAATGCGTCACCTGTGACGTTGATCAGGCGCACCTCGGCCAGGCGCTGTTCAGCAGCCTGCGGCTGGTTGTGCCATTCGGCGACCAGGGTGTGCCAGTGAGCGGCGGTCAAGTGCAGGACGGTCGGGTAAATGCCGTGATTTTCAGTGCCCTCACTGCCGAATATCTCGCGGCTTGGCGCCAGAGTGGCACCGGCCAGGAGTGCCGGGAAGATCTCCTCCACCGACAGGTCGAAGTTAAGGGTGTTTTGTTGCAGCACCGTGTCGCTCTGGGACAGGCCAAACAGCCGCGCCGCATCGACGCTGTAGTTGACCAGGCCTCGGTGTTCGATCATCACGCCCTTCGGATTGCCCGTGGAACCCGAGGTGTAGATCACATACGCCAGGTTGCGCACGCCGAGGGTCGGTACGACCGGGTTGTCATCGCACTCGGCGAAGCCCTGGCAATGCTCGTCGTCGAGCAATACCAGCGGCATCGACAGTGCGGGCAAACGCTCCTGCAAGCCGCGCTGGGTGAGCAACGCCGCCGGCTGGCTGTCGTTGATCATGTAGGCCAGGCGCTCGGCCGGGTAAGCCGGGTCCAGCGGTACGTAGGCGGCACCGGCTTTGAGTACACCGAGCAGCCCGACGATCATTTTCACTCCGCGTTCGACGCAGATCGCCACTCGATCATCCGGACCGATGCCCAGGCTGATCAGGTGGTGAGCGAGACGATTGGCCTGGCGGTTCAGTTCGGCATAGCTCAAGCGCTGCGCCTGGAAGGCCACGGCGATGGCGTCGGGCTGTGCCTGGACCTTTTCCTCGAACAGCTGATGAATCGTGCGATCTTGCGGGTAAGGCACGTCGGTAGCGTTAAGGTCGACCAGCAGATGCTTGCGCTCCGCGGTATCGAGCAGTGGTACGTGTTCCAGCACCTGGCGGTCATCGGCGACCATGGCGTGCAGCAAACGCTGCAGGTAGCCCAGATAGCGGGCGATGGTGCCTTCATCGAACAACGCAGTGGCGTATTCCAGCGAACCGAACAACTGACCCTGGGCTTCGCCGATGTCCAGCGAGAGATCGAACTTGGACAGCGTATGGCCCGCGCTCAGGCTCTCCAGTTGCAGATCGCCAAGGGCGAAATCCCCACCGCCCATGTCCTGCCAGCTGAGCATGGCCTGGAACACCGGGCTGTGCGACAGGCTGCGCACCGGCTTGATCACTTCCACCACCTGCTCGAACGGCAGGTCCTGATGGTCCTGGGCGCCTAACGTGTTGGTCTTGACCTGCGCCAGCAGCGTTTCTGCCGAGGGCTTGTCGCTGAGGTCGACGCGGATCGCCAGGGTATTCACGAACAGGCCCACCAATCCTTCGGCTTCGCTGCGTGTGCGGTTGGCCACTGGCGTGCCGATGACCACGTCGTCCTGGCCGGACAGCCGCCCCAGCAGTGCAGCCCAGGCGGCCATGAGGGTCATGAACAGGGTGCTGCCGTGACGTTGGCTCAATGCCTTGACGCCGCGAGTCAGGTCTTCGTCGAGCACGATGGGCAGCACCGCGCCGGTATAGTCCTGCTGTGCCGGACGCACCCGGTCGGTGGGCAACATCAGCAGCGCCGGAGCGTCTGCCAGGGTTTGCTGCCAGTAGTCGCTTTGTTGCTGCAGCAGATCGCCGCTCAGCCAGCGACGCTGCCACACCGCGTAGTCCAGGTATTGCAGCGCCAGTGGCGCCAACGGGTCGTCCTGGCCCTGACTGAATGCCGCGTAGAGCGCCGCCAGTTCACGGGTCAGCACGCCAATTGACCAGCCATCGGAAACGATGTGGTGCATGGTCAGCAACAGGACGTGATGGTCCTCGGCCATGCGGATCAGGCGGCCTCGGATCAATGGGCCCTGTTCCAGATCGAAGCTTTGCAGCGACTCCTCACTGGCCAGTGCCTGAAGCTTCTCTTCGGCATCCACCAGCCCTTGCAGATCGTGCAGTTGCAGGTTGAAGCCGGCATCCGCCGGGCTGATCCGTTGCAATGGTTGTTCGTCATCGCCCTGAATGAAGGTGGTGCGCAGACCCTCGTGGCGCGCCACGATACGCTCCAGCGCTCGTTGCATCGCCGCGCGATCCAGCTCGCCCCGCAGGCTCAAGCCGACAGGCATGTGGTAGGCCGCACTGGCACCTTCCATCTGGGCGAGGAACCACAGGCGTTGCTGGCCGAACGACAATGGCCAGGCCTGATCGCGTGCCACCGGTACGATATCCGGCAGGATGCTGCGTCCGGCCTGGGCGATGGCCAGTGCCAGTGTGCTCAGTTCGGGGTGGGCAAACAGCGCGGCCAGGCTCAGTTCGACGCCCAGTTGTTGACGAATCTGCGAAATCAGGCGCATCGCCAGCAAGGAGTGACCGCCCAGCTCGAAGAACTGGTCGTGACGGCTGACGCGTTCAACCTGGAGCAGGTCGCTCCAGATTTGCGCCAGCAGGGTTTCGGTTTCGCCTTGGGGGGCTTCGTAACCACGACGGATCAGTGCATCGGCTTCCGGTGCTGGCAGTGCCTTGCGGTCCAGCTTGCCGTTCGGCGTCAGCGGCAGTGCGTCGAGCAGCACATAGGCTACCGGGATCATGTAGGCCGGCAGTTGCTCCTGCAGCCAACCGCGCAGGCTGTCGATGTCTGTCGAAGCCTGCTCTGCGCTCAGGGTGTAATAAGCCACCAGACGCTTGTCACCCGGAACATCTTCGCGAGCAGCCACCACTGCTTCATGGACGGCCGGGTGTTTGGCCAGGCGTGCATCGATCTCGCCCAGCTCGATACGGAAGCCGCGGATCTTCACCTGATCGTCGTTACGACCCAGGTATTCGATATTGCCGTCTGGCATGAAGCGCCCCAGGTCTCCGGTGCGGTACATGCGTGCCGCTGGCTGTTCGCTGAACGGGTCCTTGAGGAAGCGTTCGGCGGTCAGGTCGTCACGGTTCAGATAACCCCGTGCCACACCGGCACCGCCAATGTAGATTTCACCGCTAACACCCAGTGGAACAGGCTGCTGTTGCTCGTCCAGCAGGTAAAACTGTGTATTGCCCACTGGTTTGCCGATGTGCGCTGCGAAGCCGTCTTCGCGGTTCATCGCCACCCAGCTTGAGTACGTGGTGGTTTCCGATGGGCCGTAGAGGTTGCACAGGCGCTGCACGCCGGTTTTTTCGAACAGATTTTCCACGAGGCTGCGTTTCAGCGCTTCCCCGGCCACGTTCACCGTATGGACCGATTCCGGCAACCCATCAACGTCCAGCAGTGCTTTAAGCGCTGACGGCACGGTGTTGATCAGGCCGATATCGCGATCGCCGTGTTGCAGTTCAAGCACATTCTTGACGATTTCGATGCTGCCACCCGACGTCAGCGGTGCGAAACACTCGTAGACCGCCAGGTCGAAGTTCAGCGAGGTGGAGAACAGCGTTTTTTCCAGCGCAGAGCCGTCGAAAGCCGTGTGCGCCCAAGTCAGAAAATTCACGGTGTTGCGGTGTTCGATCATCACGCCTTTCGGCAGACCTGTGGAGCCCGAGGTGTAGATCAGGTACGCCAGATGCGCCGAGGTCAGCCCTGGCACCTGCGGATTCTGGACGGATTGGTCCTGCCAGTTGCCCAAATCAAGGTTGATCACTGGCATCGAAGCGTCGGCCAGCAACATTTCAGTCGACAACTGCGCCAGCACGGCGGCAGGCGCACTGTCCTGCAGCATGTAGGCAATACGTTCTGCCGGATAGGCCGGATCCAGCGGCACGTAACCGCCGCCCGCCTTGAGAATCGCCAGCAAACCGACGACCATTTCCGCGCCGCGTTCGACACAGATACCGACGCGGGAATCCGGCTGTACACCCTGCTTGCGCAGGGCGTGGGCCAGGCGGTTGGCCTGCTCATTAAGCTCGCGATACGTCAGACGCTGCTCGCCGTGGACCACAGCGAGCGCCTGAGGCGTGCGTTCGACCTGTGCCTCGAACATCCCATGGATGGTCTGCTGCTGCGAGTATTCCAGCGCGGTAGCGTTCAAGCCATACACCAGATGCTCACGCTCCGCGGCCGACAGAACCGACAAGCCTGCCAGCGGCACCCCGCCGGAATGCTCCAGTGCGCTGACCACATTCTCCAGAGTGGTCTGCACATACGCGCAGACGCGTTGCGCGTCGATGCTGGCACTGGCTTGAATCGTTAAACTGAAGCCCGTTCCCTCATCGTTTACTGAAAGGGTCAGCGGATAGTTGGTGCGCTCTTCGCCGCGCAGGCTTTCGATGCCTTGCCAGGCGTCCAGTGTCTGTTGGTTGACCTCAGCGGCGATATGTCGGTAGTTGAGCAAGGCGCTGAACAGCGGCGTCGAAGCGGACACGTCACTGCAACGCTGGGCCAGTACCAGCGAGGCGTGTTCATGGGCAAGCAGCCCGCTGAGTCTTGCGTGGGTAGCCTTCAGACCGCTGCGCACGCCCTGCTCGCCCAGCGTGACACGCAACGGCAAGGTATTGATGAACATCCCCAGCGCCCGGTCAGACCCGGCACCGCCTTGCAGGCGGCCAAGCAATACAGTGCCGAAGACCACATCATCTTTGCCTGACAAGGCGCCCAGAACACGAGCCCATGCCAGGTGATACAGGCTGGCGGAGCTGACCCCGAACTGACGGGCCTGCAAGCGCAGGCGGCGGCTCAGGTCCATGTCGACCTGTAGGCGTGCTTCCTCGATACCGCGCCCGTCGCCCTGCACGTCCTGCAGGCCAAACGGCAGCGTCGGTTCATCGATATCACCGAGCATGTCGCGGAAAAACGCTTCGTGCTCTTCTCGGCTCACGCCGAGCATGGCCTGCGCTACGTAGTTGCGATAAGGCACGGACGGTGGCAGCGAGGCTTGCTGTCCGAGCATGTATGACTCGATTTCGCTGGTGAGAATGCGCAGCGACGTGGCGTCGTCCACCAGGTGATGGAACAGCAGCATGCCCAGCCAGCGGTCGTTCTCCGCGTCATGTGCATAACCGATGCGTAGCATCGGTGCCTGACGAATGTCCAGACGCGTGTGGCGAGGGTCCAGACGTTCCAGCAGTTGTTCGGCGATATCGCCATCGGCAGGGTCCAGTATCAGCTCATCCAGGCCCAGAGGTGCTTCACGCCAGACCACCTGCACCGGAGAGTCGAGACGTTCCCAAAGCACGGCGGTGCGCAGGATATCGTGCCGCGCGATCACGCCTTGCAGGGCCTGAGCGAAACCGTGCAGACGCTCGAGGCTATCAAAGGCAAACAACGCGTATTGCAGGTACGGGTCTCCCTCGGTCGCGGCAAGGTGGTGATACAAAATACCTTCCTGCAGCGGTGCCAGAGCGTAGATGTCCTGCACGTTGGCCAGGCCGCCGGGGACGCTTGCCACTACACGGTCGATATCATTCTGGCTCAGGACTGTCAGAGGCAGCATGTCCGGGGTGATGCGCTCGCAGTTGGCGGGAATGAGGTTGGCGGGTACTTCCAGTGCCCCCTTGCCGCCTACCGCTGCTGCCAAGGCAGACAAGGTCGGCTGACTGAACAGCACGCGCACGTCGGCAACCAGGTCGATCTGGCGCATCCGCTCGATCAGTTTGACGGCCAGCAGTGAGTGGCCGCCCAGCTCAAAGAAGTTGTCATGACGACCGACCTGCTCCAGTTGCAGCAGGTCTTGCCAGATCCGCGCAATGGCCATCTCGGTGTCGTTTTCAGGCGCTGCATAGCCACGACTGGCCACCGCCGAACGGTCGGGCACCGGCAAAGCCCTGCGGTCGAGCTTGCCGTTGGCCGTCAGTGGCAACTCATCGAGTTGCACGTAGGCTGCGGGCACCATGTGCTCCGGCAATGCACCGTGCAGATGCTCGCGCAGGCTTTCGATGTCCAGCAGGCTTTCCGGCTGCTGCGTCGTGACATAGGCCACCAGGCGCTTATCGCCGGGCACATCTTCACGGCACAGCACCACGGCATCGCGGACGTCCGGATATTCAGCCAGACGCGCTTCGATCTCGCCCAGTTCGATACGGAAACCACGAATCTTGACCTGTTCGTCGTTGCGGCCCAGGTATTCAAGGCTGCCATCGGCCAGCCAGCGTCCCAGGTCGCCGGTACGGTATAGGCGCGCACTCGGTGCGGTGCTGAACGGGTTATCGAGGAAACGCTCGGCGGTCAGAGCTTCACGGTTCAGGTAGCCACGAGCAACACCGGCACCGCCCACGTACAGCTCGCCGATTACGCCTGCCGGCACCGGTTCGCCATGGGCGTCGAGCAGATAAAGCTGCAGGTCCGGGATGCGCTTGCCGATCGGGCTGGCACCGACGCGCTGGGCGTCTTCGGGCTGCAACGGGTAATAGGTCACATGCACTGTGGTTTCAGTGATGCCGTACATGTTCACCAGTTGCGTGCCAGCGTTCACGCTGCAGGCGTACCACGGCTTGAGCATCGCCGTTTCCAGCGCTTCACCGCCGAAAATCACCTGGCGCAGCGAATGTGCCTGAGTGTTTTCAGCTTGGGCAGCAATCAGCTGGCGGAACGCACTTGGCGTCTGGTTAAGCACCGTCACCCCGGCACTGCACAGCAGGTTGTAGAAGTCTTCTGGCGAGCGGCTGACCAGTTGCGGCACGATCAACAAACGTCCGCCGTGCAGCAGTGCGCCCCAGATTTCCCAGACTGAGAAGTCGAAAGCGAACGAGTGGAACAATGCCCAGACATCCTGTTCATTGAAACCGAACCAGTCTTCGGTGGCCGAGAACAGTCGTGCAACGTTGCGATGCTCGACCATCACGCCCTTGGGCAGACCGGTGGAGCCGGAGGTGTAAATGACGTAGGCAAGGTCAGCGGGCTTGACCGGTACTTGCGGATTGCAGACGGATTCGTCCTGCAGGTCGGCATCGTCGAGATAGATCAGCGGCACTTCGCAGACAGGCAACGTCTGCTGTACCGACTGCTGGCTCAACAACGCGACCGGCGCACTGTCGCTGAGGATGTAGACCAGGCGCTCCAGCGGATAAGTCGGATCCAGTGGCACGTAACCGGCGCCGGATTTGAGAATACCCAGCAAGCCAATGATCATCGCCGGGCCGCGTTCGACGCAGATCGCTACCCGATCATCCGGGCGAACGCCGTGGGCCAGCAGGCGATGTGCAACCTGGTTGGCACAGGCGTTGAGTTCGCCGTAGCTCAGGGTCTGCTCTTCGAACACCAGCGCCACGGCATTCGGCCGCTCTGCTGCGCGGGCTTCAAATTGCAGATGAATCGGTGTCTCGCTCGTATAGGTATTGCCAGGTTCGTTCCACTGTTCGAGCAACTGCTGCCGCTCGCTGTCCGGCAGGATCGAAATAGCGTGCAACGGTGTCTGCGGCGCCTGCTCAAGCGCGTTGACCAGATTGCTCAATGTTTGCAGCATGTAGGCGCAAATCCGGGCGCCGTCGATCAGCGGTATGGTCTGTACGGTCAACAGAAAGTCTTCGCCGCGGTCATCGACGTTGAGGGTCAGTGGATAGTTGGTGCGTTCTTCATCGCCCAGTGCTATCGCCTGCATGCCATTCCAGGCCGTCAGCGTTTCATCGGTCACGGCAACGCTGGTGTGACGATAGTTGAGCAGCGCGCTGAACAACGGCGCCGGTGCGACCACGCCACTGCAACGTTGGGCCAGCGCCAGAGACGCGTGTTCATGCCCGAGTAATGCGGTCAAGCGCCGGTGCGTGGCCTTGACCCCGTCACGCACGCCCTGTTCGCCCAGGCCCACACGTAGCGGCAAGGTGTTGATAAACACGCCCAGCGCTCGCTCCGAGCCTTCGCCACCTTGCATCCGGCCCAGCAGCACGGTGCCGAACACTACGTCGTCACGCCCCGAGGCCTTACTCAACAGCTGCGCCCAGGCCAAGTGGACCAGGCTGGCGGCACTGACTCCCAGTTGACGGGCCTGGGCCCGCAAACGACGGCTGAGCTCCATATCCACCGGCAGAAAGTCTTCTTCGATGTCATGACCGTCACCTTGCACCTCCTGCAAACCAAACGGCAGCGTCGCCTCGTCAACATCGCTCAACATGTCGCGGAAGAACATCTCATGTTCCTCCTGACTCATGCCCAGGCGGACCTGAGCAATATAATTGCGATAGGGTGCCGCCAGGCCCAGTTGAGCCCCCTGCCCCAGCAGGTAGGCCTGCATCTCATGGCGCACTACTTCCAGCGTTGTATGGTCCATGACCAGGTGATGGAACTGTAACCAGCCCAGCCAGCGCTGGTTTGACTCATCCCAGGCATGTACAAGACGCATCATCGGCGCCCGACGAATGTCCAGACGGTGGCGGCGGGAGTCGAAACGCTGGTGCAGCTGTGTCGCGACATCGCCGCCTTGCGGATCTGGGTCGAAGCTTTCGCGCATCAGCAACGCCTGACGCCAGACCACTTGCATCGGTTCGTCCAGTCCCTCCCAGACCAGTGCAGTGCGCAGAATGTCATGGCGCTGGATCACGAACTGCAAGGCGCGGGCAAAGTCGTCGACATGCTCCTGGCTGTCGAAGGCGAACAGCGATTGCAGCAAATACGGATCTCCGCGCTCAGCGCTGAGGTGGTGATAGAGGATGCCTTCCTGCAACGGCGCCAATGGGTAGATGTCCTGCACATTTGTCACGCCGCCCGGCACGCTGTCGACTACCTTATCGATCTGTGCCTGGGTCAGGTTGGCCAGTGGCAGTAGTTCAGGCGTAATGCGTTGGCAATCCTCGGTGATCAGATTGGCTGGCACCACGATGTCCGTGCTACCGCCGACTGCGGCAGCCAGTGCAG